>JAESFQ010000002.1_pt1 | contig 381703 bp, 360 predicted proteins | sample 9269431 | NCBI WGS metagenome assembly JAESFQ01 (sample SAMN14502588, study PRJNA617103) | algae metagenome | isolation source: Plectolyngbya sp. WJT66-NPBG17 and co-occurring heterotrophs from well... | place: USA: Mojave Desert, Joshua Tree National Park, California | collected 2006-08-06 | reverse complement strand
ACGCAACTGCAAACTAAAGTGGACGAATTACTTAACGAATTGTCTCACGAAACTGTTGCTTCTCTCACTGGCTATAGCTTTATCCTTGATGCTCTATCTGTTGCGTCTATTCTTTAAATCGGTATCACACCCTCTGCCGCTGGCTCAACCGCCACAGCTCTAACCCATTGCAGTTTGAGCAGCTTGTCACACAGTAGTTTTAGTCGCACATCGCGTTACTTATGATGATCAAAGCATTAAAAACTTAGTTGTTCCGACACGATGAAAAAAGGGGAAGCACGATCGTGCTTCCCCTTTTTTTGTGGATTGTGAAAACGATCGAAGCTGAACGATTGTCAGCCTCAACTTCTCCGAGTGAAGTTTAATCCTCAGCAAAAATGTACTTGTACAACTCACTCGGATCAGGCTCGGGGCTTTCCAGTCCAAATTTCACTGCCTCTTCAACTAAGGACTGAACTTTTTTCTCAATGCCCTTAATTTCAGTTTGACTCACGAGATTCTGCTCGATTAGATACGAAGAAAATTTCTTTAGCGGATCGCGTGCCAGCCAAGCTTCTTTTTCTTCTTTCGATCGTAGTTCATCCGGATCAGCCAACGAATGCCCCCGAAATCGGTAAGTCAAACATTCAATCAGCGTCGGGCCTTCGCCTGCTCTCGCGCGCCTGACCGCTTCTTGTGCGACTCCACGAACTGCCAATACATCCATACCATCGACTTCGTAGCCCGGCATTCCGAACACACTCGCTTTCTTGTAAATCTCGGTTTGAGAACTCGCTCGATCGTGCGCCATCCCAATCGCCCACTTGTTATTCTCAACCACGAAAATAATCGGTAGCTTCCATAGCGCCGCCATGTTCAGGCACTCAAAGAACTGCCCGTTATTCGTCGTGCCATCCCCGAAGAATGCAGCCGTCACTTGATCTGCACTTTCATCGCCCATCACTTCCCGACGATATTTCGATTGAAATGCCGCCCCGGTCGCCACTGGAATCCCTTCCCCGATAAACGCAAATCCGCCGAGTAAGCGATGCTCTGCTGAAAATAAGTGCATCGACCCGCCGCGACCTTTGCTACATCCAGTCGCTTTGCCGAACAGTTCTGCCATCACTTCACGCGCGGGGACTCCACAGCTTAGTGCATGGACGTGATCGCGATAGGTACTACAAACGTAATCCTCGCCCGGACGCATCGCCCGAATCACGCCCGTCGAAACTGCTTCTTGACCGTTGTATAAGTGAACAAAACCAAACATTTTGCCGCGATAGTACATTTCGGCACACTTGTCTTCAAAGAAGCGCCCCAACACCATATCCTCATACAGCATTAGCCCTTCCTCGCGGGTCACTTGCGCTGGGACGGTTTGAAATGCCGGAAATGCTCTTTCTTGAACCATGAGAATCAATTAACCTCGCTGCAATAACCCCAGATCGAACCCTGAATGCGAAACCCGCGCAAAGAATCACGCGCCATTCTGAATAATCTAATCTAAAATACCTTCCTGATGTATCAAAGATCAAATGTAGCAACCGGAAACCGTGACAGAACAGGCATCCGAGATTGAAAAACTTCAAGATTTATTTAACTTGTAGTGGTTCTATCGGTTTACAGATACCTTTATTGTTAGGATTACTGTCTCTGAGTTACGCCCACGGACGCTGCTGACTTTGCATCTACAGGGTATGATGTCTGTCAATTCGATCGTCATTCTCTATATTCTCTTACTTCGATACACTGCTGGGGACGTGAACCGTGCGTATACCGCTCGACTACTACCGAATTTTGGGTCTGCCGATGCAAGCGACGGCAGACCAGTTGAAGCAAGCTCATCGCGATCGCACTTTACAACTGCCCCGCCGTGAGTACTCCGAAGCCGCGATCGCCACGCGCCGGGATTTACTTGATCAGGCGTATGCGGTGCTGTCTGATCCACATCAGCGCAAGACGGTCGATGAAAAGCTGCTCGGTCTTCAATACGAAGAAGATGCCGATGCTGCCACGATCGAGCTTGACGATCAGCATCTAATCGGAGCGCTCTTGATTTTGCAAGAGTTGGGCGAGTATGAGTTAGTGCTAAAGATTGGAAGACCTTATCTCAGTAGCGGGACTTCCTCGATTCGAGATGGGCGGTTTGGTGATCCCCGGATTGTGCTGTCGGATGTTGTGTTGACGATCGCGCTTGCGTGTTTGGAACTGGGACGCGAACAATGGCAGCAAGGACAGTATGAGAATGCCGCAGAAGCCCTAGAAACGGGGCAGGAATTGCTGTTGCGCGAAGGATTGTTTGCAGGAGTGCGCGGTGAGATTCAGTCGGATCTCTACAAGTTGCGCCCTTATCGGATTTTGGAACTGTTGGCATTGCCGGATGATGAAGAAAGCGATCGACAACAAGGCTTGCGGTTGCTAAAAGATATGCTGCGCGAACGGGGCGGCATCGATGGCACTGGAAATGATCAATCTGGGTTAAGCATTGATGACTTTTTGCGGTTTATTCAACAACTGCGGGGATATTTGACCGCAGAAGAGCAGCAGGCTTTGTTTGAGGAAGAGTCTCGTCGTCCGTCAGCGGTTGCGACGTATCTAGCGGTGTATGCACTGTTGGCGCGGGGATTTGCGGATCATCAGCCTGCTTTGATTCGTCGCGCGAAATTAATGCTATTGCGGCTTGGCAGTCGGCAAGATGTCCACTTAGAGCAATCGGTTTGCGCTTTGCTGCTCGGACAAACTGAAGAAGCGAGTCGAGTGCTGGAACTCTCGCAAGAATATGAGCCGCTGGCATTCATTCGCGAAAATTCTCAGGGATCGCCGGATCTTTTGCCGGGATTGTGTCTTTATTCGGAACGCTGGCTGCAAGATGAAGTGTTTCCGCACTTCCGCGATTTGGCAAAACGAGAAGCATTGCTAAAAGATTATTTTGCAGATGAGCAAGTCCAATCTTACTTAGAAGAACTGCCTGCGGATGGTGAAGTTGTTACAGATTGGTCACTAGCAGAGCGTGGATTAGTGCATCGCGAATTGAATTCCACGATCGCATCTCGAAACGGTCGATCGGCGATCGCTGAAGAAAATATCGGAGGATATCGATCGGCAACCGCGACCTTAACCGCAACCGACGTGACAACCGTTCCCGCTTTAGAACGATCGACAAAGTTTGCAAGTAACGGCGGAGAAGCGAGGGCGACCCCCTCGCGTCCGCCTCGCAAGGGTCGCCCTCGCTCTAATCAGCCCCGGCATCAAGCACCCGATTACGATGCCCCAATAGCGAAAGCACCGAGGGAAAATCGTCGATCGCGCTGGCTGGTTTTACTGCTCGGAATTTCGATCGCGATGGGGCTAGGCTTTCTATTGATTCGGGCACTCAGAGCGATCATGAATCCGAGTAGCCAAACCGCGAACGATGCGATCCCAGTGCAGCTTGATCAACCTGTGGTACATCTACAGCCCGTAGCACAGCCTGTATCGCTCTCTGGCGACATGACGCAACCTCTAGCCCAAAAAGCGATAGAAGCTTGGCTCGATGCGAAAAAATTGGCAATGGGAAAAACTTACGACGGCTCAAAACTGTCTCAAGTATTGGTTGATCCCAAGCTTTCGGAATGGCAGCGCAACTTGGAAGAAACGAAGCGTGAAAATTTACACATCGACTACGATCACGCAGTAAAAGTTCAAAGCGTTGAAGTTAGCCCTACTAACCCGAACCAAGCAACGGCAAAGGCATCTGTGACTGAAGTGCGGAAGTATTTCCCAGGGGGACAGCCCGGAGAGGTTCAGAGCGATCGAGATATGTCAGTGCGGTATACCTTGGTACGACAAGACAATCAGTGGCGGATCAAAGACTGGCAATAATTTCAGGCTGAAAATGTCCTTCTTCTGGTTGCGCTTTTGCGGATACAATCCGTTACGATGGTGCAGGGAGTAACGCCCAGTGGCGGAAAGGGCATGATCGGAAGTTTGGTTCACGCTTACACCCCCTTGATCTTCTGGACTGGGGTGGGTGCTTTATTGTTTCGATTTTTGCCTCAGTCGTTTCCACGATTTTTAGGGCGAAGTCTGTATTGGGTCGGTGTGCCGTGGCAGATTTTTGCCTTGGTGCGAGAAACGGATTTTTCGGCGAACGTGGGCTTGGCTCCTGTGATTACGATCGGAACGCTTGGCACTGGATTAACGATCGCTTGGATTACGCTGCGAATTTTGCTCCGGCTTCAATCTGAATCAAAGCCAACGTGGTTCGGTGAGATCGAGAGTTGGCTACCGCCGCTTGATCGAGCTTCACAAGGAACGTTTGTCGTCGCATCGACGATCGGAAACACAGGCTTTGTCGGTTTGGGACTGATCCCTGCTTTAATTGGCGATGGCGATATGAGCTGGGCGGTGTTTTTCAGCGTCACCCAGAATTTGATCGGAACGTATGGCATCGGGGTATTGATTGCCAGCCACTACGGGCGATCGGAATCTCAAAGTACGTCTTGGACATTGTTTCGCGATATTTTCACGGTTCCGACGCTGTGGGCATTCGCCGCGAGTTATGGCACGCAGTCGATCGCGTTTCCAGCTTGGGGAGAAACGATCGTGCATTCATCGTTGTTATTCGTGATCCCCGCTTCGTTTTTGCTGATGGGAATGCGGTTGATCCAACTCAAAGGAATTGAGAGCCTGAAAACGGCTGCGATTCCGGTCGTACTGAAGGCGTTAATTTTGCCAACTTTAGTCGCGATCTCAGTTGCATTTTTAGGGCTTAATCACGATGCGCGGCTTTCTTTGACGATAATGGCAGGAGTACCGACCGCGTTTGCAAGTTTGATTCTTGCTGAGGAATATAATCTAGATCACGATCTGGCTGCCAGTAGTATTGCTTTGAGTACGATCGCAATTTTAGCGACGATTCCGATTTGGCTATTTGTTAGCCAATAAAGCTTGAAAAAATGTATAAACGCATACTTATATCTGGATCAATGGTAGAATTTTGCCGACAAGTCGAGACGCACTTTTATGCTGCCTACGCTCCTGACTGAAGCCGCAACTGTCACACCGAAATCGACAATCGGACGGATTTTGGTTGTCGATGATGAAAATTTGATTCGAGATACGATCGCGCTCACTTTGTCCGACGAAGGCTACGAGGTCATCACCACCAGCGATGGTCGCCAAGCGCTCGAAATGCTACAAGAGGCTTTGAGCCAAGATTCCAACGAATCAGCAATGCCAGATCTAATCATTTTGGATCTGATGCTGCCGTATGTGAATGGATTGGATATTTGCCGCTGGATGCGACATGAAGGAAGCAGCGTTCCGATTTTGATGCTGAGTGCGAAAGGGAGTGAAACCGATCGCGTCGTGGGTCTTGAAGTGGGAGCCGATGACTATCTCACGAAACCCTTTGGGATGCGGGAATTGGTTGCCCGCTGTCGCGCTTTGCTGCGTCGTCATCAACAGTTCCAGCCGACTCAAGCAGTTCCGACCCTGCAATTTCAGGACGTAACGATTTATCCGCAAGAATGCCGCGTGACCGTTCGCGGTGAAGTTGTGAACTTTTCGCCCAAAGAATTCAAGTTGTTGGAGCTTTTCTTGCGTCATCCGAAGCGGGTTTGGTCACGGGATCAGCTCTTGGAAAAGATTTGGGGACACGATTTCATCGGAGAAAGCAAAACCGTTGATGTCCACATTCGCTGGTTAAGAGAAAAGCTGGAGCTTGATCCAAGCAACCCCCAGTATTTAATCACGGTGCGGGGTTTCGGCTATCGATTCGGTTAAGCTAAAGGAATGAGAAAGGTCTCACTCACCCTTTAGCCCCTTTGTGCCTGTGTCTGTTCTCTGGTTTCTGGCTGGACTCGCGATCGGGACTCTTCCGTTCACGCTGTATCGAGGTCAACTCAGTTCCCGCATTAACCGTTTGGCAAAGGACTTGCCGCCCGATGAAGCCGCGATCGATTTGTCGGTGACTTCTCGCCTGTCGATGCTGTTGACTCACCATCAAGCACAGATCGAACAGTCAGAAAGCACGATCGAGGTGTGGAAACAGATCGTCAGTCTTTCGCCGATCGGGTATCTCCAAGTTGATGAAGAGAATCAGCTAATTTGGTGTAATCCAGCAGCGGTAAAGCTTTTGGGAATTAATCAGAGTGACGATTATGCGCCGCGATTGTTGTTGGAATTAGTACGATCGTATGAACTCGATTCGCTGATCGAGAAAGCCCGCGATCGCGATCAGCCGCATCAGCGCGAATGGCTGTTTTACCCGATTTCCGCCGATGCTGAAGATCTTTCACAAGCGCGATCAACCCCGATTCGAGGTCTTGCTTTTCCCTTGTCAGAAGGCGAAGTTGGTGTTTACCTCGAAAATCGTCAAGAAACGGTGAATCTAGCTCAACAGCGCGATCGCTGGACATCCGATGTCGCACACGAGCTGAGAACGCCTCTGACTTCGATCCGACTCGTCGCTGAAACCCTGCAACCGCGTTTAGATCCCCCGAATCGGCAATGGATCGATCGTTTATTAAACGAGACAATCCGCCTCAGTCGATTGGTGCAAGATTTACTTGATCTCAGTCAGTTAGATTTGAATCCCTCACAGCGCTTGCGGCTTACCTCGGTTGATCTCGTTAAACTAATTTATTCTGCATGGCAAAGCCTAGAGCCGCTGGCTTGTGAAAAACAAGTGCAATTTTCCTACAACGGTTTAGAGTCTGTGATGATCCGCGCCGATGAAGCTCGAATGTACCGAGTCTTTCTCAATCTGCTCGATAACAGTCTCAAATACAGCCCAGCTCAGAGCGTGATCCGAGTTGAGACCGTTCTTCAAGAGCATTCAAAGCCCAGAATTCAAGTAGATATCATCGATACAGGTGAAGGATTTCCCGAAGATGCGGTCGATCATGTCTTCGATCGTTTTTATCGTGCAGACCCTTCGCGAGTCCGTCACGTTCAGGGACAAGAAGCCGCCTTATTGGCCAGCGGCAGTGGCTTAGGACTCGCGATTGTGCGTCAGATCATCGAAGCACACCAAGGCTCAGTCCGTGCCCAAAATCACCCAAAGGGCGGTGCGTGGTTGCAACTTGTTTTACCCTGCAACCGCACTTCATAAATACTTATCGCTTACTCGCAACGAATTACGAATTCTGAATGACGCGATTCTTCCGCCATTTTACTGAATACACCGTGATGTAATATTTGTACATATTGATATTTATACAGTTGTCGCATCTCATCTTTATCGATCGTTCACAGTCTTTCACGTCCTGGATAGAGTTCGCTATGCCCGAAAGAGTACAAAAAATTCTTTCACAATGGGGAATCGCCTCGCGTCGGCAGGCGGAACAGATGATCTTGGACGGGCGCGTCACACTCAATGGAGCCATCGCCGAATTGGGTCAGAAAGCTGATCCGATTCACGATCGCGTCGAAGTGGATGGAAATCTGATTCAAACTGTCGATCGTCCGCAACTGATTTATTTGCTTCTGAACAAGCCAGCAGGTATTATTTCAACCTGTGATGATCCCCACGATCGACGAACTGTTCTTGAGCTTTTACCAAAATTTCTGCGTCAAGGACAAGGGATTCACCCGATCGGGCGGTTAGATGTAGAATCGACCGGAGCGATCTTGTTGACGAATGACGGTGAGTTGACTCATTATTTGACTCATCCTCGCCATCACATTCCAAAGACTTACGAAGTTTGGGTTGACGGAGAAGTGTCACGCTCTGTCTTGCAACACTGGCGCGAAGGCGTTATGCTGGACGACCGAAAAACCCTACCCGCCTCTGTGGATATTTTGCGCCGTACTCCGTTGAGTACCCTGTTGCGCGTGATTCTTCGTGAAGGTAGAAACCGTCAGATTCGTCGAGTCGCTGAACAGTTAGGTCATCCCGTGATTCAGCTTCATCGAAGTGCGATCGGAGAAATTCGACTCGATCCACCGGGCAGACCCGCTTTACTTCCGGGACAACATCGCCCACTAGAAGATTTTGAAATTCGTGTATTACAGCAGGGGATAAACCCGTCCCTAGAGAAGATGCCAGCACAGACGAAGGAGCAGCGCAGATGAAGAAGCAAATCCTCCCAACTAATCGAGAGCAAGCGGAGCGGCTGGCAGAGTTGGGCAATCGGCTCCGCGATCGTCGCCAAGAGCAGGAAATTCCACTCGAAAAAGTGGCAGGTACGACCTGTATCCAACCGCGCTTACTAAGAGCGATCGAGCAAGGAAAAATTGAGGAGTTGCCCGAACCCGTTTACATTCACGGTTTTATCCGTCAGTATGCCGATGCGATCGGGCTGAACGGCGTGGAATTTGCTAGCGAGTTTCCCACGACGGGTATGGCGTTGCCGCCGATCCGAACCTCGTGGCGCACGTTACCGGGGGCACAGTTGCGCCCGATGCACTTGTACTTGATGTACATGGTGCTGATTGTGGGTGCGGTGAACGGATTGTCGTATTTTCTCAATCGATCGATTCAACCGCCGATCGCTGCGATCGAGATGCAAAAATCGCCTGCTCCGGTTGCGCCATCAGGGCCGACATTGCCTGCACAGCAACCGACAAACACGAAGAAGATATCGCCCACTTCAAGTTCTAGCAAGCCCGTCCGTGTGGGTATGACGCTGACTGAGGAATCATGGGTGCGCGTCATGGCGGATAACAAAGTGGAATACGAGGGACAATTGCCCAAGGGAACGCAGCGGACTTGGACAGCCGATCGGCAAGTGGTGGTGCGTGCTGGCAATGCGGGCGGCGTGATTTTGACCTATAACGAAAGCCAGGCGAAGCCTCTGGGTCAACCGGGAGAAATCGAAGAAATGGCTTTCCCGCCTGATCCCAAGATGGCAAAGCTGCCGACAGATATTTTAAGGTAATAGGCTGTGGGGCGGTTTACGCCCCTTTATTTTTGAGTCTTTTTCTTGAAATTTTGTACTGCCATGTCGCTGCTTTCAAATCCTTATGGTTGGTTTGGATCGATCGCTGATTTTCTCGCCTGTTCTCCAGCAGATTGGTTGGAAACTCTGAAAGCGAATTATCAAGCGCTGTACCAAATGAGATCGACTGGAACGCAGCAGCAAGCTTGGGGCGATTGTGGGGAAATTTTGCGATCGCAGTTCGCCCTCCTGCGTGAAAATCGCCCCGATAGCAAATTTTGGACGCTAATTTTTGAGTATGAACTGCCCGGTGAAGGAGGGCGGCGACCCGATGTAGTGCTGTTGGGTGCGGGACAGATTCTCGTTTTCGAGTTCAAGCAGAAAGCAGCACTTTCAAGCGCCGATTTGGATCAAGTCGCAGCTTACGCACGGGATCTTGCGGAATATCATCAAGCATCTGCACACAATCCTGTTACTGCAATTCTGATTGCGACGCGCTACACAAAAGAAAATACGAATCGAAATGCAGTTCAGATCCTGAATTCAACGCAAATTTCAACTTATTTAGAAACGCTAACTGAAACACATTCTGAAATCGATGCCGATCGCTGGGTGAATTCAATATACGAACCGTTACCAACCGTGATCGCGGCTGCACGACGGATTTTTCAGCAGGAACCTTTACCCAGTATCAAACGCGCTCAAAGTGCCAAAATTCCCGAAATTCTGGACTACTTAAATCAAATTGTCGATCGTGCTTCTCAACACAAAGAGCGGCATTTAATTTTGATCACAGGCGTTCCGGGAGCCGGAAAAACGCTAGTAGGATTGCAATTTGTGTATCAAACCGAGAGAGATCGTCCTGCAATTTTCCTTTCTGGCAATCGTCCGCTGATCACCGTTCTCCAGTACGCGCTTCAAAGTAAAGCGTTTGTGCGAGAAATTCGCAATTTCTACCTGCAACATGAAGCCCGTCGCCAAACCGCACCGAGAGAACAAATTGTCGTATTTGATGAAGCTCAGAGGGCTTGGGATGCCGATCGTATGTCTGAAAAGTACGGTATTTCGAGCGCGGCTCCGGGTGCAGTCTTGCGAATCTGTGAGCGTGTCCCAGAGTGGTGTGTACTACTCGGCTTAATTGGTGAAGGGCAAACCATTCACGTCGGTGAAGAAGGTGGAATCGAGCAGTGGAATCAGGGCTTAAAAACGACGATCGAGCCTTGGCAGATTCATTGTTCGAGCGAACAAGCTGGACATTTTGATGCAATAGTTCACACGAATGATTTATTGAATCTCACAACCTCTTTGAGATCGCATCTCGCGAAGCACGTTCAAACCTGGGTGGCGCATCTTCTCGAAGGAGAAATTGATCAAGCACGATCAACCATGCCCTTTTTGATTGCAGAAGGATTTAATTGCTATCTCACCCGCGATTTTGAATTGGCAAAAAATTATTGCCGATCGCGGTATCAAGACCAATCTGACAAACGTTACGGACTGGTGGCATCTTCTCGATCACAGAACTTAGTCAAGTACGGTATCCGAAACGACTATATATCAACACAAAAATTAAACGTTGGGGCTTGGTACATTGATCCGCCAGATTCTGAAGCTTCTTGCTGTACCTTCGATCGCGTCGTGACTGAATTTAGCTGTCAGGGATTAGAGCTAGATTTCCCGATCGTCGGTTGGGGAGACGATTTGATCTGGAGCGATTCCGCTTGGATCACAACCACCAGACAAAAGAATGTTCGTGATCCGCTACAACTACGTATTAATGGCTACCGAGTTCTGCTCACTCGCGGAAGAGATGGCTTCATCCTCTTTGTGCCGCCAGAATCCAAAATGGATCGCACCTTTGAAATTCTACAGTCCTCCGGATTAGCCCTCCTTGCGGACGAAGAATGATGTCAGGAAGCCCAGACTTTTACAATGACCCAGCTTTGTGATCTCAGTCAAAACACGGGCTGATCTGGGTCACCTCATAAAGCTTTTAACATCACTATACTGACCTCAACCCGTTTTCACTTAAAACTTTACCTCCGCAAATTCCGAATCGCAGTCCCAATCGCCTGTAGTAGTCAGTAGAAACTTCACGCGATCTCACACTGCGATTCTCTAATGCCCTAGCTTCGGTAGTTTCAACGTTTCCTGGAACTCTCAACTCTGTTCCTGAGTCCCAGACCACGGGAACACTAGCAAAGCAACCGACCGAACGATTTCCACATAGCGCACAGAAAACATGATGCCAGCACCTTCTTTCTACGCTGATGCAGAGTTTGACCCCTCCACCTTGGAGCATTCACCGACCTCGCCAGAAGCAGAGTTCGATCCCGATCAAGATCTCACAGAACTCGAAGCAGAGCTTACGGGACAGGCGGGAATGCGTGCCACTGGACGGAAAACAACCGACCTAGTAAGGCTCTACCTACAAGAAATTGGGCGATATCGTCTACTCGGACGCGATGAAGAAGTCTCCGAAGCGCAAAAAGTCCAGCGCTACATGAAACTTTTAGAACAGCGCAACGCTGCCGCTACCAAGGGCAATGCCTTAATCTGTCAATACGTAGAATTAATGGATGCCCGCGATCGCTTGGTTTCCACTCTTACCCATCGCCCCTCACTCGAACGCTGGGCAGCCGAAGCAAATATTGATGTTGCTAACTTGAAACCGCTGCTCGCTGAAGGCAAACAACACTGGGCAAAAGCAGTTAATTTATCCGTGACAGAATTGGATCAAGTCCAGACTCAGGGGCTTTCGGCAAAAACGCGCATGATCAATGCGAACCTGCGCCTAGTTGTTTCGGTCGCAAAGAAATATCAAAATCGCGGGTTAGAACTGCTTGATTTGATTCAAGAAGGCACATTGGGATTAGAACGTGCGGTTGAGAAATTCGACCCAACTAAAGGCTACCGATTCAGCACGTATGCTTACTGGTGGATTCGCCAGGGAATCACCCGCGCGATCGCGACTCAAAGCCGCACGATTCGGCTTCCAGTCCACATCACCGAAAAGCTCAACAAAATTAAAAAAGCTCAACGAAAAATCTCTCAAGAAAAAGGTCGCACTGCCACGATCGAAGATATTGCTCTGGAACTGGAAATGACTGCGGTGCAAGTGCGCGACGTTCTCCTTCGAGTTCCGCGATCGGTGTCTTTAGAAACGAAAGTCGGGAAAGAGCGAGACACGGAATTAGGCGATTTGCTCGAAACTGAGGAAATTACGCCCGAAGAAACTCTGATGCGTGAATCCCTAAGACGCGATCTGCTGCAACTCTTAGCGGATCTGACGACTCGCGAGAGAGATGTCATCGAGATGCGGTTCGGGTTGGGAAGCGATGGACATCCCTACTCGCTCGCTGAAATCGGACGCGCTTTGGAACTGTCGCGAGAGCGAGTTCGGCAAATTGAAGCGAAAGCATTGCAGAAACTCCGTCAGCCAAAACGCCGTAACCGAGTGCGGGACTACCTTGAGTCGCTAAACTAAACGGTTTGACTCCTAAAACAATTGAAGATGATTCTCAATTAGGCGAACTTGTTGCAAATCGCCTAATTTTTTTGTATGCTATGATTCTCAAGAAAGGAGACTTTGTTGACAATGCTGAACGCTCCTACTTACAACAGTGCTTCGCTCAAGGCCGAACTAAACGAAAAGGGATGGCGCTTAACTCCACAACGCGAAATAATTCTGCAAGTTTTTCAAAAGCTTCCTGAAGGTCAACACCTGAGTGCTGAAGACCTCTATCACGAACTCCAAACGAAAGGCGAGGGAATTAGTCTATCGACGATCTATCGCACGCTGAAATTGATGTCTCGGATGGGGGTTTTACGCGAACTTGAACTCGCAGAGGGTCACAAACACTACGAGATCAACCAACCCTACCCGCATCATCACCATCACCTTATTTGTGTTCGATGCAATAAAACGATCGAATTCAAAAGCGATACGATTCTGAAAACAGGTACAAAAGCAGCCCAGAAGGAGGGATACCACATCCTGGACTGTCAATTGACGATTCATGCAGTCTGTCCGACCTGTCAGCGATCGCTGCTCCCGATTTAGGTTCGGTTATTCAAACACGACACGCGCATCGGTTAGTCCTCGCGCTCGTAGCACTCCGGCTCTGCGATCGGCGGCTTCAGGAGTCGTGTAGCTACCGTCGCGGACGAAGTTACCTAAGCGAGACTGTCTTGGAACCGCATCCTGAATCACAGCCCGAATCTGATCGAACTCTCCGCGATCGCGAAAAGGAATGACCACGACGTAACGGCGGCTATTCACAGGCGCGGTTGGGTTTGTCCCAACGGTCAGATTTCGGATCGCGGCTAAGGTCTGCGGGTCAGCAACGCCTGTCGCGGGGAGAGCCTGCGCCTGTTGAAAGCTCAAAACTGCTTGCTGAGTTTGTGAGCCAAAATATCCTGTCGCGGGAACCGAGTAGCCAAGCTGATTAAGCTGCCGCTGGAGTTCCGAAACGCGCGAATTTTCGTCGCCGAGTTGTAGCCCGCCCCCGATCGGGGATGTCGTCGGAACTCCTCCGCTGAGTGCTGCATACACTTCAGCATCCACCTCACCCGTTTGAGGACGACCCAAATCGCGTTGCAGTTGAGCCACAGCCGTTTGAGTATCTGCGCCAAAAACACCATCGATCGTGCCGTAGTAATATCCGCGCGATCGCAGTTGATTTTGTAGCTCTCGCACTCCAGGTCCACGATCGCCAAGTTGTAATCGATCTCCAAACTGTGCCGAACCTGTTCCCGTCGCTGGATTGCCTAATCCTAGAGCGCGATAGGTTTCTGCTCCAACGACTCCATCCGGATCAATTCCTCGCTGTTGCTGGCAGCGAATTACAGCCTCGCGCGTCTGAGGACCAAAAAATCCAGTAGACGAACCATCGAAGCAGCCTAACGCTCTGAGGCGGTCTTGTAAGTTGCTGACGGCTGTTCCTTCGTCGCCTTGCTGGAGGACAATTTGGGCAGAAGCAGCCGAAGCGAATCCGACAATAGCGCATCCTACGATCGCGCTCAAAACCTGGATGCCTCGTCTCCCGATCGTCGATCTCTGGAATGACTGATTTTCTCGGACTAGATTCGCGATCGTTTCCATAATTTTTTGAGCAACGTTTTTGAAGAAGAGTAGAATGGAGGATCTTTCTCCTAAAAGTATATTACCCAGCCGACGTTTTTCAAGGTTAAGCGAAATCGCATCGTGTGAACGCAACAGACTTCCTACCTTGGATCTATACCAAAAGTCAGATCGCACCTGTCACCGAAGCGGACTAAAATCCCTTCAAAGATTGATCGCGCACGTCTGGTTATGATCCTTAGCTAGGTTATTACTATGGGTTTTCCTAACTCTTCAGATTGTTCGGAGTCGATCGCTGCAAGTTCAGCATCTGAGCAATCTGCAAGCCCAAAGACTGCTTTGACGTTAATGGATGCGGTGGCGTTGATTGTTGGCATTGTGATTGGGGCGGGAATCTTCGAGACTCCTGCTCTAGTTGCTTCTACCACGGGCACAAATTCCACTGTGTTACTTGCTTGGATAATTGGGGGAGGTGTTTCTCTGGTTGGAGCCTTGTGCTATGCGGAGTTGGCAACGACTTATCCTCATGTGGGCGGTAACTATCACTACTTGCAGCGTGCCTATGGAGACTCGATCGCATTTCTATTCGCTTGGGCAAGAATGACGGTCGTACAAACTGGGTCGATCGCACTTCTGGCTTATGTCTTTGGCGATTATGCGTCTGAAATTTTGCCACTTGGAGCGTTCTCCGGTTCGATTTATGCAGCAGGCGCGATCGTCATATTCACATTGATCAATGTTTTAGGCTTGCGACAAGGGAAGGGCGTTCAAAACTGGCTCACGGCGGCAAAAGTGCTGGGGCTGATTTTGGTGATTGTGGCAGGTTTGGCAACTTCAGGCGTTGCACCTCAAGCCGCAACAGAATCGAAGATTTCAACTGATTGGGGTATGGCAATGATCTTTGTGTTGCTGTCCTATGGCGGTTGGAATGAGGCAGCTTACATTTCAGCCGAGATTCGCAATCCCGATCGGAACATTGCTCGATCGCTTTTTTGGGGCATTGGCATCATTGCAGCAATTTACATTGCGATTAACTTTGCTTATCTCCACGGATTAGGAGTAAGTGGAATGGCGAATTCGACTGCGGTTGCAGCGGATTTGATGCGTGGAGCTTATGGACAATCAGGCGTTGTCTTTATTAGCTTTCTGGTTGCAATTTCAGCGTTAGGGGCATTAAATGCCACTGTTTTTACTGGAGCGCGAACGAACTTTGCTTTGGGACAGGATTCTAATGCGTTTCGATTTTTGGGGCGCTGGCAGTCGAAGCAGAATACACCGATTCCGGCATTGTTGCTGCAAGGTGCGATCGCGCTTTTGCTCGTCGGGCTGGGGATTATCACCCGGAAAGGCTTTGAAACAATGGTTGAGTATACGGCTCCAGTCTTTTGGCTCTTTTTCTTACTGGTGGGCTTTTCGTTGATTGTTCTGCGGCAGAAAGAACCGAATCGATCGAGTGCATTTCGAGTGCCGTTTTATCCAATCACGCCGATTCTGTTTTGTGGAATTTGTGCTTACTTGCTCTATTCCAGTTTGGTGTATGTAGAAGTCGGTGCGCTCGCGGGCGTGATTGTTGTAGCGCTAGGGATTCCCGTTTTGTATTGGCAGCGTCGATAGAGATTTAGGAGAATTTAGAATGATTGTTCGTCCTTTGGTGGTGAGTGTTGGAATTTTAGGTTTGATGTTTGCGGGCTGTTCGCAGTCTTCTAATCCGGCTGCGGATACTTCTCAGGCACAGACGGTCGCGCCGAATGCACAGGCTGAGAGTCCAACGCCGCAATTAGATGTGCCGTATGTTCCGACTCCGACTGCGGTCGTGGATGCGATGCTGAAAGTCGCGAAGGTGGGTAAGAATGATGTGCTTTACGATCTCGGTAGCGGCGATGGGCGGATTCCGATTACGGCGGCGAAGCGATTTGGAACGCGCGGGTTTGGGGTAGATATCGATCCGCAGCGGATTCAGGAAGCGAATGCGAATGCGAAGAAAGAAGGAGTCAGCGATCGAGTAAAGTTCGCTCAACAAGATTTGTTTAAAACGGATCTCAGTCAGGCGACGGTGATTACGCTTTATTTGCTGCCGCGAATCAATTTGCAACTACGTCCGACCTTGTTAAAGCTGAAACCGGGAACGCGGATTGTGTCTCATGCGTTTGATATGGGGGATTGGAAGCCTGATCAGGTAGTGGATGTGAATGGAACAAATGTTTATTTCTGGACGGTTCCTGAGAAGGTTCCTGCGAATCTGAAATAGGGTGCTGATATGGGTTGGGTGTTCTTTGGGCGGATGAGGACACCTACCCTACCGTTTTGGAGGTCGATCAACACTCCATAAATTCAGAAAAAAATACTGTGTCTATGTTAGGCACAGTATCCAATCAAAATAATCAAATCAAAATACTGACTATGCTCTTAGCTTCTGTGTATTCTCAACCAAACTTTGAGCAAACGTATCAAACCGCTTAGAAAGCCCTTCATCGAGCAATTTACCGTCTTCGCTAAATGCCTTCCAAGCTTGTCCCACTGCAATCTGTTCAGGAATTGTCCAAGCGTGAATCCAACGCAAAACAATCCGCAAATCATTGAGCGAATTGTTATTCGACTGACCACCAAGGACGCTGATTACGCCTGTAACTTTCCCGGTGAATTCTTCAAATCCCATCAAATCCAGCGCATTCTTCAAAACGCCGCTCACACTGCCGTGATATTCCGGTGTTGCTAAAATCACCGCATCGGCTTCACTCACTGCCTGTTTGAGCCTAGCAACCCCTGGATAATCCGGATAATCATCGCTACCATCACAGAAAGGTAGGTTTAGCGATCGTAAATCCAATATCTCTACTTCTGCTCCCAATGCTGCAACGCGATCGACGGCAACCTTGAGCGCTTGCTGACTGTATGAACCCGATCTCAAACTTCCAGCGATGCCAACTACTTTCACCATTGGGCTGATTCCTTGGAAACGATGTGCTATCATCATAACAAAACAAACTCGTAATGACTACGCCTTAAGCGGTAATCCATCCTTTAGAGGTTCGGTTAGAAATATCAGGAGTAATGTACGATGACGCAAGCGGTTGAACTCACTCAGATAGACAGTCCACAAGAATGGGATTTGTCTGATCTCTATCAAGGCTTTGGTGATCCGAAGTTGACCCAGGATCTAGAGTCGTTGCAGACCCAAGCCAGCGGTTTTCGCGATTCGTTTCGCGGCAAAGTTAAAGATTTAAGCTCTGAACAACTGGCAGAGTGCTTTAAAACGTTGGAATCGATCGCTGAAAAATCCGGTTATCTCTACGCATTTCCGTCTCTGATTTTTTCAGCCGATACCCGCAACACCGAAGCCAAACAATTCCTCGACAAAGCAATGGAAGCGCTGACGGGCGTTGAGAATCAGTTGCTGTTCTTCGATCTAGAACTTCAAAGTTTGGACGCAGCGAAGTTTGAAACCTTGCAAAAAGCCTCTGTGCTTTCCGCTTATCAACACTATCTGAACCGCATTGCAAAGTATCGTCCTCACGCGCTTTCCGAGGAAGTGGAGCAGACGCGAAATCAAGACAGTCTTACCGGACGACAGGCATTTATTCAACTACGATCGGTACATCTCGGCGAACAAGAATACGAACCTGTTACGACTCCCGACGGGCGCACTGTCAGCACTGAGTCTGAACTGAGTTCTCTGCTTTATCATCCCGATCCAGAGATTCGCGCCGCCGCTTATCAATCGGTTCGCAAAGTGATGAAGCAGCACAATTCGCTGTATGGCTACATCATGAACACGGTCGCACAGGATCATAAGATCGAGAACCAGATGCGCGCTTATGATTCCACGTTGCATAAGCAACTGTTAGCCGATGAAGTTTCCGCGCCTGTGTTTCGAGCAATTATGTCTGGAACAGGCGATCGCTTTGATCTATTTCAGCGCTATTACAAACTGAAAGGTCAGGCTTTAGGTCAAAAGATTCGCACTGCTGATCTCTATGCACCTTGGACAACCGAAAGTACTCCGCCTGTGACTTACAAAGCGGGCATTGAGACCTTACTTGCGGCTCTAGATCAGTTCGATACGAACTATGCTCGACGTGCAGAAGAGTTCTTCTTGAAAAACTGGGTGGATGCGAAAGTGCGTCCTGGTAAGCGGGGTGGCGCATTTTGTTCTTACACTTACGGCAAACATAGCTATCTATTGATGTCCTACACCGATGACTACAATTCGCTGTTCACTCTGGCACACGAAATGGGTCATGGGTTGCACTTCGCTTGGATTGACGATCGACAAACCTATTTCAACAGCAATCCTCCAATGGTGCTGGCAGAAATCGCTTCAACGTTCAACGAATTGCTGTTGCTCGATTATCTATTAAAGCAAGCGAAAGATGATAAGTCATTGACCAAATCATTGATCACACGCCAGCTTGAGGATCAGTTGAATCTATTGTTCCGGCAGAGTACGATCAGCCGATTGGAGTTAGCAATTCACGATCGAGCCGCTCAAGGTAGCTTTGATCATTCGTTTGTTAACGAAGAATGGATGAAACTGTATCAAACTTTGTGCGGTGATGCGGTTGAAGTGTTACCTGAACACCAGTATGATTGGGCGCGAATTGGTCACATCTACTTCAAGCCGTTCTACTGTTATCAGTACACTGCATCGAACATTGTGAGTCTTGCTTGTTATCAGAAATATCTTGAGGTCGGGAAAGACTTTATTCCAGGCTATTTAGAACTTCTGGCATCGGGTGGCAGCTTAGATCAAGTTGCAGCACTTCGGCAGTATGTTGGAGTGGATATCGAAGATCCAGCAACGATTCGAGGTGCATTAACCTATGTTGAGAAGCTGTTAGATCAATTGCAAGCGAGTTTGTAACTTTCAGCAGTCATCGATCGTTCTGTTATTGCCCAAACCTTTCGCCCCCTAAATCCCCCATTCTGGGGGACTTTGAGCAACAGAGAAGTTCAGAATGCCAAGATTGTTTCGGCGTTCAAAGTCCCCAAATTTGGGGAATTTAGGGGGCAGAAGCCGACTGAAACGGAGCGACCAACGATTTGTGTGTACACATAGAATTGGATTCCGGGCGGGTGAGCAACGAAGCAAAAAAGCCTTTTAGCAGCTTTCGGTCGCTTATTGATGCCGAATACGATCGTACATTTCAATATATTCTCTTGCCGGATTCGTCCAAGAATAATCGTACTTCATCCCCTGAATTGCTAACTGGTTGAAGATCTTCCGATTCTGCGCCCAAAGCTCAAAAGCCCGCCCCAATCCCGATTCCAGCGCAACATTATCCAATTCATAAAACACAAACCCGTTGCGCTCTTCAGGTGGATGCGCCTGATCATAGTCATGGTCAAACACCGTATTAACCAATCCACCTACACCCCGAACGATCGGCACTGTTCCATACTTCAAACTAATCACTTGTGTCAGTCCACAAGGCTCAAAGTTACTCGGAACCACGATCATATCTGAGCCTGCATAGATTAGATGGGCTAGCTCTTCGTTAAATCCAAGCTCAATGTGACAATCGGGATTCTCGTTGAGGAATTGTTTTTCGTGTTTGAACCAAGTGTCGATCGCACTTTCCGTCGCGGCTCCCAACAATACAAACTGTGCGCCTCGTTCCAGCGAGTAATACATTGCATGATGAACAAGGTGAACCCCTTTTTGATCATCTAAGCGACCGATAAAACATACGATCGGCTTTTCTTCCTCTCTGAGCAACAATCGATCGCGTAAAGCTTTCGTGTTGTAATGCTTCTGCTCAAATGTATCTACAGAATAGTGATAAGGAAGATATCGATCGGTTTCTGGGTTCCAGAAGCTAAAGTCTAAACCATTGAGAATTCCAGTAAATTTGTCTTGATAGACTTCTAAGGTGTGTCCTAAACCATAGCTAATATCAGTGTGCCGAGCTTCCCAAGCATGATGCGGTGAAACAGTATTCACAGCATTCGAGTAGACGATCCCACCTTTCATAAAGTTGATCGAGAACGGATTGAAATTGTCTCTCAGCTTGTCATAGCTAAAGTAGTATTCGGGTCTTCTTAACTGTGTCGCTTCTAAGACTTCTTTACCGCCGAAGCCTTGATGTTTGAAGTTGTGAATTGTATAGCAAACCCGCTGATTTGCCATGCCGTGATATTTGTAAATCTCAAACAGCATCACTGGAACTAATCCCGTCTGCCAATCATGACAATGAATCACATCCGGTCGCTTATTGCTCTGTAGCAGAAATTCTAATGCTGCCTTGCTGAAGAATGCGAACCGCATATTGTCATCGTTGCAGCCGTAGAAGCATCCTCGATCGAAGTAAAAATCTTCCGAATGCGGCTCGATAAAAAAGCACATCTGCCCATGTACCCAACCGCAGTACACCGAACAATGGATCAAACCATCAAACCAGGGCACATACAAATCGCGATACGCATCGTGCAGTCCCCAAATGTGGTCGTACCGCATACAGTCATACTTTGGCAAAATCAATTCAACCGTGTGCCCTTGATTTTCCAGTTCCCGACTCAGCCCATAGACCACATCTCCTAGCCCTCCAGCTTTAATCACTGGAGCGCATTCGGAGGCGATTTGCACGATGTACATTTGTATCCCCTTGCTTAACAAAAATTCATTTTTGATGTCTTTATTCAATACGCAAGCCTGCACTTTTGCAAGGGAAATCTCTCTTCTGTCTTAAAACTTAAACCCGCTTTCAGAACGTCCGATCTATGATTTGAGCCAAAGACTTAGGCAATTCTAATGACTGCAACTCTCACCAAACTGCCTCCCATTTCCGGCGCTACACTTGCGAAATCTTCCGATCCCGTCTTTCTTCCCACCACAAATTTTCGGTTAGACGCGATCGATTCCGCTTTCGCCTGCGCCCTTCACATGCACCAACCCACAATTCCCGCAGGCATGGATGGAGCCTTGATCAGCAATCTACAACGAATGTTCGAGCATCCGAACGAAGGTGACAATCACAATGCAGGGGTTTTTGCTTGGTGCTATGGTCGCATGGGCGAGTTTATTCCAGATCTAGTCGCGCAAGGCTGCAATCCCCGTATCATGCTGGATTATTCGGGCAATTTGCTTTGGGGACTTCAGCAGATGGGGCGCGATGACGTGCTGAATAATCTGAAGCGAATTACGTGCGATCGACAATTTCAGCCTCACGTCGAATGGCTCGGAACGATGTGGAGTCATGCCGTTGTTCCTTCTACTCCAATTCCCGACCTGAAGCTTCATATCCAAGCGTGGCAGCATCATTTTGCTTCGATCTTTGGAATTGATGCCCTTCAGCGAGTTCGAGGATTCTCGCCGCCAGAAATGCACCTTCCGAATCATCCCGATACCTTGTTCGAGTACATCAAAGCGCTGAAAGAATGTGGTTATCGCTGGCTTTTGGTGCAAGAACATTCTGTAGAACAATTAGACGGATCAAGCTTGACGCACGATCAGAAATACATTCCGAATCAATTGGTTGCGCGTAATTCCAATGGTGAAACAATTTCGATCACAGCATTGATTAAAACTCAAGGTTCCGACACGAAATTAGTCGCGCAAATGCAGCCCTACTTTGAGGCAAAAACGCGATCAAAACAATCGATCAGCAACACGGCGATTCCCTCGATCGTTTCACAAATCGCAGACGGGGAAAACGGCGGCGTAATGATGAACGAATATCCGCGCGATATCTTCAGGGTCTATCACGAAATCCGTGACGCGGGAAACAATACTTCGGGGGTTGTTGCTGTCAATGGAACAGAGTATTTAGAACTGATCGAAGCGACTGGAATTAGTGCGAATGACTATCCAGAAATTCAAGCAGTTCAACAGCATAAGATTTGGCAAAAAGTCGATCAAGCGACACCTGAAGCCGTGGAAAAAGCGATCGTAGAACTGAAACAAAATGACGATCGATTTCACATTGACGGCGCATCTTGGACAAATGATCTCAGTTGGGTCAAAGGCTACGAGAATGTTTTAGAACCGATGACCGAACTGAGCGCACTGTTTCATCAGAGATTCAACACCGAAGATCCAACTGTAACGGAACAACCGAACTATCAAGAAGCACTGTTGTACAACCTGCTTCTACAGACCAGTTGTTTTCGATATTGGGGTCAAGGCGCTTGGACAGAGTACGCCCGTGAAATCTATCGACGCGGAAAGGCGTTGTTGAGTTAAATGTTTGAATGCGACGGGCTTGTACATCGATCGCCTGTCGCACTCATTTCACCAAATCAAAACTTTGCCGTAATCCGTTTCATCGCTTCCACCACATTCTCACGACTATTGAAGGCAGAAATGCGGAAATATCCTTCACCTGCCGCCCCAAAGCCCGATCCTGGCGTACCGACCACATTACAGACATTCAGCAACTTATCGAAGAAATCCCAACTCGACAAACCATTCGGCGTTTTCACCCACACATAAGGCGCATTCACACCGCCGTACACCGAAAGTCCAGCAGCCGTTAGTTGCTCCCGAATAATCTTGGCATTCTCCAGATAGAAGCTCACCAGTTCCTTAATTTGAGCCTGTCCCTCTTCGGAATAAACTGCTTCCGCTCCGCGCTGAACAATGTAAGAAACGCCGTTAAATTTCGTCGATTGGCGACGATTCCACAGCTTCCACAATTCCACATCCGAACCATCAGAAGCCTTAGCGGTCAAAGTCTTCGGAACAACGGTAAGCGCGCATCGGGTTCCAGTAAATCCGGCATTTTTGGAGAACGATCGAAATTCGATCGCACAATCCCGCGCCCCTTCAATCTCATAAATCGATCGTGGCAAACTCGGATCAGTCACATATGCTTCATACGCAGCATCGAAGAAAATAATCGTGCCATTCGCTTTCGCATAGTCCACCCAAGCTTTCAAATACTCTTTCGTCGCCACTGCGCCTGTCGGATTATTCGGAAAACAGAGATAAACCAAATCGACTTTCTGTGAGGGAATCTCAGCGGTAAAGTTATTCTCGGCTGAGATCGGCAAATAAACTAATCCGCCGTATTCTCCTTTGTCGTTAGCTTCTCCGGTATTTCCCGCCATCACATTCGTATCGACATAAACCGGATAAACCGGATCAGTGACCGCGATCGTATTGTCGTGCCCAAAGATTTCCAAAATATTGCCGCTGTCACACTTCGATCCATCTGACACGAAAATCTCAGAGGCATCAATCTCACAGCCCCGCGCCTGAAAATCGAATTTCGCGATCTTCTCTCTCAGCCATTCGTAACCTTGTTCCGGTCCGTAACCTTTGAACAAACTGCGATCGCCCATATCTTCGACCGCTTTGATCATCGCCGCGCGACACGCTTCCGGTAAAGGTTCGGTCACATCCCCGATTCCAAGGCGAATAATTGGAGCATCAGGATTCAATTGAGCAAAGGCATTTACCCGGCGAGCGATTTCAGGAAACAAATAGCCTGCTTTCAGCTTCAAATAATTGTCGTTAACGGTTGCCATGTCGGTTCGATGTAATTCAGGTCTGACTCACCATTATTCCTCGATTTTACGCAGGCTTCAAATAATGTTCCGCAGCAGCTTCTATCAAACTCGAAGCTAGAGAATAATCATTGCCCTCACGCAACGACAGAGTTTCTGTTAGAGTAATTGCGATCGATCTCCAACCTTCACAGTGACGTATGGCGAACTCGTCTTTCTCATCTGCTAATTCCTGGGTCAGCAAAGCGCGATCGCAGCGCTCCTTTCGAGCTGTGATTCTCTTCATGCTTGCCAGCGGCTTGATGAGCATTTGCGGATTCCGTCTCGCCTATCTCCAACTCGTCGAAGGCAGTCACAATCGCCAACTCGCTGATCAGAACCGAATCCGCTCGATTTCCATCGTCGCCGATCGCGGAAATTTAATCGATCGCAAAGGAAACGCGATCGTGATCAATCGATTATCTCGATCGGTCTATCTCTATCCGCGTGAGCAAACCAAAGAACAATGGCAAGCCTCAGCGCAGCGAATTAGCGAATTATTAGAGATCCCGAAAGAAGAAATCATCAAAAAACTGGAAGCGGTCAAATATCGATCTGTTTCCCCAGTGCGAATTTTGCGCGGACTTGATGAGAAAAAATATACGGCCCTCTACGAAGTCGGACAAATTCGGGGCTTAGAAGTCCAAGCCGAATCTACCCGCCAATATCCCTACGGCAGCCTAGCCGCGCACGTTTTAGGCTACATCGGAGAAGCAACCGCAGAAGACTTCAAAGCCAATCCCGAATTTCCCAACGGAATGCTGGTTGGACAAATGGGAATCGAGCGGATTCAAGACCCAACCCTACGCGGTACTTGGGGCAATCGCCTGATCGAAGTCGATTCTGGTGGCAAAGAGTTAAAAATGCTCGGTGTTCAGCAACCCGTCGCCGGATTGCCATTGCAACTTACGCTCGATGTCAAACTACAACAAGCGGCTGAGAAAGCATTAAGTGGGCGACGAGGAGCCGTCGTCGCTCTAGACGTGAAAACGGGTGCGGTCTTAGTAATGGCAAGCGGTCCCACTTTCGATCCGAATATGTTCACCCGCAAAATCAGCCAAAAAGCTTGGGATGCCGTGCAAAGTCAGGATCATCCTTTCCTCAATCGCTCTCTACAAGGCTATCCACCGGGTAGCACGTTCAAAATTGTGACCGCGATGGCAGCGATGAAATCTGGCAAATTCTCCGCAACCTCGATGCTGCCTACCTACAGCGCCATCAATATCGGTGGAACGCTCTTTCACGAACACGGTGATGCTAGCTACGGCACGATCGGGTTTCGGGATGCGTTAGCGGTGAGTAGTAATACGTTTTTCTATCAGCTTGGAATGTCGATCGGTCCTGAAGCGATTTCCGATTGGGGTCACAAATTTGGTGTCGGCTCCACTTCGACAATGGGCTTGGATGGTGCAAGTCAAGGCTTAATCCCAACCCCCAAGCAAAAAGAGAAACTGTTCAAAGAGCAGTGGTATGTCGGCGATACGGTTAGTACCGCGATCGGGCAAGGTATGGTACAAGTGACCCCACTCGAAATGGCAGTCATGGTTTCAACCGTCGCGAATGGCGGTAAGCGCATTAAACCGCATTTATTCGCGAATCAAACTTACCAACCGAATATGCAGCCCGAGTCGCTGGGCTTTGAACCATCTGCGCTCAAAGTGCTGCAAGAAGGACTCACAGCCGTTGTCCAGGAAGGAACGGCGAGAAGTCTCAATGATGGCTCGATTCCGCTAACCGCTGGCAAAACTGGAACGGCTGAAGTTCAAGGACAAGAGGATAATTCGCTCTACGTCGGGTACGGCCCCGTAAACAATCCCCAAATTGCGATCGCAGTCGTCGTTGAAAACGGCGGATACGGTGCAACCGCAGCAGTTCCGATCGCTCACGAAATTTACAAAGCCTTTTTCGGTGTGACCAAACCTGCTCCAAAACCAGAATAGTCCCAAATTCGCGATCGCTTGGTAGGATCAATCAGTCGATTCGGTGAGCGCTCTTGTGACCTATATTCCCCTGCATCATAAATACCGTCCCCAAACGTTCACGCAACTGGTGGGTCAAACTGCGATCGCGACCACACTTTCTAACGCGCTCTTGCAAAACCGCATCGCTCCCGCCTATCTCTTCACAGGCGCACGCGGAACCGGAAAAACCTCCAGCGCCCGAATCTTTGCAAAATCACTCAATTGCATTTCGGTGAATGCTCCAACCGATCAGCCTTGTGGTGTTTGCCAAACCTGTCAAGAAATCACAAAAGGGAACGCATTAGATGTCATTGAGATCGATGCCGCAAGTAACACAGGAGTAGATAACATTCGTGAACTAATTGAACGCTCTCAATTCGCTCCAGTACAATGTAGATACAAGGTTTATGTGATTGACGAAGTGCATATGCTTAGTAATGCCTCGTTCAATGCTTTATTGAAAACTTTGGAAGAACCACCGGAACAGGTTGTTTTCGTTTTAGCGACCACTGATCCGCAAAGAGTATTACCTACAATCATCTCTCGCTGTCAGCGTTTCGACTTTCGCCGGATTCCGATCGACGATATGACCCAACATCTCAGCATGATCGCCGAGAAAGAACAAATCCCGATCGCAGATGATGCCCTCTATCTAATCGCTCAAATCTCCCAAGGCGGTTTACGCGATGCCGAAAGCTTACTCGATCAACTCAGTCTTTTATCCGGTGATGTCACCGTAGAACGAGTGTGGGATTTAGTCGGTGCAGTTCCAGAGCGAGATCTGATGGCACTGATTGAAGCGATCTCACAAAATCATCCCGAAACGCTTCTCGACACGACTCGCCGCCTCATGGATCGCGGGCGAGAACCCCTCATCGTGCTGCAAAATCTTGCCAGCTTCTACCGCGATTTACTCATCGCAAAAACGGCTCCCGATCGCGGTGATTTAGTCGCACTCACTGCACCAACTTGGACCCAGCTTTGCGACTTTGCTAAAGGAATCTCGATCGAGACAATTCTTTCTGGACAACAATGCCTCAAAGAAAGCGAACTACAACTCAAAAACTCTACTCAGCCCCGTCTCTGGCTAGAAGTAACATTAATGGGACTATTGCCTTCTGCAATTTCACCTGTGATTGAAGCACCGACTCCACCGATCGCACTTCCTGTTTCTAAACCGATCTCAGTAGTAAAGACACCACAGCCCCCGGTAGAAGCAGCACCGAACCCTATCGAAGAACCCGCGCCACGACTTGCAGAAGAACCAGCCACTTTTCACACTACAGAAGAAACAGACCTCGATCGCCTATGGCAAACAATCATTAGCAATCTTCAACCCTTCGGAACTCAAGCCCTACTTAAACAACACGGCAGCTTACTTTCATTTGATGGCGATGTGGCTCAAATCAGCATTCCTCAGAAACTTTTGCCAATGGCACAAAGTCGATCGAAAAGCATTATCGCCGCTCTCACCAAAACCTTTGAGAAGGAAATCAAATTTAGCTTAGTTGCCGCTTTACCGATCGCAACACCCTCGACTCCCGTTACCGAGCCTCCACGATCCGAACCTCAAACCCCAACGCCCCCGCCCAGCGTGACCGCTCCTCTGACTCCCGACCCAGACCCCATTTCTGAAGAACCTCCTTCAGAACCCTACACTCGATCAACCTGGGACGATGATGAAGTGACCCGCGCTGCAAGAACACTCGCTGAAGCATTCAATGGTTCTGTAGTCGATGCGGACGAGTCTGAGCTTGATCCGCTCGAATCCTCAGATCAACTTCTATCCTCTGACATTGCACCCCTAGAAGACTCGATCGAAGAAGATGACGACGACGATACCGACTTCTAAATCAAAACGCGATCGATAAGATTTTGCGATCGCGTTTTGAATCCTGCTCAATTCGGTGGCATCACCACACGACGAGCTAAACCAAGCACTCGTAAAACCTGAATCGCCCACCATGTCATATCAATCTCCCACCATTCCCGACCTGCTTTCGCCACATTCGGTTGAGCATGGTGATTGTTATGCCATCCTTCGCCATAGGTAATCAGCGCCGCCCACCAGAGATTGCGCGAGTTATCGTCTGATTCGTAGGTTTTATAGCCAAACAAATGAGTCGCAGAATTAATAAACCAGGTGCTATGCCACAACAGCACCGCCCGCAGCACCAAACCATAAATCACAAACGACCAGCCGCCTAACAAATAAAGTACGATCGCAACCGGAATTTGCAGCATCAAATAATTTTCAGTTCGATCGAGCCAACGGTAAAACGGATCGCGATCGAGATCCGGTGCAAATCGTCGATAAGACTCATAGTTAAAAAACTTGTCGCGGGGATACAACACCCATAGCATATGGCTCCACAAAAAGCCGCGCTTCGCTGAATATGGATCATTGTCCACATCTTCCGTGTGCAAATGGTGCATCCGATGACCCGCCACCCAGAAGATCACTCCTCCTTGCAATGCCAGCGATCCGATCACCGCCAGCGCGTACTCCACCGCTTTCGGAACCTGCAAGCTCCGATGCGTTAGCAATCGGTGATATCCCAAACAAATCCCGATACTCCCAAACAACCAATGTAAAAGAATCATTACGCCTAGCGCTTTCCAGGAGAAAAACCAGGGGGCAGTCAGCGCTAGAGCATGAAAGGCTCCGAAGAAAGCAACGTTTGTCCACTCCAATTTAAGAGCTTGTTCGGAGTCCGTTTGAACAGAATTAGAAGTCATGAAAATTCCTTACTGAATTAACAACGATCGACTTGTATTCCAAGCCGATTTCACTCGCATTTCCCAACTTACGGCAAGATCCGTTACAGTTGAAAAACATAAATGCAAGTGACGCTTGCATTTTTAGCCTAACAATGAATGTGCTTTTCTGCAAGTGCTACTTGCATTATGTATGTCTACCTCCCGAAATACCACTCGCCAAAGGCTGATTCAAGCGGCGCTGGAGCTATTTACAGCCCACGGTGTCACCGACACAACGACTAAACAGATCGCTGAATTAGCAGATGTCAACGAAGTGACCCTGTTTCGGCATTTTGGCAACAAACACGGACTGCTGCTCGCTGCGATCGAGGAAGCCGCCGTCTTTACTCAACTCGGTCAAACGCTCGTCCAGCAAGCCGACCAAGCCGACTACATCGATCAAGCGCTGAAAGAATACGCCACTACTTGCCTAGAAGCACTCGAACGAGTTCCAGAAATGGTGCGATCGGTCGTCGGAGAAGCCGGACAATACCCTGCTGAAAATCGTAAAGCATTGGGACGCGGGCTGACTCAGGCGAATCGTTATGTTGCGGAATATTTTGACCAAATGATTCAGCGCCGCCGAATGCAGCCGAATCTCCCGGCTGAAAATCTCGCAAGCCTGCTCAACGGAATGCTCTTAGGGTACGCTGTGATCGAATTCACCAGCGAATTTCACGAATTGTGGCAAAGCCGAGAAGAATTCATCACAAATCTTGTCACTTTATTTCTACAAGGCGGGATTCAACCTTCACAACGCACACCCTCAGAAGTTCGGGATCTGTCCGCTGACACTGTACACCTGATTCTTCAGCGTGCCAAAAAGCGAGGACTGCAAGATTACGCGATCACTTATGTTCTATTCGGTGCGGGACTCAGTTCGAGTGAAATCGTTCAATTGACGCGATCGGACTATCACTACACTCGACATCAGCAGCAGTTACACATTACTCAAGGTCTATCCCGCTACGTCCCACTAAATCAGTGGATTTTGGGGAAACGTTACGGCTCGTATCTGAAGAATCCTCTAACTCAGTGGCTCAAAAGTCGTAAAGATGTTTTACCTGCGATGTTTCTCACTTCAAGCGGTCAGCCAATCACGGAAGCTGATTTATCTCATCGCTGGAGTAGTCTGACGGAAGACCTTCTAAACGAACCGCCAATCACGATCGAACAAGCCTATCAAACCTGGTGTGTCGAATTACTCGTGCGTGGAATGACGATCGCAGATTTACAAGTTCTGACGCGACGAGACATGACGCAATTGCAGCCGTTTGTCGATCGCGCTAGAGAGAAATCTGCTTTAGAACACGCGATTCGACTAGATCAACCTCCTCGCACTAAATCAACGTGAGTTCTCAATCAACCGCGATCGGAGATTGAACCAAATCGATAAAGCTCACTTGGCGTAAGCGATCGAGTTCTGTAATCCGCTGTTTCTCGACGTAGGCTTTTTGCTGATAGAACTGTCCGAGATCGGGTGTCGTGCTGAGGTCAGTTTTTTCCCAAAGGTCGAGGAAGTGTCGATAGCGTTTTTCGCACATGACGCGCTCGATTCCGGCGGTCGCAGATCGAATGACTAGAGATGCTCTGAGAATGTCGCGATTGGTTTTTTCGTCGAGTTCAAACAGGGAATAGACTTGGGACATTTCGCGCGGGAAGTCGTGAGTTCGATCGCGCAGTCGCTCGAATAGATCACAGTCGAGATTGTCTTGCTCGATTTCGCGGATTTGTCGCCAGAGAAAGCGATGGTGTGAAAGGCTAAAGTCGAGGTCTTGGGCATCGATCGCGGCTCTGAGTTCGGCGCGGTAGTCGGGGGCGTGGAGGTAGAGGCGCAATAGCTGAGATTCACATTCTTCGAGTAAGTTGCGATCGCCTGGAGTTTGCCATTTCTGCGATCGACCATGCCATCGTTGCCCGCGAACTTGAAGGCGTAAGTTTTCTTCGATCTGTTGAGTTAAACGGCTGTTTCCTTGGCTCAATAGTTCTGCACAATAATGAATGTAGTGAGTTCGTAGTGAAGGGTTTGGCAGATTTCCGAGCAGGGAAACGATCGCGATTACTGCTTGTTGGAATTGGTCGGATTGCTTAAGATCTTGGTTCTCGATCGCTTGCTGAATTTGCCAATCGATCCAGAGAGGAGAGCGATCGAGCAAATCCTGATACTCTTGTGAGGAGTGGTTTTTGAGAAAATCGTCAGGATCTTTACCATCAGGAATGCTCAAGATCCGAAGCTGAACTTCTCCTTGATAGGCGAGGTTTGCAATTTCTCCGATCGCGCGTTCTGCTGCTTGCATCCCTGCACGATCGGCATCGAAGTTAAATACAATTCGCTTTGATTCGGTGTACCGCAATAGCTGTTTCACTTGATGAATGCTTAGTGCTGTTCCAAGAGAAGCAACTGCATTAGTGATTCCAGCGGAATGAAGCGCGATTACGTCGAAATAGCCTTCTACGACAACGGCTTGATCTTGTTTGGCGATCGCGCTTTTCGCCTTGTCCAACCCAAACAGCGTTTTCCCCTTGTCGAATAGCTCAGTTTCAGGAGAGTTCAAGTATTTCGGCTGTTCGTCGGTTAAGGTTCGTCCACCAAATCCAATCACTCGACCTTGACTATCGTGAATCGGAACCATCAAACGGTTGCGGAAGCGATCGTAGTATCCTTCTCCGTTTTTGCGCGGAATCAACAGTCCTGCTTTTTCAACTAGCACGACCGGATAGCGTTTCTGTTCGACTAAGTATTTGGAAAGCGTTTCCCAGCCAGCGGGGGCGTAACCGAGTTGGAAGTGCTGGATCGTTTCGGGGGAGAGTTTACGATCGCGTTTCAGATAAATCAGTGCATCCACGCCGTGGGACTGCTGCAAAGCGTGTTCGTAAAATTTCGCTGTGATTGCCAGAATTTCGTATAGCTGTTCTCTTACGGACTGTTGCCGCTGGAACTCTTGGCGATCCTCAGCTTGAAGGGTTTGAACTGGAACTTGGTACTTATTCGCGAGTTCTAGAACGACTTCGCTAAAATTGCGTTTGCCCAACTCCATGAGAAACTTGATCGTGTTTCCACCTGCACCGCAGCTAAAGCAATAGTAAAACTGTTTGCTAGGGCTGACCGAAAAGCTCGGAGACTTGTCATCATGAAACGGACACAAGCCAACAAAGTCTTTGCCCTGTTTTTTCAGGACAACGTGTTCCGAAACAACGTCTACAATATCGGCGCGTTGTTTCACTTGCTCGATCGTATCGGGATGCAGGCGAGGAACGTTCATGATCAACCTTCGGCTGGTACACCTATTCTAGCGGCAGAATGAATTTCTAGGAAACGCTGTAAATAGGATTTAGTTTGTTCATTCTACGCTATCTGTAGCGTTTGTCCGCAAGTTTATCATTCGGGAATTTTTCATGCAACTCACGACCACAAGACTTCAAGCGCAGATTCAATTTATTGTCGAAATCGATAAGCTGAAGCACGTTTTACGACAAACGCTACTGATGGACAAGTTGAGGGAACGACGCGGAGCATTCTTGGCATTTGGCGATGATGGCGATCGTGCTTTCTGAATATGCTGATCCGCAAGTCGATTTGCTGCGCGTTCTCAAAATGGTGTTGATTCACGATTTGGTGGAGATCGATGCGGGGGATACGTTTTGTTATGATGCAATCGCGATTCAGGATCAAGCAGAACGAGAAGAGAAAGCGGCGGATCGATTGTTTGGAATGCTGCCGGAAAATTTGGGCGAGGAATTGCGATCGCTGTGGGAAGAGTTTGAGGCGAAGAATACGATCGATGCTCAGTTTGAGGCGGCACTCGATCGACTTCAGCCGTTATTGCACAATTACTATACGCAAGGCGGAACTTGGAAAATGGCAGGGGTAACGGTGGAGCAGGTGAGAAAGCGGATGGCTCCAGTATCGATCGGTTCTCCGGTGTTGGGTGAGTTTGTGGAAGGTTTGATTGAAGATGCGGTGCGGCAGGGATTTCTACGGCGCTCTGAGTAGTAATTGCTCAAATCAGCGGCAGCAGATGACTCCAACTTACCACCAGCGGCTTTCAACAGTACACTCCATTTGGATTGCTATGTCTCTTTCTGCGAAGGATTTATTGTTCTGGCGCAAAATAATCCTGCACCAATTGATGGCATACCCTGCATTTCACGCTGTGATCGCAATCGCTCTAGGCATGACTCAAAACTTACATTTTCTCGGATTGCTGCATCTAGTAAAGAGAAAATACTCAAAATAGTAAGTGGTTGCCCATGTTCTTCCCTTACAGATCTCGCTAATGCAAAACACTCATCTTTGTGACTATCTGGAAATTGATCAAGCATCGTGCGCTCAATTGGAGAAATTACATCAACAACTGCTTGTCCAAATTTGGTGCAATCTTGATAGGTAGGCACTTTTCCCTGGTGAATAACCTGATTTCGTAATTCAATCATCTTGTTTGGAAGTAAATCTGGAGGATTACCCGTTTCCACAAACCAAAGCATAGTAAAAGCACCAAGTTGTCGTTCTGATTGTTTTGAAACTGACTTCCAGCACTTCTCAAAATCTTTTTGAGGGATAGAGTTTGATCGGCAGATGACACGAGTTGCAAACTCATGAAATCGCTCAAGAGACGCAGCAAAACTAGCAACAGAATCTCGCAAGTAACCGTCCAGCAGGGCATTGGAGGCAATCGTAAAAAGAACCTCGTGCTTCGGTGTACGTAAAACCGTTATCGATTGGTGTCCTTCAGGACATTCAAACCTATAAATTCCATCATCGCGCACAGAGCAGAGACGTGAATACCTTATGTGAGGAGACATCTCTCTCGATCTATTGCAAATAGTGCAGTTAATTTCGATTCGCAATTTAAAGCCCCAGAAATAAGAGTAATATTTTTGTCATTTGCTTTCCTCCTAGTCGGGCTAATACCTCATCAGAAGAACTATGACACTGAAAACTTGGATAACTCTAAACTTCGGGTTGTGCGGATTGCTAAACTCGCTTCCGCTATCGCGTTTCTCACTACAAAACTCATGTTGTAGAAACTTAGACTTTCTCACCATTCGTTGATTGGGGCATAGATTCAATTAGCGCCCTTAGCACTTTGTTGACCGCTTCAGGAGTTGTAAAAACTTGAGCAACATCCTCATCTAGAACGACAACCGTTAACTTTTGCGTTTCATTACGAGTCGCAAATCGATTAGGTTTTGCTTTCTGGTAATCCAAGTGATACTCAGCCAAAAGCTCGTCCTCAGAGTTATGTGAATGGTCAGAAGGCATTTTGCTCATAATCTTCACGCTCCTTACGAGTCGCTAAACGGCACTAATAATTCGGATACTGCTCGATCTCTGAGTGAAGGAAACCAATAGCAATCGATTTTGTTGAGAGTGACCAATGATAATTTCTCTCTGCTCATCGATCGAATGAGCTTCATCATCGAAGATCACTGCCAAAGGATTATCAAATACAGTCTCGGCTTCTTCAAAGCTTACGCTGTGCTTTTTCAAATTAGAGACTGCTTTTGATTGATCCCACTCAAACTTCATGCCTACATCATACTAATGATTCAAAGTGTATTCTCAATTTCATCATCGCTGTCTCGATCGACCTAAGGCCGTGATGTACAAAACCGCTTCATCTTGCGGAATTCCCAAGACCTCGTTCACTTGATCGTCGAAAAATCCGCCGATGCCGCTTGCGCCCAGTCCCAGATGACTTGCAGCTAAGTTCATTCGCTGTCCTAAATGTCCAGCATCCATGTGGAGATAGCGGTAGACACGATCGCCATATTGCTCGATCGCAGTTCTCAAATCTGCGGTGTGAAACACGATCGCACTCGCATCCCGTCCTAAATCTTGGCCTAAACACAGAAAATGTAGCTCTCTTCGGAAGTTCTTGAACCGAATCTGGCGGAGTTCTTGAGCTTTGGGGGCGTAGTAGTAACAGCCATCTTCGAGGTTTGTTACGCCCGAAACTGCGATAAAGGTTTCGACTAAGTTCAGGTCGAAATAGTCGGGAGAACGATCGAGGTTTTGCTCAAGGTAGTGCTGTGGTTGATAGGTGAAATCTAAAATCGCGTTGAGTTCTTCGATCGATAAAGGTTCGCCGCTAAAGGCGCGAGTCGATCGACGATGAATCATGGTTTGCTCAAGTCCGTGTAAGTCGTGTTCCCAATCGATCGGACGACAAATCGTTGGAACTTTGAGACAGAACGGAAAATTGTATTTGTCAGAATGTTCGATCGACTCAGGGATTTTCCAATTCACTTTTGCATTCGGATTATCCGGAATCTGAGTCGCTTGGTGGAAATAGCTCAACAATCCGCCATCTGGAATTTTGGGATAGTCTAGCTGTGGTGCAGTAGGGAGAGCCGTCCGAGCTAAGGGAAGATTTTCTTGCATTTCGGACAGATCCGCGATCGGTAACACTGAGATCGCGCCTTCTTGCTCTGGCTCGAAGTAGAGCAATTGATTGAGCGCTTCATCCGCAAATCCGCCAATCAGATGTGGGCGAAAATCGGTCATTGCACAAGCAAGCTCAAGATTTCCAATTAAGTGCCCAGTGTCGAGGAAAATCCGACGATAAGCGCGATCCTGGTAGCGCCATGCTGAACGGAAAAACACGGCAGAAAGCACGATCGCAAGCTGCGTATTTTCTAAAACGGGATTCCAAAAACACGCTGACTGAAGCGCTGTCCAGACATCGGCTTCCCAGAAATGTAACAGCGTGTGGGTTCTGGCTTGATAGTTGTAGAGTCCGGCAGGAAGCTCCGGCGTTCCGCGTGAAATCAGGTAGACTTCGGCTGGATACAGTCCACCCGCAGAAGGCGACGATCGCAAATAATGCGGTTCTCCGTTGGTTGGAATTGCGCCCGTAAGACCGTAGCTACAGACAAACAGCTTGGAAAGACGCTGCCACCAATCGTCGTGGTTCAAGTCCTCGTTGAGATAGGGCTTGAGGTCGATCGACTTGCCAAACTTGTACGACTTGAACGGGATCGGCTGTTCTTCCCAGTTCAGTGCTTGACTTTTGGCGTGAATCGTTTCCGGGTCGTATTTGGTGCGTTCGTGATAGTGTTCAGCGATCGACACTTGCAAGTCCGGCATAATTCTTCTTTAGACTGCGTACTATTTCTGATATTGACATGAGAACGGGGCTGGCGGCTAGACATTGAGAAACAAATTCTTAAGGAATAGAGGTCTTTTGATACGACTCCGCGCTGTTTCCCTCTAGTTCAGAAAATTTCTAGCTGATCCCTAAAAAAAGTATTAAGTATTCTTAACTTCGTCCTATTCTTTTTTACATTTCTAAACAAGTGAAGTGTAGGACACACAGATTTTATAAAAGCAATGGACACGATCGCGGCTGATATCTTAATTGCAAAGTACAACCAGGGAAAGCGAGACTTTATAGGATGCGATTTGGAACAAGCAGATTTGTTTGAGGTGATGTTAGTCAACATCAATTTATCTCAGAGTTGCCTCAATCGTGCCTATCTACCCTACGCGAATTTGAGCAGGGCGAATTTGAGTTCGGCGCAGTTGGAAAATGCTGAACTCAGTGATGCTCAACTGCATCAAGCCAATTTAGCGAATGCAAATCTACAACGTGCGGAACTGTCGAGAGCGGATCTAAGTTTGGCGAATTTGGTGAGTGCGAATTTGGTGAGTGCGAATCTGTGCGGGGCGAACTTGGTGAATGCAGATTTAAGCAATGCGGATCTACGCAATGCGGATCTGAGGCGGGTCAAGCTACGACAGGCGAATCTGAAGGGCGCAAATTTGAGCGGGGCAAACCTAGCTCGATCGACGGATTTTGATCTCACAGGTGCGATCGTCGATGCGTTTACGATTTACCCCAATGGACATCGCCAAGGAGACTAATCTCCGGTCACAAAGGCTTGCATTTTCCATTCGCCGTCTTCTTTGCCGAATAAGACTCGGTAGCCGACTGGACTGTAAGCATAGCGGCTGGAGACGAATCCCCGCTGGTTATTGGACAAAACGATAGGTGTCCAACCATTGGGATTATCAAGTCGGAATGATTCGGATTTCTCTTGCTCAGAGGCGTTTTGAAAGGTGGTCGCGTCGTACTTCACGATTTCGTTTGAGAGTGTTGCGATCGCGGTTGCATTGGCGCTTGGTTGCGATCGCACATTCACGTTTTGACCAACCACGACGATCGCAGAAAACGCATCGGTGTTCGGAGAATTCTTCAGTGCAGATTGGAATTGCTGAAAGACAGTTGGGCAAGAGTAGCCATTCGCATCTTTTGAACAGCCGAGTGCAAGGGCTTTTTCGAGTGATGCCCAGAATGGGGAATTGGGATTTTCTGGGTTGAGATAGTCGATCGTGCGCTGTTGTCCAAAGCTGAATTTGGTTTGCGGGGTGACGATACTGCGAATGTATTTGGCATCGCGATCGCGAACCGCTTGTTTAGTGCGATCGAGGAATTTCGCAAATTCTGGGGACTGTACCGATTCATCTACAAGCGCGATCGGAAGACGCGCAGGATCAGGACTTGGAGAAGCTGCAACTGGAGGATTCAGTTTCTCGATCGTTGCAGGAGAAGTAGGTTTGGGCTGAGGCTGTTCAACTTGTGGTTGTGCAGTCTGAGGTTGGGGACTTAAACGGGTAACAGCAGCGATCGTTGAACTTACAGCGGCAGTTAAAACAACGGCTCCGGACAAAATCAAGGCTTTGGTTTTCATATGTGTCATTGCCCGAACTGAGACGATTTAGGCAATGTCCTCTTACTTGATAGATTCACCGACTGGATTGAGTGTTCCGGAAGAGATTGGGCGAGAGAGGTGAGGGCGGAGGGTTCGAGCGCGTTGCATTTCGTAACTGCTTCCTGTCCAGCAAATTCGGTAGCGGGGTGAGACTTCGAGGACGTGGAGGCGATGATACCATCCGTAGCCGATGTATTCGTCTGGGTTAGCGGTTTCGAGTAAGTTGGTTCCGTAGAGTCCGCTGGTTTCGCTACCAGGAACGATCGATTGATTTTGCTCAACGGGGCGAAACTGTCCGGTAATGCGATCGCTTACATACCAATGCAGCGAAGAATTTGTAATGCGTCCGCGTGGATGTTGATGCAACCATTTCTGATTTTGAAACATACGGAAGCATGAGAAAAATAAGTGATATTGGTTGTTCCTGTAAATCACTTGAGGACGTTCGAGGTGATAGAATCCCCAATCTTCTGCATTCGGAGGGGCAACAATCACAGGAGGAAGTAATTCATAGTCTCCATTGATCGTATCTGAGACTGCTAAACCAACACAGCCTTGGAAGTTTCCAAGTGTTTTGGAACTAGCGCAAGTGAACATGAAGTATCTACCGGAGTTCGGATCTTTGAAGATGTAAGGATCGCGCCAGTGAAAATGCTTTGTCCAATTGCAGCGACCGTAGTAAGGATCATCATCGCCAGGAATTAGAGGAAAGCGATCGTACTGTCGTTCCCAGTGAATGCCGTCTGTTGAAGTTGCTAACCCAATTCCTTCGCTCTTAAGTTCTCGCCCTTCTTTGCCGCCTGCTGAATAGAACAGATAGTAAGTTCCATTTTCTTTAACGGTGTGTCCTGCGGAGATCCTGCCCGATTCCCAAGAGTGATTGGGATCAGGTGCAAGTAAGATCCCTAAATCGTCCCAGTGGGACAAGTCTTTAGAGACTGCGCCACAGAGGTTACTAACTGACCACCAAGGTGTTTGACCTTCGACACCTTGGAGATAGAACATGAGATAGCGATCGTCATCTTTGAGAATCCACGGATCCCAGTTCATCGGTGCGCCGCGCAGAAACGATCGGAGCATTCCAGCGATCGCATTTCCAATCCGAATTCCACCCCGTTCGAGAATGCTAATTGTTTGCAGTTCTGACGCTCCGGTTGGAATCGGTTCAATCAAACCGACAATGCCTTGATGAATACGATTTAAGTTCATTAATCTCCGCCCGGTTCAACTAATTTACCAATGTTGAAGTCAATTCGTATCCAGCCTTTGAGTTTACGTAGATTGTTGATGAGCAACAATGGAATTTGCCAGTGATGCACCATCAGAAAGGGGAGCGGATCAGAGACTTGTAGAATCGCATCTTTTCCATTCAAAATCACACGAAGACGCTCTTGAAATTGGCTCCAAGATCCTGCTGTGATTAGTCTCCAAGCTTCGTGATATGTCCAGTAAGTTGGCTTGCTAGTTGGGAGCGGCTGGATTGGTTGAGCTGTTAACGGTTCACCTAAATAGGCTTTAGCAACATCGGGATGGTTGTAGAACATCGTAATTGCAGAATGCGTTCTGGGATTACATTCGATCGCATAAACTTCTCCTGTCGATCTCTCAATAAAATCAAACGAAATCTGCCCGCTCAAGTTCAATGCTTTTACAAATGTTGTTACCCAAGCCTGAATCGCAGGATGCTCAACCTGCTCATAGTTCACCTGAAACGCAGAAGACTTTGCACAACAATGCAATCGCACTTCTCCATCGCGCACAGTGCTATGCGTACAATATTCTTGCCCAGTAATGAACTCTTGCAAAATCCAAGGACTATCTTCGCTGATTGGCAATGTTGCTAGATGTGCTGCCATTGCTTCTTTTGATTCCAACGGGTACTTGGTCATATCCAAGCGATGCACTGAATCGTAAGCAATGCTTTTAAGAATGTACTGGCTGGAGTCGAAATCGAAGTCTATAACTTGCTGTGAATTGGTAATACGATAGGTTTTCGGAGCGGTTAAATTTAGCGATCGAGCTTTCTCGCTCAGTTCAAACTTGTCATCCAATAGCTGAGTAATGCCCACATCAAAATGGAACACTTCACAATGTTTCGATAATGCAGGTTTCGCAAGTGAACAGTAGTAACTCTCAACTGGACTCGTTACGGGAACAATTACATCAATGCTTTCCTGTTGCACAATGTCTAGCAATGCTTGAGTAAAAGCTTCTGAATTTTGCTTGGGTGCGGGAACGGTGTAAAAGCTATCGACAGCATTTGAGAATCGATGTCCAGTCAGCCAGTACTTTTCGGTTTCGATTAGAACAACAAAATGCCCTGCGGCATGAAACGATCGAGCAAGCTGCAAGGCTTTTGTCATCTTGCCGCCTGTAATTATGATTCGTTTTGGAGAGTCAGATTTTGGAGTTGTCGCTGCTTGCACCGCGCTTCGCGTTAGTTTCCCAATCAGAAATGCAACGATAACGATCGTTAGATTGATCGGTAGAGCAATCAGCAATAATGCCAGCGTTAGTATGTTCTTTAACGCTGCGGTGAGTTTAGATTGAAGCGATCGAGAATTTAGCATAGAAAAACATCCACAAGGCTTCTCGTTCATTGCTCAATCCCGCCTCGGATTTCCAGTCCTACTGCGTATATATATAAGTCTTTTGATCTGTCTGATGCTGAGATCTTCGCCCCCTAAATCCCCCATTCTGGGGGATTTAGGGGGCAGAAGCCGACCGAAACGCAGCGCTGCCTCTGGCACACGCGAGCGTGACCAATGATTTTATATGTACACAGTAAGATTGAAAATTCGGGACGGGTGAGCATCGTAGCAGACATCTATTAAACCCGTCGAATTAATGTCACACCATCACGTAATGGAACTAACACCTGCTCAACCCGTTCGTCCTCGGCAACTACGCGATTGAACTCAGCGATCGCACTTCCATTCGTCGATCGCTCAGTCAAGTAAGGCTGTCCCTGAAGCAACGTATTATCGACACAGATAAAGCCATTTGATGCTAATAGCTCAGAATCGAGCAGTAATTGAAAGTACTGGACATACTCTCGCTTATCCGCATCAATAAACACGAAATCAAAGGATTCACCCTGACTTGCAAGTTGTTTGAGCGTATCAATCGCAGGTGCTAACCGAATCTGAATTTTCTCGCCATGCAGCGATTGATCGAATAGATTCTGAGCAAAACTTGCAACATAATCATCAACCTCACAGGCAACGAGAACGCCATCGATCGGTAACGCTTCCGCCATCGCTAACGCAGAATATCCGGTAAACATCCCAATATCGAGAATGCGACGAGCGCGAGTCATGTGAACTAACATCTTTAGAAACTGTCCTTCCACATGACCCGACAGCATTTCCTGCTCTAAATGGCGCACCGTTTCGCCATCCGAAAAACGCTGATTCCAAGGTTCACACTGCGTTTTTTCAGCAATCGCCTTCAGATCCTTTGATTCGCGTGTCGTACAAGCATTCACGTACTCTTCTAGCCCGATCGCTAAATCTAACGCTTTCTGCACTGATTCTGTTGCATCTTCTAAGTGTTGAAGTTGCTCGATCGCAGTTTGCAAATGTGCCGTTAAAATGCCAAGCGGTGTGACTGGACGAGCCGCGATCGGTGTGATGGTTGTCATCTAGTTTGCGCTCCCGATCAGCTCACTGCTGCCTACATACGCATCAATTCCCGCACCTGCACGCGGATAGTCTGCACAAAGACGCTTATGATCTGCGATCGCGCTTTCCAATTCTTCACGAGTCAAATCATTCACAAAGTGGCAAGTTCCAATCGGACGAGGCATTGCGGCTCTTAACAATCCGTCGCGCGTCAGCATAATCGATTGGGTTGCTTTCCACATCAGATCGATCTCCATCAATGGGTGATCCAATGCCAATCCAAGCCGACTCATTAAACCAAGAATGCGATCGCGATCCACAGTCGAAATGTATCCGCGTTTTTCTGCAATAGTCGCAGAGATCGCCATGTCAATGTTCACAGCATGACCATGCAATAGTGGAATCTGCGGCGCGAGTTCGAGGGTTGGACTCCAAGTGTGACCGTAAGCAATGACTCGATCGAGCATCAATTCATGTAAGTTAGGTGCTTCCAACTCCAACATGGTTTTGATTGACTCATAGTTCACACGATGTCCCACTTGTTTCAGGTGAGCATCATCGCCCACAAAGCCGAAGTGATTGTATAGCAAATTCTCGCCATGCTGCTCTAGTAGATCGAACACTTCAGCATTAGAAACAACGGCGATCTTAACCAACTCTGCCATGCCATTTCGGATCTGATCTACAGGCAATGTTCTCAAAAATGAGAAATCTAGAATCACCTGTTTGGGTGGATGATATGCACCCAAACGATTCTTCAATTTGTCATGATTTACTGCAACTTTGATCGCGACTCCTGCATCGATTAATCCGATCAAAGTAGAAGGAACTCGAATGTAATTTGTGCTTCTTCGATATGCAGAACAAGCGAATCCAGCAACATCTAGAACCAATCCGCCCCCGATGACTAGAACTGGTTCTTTGCGCTTTAAATTAAAATCACAAAAAGCATCAGTAATCTTCAGAAAGGTATCGATCGTTTTTGCAGGCTCAGTAATCTCGATCTCAAACACGGTTAAATTGATTTCGTAGTATTCAAAGTACGATCGCAGTTGTTCGCCATATAATCGATCGACATTGTGATCGACGACTGCTAGGCAGCGCCCTAATGCTCGATAGTTCTCTGCTAAAGCTGGATTTCCAACTTCAAATAAGCCCTCAATCAGATCCAAGTTAAACTCAATCTTTTCGTATCCTTCCAGGTGAAATGACTGATCAGTTGCTTCAACTTTCGCGTCAACAGAACTCATAGCTTTATTTCCGTAATTGTCTAAGTTTCCAACACAAACCCGCTCGTAAGTTGAATTACGAACTGCAAACGCTGAGTTAAGGAAACCTTTAGGTTTGTGTCAGAAATCGCAACCGACTAAACAAGATCAACCGAATCGATTTGGCGGACTCCCAAAACATGAAGTGCCTGGTAATTTGAACCATTTATTAGCCGCACTGTAAACTATCAGTACATTAGTAATCTACCTGATCGCTTAACAGTGCCTAAAGGAGTAGAAAGGAGTACGTCTTGAAGACTAATTCTTGGGAAGGATTTTCTACCGAAAAACAGATTAATCATTATCCCTATCTTGCTAAACGTCGCGTAGTCATGGGAACTAAAGGTGCGATCGCAACTAGTCAGCCGTTAGCAACGTTAGCAGGGATACAAATGCTATTAGCAGGCGGAAACGCGATCGATGCTGCTCTTGCAACCGCGATCGCGCTAACAGTCGTGGAACCGACTTCAAACGGAATTGGCTCTGATGCTTTCGCGCTAGTTTGGGATGGCAAACTTCATGGACTAAACGCATCGGGTAGAAGCCCGCAGAACTTACCCACTCAAGCTTTTCTTGATGCTCCTAAAATGCCTGATTTAGGATGGGGAACGGTTACGGTTCCGGGTGCAGTTTCATCTTGGAGATCGCTCTCTCAACGTTGGGGAAAGCTACCCTTCGAGCAACTGTTTGAACCTGCAATTCGCTACGCAGAGCAAGGATTTCCGGTGTCGCCCGAAACCGCCCGCGCTTGGAAAAGAGCCGAGCAAATCTTTACTAGACTTCCCGGTGCAGAATTTCAACCGTTTCTATCTGTGTTCTTTCCGACAGGTCGCGCTCCTCGTGCTGGTGAAATTTGGAACAGTCCAGATCATGCAAGAACCTTACGATCGATCGCTGAGGCTCAAGGCGAATCATTCTACCGAGGTGAACTTGCAGACGCGATCGCACAATTTGCAGAACAAACCGGAGGATTTCTCGATCGTCATGATTTAGCAACTCATCAATCCGACTGGGTTGATCCCATTTCAACTAATTACCGTGGCATAACGGTTTGGGAGACTCCACCGAACACTCATGGCATTGCAACATTGATTGCATTGAACATTCTAGAAGGCTTTGATCTCGCGCAATATCCGCGTGATTCTGTGGAAAGCTTCCACTTACAGATTGAAGCAATGAAGTTAGCTTTTGCGGAAGTCGATCGTCATGTTGGTGATCCGCTTTCAATGCGTGTTTCTCATACTGATTTGCTTGATAAAGCTTACGCATCTGAACGACGGCAATTGATCGGTCAAACTGCATTAAGCTCAATTAGCTCAGGACTCCCAAAAGGAGGAACTGTCTATTTAGCAGCAGCAGACGAGGATTTAATCGTGTCATTTATTCAGTCGAACTATGCCGGATTTGGTAGCGGAATCCTCATTCCCGGAACCGGAATTGCACTACAAAATCGCGCCAGTGGGTTTTCAACTGAAGCAGGACATCCCAACCAAGTTGCACCCAACAAGCGCCCTTATCACACAATTATTCCAGGCTTCCTTAGCTTGGACGATCGACCAATCGGTGCATTTGGTGTCATGGGCGGATTCATGCAGCCTCAAGGACATTTACAGATGGTAGTGAACTTGATTGACTACGGAATGAATCCTCAAACTGCGCTCGATGCTCCTCGTTGGCGATGGCTCGCAAACAATCAAGTCCTACTAGAACAGAGTGTTTCATCCGACATTGCGATCGCACTTTCCGATCGACATCATCAGATCCAACTCACTGCTGAACCTAGCGCTTTTGGTCGAGGACAAATGATTTTGAAAGATAACAATGTGCTAATTGCAGGCTCAGAATCGAGAGCGGATGGCTGTGCGATGGCATTGTAAGATGATCAAACGGACTTACTATCAAGTTAGAAAATCAATTTAGAAGTCAGCGCCAATTTTGAGCAAGAGGAACCCGAACTAATGGCACAACTCTCACAAGCTTATTTAGATTGGAAACGCGAAACGCAAGAGCGTGCAATGCAGCAGGGAATTGAGCAGGGACGGCGCACTCTAATCACCGTGATGCTTGAACGGCGATTTGGTATCCTATCAGCACAATCGCGCGATCGCATTTCTCGCCTCAATTTAGATCAGCTTGAAGCGTTAGCGATCGCACTACTCGACTTCTCAACTGTAGAGAATCTCGAAGCCTGGTTGAGTCATGCGATCGCACTCTAATCACTAAGCTGCATTCCGCCAGTAGTTGTAGGCATCTGCCAGCTTTTCATCATACCGATTCACGCGGAAGCTCTCCCCGTTATACTGCCGTGCAAATCCTGCCCAATCGCGACTGATCAAAAAGCGATCGAGTCGATTGCTCTTGATGAAATTGAACATTGCAGCGAGCTGTTTTCCTTCGCTCTCGTGCATATCGCGGACAAATGATTCCACGTCACGATAGCCCGCAGAAGCATGATTAAAGCCCATGATTTGACCTAATCCCCAAGAAGCTGATTTCAGCGCTGCCTCCCGACTTAGATTCGACGCTCGGTAGATTCGATCCCATTCTCCGGCTCCACCGATGTACAAAGCACGATTCCAGACTGCGCTTGAAATGTCGTCGTTGCTGCCGTCAAACCGTCCGTCTGTGAATTCTGAAAACCAATGCGCTTCAAACAAAATCTTCGGTCTGCCATCGCGCAAAAATCCTGATCCTGCGGCTTCCACGTCTACGACTGCTCGAACTGCTGCCACATCACAGCCAATCGATCGAGCAACATTCTGAAAGTCCTGAGCATTAAGCGATCGTGTTGGACGAGTCACCGGAATTCGAGGAATTGCAGGTTCAAGTAACATTAATGCTGCGATCGGGGATAGTTCATTCGAGTTAAATCCGTAGGCTCTGGAAAATGCGACATATCCTGCCTGGGTTCTACCGCCCCAAAGACCATCGATCGGACCCGGATTATGCCCCATTGCGTCCAGTCCTTGCTGAACTTGGCGGGTGAGGCGCTGATCTGCGGTGATGCGATTCATTTGCCAGGTCAACACATCGGATGCGATCGGGCGGAGTCCAGTTGGAATGGCTTGAGTTGCGGGAGCTAGGCGAGGTGCAGATGGAGCGGGAGTCGGGGCTGGGACTGGAGTTGGAACTGGAGTCGCAGTAACAGGAGGGCGAGGTGTAGGAGTTGGGGTCGGGGCTGGAGTTGCGGGAGGTTGCAGAACGGTTGGGGTTGAAGGAGTCGGTTGGTTCGGACGGGGTGCTGGAGTCGGTTGCGTGGGTCGGGGTTGAATCCCCAGTAACAGTTGAGCGGCACGAGGACTCACTTCATTCGCTTTAAGCTGATTGCGAGTGGTAAACGCAGTAAAGGCGCTCTGAGTCCGATTTCCCCAAAGACCATCTATCGGACCTGGCTGAAAGCCCAACGCGGTCAAACGTTGCTGTAATTCTCTAATTAAACTTTGGCTGTTCCGAACAGTCGTTAGTGAGGTTGTAGCTGTTCCTGATGCGATGGTATTGAGGTTCATAACGTTTCACGAGGCGCTAACTGGCACTCTAGATTGTAGGCATGATTACTTCATTTTCTTTAGAAGATTCTACGTATTTTCTAGAATTTTGAAACATTTTGTTACGACACTACGAAAAGAGAGTGAATCTAATTCTATTCTCTGGGCTTGCTGACCAAGATTCGCCAAGTGACAAATACAGTGATTGCGACAAAACTCCAAAAGAATACGGCATCTTGCCAATTTTCTAAAAATCCAATGCGATCGTTCATCTGAGATTCCACCGTCTACGCCAACTTGAGGTTGATTCTACCTTGCTCGATCGCTGTTCTTGTTCATGCCGCGCCAAAATTTCTTCAGTCGAGTCGCTTAAAGTGCGATCGCGGTAAGGTATCGCCGCACGAGTATTCAAATGCTCTTGCTCCATCTGTGACAAAGGGTGCAACGTTTCAGAATTCCAAGCTGCGATCGTACCTTGTGCCCAGTCGTGCGGCAGGTGTAATTCTCCGAGTGGGATGGTTCCAATTTGCAATCCTGCTTCGATTAATGCAACGCGAACGGATGCCGATCGCGAATATGTTGCGAGTTTTCCAGGGGGTGCGAGGCATTGACCGACAAGTCGGAAAAATTCGATCGTCCAAAGCTGAGGACAGCGGCGCGGCGAGAATGGATCAAAAAAGATCGCATCTGCTTGAAATTTCGATTCAATTAACTGCTGAATCGTTTGTCTTGCATCTCCAATCAGCAATTGTGCTTTGAGGTGGTCTTGCTGATAGTAATGCTGTTTTGCAAGTGATTCTAAAATTTCTCGAACGGGATTTGACCAGTGTTGTAGTAGCGGTGCTGCTCCGATTGGAACAGTGGGATCAAGTTCTAAACCATAAATTTCGATGTTGCAGTTTGGATTGGCTTTTCTAATAACTTCGATCGCTGCCGCAGTGTTATATCCCAATCCGTAGCAAACATCTAATAGTTTAATTTCAGGTTGCTGTGCTTTGTGGTGTAGCTCGATCGCATCTGAAAATTTCTGGAATGCTTCTGTCTTTGCGCCTTGGTAACTGTGAAATGCTTCTCCGAATTCTTCAGAGAAGAACGTATAAGACCCGTCCTGAGTCAATTGCGGAATCCAATCTGGCATACATACTTTACAGCGCTTCCTTTATTCTAGAAGCAGGTTCACAAGGATGGAATTGTGTTTAAAGTTGTTACTCGCAACGTCGATCGAGAATTTGACCGCTGGATTGATGCTCTCGATTTTGCTAAATCTCTGATGCCAGAATGCAAATGGCTTCAGGACATTCGGATTTTTGAGAAAGGAAGTTTGGTCTGGGTGTATAGTCGATCGCATAAATTTCCGCAGTTTGTTGGAGCGGGAGTATACGATCGACTTGCAAAACGGTTCTTGCTTGAAACAGCAGTAGAAGAAGGCTTAATCGACCTGAACGAGGAACCCACAGAAGAGTGAGTTCCTCTAAACATTACCGAGTGTGCGGCGATTGATAGTAGATCTTTGTTCCGGTATCTGCCACAAAATGACAAGCAAAATAGGATTTAAAGAAGCTCTTCCAAATCGGCTCACTCGACTTACGATAGTATCCACCTAACACAGGCTTAATCGCTTCTGTCGCTTCCTTCAAACGGTAGTGCGGCATATTCGAGAAGATATGGTGTGCAACGTGAGTCCCAATGTCGTGATGAATCGGATTGAAAATTCCGTAATCACGATCGATAGTAGACAACGCACCCTTAAGGAAATACCAATTCTCACCCCGATACCAAGGAATATCATCCTCAGTGTGATGTAAGAAAGTGACTAAATCCAACCAAACGACGAACACTGCATAACCACCGAGATAGTACTTCAGCAGAAACAGAAAGCCAAATTGGAAAGTCAACGCTGCGAGAAACCCAATCATTGCCAACCAGCAAACGGTACTCACAATGATGTCATTCCGCTCCGATGGCTTGAAGATCGGGCTATTCGGCGCAAAGTGGGAACCTTGCTTACCCGGCGATCGACGAAACAGGTACAGCGGATATGCCAACAGCGGCAAATAAAACCGCATCAGCTTTTCCAAAAATCCCATTTCTGCATACTGTGCCTCTGTTACCGGATACCAGCTTTCATCGGTTTCGATGTTGCCCGTATTCGCGTGATGTGTCCGATGGCTGATTCTCCAACCGTGAAACGGAACTAAAATCGGAGAGTGCGACAGATGACCAATCAAGTTATTCAACCATTTGTGTTTGGAAAATGAGCCATGTCCGCAGTCATGCCCAACCACAAATAAAGCCCAGAACATCGTGCCCTGAGCAAACCAGAAAATCGGAAAAAACAACCAAGAATCAAGATAAGCCGCGATCGCGATCAGGCCTGCAATGATTCCAAGATCGAGGAAGAAGTAGGAAAGCGATCGAGCGGTGCTCGGTTCAAAACAGCGATCGGGAATTGCCGATCGTACATCTTTGAGCGTAAAGGGTAGATCCTGACGAGCATGAGCGTCTGTAACCGGGGAACTAGACGGATTCGGATAAACTTGCACGTAATTTTCTTTAGCGAAACGATAGGTAGCTTGGTCATTTTACCGTTTTGCCGCTGTTACTGTAACAGTATGTTTCGAGAATTAGAGCCAGACGCTTAGATTTGCCGAGTATAGTTGAAGTGAATGTGGCGCAGTGGAACGTTAATGAACTTTTACACAATGGTCTTAAAACGTAGCTCAGATTACTGGGTTGCCCTCTGCCTTGAAAATGGAATTGTTGGGCAAGGCGAGACGCAAAATCAAGCGATCGACAAATTGAAAGAAGCGATCGACTCCTTTGGATCTGGCTTCTATTTTTCACTCGTCCCAATTCAAGAACTCCACGAATTCTTGGCATTAGAAACAGACGATCGACAAATTCGTGAGATTGCGATCGGATTCAGCTAAACCGGATGAAAATTGCGCCTCGCTGCACCCCGGAGCGATTGCCATAATTGCTAGCGGTCAGCGATCGTAGATGCTCAAAAAGCGGTTCTCCCACGAGTTCAGCGACTTTCAGAATCGGTAACTGCTTTTCTAAAATAGTTTGTGCCGTCTCCCAATCGAGGTAGAGATATCCAGCATTCTCTTTTTGTAAAACTGCGATCGCTTGATCGAATGTCTTGCTATTTGCTAGAACGTTCTTCTTCGCATTGAGAACCGTATTCATTGCATCCATCGAAGTTGTGAAAATCTCGTATTTGTCGATCGTAGTATGCACTCCGACCACTTCAGCATCAATTTTCTTTGCTGCATCCGCCGAACCCAATCGCGTCCAAACCGATACGGGCTGATCGCCGATTTGAATTGTTCCCGTCGTAATGCCTTGCGCTTTACCCAATTCATCTAATCGCGCGATCGCGGTTTCCGCTCCCGGATCTGCGGTCTTATCTGCTACAAATACCCAATCAAGCGTCTCAGATTTCGGCATCAATGCCAGTGCATACTCGCCCTTCACCCAGTTGAAAATATCCTGCGGCAGGTCGAGATTCCAGCGTTTTCCTAGTGCCCCGATCGGAGAATTCACCCATTTTGAGACGGCTCCATCGCTCGATAATCCTGACCACAACTGATCGAGATTGATTCCAGAGGCGGAAATCGGCGCGATCGCGGGCACATATTTCAACGCATCGACAGGCTGTTTCATTGAATTCGCTTCTGTACCGTCTCGAATAATTGCCGTTTCAGCAATCAATCCTTTGCGATCCAAACCGAGCGAAATTGCAGCACTCGAAGCGGTTTCTGTAATCTCTTGCCCGTTTAATTCAGCGAGTTGTGGCAGATTGGCAAAGACTACGCCAATTCGTCCTCGATCGAGCGCTGCGATTGCCTGCTGATACTCGCTTGAATGCTCTAAATTCAGTTCCACTGCCTGCACGTTATTAATTGCATCTCGCAGCACTTTTGGACTATTCGCAAACAGCACATACTGACGACCCACGATCGCAGTCGCAACCGTCATCGGAACAGATTCCGTCTCTACTTTGCCGTAGATAATCTTCGTGCCTTTGTAATCGTCGAATGCGAGATCCGTTCCTGCAATCGCGCGTTTTTGCCAAAATACCTGAAGAAATTCTCTCGATCGCTCTGTATCTTTTGTCGCCAGCGCAAGTAAATAACCTGCCGCCTTGCCGTTGGCTTCATCTCGATCGATGTCTAATGTCGTAATCGCTGCGGTAATCTCATCGCCCAACCACGGCTGCACATCCCGGCGATAATCAAGCTCCGATTTTCCTAGAATTCCTTGCTTAAACTGCTCAAATTCGCGGCGCGTTGTGGCTCGATCGCTTGGTTTTGTCCCGACTTGCCGCAAGCTTTCGAGTCGATCGGGGTTCACCAATAGCGAAGCTATGACAGGCGCTTGTTTAGAAACAAACATTGCCGCAGTCGGGCTACTTTGTGAGCTGCCTTTGAGCAAACTGAGCGGACTCTGGGCAAAAATCCAGCTAAACCCGATCGTAGCAACGAGCAGCAGAGAAACAGCGATCGCGGCAACGGTATTAAGGAAAGAGCGAAACTTCATAATCAAGGGGCGCAACGAGGTCTATCCAAAAATATTATCCCGGACGTGAGCAGACTTGGCGAATCCAGATTTTAGAACTGAAACAGGACACTCAACCACAATCCCCCCTGCCGCAGATTTAATCTCGCTCGTCTGAGTCCTTCCCCATCCTCAAGGAGAAACGTTCTTCTGCTTTCCTTGAATCAATGAATGAGTCTATCTCTACTACTTTGTGCGGGTGTCAGCCAATATACCGAAGCAGAATTCTGCAGCCCTTTCTTGACGATGAGGATGTCACGCCATTTCCAGAGGGATCACCCAATCATTGAGATTCAACTCAAAGGAACCCTGAGTTCTTAACCCAAATCATCCTCGTCCCTTCACCCCTGGATGATCTGGACAATATCGCACAATCTCCACCGTCTGCGGCAGCACTCCGACCATCAGCGCAAACGCTTCACTTGGCAACCGCGCCACCAACTCCGCCCCAAAATAATTCTCAAACTGATTCAAAATCATCTGCGCCCGCTGAAACGGCATCGCATGATCGGTAATCTGCTGCGTCAGGCGAATCCATTGACGGCGAATTAAATAAGCCTTCTGCCGTTCTTCATGCGCCTTCGGATCTACTAGCTCTAGGTCTCCGACCGCCAACACGCCTTTGCACCCTCGATCGAATAAATTCCCGACCGCCGCGCCCGGCCCTGCAAACTCAGCATGGAATTGCTTATAAATAATTAATCCATTTCGTCTACGGCTATTCACCATCAGCAATTGCCCGTGGCTAAGCTGAGTCAGAATATCAGACACTTGCTTTAAATAAATGAATGATCTTGGAGATTGTGCCACTACACTCTAGTGGCTTTTTTCCGATCTGTCATGAGTGAGGGACAGTTCTCAAGCAGGAAGATTATTTTCGTCCTTGGTTCGCAAGATGAATGCGATCGCCCAATTGCCGTAAGGTTTGCGCCATGCTGGAATCTTTCTCTTTAAGCTGTCCGATTTTTTCGCAGCTATACATCACTGTGGTGTGATCTTTTCCACCGAACACTTCCCCAATTTTCGGCAGACTTAGCTCGGTGTGATAGCGCATTAGATACATTCCAACTTGCCGCGCGACGCTGATCTCTCGTCGTCGGGAATTGCTTTTAAGATCGTCGATCGACACTCCAAATGCTTCTGAAACGGCGTTGATCACGGTTTCTGGGGATGCCTCGACTTTTTCCACGGGCGGATTCAGCATCGGGGCAATATTCTCAACGGTCATCGGTAGCCCAGAGATTGAAATATACGCAACGGCGCGAATCAGTGCGCCTTCTAATTCCCGAATGTTTGAGGTATAGCTTGAGGCAATGTATTCGATCACCTCGCGCGGCAATCTCATATTTTCGTATTCGGCTTTTTTCTGCAAAATCGCCATTCGAGTTTCGAGATCCGGCGGCTGAATGTCTGCAATCAATCCCATTGAAAATCGGGAACAGAGCCGCTCTTGCAGGCGAGGAATTTGGTTAGGGGGACGATCGGAGGCAAGCACGACTTGTTTTCCAGCCTCGTGCAGTGTATTGAAGGTGTGAAAAAATTCTTCTTGCGTGTATTCTTTGCCTTCGATGAACTGGATGTCATCGACTAGTAACACATCCGCTGCTCGATAGCGATCGCGAAAACTCTGCAAGTCGTCTTTACGAATCGCTGTGATCAAGTCATTCGTAAATTTCTCGGTCGAGACGTAAAACACTTTGGCATCGGCGGAAATCTCAATGCGGTAATGCCCGATCGCTTGCATCAAGTGAGTTTTACCGAGTCCAACTCCGCCACATAGAAAGAGAGGATTGAATTCGCGTCCAGGGGATTCCGCGACCGCCAGCGATGCCGCGTGCGCCATACGGTTATTCGGACCGACGACTAAGCGCGAGAACACATATTTTGAGTTGAGATCTGCCGAACTGCTCGATCGAGCCACTTGAAGTGGTAATTCTGGCATTACAGGAGCCTCGATCGCGAACGGATAAAACAAATCAGTATCGTCGCCTTCTGCATTTGGCACAAAGCGAAACTGCACCTCGACGGGTCGCCCTACGATGCTGTGAACGGCTTCCTGTACCGTTTTCATGTAGTGTTTCTGAATCCAATTTTTGGCGAATGGATTTGCAGTTCTCAGCGTCAAGCAAGTCTCGGTTAACTCTTCTGGAACCGCAGTTTTTACCCAGGTGTCAAAGGTTGGCGGACTAAACTTAAGTCTCAAAATTTCGAGAATTTCAGACCACATCACATCGATCGAGCTTTCTACCGTCATATCCCCGCTCCGAACCTCAGACCAAAGCATAGAATAATTTACTCTACTTCAATTTGTCTCTGAGCAAATTAAGTGAACTTTTTAAGATCCGGTAGAAATCAGAGATCGTCGTGATCCCATAATTTGCAATAAGCGTCAACCTATCCTGGAAATATTTAGAGCGTGGAATCCCCGTGAAAGACTAATGCACGATCGCGGTTTTTACGATATATCTGATTCGATTACCGATCGACTAAATCAGAAAGGCGAGAAACAGTATTAACGGTAAGAAGCGCAATCCTCGCGCTAGGATAAATGAATCTTTAAACGATTTTTATCGCTCAGACCTGTTGTGAATACTCCCTCTTCCAGAGTCGATCTCGCTAAGCTCTACCCGTTTGAACTTGATGAATTTCAACTGCAAGCGATCGCTGCACTGGAAGCGGGAAAATCCGTCGTCGTTTGCGCCCCTACTGGATCAGGAAAAACGCTGATTGGTGAATTTACGATTCATCGCGCCCTAGCAGCAGGTCGGCGCGTGTTCTACACCACACCGCTCAAAGCACTCTCAAATCAGAAGCTACGAGACTTTCGCGAGCAGTTCGGAACCGAAAACGTCGGACTACTGACCGGAGATACCTCGATCAATCGAGAAGCGCCAATTCTCGTGATGACGACGGAAATTTTCCGCAATATGCTCTATGGAACCCCGATCGGAGAAGTTGGGACTTCTCTGATTGGAGTCGAAGCGGTGGTGCTGGATGAATGCCACTACATGAACGATCGACAACGCGGCACAGTCTGGGAAGAGTCGATTATTTACTGTCCACCCGATATCCAACTCGTCGCGCTCTCTGCAACCGTGGCGAATAGCGATCAACTCACCGACTGGATCGCTCAAGTTCACGGAGCCACCGAGCTAATTTATTCTGACTTCCGCCCCGTTCCGCTTCAGTTCTCATTTTGCAATCCGAAAGGACTCTTTCCCCTACTCGATGAGACAGGAAAGCGATTGAGTCCGCGCCTCAAACCAAAACGCAGTGAATATCGGCCCAGGGGAGCCAATCAACGGGGCGCATCTCGTCCAGAATCTCCCAGTTTGGCGTTTCTGGTCAGTCAGCTTGCAGCGAAAAATATGCTGCCTGCGATCTACTTTATTTTCAGTCGGCGCAACTGCGATAAAGCAGTCACAGAGCTTGGAAATCTGACGCTGGTCAATGAAGCGGAAACAGCACAACTGAAAGAGCGGATCGATGCGTTTCTCGATCGTAATCCCGAAGCCGGACGCGCTGGACAAGTTGAACCTCTGTATCGCGGCATCGCAGCCCACCACGCTGGAATTCTCCCCGCATGGAAAGGCTTAGTCGAAGAACTTTTTCAAGAAGGTCTGATCAAAGTGGTTTTTGCGACTGAAACCCTTGCGGCTGGGATCAATATGCCTGCTCGAACTACCGTGATTTCGAGCCTTTCTAAACGAACCGATGCCGGACATCGATTGTTGAATCCGTCTGAATTTCTGCAAATGTCTGGACGGGCAGGACGACGCGGCATGGACGATCGCGGTTATGTCGTCACCGTACAAACTCCATTCGAGGGGGCGAAAGAAGCGGCATATCTAGCAACATCGGGAGCCGATCCGCTGGTGAGTCAATTCACACCGAGTTATGGCATGGTGTTGAATCTGCTGCAAACACATTCGATCGAACAAGTTAAAGCCCTAATCGAACGCAGTTTTGGACAATATCTTTCAACCCTTTACCTCAAACCCCAACAGCAAGAACTCGAACGCTGCAAACTTGAATTAAAGCAGCTTGAATCGATCGTCTCGGAAGTCGATTGGAAACTGTTAGGACAATACGAAAAGCTGCAAGAACGCCTCAAAGAAGAAAAACGTCTGCTGAAAATTCTGCAAAGTCAGGCAGATGAAATGCATTCGGGAGAACGGGCGATCGCGCTTTCTTTCGCCGTCGCAGGCACAATTCTCGCGCTCAAAGGAGACGGAGGAACAACGATTCCTGCTGTTCTCGTGATGAAAGTTCCGGGTTCGGGTCAGTTTCCTTATTTCATCTGTCTAGGACAAAATAATCGCTGGTATGTCGCGTCGGTCGCAGATGTAGCAGCTTTGCGCGGTGAAATTCCCCGATTGGAACAAGTAGACTCTCTCACACCACCGCCTGAGTTAGTATTCAAACCGGGACAAACTCGCAAAGGTACAGAAGAAAGTGTCGCGATCGCTCAACTCGTTCCCGACCCGCCCGGACTGCCCGACGAAGATCCTGAAGTCTACGCCCAACACCAACGCCTAAAAGCAGTGCAGGCACAGATGGAAGCGCATCCCGTTCACCAATGGGGCGATCGTCCGCAAACCTTTAAACGCCAGCGACGAATTGAAATGCTGCAAGCAGAGGTCAACGATCGACAAGAAAAGCTCGATCGACAAACCCAACGCCACTGGGACGAATTCGTCGCGCTGATCGAAATCCTGCGGCGATTTGGCTGTCTTGACGATTTGACTCCGACCGTTCTAGGACAAGCCACCGCAGCAATTCGAGGCGATAACGAACTGTGGATCGGTTTAGCTCTGATGTCTGGCGATCTGGATCACCTTGATCCGCATCATCTCGCGGCTGCCTGTGCTGCTCTGGTGACTGAAGTTTCACGCCCCGACACTTGGACACGATACGATGTCTCAAACCCCGTCCTAGAAGCCCTCAGCGAACTCCGCAGCATTCGACGACAACTGTTTCAGCTGCAACGCCGTTATCAAGTTGCGCTCCCCGTCTGGCTCGAAGACGAAATGATTGGACTGATTGAGCAGTGGGCATTAGGAACAGATTGGGTCGAGTTGTGCAGCAATACGAGCTTAGATGAAGGCGATGTGGTGAGAATCTTACGCCGCACGTTGGATTTGCTGTCTCAAATTCCGCATACGCCTCACCTTTCCCAACCGCTTCGAGCCAATGCAATTCGGGCAATTCAACTGCTCGATCGATTCCCAGTGAACGAAAGTGTTGAATAATTAGTGCTTGCTAGTAGTGTTTGCTAGAAAATGCTCTGGGCATTCTAAGCCTGAAGTGTTTTGGGAATCGAGCAATGGGAACTCAAGCAGGTGTTGGAATCAGCCATCTTCGTAACGTCACCCAAGCCGCACAAGAAGCCGTTCAAAAAGCGCTAATGGCTGCAAATATTGAACAGCCCGATTTCGTGTTTCTCTTCGCCTCGCTCGGATACGACCAGCACAAACTCGTTCAAACCGTGCGTCAAGCAACCGGGAATTGTCCCTTAGCGGGCTGTTCTGGACAAGGCATCATTGTGCAAAATGAAACCGACGAATCGAACTTCTCGATCGCAGTCATGGCGATCTGCTCCGACGAAATCCGCTTCACCAACCGATACGCTGTGGGCTTGAAAGAAGATTCAACTGAAACGGGTAAGACGATCGCGAGTAAGCTGCAATCGGATCTCAGCGACGATACCCAAGCAATGTTCCTGTTCACCGACGGCATGACGGTCAACTTCGATCGATTAAAGGAAGGGATGGAATCAGAATTTTCGCGAACCCTCCGGGGAGCGAAGCTGCCGTTGCCAATTTTAGGGGGAGCCGCAGGCAGTGATACCGAAATGCGCGAAACGTTTCAATACTGCAATGATCAAGTGTTTTCTGACGGTGTGGTTGGAACGCTAATCTCTGGTGACTGTGAAATCTTTTGGGCATTGAATCACGGCTGTATTCCGATCGGCTACGAGCGTAAAATCACTCGCGCTGAAGGTAATCGAATCTATGAAATTGACAATCAGCCTGTGTTTGACGTACTGAGAGAATACCTTTCGGATGAAGAAATCGAAGCATGGGATCGAACGATTGTGGCATTTTGCTTTGGACTGAAAGCACCAAGCGAAGCGCAAGATGAATTTGTGATTCGATATTTACCAAGCAAAGATGAAGTCGCGGGATCAGTAACGCTACAAACCGAAGTTGTAGAAGGAAGCAGCATCTGGATTACTCGCCGCGACGTAGAGAAAATCACTCAAGGAATTGACGCGATCGCTCAACAAGTGAATGCCCAACTTAACGATCGACCTGCAAAACTGATTTTCCAATTCGACTGCTACGGTCGCGGAAAATCCGTCCTTGGCGAAACCCAAAAACAACGGCTTGAACAAAACTTACAGCAACAAGTGGGTGCAACGCTGCCTTGGATCGGACTCTATACTCACGGCGAAATCGCTCCCCTTCAGAACAAAAACAGCTTTCACAACTACACCTTAGTTCTAGCAGCAATCTACTAATTGCGTCAGAACGCTTAGTCCCCACCTCTTATGCTCTACTCTTCAACCGAACAGGAAATCGCTCAGCTTCGAGCCGAAAATCAGCAGCTCTCTGAACAAGTGAAACGACTCGTTCGGGCAGAACGCCGCATGACTGAATCTCAAGAAAAACGTGATGCACAAATCGCCCTGTATCGACGACTCAACGAGATCAGCAGACGATTTAGTAAAACAGGCTCGATCTCAGAAATTCTTCAACACACAATTCAATTCATTCTCTATGAATACAACTTCGAGCGCTGTCTAATTCTTCGCAGCGACTCACACGAGCAGTTCCAGTTAGAACAGTGCGATGGCTATTACGATGATTCTGCGATCGCCTCACTTGTTCTAACCTGGCAACATTCGGCATTTCAGCCGCTTACCGCTGGAGCAGAACTCATCCTTAGACAACAGGAAAGCAACGATCCTGCCCTTCAAGACTTGAGCCGACGGATTGAAATCGATGAATTTGTTGGATTCGAGATCGGAGAATCGACGCTGCCTGAATTTCTGATCTTGGCTGGCAACACGCGCGACCGAGCAAAATACCATCAGCGAATTCAGCCCAATGATGATTCGCTCTTAGGTCTAATCAGTCTGATTCAAAGCGTTCAATCCGCCATCAGTCAAGTGAATCTCTACAACCAAATCCGCGATCGTGCTTCAGATCTCGAACAAACGCTACAAGACCTCCAGCAAGCTCAGACGCAACTGATTCAAAGCGAAAAAATGTCGAGTTTGGGTCAACTCGTCGCAGGTGTAGCACATGAGATCAATAATCCGGTCAGCTTTATCTATGGCAATCTCGCTCATGCCAGTGAATACACAAGTGATTTGATTGCACTGCTCAAGCTCTACCAACTTCATAACCCCCTTTCTGATGTCACGATTCAAGACAAAGCAGAAGAAATCGATTTGGATTTCTTGATTGAAGATCTGCCGAAACTCTTAGTTTCGATGAAAGTCGGAGCCGATCGCATCAAAGAAATCGTTGCTTCTCTAAAAATCTTCTCGCGCATGGATGAAGCCGACTGTAAAGCGGTCGATATTCATGCAGGAATTGACAGCACGCTGATGATTTTGCAGCATCGTATCAAAGCGACTCCGGATCGAAAAGCAATCGAAATCATCAAAAACTATGACGAGCTACCGCTGATCGAGTGTTATGCCGGACAGCTCAATCAGGTCTTTATGAATCTTTTGAGCAATGCGATCGATGCGCTAGAAGACCACTGCGAGCATCATCCAGATTTCATTCCTCGAATTACGATTAGTACCACGATCGTCAATATAAATTCGGTCAGCATCAGTATCACTGACAATGGTATGGGCATTCCAGAATCGATTCAGTCTCAACTCTTTGATCCGTTCTTCACCACAAAACCAGTCGGCAAAGGCACCGGAATGGGACTCTCGATCAGCCACCAGATTATTACAGAGCGTCATAAAGGTCGCCTAGAGTGCATTTCTCAGCTGAACGTAGGCACAGAATTTAGAATCAGCATTCCTTCACAAGCGGTGTAGCTGGAAGAATTCACCGGGCTTGCACAGAGCTTATTCTCAGTACAACACCTGATTGTTTTCACAATGGCTTCGCCCATACTGAAAAAAGGGCGATGAGCGTGCAACAGAAGTTTCTCAGGTGCGCTCAAATCATTTGCTCGACTTTATAAACCGTTCAGTGGCGTAGGCGTTTTCCTTGTGAATGATCTCGACTTGGAGCGACCCAAAATTTTAGTTGTAGACGATCATCCTTCAAGTCGTATGATGGCTGTGGCATTGCTATCTGTCGAGGGTTACGATGTCGTAGAGGCAGAAAGTGGTGTCGCAGCCCTGGCACAACTGCAAGAGACAAATCTAGATTTAATCTTGCTCGATGTGATGATGCCGGGAATGGATGGCTACGAAGTTTGTCGTCGCCTCAAAGAAGACGAACACACACGCCTAACCCCCGTAATTTTCATCACCGCACTCGACGATCGACGATCGCGCTTACGAGGAATTGAAGCGGGCGGCGATGATTTTCTCACCAAGCCCTTTGATCAACTCGAACTCTCTGCACGAGTGAAATCGCTGATTCGCCAAAAGCGGCTGAATGAAGATCTAGATCACGCAGAAAAAGTGCTGTTTTCGATCGCGCGAACGGTGGAAAGCCGCGACCCGAACACCGGAGATCACTGTGAACGGTTGGTTATACGCGGAAAAGCATTTGGAGAGTATTTGGGATTAACGCGATCGCAGGTGCGGGATCTAATGTGGGGCGGCTACTTGCATGACATTGGCAAAGTCGGAATTCCAGACTCGGTATTGCTGAAGAAAGGGAGGCTCAGTTCAGAAGAGTTTCAAGTGATGAAACAGCACGTTCTGATCGGGGAAAAAATTTGTCAACCGTTGCGGACGATGCGGGGTGTCGTGCCGATTATTCGTCATCATCATGAGCGATGGGACGGTTCTGGATACCCAGATGGCTTGGAGGGTGATAGCATTCCTTTTCTGGCGCAGGTGTTTCAGGTCATTGATATTTATGATGCGCTGACGAGCGAACGACCTTATAAAAAACCTTTTCCCCCGGAAGAGGCTTTAAGAATTATTGCGGAAGAAATGAAGCAGGGCTGGCGGAATCCAGAGTTAATTGAAGAGTTCGTGCGGTTTATTCAAGCGATCGAGATGAAAGCAGCGGGTGAGAGTATTTGGTTTCAGAAATACATCAAAGTGGCAAATCGTGCCTAGCTGTATCAGAGCCAGCTTAATTTCTAGAAAAGCTGCTTTAGAATTGGGGTAATGAATTCTTGAAACTGGGATGAATCGCTCGATCGTACGAGAGGTGTTTCAGCGAGACATCTGGGCGCGATGTGGGTTTGAGTTGTGATTGAATAAGGATTTTGGAGGCGCGATGTTAGTGATTCTAGCGGGCGATCAACTCCTTTCGGTGCAGCAGGTGTGTCAAGGCTGCTTGATGGCAGACCAAAGCGGTCAACCGCGATGGCGACAAGGACAACTGCGCTGTGGTCAAGCGATTAGTCGTCTGGGCGATAAACTTCCCGCCCAGTTTGAGTGTCAAATGGGGTTTAAAATCGCCAATATCGAATAGTCTCTCTTCAGTCGTCGAAGCAGTGAGTGCGCTCCTTGATCTTCTGCAAAGTGCGTTATTCTGGGCATATCTCATTTACACGACGACGATTTAGGAGAATTGAGTTATGACGTGGCGCGGATCTACAACGGTGTCCGATCGCATTTTTGCTTCTCTGGTCTATCTTCTGCCGCTGCTGGATGTGGTGGGCTTTGTGGGGCGGATTCTGGTCGTCACTGACTCTTTTCTTAGCCCGCTTGTCAACCTAGTCGCAACGCCACTGGTGCCGCTGTTGTCGATTTATACTGGATTTATTCCGCTGATTGTGTTCTTTGCGTTGTTCCTACTGGTTGTGAGAAACGAGAATATCGCTCACTTTATTCGGTTCAATACGATGCAAGCGATCCTGTTTGGGATTGTTCTGAGTTTGGTTAGCATTATTTGGCAGTATGCGCTGGCTCCGGTGTTTGGTATGGGGCTACTCACCCAGACATTGTTTAATGCGGTGTTCTTAGGCACGATCGCAGCGGTGGGATATTCGATCGTTCAAACTGCTCTAGGACGCTATGCAGAAATTCCGACGATTTCGGATGCTGTCTATATGCAGGTGCGCTAATCCTGTAATTGCGTTTGGCGAATCGGTGATCGTAGTCTGACACCGTTTTCGAGAAATCCGATTCCTTCGATTTCGATCCGAACGCGATCGCCTGCTTTCATGGCTCCTACGCCTTCCGGGGTTCCTGTGAGAATGACATCCCCCGGAAGCAGCGTCATAATTTGGCTGATGTGAGACACGAGAACGTGCGGCGAGAATACCATATCTCCGATCGATGCCGATTGCACCTGGGTGTCATTGAGAAAGGTTTGAATACGAGCATCGGGGCTGATTTCCCTCACAATCCAAGGGCCTAACGGGCAGAACGTATCGAAGCCTTTGGCGCGTGTCCACTGTTCGTCTTTTTTTTGCAAATCGCGAGCGGTGACATCGTTCGCGATCGTATATCCCCAAATTTTGCTGTGAGCTTCTTGGGGTGGGCAGTCTTTAACGCGATCGCCAATAATTAAGGCGAGTTCGCCTTCGTAATCGACGCGCTCGGATTGAGACGGGTAGAGAATTTCGGACTCTAGAGCGATTACAGTGGTCGGAGGTTTGAGAAAGAGAAGTGGTTCTTGTGGAACGGGAGTTCCCATTTCTGCGGCGTGGTCTGCGTAGTTCTTGCCGACTGCGACGATTTTCGAGGGGGCACAGGGGGCAAGCAGTTGATATTGCGTCAATCGCTGGTCAGTGGGCTGTCCTTTTAGCCAGGGGGGAGCATCCAACACCTGCACGGCTCGATCGATTTGCAGCAACCCATAGTAGATTTTACCGTCAGGGGTTTGTACACGAACATAACGCTGTGCCATAAGAATAATTAGAATGTGTTTTGGTAGACTGGGTGGATTGAGCGCGACGAATTTTCAGGAAACTGGTATAGAATTATAATTCCTTGCCCTTTCATTATTGGGGTTTCCTCGTCTAAATCAAGTGCTATTTGCCGAATTTAGACCAGCGCTTTAATGATTTGAAAGAGCCATTTAGTCCGTAAGGAGTTTTTTCATGAGCCAGTTGTACGAAACGATGTATATTTTGCGTTCTGACATCGGGGACGAAGCGGTTGATGGTGCGATCGAGAAGTATCAATCGATTTTGAGAGAGAACGGTGCGGAGATTGTGGAGACTCAGCATCGCGGTAAGCGTCGGTTGGCGTATGAAATCGATCGTCAGCGCGAAGGCATTTATGTGCAGATGAATTTTAAGGCGGATGGCAGCCAGATTGCCCAGATGGAACGGGCGATGCGGTTGAGTAATGAAGTGGTTCGGTATTTGACGGTGAAGCAAGACGAGCCGAAAGCAGTTGAGGCGGTCGAAGCTTAGAGTTCTTGATATTTGAATATCTCCGGTTTCTGGATGAAATCGGAGATATTTTGTGCCGAAATGAGCGTCTAAATCATAGTCAAAATTTAGAACCCGTTTTGGGAAAATGGCAAACATTCAACTTACAAATTGAGATCGAAACAAAGCGCGATCGCAAACGCACTTCAACAAGATGAGGAGAAACCATCTGACATAATGAAAGACAAGAGCGGAATCTAAAGCATAGCGAGGCGAGATCGAGAATGTCTCAAGCAATTCTCAAGCCACTAACATTTGAAGAATTCATCGCTTGGTATCCTACCGATGGGCGCTACGAACTGATTGATGGAATTGTCACCGAGATGCAGCCGACTGGAGAACACGAAGCTGTCACCGAATTTATCGCCACATCATTTACATTAGAGGTGAATCGGCTGCAACTGCCTTACAAGTTTCCAGACGGGCGCTCATCAAGGCCCCAAGTTGGAATACAGGCTATCTGCCTGATGTTTTGGTCGTCGATCGACAGTCTTTGCTAAATGAACCTATGTGGAGCCGGGAAGCGACCCTCACACGAGGAGATTCCGTTCGATTAGTCATCGAAGTCGTGAGTACTAATTGGAAAACTGACTATGCTCGCAAATCTGAGGATTACGAAGCAATGGGCATTGCTGAGTATTGGATTGTGGATCATTCAGGTTTAGGCGGAAAGAAATATATTGGTTTTCCGAAACACCCTACGTTGAGCGTCTACACCTTGATCGATGGCGAATATCAAGTCACACGGTTTCGAGAGCGCAATTGCATTGTTTCCTTGACGTTTCCAGATCTGAACCTGACCGCAGAACAAGTTTTGAACAGTGGACGCGCTTAACTCGAATTTTACTGCGGCAGCGATCGAATTGCGGTTTGAGCGGCTTGTTGTGCTTCTTTGTTGTTTTGTTGCTGGTACAGTCTCTCTGCTGCACGATAGTCTTTGATCGCTGCTGAACGATCGCCGCGTTTTGCTGCAAGGTTTGCTCGATTGAAATAAGCATCTGCAAGGGCGGGATCAAGTCGGATCGCTTCGTTATAGTCGGAGAACGCTTGATCAATGTTGCCATTGTTCGCGTATTCGAGCCCTCGGTTATAGTAGAGATTTGCTGCTCGATTTGCTGGCGTGGGATTCAGATTCAAAGCTTGTGTGTAAGCCTCGATCGCAGCATTACGATTTCCTGATTGAGCCTTGCGCGTTCCTTCGTTAAACCAACCTTCTGCACTCGCAATCTGAGGCTTCGATCCAGGAAACGGCTGGAATAATGCCCAAAGCACTGCACCAAACAGTGCCAAAATCGCTAAACTTGCTAGTCCAAGCCTTACTAGATCTGGGGAAATATTGCGCTCTTGCAGAAATTGAGAAGCGCGATCGTTTGCAGGTTCAGCTTCTTCATCAGGCGATCGTAGCAATCGACGTTCTCTTAGAAACTGGGTGAGCCGATTGCCTGAAGCTTCTACTGGAGTTTCGCTTTCGACTGGCGTTTCGACGGGAATTGCAGCAACCTCGATCGGGGGTGAAGTGGTATCTCGTAGCTCTTCATTCACAAAGGTCGGCATCGGTTCGCTAGCAAATGGATTCGGGGGGAGTCCTAACACTTGGCGAAGCTGCAGGAGTTCTGCTTGAGTGTTATCGCTAAGAGGAGACTCGCGCCGACTAATCTCTTCGCAAATGCGATCGTACTGTCGCTGCTTCTCGACTTGTTGACGATGAGGAAGCATCGCATCTTCTCGAATCGCATTCGCAATCTCTTGTGGAATGCCTTCTTTGAGCTGTTGTTCTTGCAAAATGTTGTGACCGACGATCGAGATTTCTCCCTGGCTTGCAAGACTGATCACCTGTTTGCGAAATTCTAAGTAAGGCGCATACACAATGATCATTCGGTAGCCGTCTTTTTGGCTGTAGAGCGTGGGGGAGAATGCAGGCAGCGCGTGTTGGAGATGGGAACTGACATAAGCATGAAGTTCAGTCACATCAACAGTGCCATCTAGCGGTTGGTTAGCACTACCATCTGCCATTCCGGTTTCTAAAGCATCGAGTAAAACTTGGGTGTAAGTCGATCTCTGTTTTGATTTGTGCTGGGGTGAATAGTCGATCGAGGTTGGGGAAGTGAGCAAGGCACGACGAGTGCTGCTGAAATCTTGAGCGATTTTGTCGAGGTCTTGCGCGGCGATCATGCCTTTTGCGAAGGTTCCACTAAAACAACAATCGAGAATCACAACTTGTTGTTGCGATCGACAAGCTTCGAGTTCGGTTTTGAGGTCAGCAAGCGAATAGGCGGTAAGTTCTAAATGCGATCGTCCGGTGTCGCGGCAGGGGAAAAATAGCTGTCCTCGATCGTTGAGAATCGCGTGACCAGAAAGATAGATTAGTGCTGTTTCATCCAGATCGCGCAGAGTGCAAAAAGTTTCGATCGTTTCTTTTAGCTGCTTTAGAGTGGGATGAACGAGAACCATGACATCATCGGTACGACTTGCACCAATGTCTGGGCGGCGAAGCAGTTCTTGCAGCGCTTCAACATCTTGAGTCGTTGTAGAGAGTGCTGGAATACTGGGATCATCATACTGACCCAGGCTAATGAGTAGTGCTTCTGTCATGTGTGCCTCCCCGACTGAGTGATCTACGATCGTGCTTGCTCATTTACCAGCAATTATCTGCAAGCGGAGCGAACTTTTCAAACAATCTTATCGAATTTTGCGGGTTCAGAATGATTTTGGCTTCTTTCAACAAAATTGGGAGATATGGCTTCCAGCTTTAAAGTAGAACTAAGCGAGTTGGTAGAGCGCCACCATGATAGAGACGGAAATTTTAGAGAATCTGCGACAATTGCCTGATTCGCTTCAGCAAGAAGTGTTGCACTACGTCAAATTTCTCAAGGCGCGATATGCTCCTGAAACAACTTCTTCCCAAAAGAAGCGACAAGCGGGACGATTAAAAGGCAAAATTATCATGGCGGAAGATTTTGATGCTCCCTTGGAAGAATTCAAGGACTATATGTAAGGCGGCTTGTGAATGCTTTTAGATACGCATACACTTCTCTGGTTTCTAAACGAAGATGCCAACTTACCGCCAGTATTGAATCAACAGATCGAATCTGCTGATAACGTTTTTGTTAGTATTGCCTCTATCTGGGAAATCGCAATTAAGGTTAGCATTGGCAAGCTAACCTTGCTTACGCCTTTCGAGTCACTCGATTCAGACATTGCTGCATCTGGTATCGAAATTCTCCCGATCGCTTTTCAAAACACAATCATTTATCGCTCACTTCCGCTCCATCATCGTGATCCCTTCGATCGAATGCTTGTCGCTCAAGCGATGGCTTATTCTTTGATTTTGGTGAGTCGAGATGAAATTCTCGATGCTTATCCGATCGAGCGACTGTGGCTTTGAATAAGTAGATTCAGTGTCGGTGCGGAAAAACTCGACAATTCGCGTTAAAACGGTTTCGGAATCATTCCTAAGCGATCGATAATTAACTCCTCATCGTGCGATCGAGCTGGATTCGGAGCCGTGAGCAATTTTGCACCTGTAAAGATCGAATTCGCACCTGCAAAGAAGCACATCGCTTGTAGTTCATCGCTCATCTGAGTTCTGCCAGCCGATAGTCTTACCATCGCATTTGGAAACAGAATTCGAGTCGTAGCGACCATTCGCACGAGCGCGATCGCATCGATCGGGGTTGCGGATTCGAGCGGCGTTCCATCGATCGGAATCAGCGCATTGATCGGAATCGATTCGGGCGGCGGATCAAACGTCGTCAAAGTTTCGAGGAGCGATAAGCGATCGTCGATCGTTTCTCCCAATCCCACAATTCCGCCACAGCAGACCGAAATCCCGGCATCGCTGACTGCGCGAATCGTTTCGAGGCGGTCTTGATAGGTTCGGGTGGTGATAATTTTGTCGTAATACGCTTCAGACGTATCGAGATTGTGATTGTACGCTGTGAGTCCTGCTTCCTTGAGTTGTTGCGCCTGATGCGGTTTGAGCATTCCGAGCGTGCAGCAAACTTCGAGATCGAGCGCGGCAACCTGACGCACCATTTCGAGAACGCGATCGAACTGTGATCCGTCGCGCACTTCTCGCCAAGCCGCACCCATACAGAATCGCGTCGATCCGCCTGTCTTTGCTGCTTTTGCTTCTTCGAGAACGGTATCAATCTGCATCAGGGGTTCCGGTTTCAATCCCGTATTGTGATGCACGCTCTGAGCGCAGTAGCCGCAATCTTCGGGACAAGCACCGCTCTTGATATTGCCCAATGTACAAAACTGCACCATGCGCGGATCGTGATGTTCGCGGTGAACGCGCTGCGCCTCAAACAGCAGATCAGGAAACGACTGATGGTAAATTTGGGCGATGCGATCGCGATTGTGAACAGCAACAATCATAAGTCTTAGACAAAGAACGATTCTTTATCATCAACGATTCTGACCTGAGATACAATCTCCACTGCCGGATTCTGTTATTGGCGACGTTCCCATGTACAATTCCTTCACTATGACCCGTACTCCTTTACGCCGCCCACAGACTCGATCGCGTCGATTTCGGATTACGCTCACCGATTTGCTGTGGGCGCTGATTGGGCTAATGCTAACGATCGGCGGAACGTTGCTAAGAGCCTCGATGCTTGCACCGCACTTCGTGTTCGCGGGTGCGCCTTGGATTTGGACACCACAATCTGTGCCGCTGCATTTTCTGGGCGTGAGTTATCAGATTGGGGCAGTGCTGCTGATCGGGTGTCTGGGTGGGAAAAACGCGGCGGTCATGTCACAAATCGCTTACCTTGCCTTGGGATTAGCGGGGTTTCCGGTGTTTTCGCAAGGGGGCGGAATTCAGTATTTGGTTTCTCCGAGTTTTGGATACTTGTTGGGGTTCGTTCCGGGGGCTTGGGTTTGCGGATATCTTGCTTTCAAAGCGCCACCTCGGTTGGAATCTTTGGCGTTTAGCGGATTCTGTGGGCTGTTTGTGATTCATCTGACCGGAATTGCCTATCTGATTCTCGGCTCGATGTTGCGCTGGGTGAATTTGGAATCGTCCTCGGTTTGGCAAGCGTTTCTGACGTATTCGATCAATTTGCTGTCGGGACAATTGGCGGTGACTTGTGCGATCGCGGTTCTGGCGTTTTTCCTACGGCGAATCATGTTCTACTAAGTTCGCCAGTTTTCTGTGAAAATTGGGATCTTGCTCCTTTTGCCGTCACACCATGTTGAAAAACCGCTTTTTCTGGATCGCCGCGATCGTGGGATTAATCCTCGATCGACTCACTAAGCTGTGGGTGGTGAAAACGATGGCGCTGACGATTCCGCCTCAAGACATCCCCTTCATACCGGGAATTTTGCACTGGGTTTATGTGATTAACGACGGGGCAGCGTTTGGAATTTTGGCGGGGAGTCCGCTGCTGCGGTGGTTGTCGTTGATTGCAAGTGTGGCGTTGATGGCGTGGGCGTGGTTTGGCAGACGGATGCCGCGCTGGGAACAGTGGGGCTATGGATTGATTCTTAGTGGAGCATTAGGCAATGGCATCGATCGCTTTGTTTTAGGTCATGTTGTCGATTTTATCAAAGTCCCATTTGTGTACGTGCCTTACGCGAATCCGTTTCCATCGTTTGTCTGGATTCAATTTCCGATTTTTAATCTGGCAGATGTCTTCATCAATGTCGGGATTGTCTGCTTGTTAATTGGGATTTATCGATCGCCTGATCCTCAGAAAAATCCTAACTAAATCCGTAATCTCCACAGCCTTCTAATAAACTTTCCGTAAATTCTTCCCGGTTCCAGAAGCAAACCTGGAGAAAATAGGGTAGTTGTCAGTAATTATTGCGAGTCCCTAAGTCGTGATTGCCCGGTTGCAATTCACAACTTAGGGTATGCTGCATAGCGAGATCGAGCCAAATCAGCGCTTCCAGGTTTAACCCCAGCATGACGACCAACCGTTTTCTCAAACAAGCAATGCGCGTTTCACGATCGGCATCCCGCCATCTTCCACATCGAGCGGGGCACTGGTTTAAGTGGTTGTCTCCGGGGTTGCTGGTGAAACGCTGGATGTTTATCAGCGTCAGCGGGGTGCTGATGGTGGTACTCGGTGCGGCGATTTGGAGTCGATTGACTCCGGTGTACTACATCATGCAGTTTTCCGGCGATCTGCTGGAATTGATGACGCGCCTGATTCCGCGCTACGTGAGCGGCCCTTTGGTGCTGATTGTGGGACTGTTGCTCGTGTTTTGGGGACAGAAGCGGACGTTTGGATCGATCACCGAAGTGCTAATGAGCGATCGAGATGAAGAATTGGTCGATGTGCTGTTGAGTCACCGCAAGCTGAATCGGGGCGCGAAGATTGTGACGATCGGGGGCGGTACTGGATTATCGACGCTGCTTCGAGGCTTGAAGGCGTTCAGCGCGAATATTACGGCGATCGTGACGGTAGCGGATGATGGCGGCTCATCGGGGCGATTGCGGCGCGAGATTGGTGTTTTGCCACCCGGAGATATTCGCAACTGTATCGCGGCCCTGGCGGACGAAGAAAAGCTTTTAACCGAACTGTTTCAATATCGATTCAAAGCGGGGGATGGACTGGTCGGACACAGCTTTGGGAATTTGTTTCTCACGGTGTTGAGCGATATTACCGGAGATTTTGAACGCGCGATCGCGGCAAGTTCTAAAGTCCTAGCGATTCGGGGACAGGTTTTACCTGCGACTTTGAGCGACGTAAAGCTGTGGGCAGAACTCGCGGACGGTCGCTATATCGAAGGCGAATCGAATATTACCGAAGCGCGGGGCAAGATCGTCAAAATGGGCTGCAAACCCGCAAACCCGCCCGCACTCCCGAAAGCATTAGACGCGATCGACGAAGCGGGTTACATTGTGATCGGACCCGGAAGCCTTTACACGAGCGTGATTCCAAATCTACTTGTATCTGAAATTGCAGACGCGATCGCGGCTCGGCAAGTCCCCTGTATCTACATTTGCAACATCATGACGCAGCCGGGAGAAACCGACGGGTATTCTGTGGCGGATCACATTCGAGCTATCGATCGAGCGTGTGGGCAGCGATTATTTGATTCAGTTTTGGTGCAGAAAACTACGCCTTCCACCAAAGCGCTCTTACGGTATGCTCAAGAGCAATCGCACCCGGTTGATCTCGATGCGGATGCGGTGGTGCAATTGGGGCGGCAAGTGATTCGCGCCAATATTATGATCGAGGATGAAGATACAGGCTATGTTCGCCATGACTCGCGCAAATTGGCGCGGGTGATCTTTCGCTGGTACGAACGGACAAGGCAATAATGGTTGAATATCGGGAGAATGAGGATCTAAGCTTTGAAGAGTATTATGACTTTTTGAAGCGATCGGATCTTGGCAGCCAGTATCCGAAAGAGCGCTTCGAGGAAAGAATTAGAAAGCTCTTGACGACTCGATCGATTGCGATCACTGCCCGAAATGATGCAGGAAAATTGATTGGAATCGCTTTTGGTGTTACAGATTTCGTTTACTTCCTGTTTGTCACAGATTTAGGTGTCGATCGGGATTACCTAACACAAGGGATCGGTAGTCAATTATTGATTCGCATTCGAGAAGCGGTAGGTGGAGAAGATGACATCTCCGTTGTGACTGTTGCAAACGAAGCCGCAGGCGGTTTCTACGAGAAGTGCGGATATGCCGCTGAAGACTGTCTGTTTTGGAAGCCTTGCAATGTCTGGAGCAAATTTAAAGTGATTTAACGCCATGAACACGATCGATTTAAAAAACGCCACCGAAACGCGATCGCTCGGTTTACAATTCGGGCAGCAATTACCCGCTGGAACGGTTCTCTTATTACAGGGTGATTTAGGCAGCGGCAAAACGTCTTTTGTGCAAGCGATCGGGGAAGGATTGGGAATTCGAGACTCGATCGAGAGTCCGACTTTCACTTTGATTAATGAATATCTCACCGGACGAGTGCCGCTCTATCACTTCGATTTGTACCGATTGGAGCCGCATCAAACCGCAACGCTTTATCCCGAAATTTATTGGGAAGGCATCGAAGTAGAGCCGGGAATTTGCGCGATCGAATGGGCGGAACGATTAGCGTATAGACCAGACTCTTATCTTGAAATTTCTCTCAGCTATCAAGATACCGGACGCAAGGCAGAAATTCGCTCGATCGGCTCTGCTGTAATTCCGAAATTAGAGATCCGAACTTAGAATTAAGAGAGTTGCCCTTTCTCGCTGTGTCTTATGTCTCACACTCCTGCAAAAATTTGTATTCTCGGTGGTGGATTCGGGGGCTTGTACACCGCGCTCCGATTGCACAATCTTCCCTGGACAAAGACCGAGAAACCTGAAATTACTTTAGTCGATTCGCGCGATCGCTTCGTCTTCTCGCCGCTGCTCTACGAACTCGTCACCGGAGAACTGCAATCTTGGGAAGTCGCGCCGCCTTATGAAGAACTGCTAGAAGGCACTTCGATTCGATTCCGCCAATCTGCCGTCACCGAAATCAATCTCGAAACAAAGCAAGTCCGGCTTCAAGATGACGGATTGCTGGATTACGATCGCTTAGTTTTGGCGATGGGTGGCGAAACTCCGATGGATCTCGTTCCCGGTGCAGCAGAATTTGCGATTCCGTTTAGAACGATCACCGATGCTTATCGATTGGAGGATCGGCTGAGACAGTTAGAAAATTCGGATGCGGATAAGATTCGAGTCGCGATCGTCGGTGCGGGTTATAGCGGCGTTGAACTCGCGTGCAAATTGGCGGATAAATTGGGCAACCGAGGTCGCGTCCGATTGATCGAACTCTCGGATCAAATTCTGCGATCGTCTTCTCCTCACAATCGCGATGCGGCAACGAAAGCACTCGAAGCGCGTGGCGTTTGGACAGACTTAGAAACCGCAGTTGAATCAATCGGCGCAGATAGCATTTCGCTGCTCTACAAAGGCGTGATTGATACGATTCCCGTCGATCTTGTGCTTTGGACGATCGGCACTCAAATCAATGAAGTCGTGAAGAATTTACCGTTAAAGCAGAATGCACGCGGTCAAATCGTGGTTACGCCCACATTGCAAGTTGTGGATCATCCTGAAATTTTCGCGATCGGAGATCTCGCGGATTGCAAAGATGCCGACAATCAGCAAGTGCCTTCCACTGCTCAAGCCGCATTTCAGCAAGCCGATTACACCGGATGGAATCTTTGGGCATCTCTGAGCGATCGACCTTTATTGCCCTTCCATTATCAATATCTTGGCGAAATGATGACATTGGGCATCAACGAAGCGACGCTGACCGGACTCGGCATTCAACTCGAAGGAACCGCTGCTCATCTGGTTCGCCGCATCGCCTACCTGAATCGAATGCCCACCCTAAAACATCAGCTTCGCGTCGGATTCAACTGGATTACTCGTCCGATCGTCACCGCATTGACGCAAAACAATGAATAATGAACCCTGTGTGTTCATCCCTAGTTGAGTTCGGGATTGTAGAGTAATGAAGCGTCCCCATGTAGTGTTTTTTGATGCTGTTGGTACATTGTTTGGGGTACGGGGCAGTGTGGGTCAAGTCTACCGGGATATCGCCCGAAAGCATGGCGTGGAAGTCGATGCAACGGTGATCGATCGAGCTTTTTACGAAACGTTTAAAGCCTCCCCGCCCTGCACGTTTCCCGGTGCTGATGTGTTAGAAGTTCCGCAGCTTGAACAACAGTGGTGGAATACGATCGCGCAACAAACGTTCGATCGTGCAGAGGTGTTGAACAAATTCGAGGATTTCTCTAGCTTCTTCTCGGATTTATACCTCCATTTTGAAACTGCCAAGCCTTGGATGATTTATCCAGATACGATTCCAACCTTGCAAAAACTTCGGAGCCTCAATATTCCGTTAGGGGTTCTCTCGAACTTTGATTCGCGGTTGTACAAGGTTCTGAGAGCGTTAGATTTAGCAGATTTTTTTGATTCGGTGACAATCTCAACAGAAGTCGGAGTCGCAAAGCCTGATCCGAAGATTTTTGCGATCGCGCTTGCTAAACATCAGTGTGAGCCTGCGAATGCGTGGCACGTAGGCGATAGCTTGCAGGAAGACTATCAAGCCGCTATCTCTGCAGGATTGAGGGGGGTTTTGCTCGATCGTTGAGATCTTGCACCAATCGCAAGGTAGAACATTCCTTCTCAGCAGCGATCGTCTCAAGATAGTCACCTCTTGAGACAGAATTTAAGTTCTACCCGTGACAGAGGAGACACTCAGAGCCTATCGATTAGAGTTAAATCATTGATAACCATCTGTTGCAACAGCATCACGATGTTAGGTTGCAATAACGCCTGATTGAATGTGCTGAAGTCTCTTTAATACACTGGATTTTAACAATGATGTACGCACCCCTTTGGACGGGAAAAGTATACCCGCTTGGCGCAGCTTGGGATGGAAAAGGAACTAATTTTTCACTTTTTTCTGAATCTGCAACCGGGGTCGATCTGTGTTTATTTGACCAGCAGGGTTCAGAGACTCGTCTACCTTTGTATGAAGGTGAGAATTTTCTTTGGCATGGGTATGTTCTTGGAATCGCACCTGGACAGCGGTATGGCTTTCGCGTTCACGGAGCTTGGGAGCCTGAACACGGACATCGATTCAACTCGAATAAGCTATTAATCGATCCTTACGCTAAAGCGATCGAGGGCGATGTTCAACAAGCTGAAGAAATCTACAGCTATCCTTGGGGAGATCCAGGCGAAGATTTAGCTTTTTCGACTTCAGATGATGCTCATTTAATTCCGAAGTGTATTGTTGTTGATCAATCCTTCAATTGGGAAGGTGATCAACTTCTGCAAACACCCTGGAATGAAACCGTTATTTATGAGATGCACGTTAAGGGATTCACGCAGAAACATCCCAACATTCCAGAACCATTACGAGGAACCTACGCGGGACTTGCCCATCCATCTGCGATCGAGCATCTCCAATCTCTCGGAGTTACTGCTGTCGAACTCATGCCCGTACATCATTTTCTTGCACAACCGGGACATCTAACGGACAAGGGGCTTAGTAACTATTGGGGTTATGATTCGGTCAACTTCTTCGCACCGTATTCAGGCTATAGCGCTGATAAAACGCTGGGCGGACAAGTGCAAGAATTCAAACAAATGGTGAAAGAGCTACATCGTGCTGGAATCGAAGTAATTCTAGATGTCGTTTATAATCACACCGGAGAAGGAAATCATTGCGGCCCGATGCTATCACTACGAGGCATTGACAATAAAACCTACTACCGTTTAGTAGAAGGCAATGAGCGCTACTACATGGACTTCACAGGCTGCGGAAATTCGCTCAATGTTCAAAGTCCTCAAGTGCTAAAGCTAATCATGGATAGCTTGCGCTATTGGGTGACAGAGATGCACGTTGATGGGTTCCGGTTCGATCTCGCATCGGCTCTAGCTCGCGAACTCTATGCGGTCGATAATTTGGCATCGTTCTTTGACATCATTCACCAAGATCCGATTTTGGCGAGTGTGAAGCTGATTGCAGAGCCTTGGGATGTCGGAGATGGCGGTTATCAAGTCGGGAATTTCCCGATCCTTTGGTCAGAGTGGAATGGACGCTATCGGGATGAAATGCGCGACTTTTGGCGCGGACAAGATGGCAAACTGGGCGAATTTGCTTACCGATTTACAGGCAGTTCGGATCTCTATCAACTGAATGGTAGAAGACCTCACGCCAGCATTAATTTCATCACCGCACACGATGGTTTCACACTCCGCGATTTGGTGAGCTACAACGAGAAACACAATGAAGCCAATGGTGAAGACAGTCGCGATGGAGAAAGCCACAATCGCTCTTGGAACTGCGGGATTGAAGGTGAAACGAGTGATGTAGAAGTTCTGCGGCTCCGAGAGCGACAACAGCGGAACATTCTCACTACACTGATGCTATCTCAGGGGATTCCAATGATTGTAATGGGTGATGAAATGGGTCGCACTCAGTTCGGCAATAACAATGCTTACTGCCAAGATAACGAACTATCCTGGCTGGATTGGGAGTTATGCGATCGCTCTTCTGATCTCCTCAATTTCACCCGCGAACTGATTCATTTCCGCCAAGATCATCCCGTATTCCGCCGACAGCGCTGGTTCCAAGGGCAGGCAATTCACGGGTCAAGTGTGAGTGATATTGCTTGGTTTAATCCCGATGGGCAGGATATGAACGAGGAACAATGGTGTAATGGATACGCCAAAGCGATTACAGTGTTCCTAAACGGAAGTGAATTGCCCGATCGCGGCCCGAAAGGAGGACGCATTCGAGATAGTAGTTTCCTGCTGCTATTCAATGCTCACTGGGAGATGCTTGATTTTGTGCTACCCGCTCGATTGCGTCAGCGGAAATGGAATGCGATCGTCAATACAAAGGAGCCGCGATTTATTACAGAAAAAATGGTGTTCACCGGAACAAAGAATGTTCCAGTCATGGGTCGGTCGATCGTAGTTCTGCAATCTGTAACGAGTAAGTCTTAGAGCAATGCAGAACTCTAGCGCAACACAATTGCGCTCAATTCGCCTAGCTTGGGACTCCACCAGCCTTTTTCGGTCTGAAAGTAAACGACATCTTTATGTTTCGCATCACTGCGAGCCTTTGGATTAGAGCAGCGCAGTAGCAGTTTAGCTTGCCCCTCTTTCTGATAAGAATGCTGCTCTAAAGGCTTCCGGCAAACCGGACAGGGCGCATCTGTTAATTTTGGCTTCAGCGGCTCGGTTTGAGCTAATTTTGCTTGTGGAGCTTCCCATCGCTTGCTGTACTCTGACCAAAACAGCACCACATCCGCACATCCTTCAACACACTTGAGGAAATACTTCTTTTTGACTTTGGCGCTCTTAATCTTTGCCAGTGGCTTCTGACAGCTTGGACAGCGAGTTCTCGAAGTTTCAAACTGCTTCTCAGTGCGAGGGGCAGGAGTCGAACTTAGATGCTGGGGTAATACTCGTTCCGCTTTTAGCAAAGCAGGTTCAAAGTAAGTTTCGTTCCAATCCGTTAGATAGTGCTGCCAGTTTTGCTTCCCCTCAGCAATTTCGTCCAGAGAGCGTTCCATCTGTGCCGTGAATGCAGATTGCAGCAGATCGGGAAGTGCATCCACGAGAAAGAGATCGACTTCCAATCCTAACGCCGTGGGTTGCAGCACGCCTTTGAGGACTTCTACATAGTGCCGATCTTTCAAAGTGTGAATGGTTGGCGCATAGGTGCTGGGTCGCCCGATTCCTTGCCGCTCCATCACTTGCACGAGTTTTGGTTCGCTGTATCGGGGCGGGGGCTGAGTTTGCTTTGGTTCATGAGCGGCTTGCGTTAGAGTCAACGGCTGATTCATTCGCACAATCGGTAACTCAGCATCAGCGCTTAAGTTATTCCAATATTTGCTGTAGCCTGCGAATTCGATCACTTGTCCTTTTGCTTGCCAAGAGATAGCTCCTGATTTTGTGAGAATGCGAGTCTGTCGCACTCGTGCAGGTTGACATTGAGAAGCGATCGCTCTTTTCCAGATCAGAACATACAAGGCAAAATCATCGCTTGATAGTTCAACTTTTAACTGAGCCGAAGCGCGATTGATATCAGTGGGGCGAATGGCTTCGTGTGCTTCCTGCGATCCTTTGAGCTTGCGATGGCTCGTTGTTTTCGTAGGTACATTAGTTGGATCATGGTCAATTAACCATTGTCGGGCTGCTTCTCGATACTCTGGGCTGAGTTCGATACTATCGGTTCGCATATAAGTGATGTGTCCCGCTTCGTAGAGCGACTGTGCCACCTGCATTGTTTTTTCCGGGCTAAATTTCAGCCGTGATCCTGCGGCTTGTTGCAGCGTGGAAGTGACAAAAGGCGGCGGTGGAGTGCGATTTACGACTTTGCCTTCGATCGAGACAACTTGATGCGGAAAGGCTTGAGCTTGCTGAACGAGGCGATCTGCTTCGGCTTGATTCAGTACCCGCGTTGATTCGGGCATTGCTCGATCGCTGATTGAGGTCGCATCATCGACGGGTGCGGCTTCTGATTCTGGGGTTGCTGAACCTTGATAAAAGGCGCGAAAGCCTTCTGCATAATCGACAAACACACTCCAATAGTTCTGCGGCACAAAGGCTTCGATTTGGCGTTCTCGATCGCATAATATGTGTAAGGTTGCGCTTTGGACTCGCCCCATTGACTTTGCTCCGTTCTGCAACTTCCAGAGCAGCGGAGAGCCTTTGTATCCGACGAGCTTATCGAGAACAGTCCGGCACAGTCCAGCATCTACGATGTTTTGATTAATTGTTCTCGGATGTGCGATCGCTTTTTTAACTGCTGCCGCAGTGATTTCGCTGTAAACGACCCGCTGAGGCTGTTTGAGATTCAAAGCTTGCTGAAGATGCCATGCGATCGTTTCACCTTCTCGATCGTCATCAGTTGCTAGCACAACAGTTTTGACTTGTTGTACCGCAGATTTAAGTTGAGCGATCGTTTCTTTTCCGCGAGTTCCTCTCGGCACAAATCGACAGCGCACTGTAGATCCGGTTAGATCGAATCCTAAACTATCTATGCCGTCGTTTGCGAGTTCTCGCAGATGTCCCATGCTTGCTCGAACGAGCCAATCTGATCCCAGGATTTGGCTTAACTTTTTAACTTTGCCGGGACTCTCGACGATTAGGAGTTTGGTAGGCATCACTCAGCACAAGCAAGATGGGTTTAACGCAAACTCGATGAGATATTTCGCTTCGATTGCAGCCTTGGAAAGCCCCTAAATTGCCATTCTGGGGGACTTTGAACCGGAAGTCTTGGCTTGAAGTCCCCCAGAATGGGAATTTAGGGGGCAGAAGCCGACTGAAACGAAGCAAAGACTTGTCGAATTCACGTTGATTTATTCAATATAAACCATATGTACTATTTCAAAATGGCAATTTGAAATAGCAGAGCTATTGTGGCGATCGAATTACTCCCCCTTCAACTGGAATCACCCCACTGCCGGAAAAGGGTTCAGTGCTGCCTCGATTCCAGTTAAAATCGCTGATTTCAAAGCCCACTGATCCCAGTTGTTGCACGGGATTGTATCGCAGCGAAACCCCGTAAGAACGGCGTTTGTACTCTAAAAAGTAATCGGTGCTGATTTCTCGCCCATTTCCGACGTTATAAGCAGTTTGAAACCCGATGCGAAAAGGGCCGTAAATCTGTTGAGTAATTCCAGCGTAGAGAATGCGATCGTCAGCAATGCGATCAAACAAAAATGGCGATAATCCCGATCGGAATGCTTGCGAATAAGTGATGTTAAATGCGGTGTAGTCCAAAAATGGACGAGAAAAGTGCCCAAACTGACCGACTAAACTCACTGCTCCACTAATACTATTTTGATTGTCTCCATTGCTGTAGGAAGTTCCCACACCTGTGACACCGACCGCAAGTGCAACAAAAGGACGAATCGGAGTCGGAGAATAGCGCAATCCTTGGTCGGGCGTAGCAGGTAATGGGGTTCCTTGCCAAAGTGAAAACGCGCGACTTAAAGCAGCACTCGCTTGAAAGCGTCCTAAACTGATGCGATTGTTCGATCGAACCGGATCAAGCAAATCCAGACGATCTGTTTCTGCATTGACGTATTGATAGCCGACTTGATAGCTAAGATTGATTCCAGTGTTTCCGATCGGGACAATCGGAGAGAAAAACAGCGCCCCAATGCTGCTTTGAATGTCTTGAAAACCGAGCGAGTTATTGAATAAGCGATCGCGGTAACTGGCTTCTAAACTCAGTGTGTGAGTACCAATCAACTGTTGCGCCCGCAAACTTCCACGCAGCGTATCTTCTAGCCGACTTAAATCTAAGCTCGTTAAGACTCCATCTCCACGAATGACGGTTCGAGGGGTGATTCGAGCGGATAAACGGCTTCGGAGTCCAAATAAATTCGCAATGTTGCTGCGATCTTGGAATGCTCTTTGCACAAAGAATTGAGGCGTGACGGTGAACTCGATCGGAGATTGCGGCAAGATATTAATCTCGCGTTCCACAAAGACCCCGCCGCGATCTGATCCATCAAATCCGAAGTTAAACAAAGCAGGCGATCGCTGATTTCGATCCAGCACGATCGTTCGACTCGGTAACGGCAGCGTAAACCCTTGATCAAAGACCAATCGATTTCGAGTCGTCCGAATCTCGTCTCGCAGTGGAGAAACTCTTCTTAATTCAGCGCGATCGGCTCTGAGTTCTAGTTCTGGTGGCGAAAATGGATCATTTGTAATCCGAATGTTATTCGCCTGAAAGCCTTCTGGGTAGAACGCGATCTGCTCGGCTTCAAACCGCAATCGTCTTACCGTTCCGCCTGCTTGAGACGCACCGGGTATTCCGCTCGGATTCTGCTGCGAACCTACAATCAGCCGCGCCCCCCCCGCCTGAGAAACATTATTTTGAGTTGCTAAAGCTCGATCGCCGACTGACCCAACCGGAACAACTCCTGCTGTAATATTGGTCGGCAAATTCGGATTCAAGTCCGTCCCGGCAGTTGGAATAAAAATCTCGCCGCTTGCTTGTCCGATCGTTCCTTCTTCTTGAATCAAGTTGTAGCGAAATCGCTGTCCCCGTAGAACTTGATCGCCTCTGGTCAGCGTGACGTTTCCTTCTGCAACAGTAAGCCGATTGACCAAATTTACCTGTAAACGATCTCCTGTCAGCAATGCGCCCCGAAACCGCAGCGAAACGCGACCTTCAGCCGTAAAAATCTGGCGAAACTGATCGTAGTCTTGTCGATCGGCTTTGAGTTCTAGAATGCCCTCGTTAGTCAGTTGTCCAGTTGGGATATTGCTTGGAGCGGGGATCGGAGTTGGAACGGGGGTCGGAATTGGAACGGGGGTCGGAATTGGAACGGGGGTCGGAACTGTGGCTGGGGGCAGGGGCGTTTGCGCGACAGGAGGAGAAGCGATCGCAAAATTCCATTCCGGCTCTGAAGCTGAGATCGATTCGGTTCCAGCTAAATCATTTGCTCGCTGTGAAGCGTTCTGCGACTCGATCGGCAGTTTTTCGGGCGGCGCAGGTTTAGCAAGATCGGCTTTGAGCGGGGATGCTTGGGCAGGCTGCACGATCGCAGGAAGGTCAGGAGGTGGAACCGAATAAGGCATATCTTAAAAATCTGACTCGAAGCTGAGAGCAGGGAACCGCATAGGCACTTTAGCGTGGATTCGATAAGGCGATGCACTTCGTTTCGGTCGGCTTCTGCCCCCTAAGTCCCCCAAAAATGGGGGACTTTGAACCGGAAGTCTTGGCTCGAAGTCCCCCATCTTGGGGGATTTAGGGGGCTTCCCGGATTCACAATCGAAGCGCTCTATCTCTGTCGAATTCACGTCACTTTAGCGGATTGACGGGAATTTAAGCAAATTGATTCCAAGGATTTCGATAAAAAAAGGGCAGACCTCTGCCCTCGCGTTCTCGTAACACGAGAATCGATTATTCTAAGTCGCGACGGTTGGGATTCCGTGCAGGGTCGTTTGAAAGGAATCCGAAGACGAATAAGCCAACAAAAAAGGCGACGGTGATATAAACAATGACTTTCAGCGTGATCATGCGAATAACTCCAAAGGCAATGGCGGATATTTTGCGAATCGTCCTTTTATCTTACAGGAGTGGGATCGTTTTTAATTGCCGCGATCGAGCCATCGCCACAGGATGACGAACCGCTGTTCGATCCACAAAACGCCAGAATCGAGCCATCTCAGAATTTTTTGCCACGGGGTTAAGACATATTCGACGTGAGTTGCAGGAGTCTCGATCCAGTCAAATGCAGTTTCGACATCAAAGCGTTCTGGAACTTCGACACTAAGCGCGTTTGTCTGAGTTGACGTGATTTCAACCGCATCGAATTCGGTTGTGACGAACTCCGATCGAGGTTGAGTCACGAGGTCTGAGCGTGGAACCACGATCGAGGTTTTTTGTCGCACGACAATTTCTGCTTTTGGTTTTTGCCGAGTGACGATCGCGCCTGTAAGCTTTCTCAAATATTCGCGAATTCGCTGACGCAAGGAGGGCGCGAAAGAGAACGATCGAGTTTCGCCAAATCCGACAGCGGTTCCTTCTAAAATCAAATGTTCCCGTGTGAAAGGCGATCGAGCCGTTCGCCCCGACATTTTTGGATTCAATCGCTGCGAGAATCCTAACCACGGAGAGGATTCGGCGGTTCCTGACAATGCGCTTTGAGTCGGTGCGAATTGAGTGCGCTCTCCGAAAAAGTAGTGAATTGCAGCCCAGATCAACGGTTCAAGATCGGAAAAGCTGGGAAGTTGAGCAAACCAAGCGGTGATATTTCTGGGGCTAGGAGGTTTTGGAATTAATGTTCCAGGATTCCAAGCGGAAAGCGGTACAGAAGGAACGAACCAATCAAGTTCACTTGGTTGTGAAACCAGTTCTGCTTCTTGGAATAGATTAACTGCGATCGCGACTGGGCTTGCCTGAATCCATGCCATCAGTTGTCGAAACACTCGAATCGGCGGCAGTAAAGTTTCTCGATCGTCGGGCAATGCGAGCGGTGCAGATTTAAGATACAGCTTACGTCGCCATTGCCAATATCGCGCCAGTTCTAATCGGATTCGATGTTCAATTTGTCGCTGTTGTTCGGGCGTGAGAATATCGAAAACAACGTTGCCATCAAGAATCAAAACGATTTTGTGAGTATCTACGGCACAAGCGATCGCTTGAATTTGATATGGATTCGATGCGATCAAATCTTCATTGTCTCGATGCCGCAAAAATCGCCCAATCAACACCAGCGGATGACGTTCTCTCAGAACAGGCAAATTTCCGCCGCTGACCAATGCCCGTTTCACCGCAGTCAGAACGTTCTGAATCGGGGCATCACTTAAATTCGTTTCGGGATCAATTGTGATTTCTTCTCGACTCATCCTCAATCGCAATACCGCTTTCTCCACGGTTCGCCCAATCTGCCGTCCAATCGATCGCGTTCCCTGAAACGCCGCGTAAATCGGGTACAGCAAAATCTGAGTTGTCCAGATTGTGGTCACTTTGGCGTGTCGCAAGAGGGTTGCGGTACTGTCCGCGAGCTTCTGAGTTTGCCGCGTGACAAAGTTAAAAAATTGGCTTTGATAGCGTCGAGAAGTCATAAACTGGGGGACGATCGCATTTTCACCCCCTCATCATATCGGTATGGCTGACGTTCTAGCTGCTTCTTTTGTTGAGCGTTTACGGAATCTGGTACAAGCAGATGCGATCGAGCATTGGTCGGTGTGCGAAGATTGCGCGATCGAGGACATTTCTACACAGTCGTTTACAAAAATCGAGCTAAACGAAAAGCGATATTTAGTGTGGAAAAAAGGGCAAAAAGTTCGCTGGTTCTATCAAGAGTTCGTCTTGCCTGAAGCGCTCAATGATTACCCACTGGCAGGATTAACGCTGAGATTGGCGTTAACTTGGTGGGCGGAATTTGCTGAAGTTTATGTGAACGGTCAGAAAGTTCAAGAAGGCGATTTATTTGATCATTCTTGTCGAATTATTTTGAGTTCTAATGTTATTTCAGATGAAAAAGTTGCGGTTGCAATTCGATTAGTAAGTCCGGGTCATGACATTGGCGGATTAATGAGATCGCGCTTAATCTATGAATCTGATTACAACGAAATTGATCCGGGATTCGTTGCAGATGAATTAGAAGTAATCCAGAGTTATGTCGATGCGTTTGAGTTAGAAAAAATCGAAACTGAGTTTGATTGGTTGGTTAGCGATCGACAAAGATTCCACCAATCTCTAGAGTCCTTAAGAAATTCACTTCTACCGCTCAGTTCTCAAATCAAACAACACACAATCTTCTTACTCGGTCATGCTCATTTAGATATGGCTTGGCTTTGGGATGTCGAGGAAACTTGGAGATCTGCAGAACGCACATTTGTTTCAGTTCTAAACTTACAAAAAGATTATCCTGAGCTTACGTTCTGTCACACAACACCCGCATTGTTTGAATGGATTGAACAGAATCGACCAGAAATCTTTTCTCAAATTCAAGCACAAGTGAAAGCTGGAAAATGGGAAATCGTGGGCGGAATGTGGATTGAACCAGAGATGAACTTGATTAATGCAGAATCGATCGCGCGTCATCTCTTATATGGTCAACGTTACTGTCAAGAAAAGTTTGGTGAAATCTGTCGAGTTGCATGGCTCCCCGATACGTTTGGATTCAATTGGCAAACGCCGCAGCTTTTGAAACTTGCAGGAATCGATTACTTCGTCACGCAGAAGCTTCGATGGAATGATACAACGCAATTTCCTTATGAATGGTTCAATTGGCAAGCACCGAACGGGAGCCAAGTTAAGAGTTTGATGTCATCCCCGATCGGGGAAGGAATCGAGCCGACCAAAATGGCGAAATTTACTTGGGATTGGGTGAAGAAAACGGGTCAACCTAACCCGCTATGGCTGTTTGGCGTAGGCGATCATGGCGGAGGCCCGACACGCGATATGTTGGAAATTGCGGAACGATGGAAGCGATCGCCTTTTTTCCCAAAGCTAGAATTCACGACTGCATTGAACTATTTAGAAAGCCTAGAAGCTCCAAAAGACACTTGGAATGATGAGCTTTATTTAGAGTTTCATCGGGGTTGTTATACAACACATGGCGATCAGAAACGCTTTAACAGAAACGCAGAAGCCCAACTGTATAGTGAGGAAATGCGAGCATCTCTATCAGAAGCGTTAATAGAAACAGACTACTTTAAAACAGAATTCGAGGCAGCCTGGAAAATTCTTTTATTCAATCAGTTTCACGACATTCTACCAGGTTCATCAATTCAACAGGTTTATCAAACTGCGTCCATCAATCACCTCAACTTTGAGAAAATTCTTGATTTTGTTCATGGATTTGCGAAGATTGAGTTGGAGATTGCAGCTTCTGTTCGACCTCATCCAGAGGCTCGACTTGTTGTTGTTTCTAACTCAGTAAATTGGGAAAGATCAGGACTTGCTAAAGCAAATGTGGTAAAGCCTGACTCAAATGAGCCGAACTGGGAGGTTTGCGACTTGAACGGAAAAGAGATTGCGGTTGGAGTCGAAAAATCTTGGCATACTAGAGCTAAATCTTATATTTATGAGCATTTTTTCCAGGCAGAGAACATTCCGTCTGTTGGTTATCGCTGTTTCTGGGTTTATCCTAGTAAAGATTTATTAGCCAATGCGGAATCAACTTCTAAGCCAGATGATTTCGTTTTAGAAAACACATTCATTAAAGCGATCGTTGATCCTGAGACTGGCAACTTATCTAGCATCTTTGACAAGATACACGATCACGAAATTCTCAACGGACTTGGAAATGAACTTCAAGCCTTCCAGGACAGTGGGCAATACTGGGATGCCTGGAATATTGATCCAAATTATGCTGAACATCCTCTAGAATCGGTCAAGTTACTAGAGATTAACTATCAAAAATGGCAGTCTCTTATTCCTGCCATCGAAGTGAGACGAGCGTTTAGGGAATCAACCTTCAAGCAATGGTATTACTTAGAGCCTGATTCGCCTATTCTAAAAATTTACACATTGGCAAACTGGAAAGAACGGCACGTTTTGTTAAAAGCTGCTTTTCCGCTTAATCTTGAGGCTGATTTCGCGACGTATGAAATCGCTGGAGGTGCAATCGATCGCACATTACGCCCTAAAACTCAAGCAGAATTAGCGAAGTGGGAAGTTCCTGCGCTTGGGTGGATGGATATTAATGACGGTGAGTATGGCGTTAGTGTATTGAGCGATTGCAAACACGGTTATGACTGCCAGCCTAATCAAGTGCGCCTGACCCTATTACGGGGTTCTGAATTTCCAGATTCAAGCGCTGATTTGGGTCAGCATGAGTTTACCTACGCGCTGTATCCTCATTCTGAAGATTGGAGAGCGGCACAAACGACACGAAAAGCTTACGAACTTTTGCAACCACTACAAACTGTGACGCTTGCTTACCCATCCGAAAATGGCACACTTCCCCCCGTCCATTCATTCCTCGATCTGCAATCTGAGAACCTAATTCTTTCCAGCCTAAAACAATCCGAAGACAATCCAGACGAGTACATTTTGCGCTGTTACGAGTGCCACGGAGAACCCGCAGAACTCAACCTAAAAGGCGACTTCGAGATCATTGAATCGCTTGATCTGCTTGAACGTCCGATCGACATTCCCAATCAAATCCAACCCTGGGAACTTCGGACATACAAAATAAAAAAGAGGGCATCATCTGACACCCTCTAATCTTTAGTCTTCATGATCTTCAAACGGGTCATCCAAATTAGCGGAAGGTGGCCCAAACGCTGTATAAATCGCGAATCCAGTAATTCCCACAATCGCAGCGCAGATCGAGATATTAAGAGCGTATGCGGTTTCCATGTTGAATGCAAAAAATGAGAGGAATGCCACTATAGTATTACAAAATCCTTACAAAGATTAACAGATTGTCGAAACCTCCTTTCTATGCCTAACGAGACTAGCAAAAGAACGCTTCATTTGTTAAAGTAAACATCCTGCTAGGGATATAAACTCTCCATGCTATTGAACGAAAAGCAACAGCGAATCTTAGAAATCATTGATGCTGGAAATACGACAGGAGAGAGTATTGCCACCGCGATCGGCTCATCAATGCAAATGATTCGCTACTACTTAGATACGCTGTCAGAAGATGGCTATCTCAAAGTTGCAAAAGTCTATGACAATGCCACGCGCGAATTTCAGGTGGTGCGGGCATATCTGACTGATAAAGGAAAAGCGTCGATCGTAAAAATCACGCCAGCGATCATCGAGCTTCCGGTAGAACCCGCAGACGATATTCAACAAATCATCCAAGCCCTCAATCGCATTCAGCCGATCGTCGAAAAGCTACCAAGCGATCGAGCCGAGGTTGCCTGTGTCTATCTCGAAGATCTGCAAAACGAAATGAAAGTCGCTTACCGCCGCAAACCCCAACGCATCAAAGCCTATTTTTTAGCGCTAGTCGGTACAGCCCTCCCCGTCGTTCAACACACGGGTCAGGCAGATTTATTTATTGAGAACATTCGGCTTCTATCGACTCAGTTAGATATTGCCGTCAGACTGCCTGAGAACGTTAGCTAGCCAGAACCTCGTCTAATTTTGCTCGAACCGCTTGGATATCCTGCCACATCAGCCATTTTGGTTGACCCTTCTCTTTCGATTGATTTCTCAACAGATAAGCAGGGTGAAAAATCGGCATATAAAAGCGATCGTCTTTCTCGATCCATTGCCCCCGAACTTTCGTAATCCCTTGCTTAATTCCGACCAGGGTTTTCATCGCAGTCGCTCCGGTTAATAAAATAATTTTCGGATCAACCATGCGGATCTGCTCAGACAAATACCCCCGACAAGCTTCCGCTTCATCGGTCGTCGGAGTCCGATTTTCAGGAGGGCGACACTTCACCACGTTGCAGATAAAAACGTGCTCCTCAGTCGTGAGATGAACAGAGGCAAGAATACGATCGAGCAATTGCCCCGATCGACCGACAAACGGCATTCCAGTTTCGTCCTCAGTCTGTCCCGGACCTTCACCCACAATCATAATCGGTGCATTCAGATTGCCGCGCCCGATCACCGCACGAGTTCGAGACGCGCCCAAATCGCAGCGATGACAGCGATTACAATGTGCGCCCATCTGCTCCATTGTTTGATACGTGCCTGTTGGAATCGGAATCTTGGCGCTAGTTGGAATCAACTCCGGATCAAAACCGCTCGGAGTCGCTGGCTCCGCAGGCGCAATATCAAACAGGCTAATTTGTTCGTCGTTCACGATGAATCCGTCGGCAGAATTTATTCAGTTCATAAATTCTAAGGGGAATCGGGGTGAACTGGGTGCGATCGAAAGAAAGAAGATTAGAGGAATCCAGTCGTTTCTGGGTAGTGCCCTGAAGGAAAGGCTGAGAGTTAGCAGTGAAGCCCAAGTAACTCTCAACGCAAAGAAGGTAACAACCTTTGCGCTGAGGTCGCAGACATCGGATGGTTATACAATACGCCTCCTGGTTCTTGATGAATCACTTGAGTAAGATTGCCCGTATCAACGCCCGCAAAGCCGCTATCCGTGATCAATTGAGCGACGATCGCTTTCGCCTCCGCATCATCGCCGCAGTAAAACAACGCATAAGGTTCAGAACGATGTGCTTCATTCGCAAAGGTCGCAGTCGGAAGCGTATTGTAAGCTTTCACGACTTTCGCATTCGGGAGCTTTGCTGCAAGTTCTAAACCTGAACTGGCATCAGGAACACGATGGATTTTGTCGTCTTCGCGCAGATAGGGATTCGTCGCATCGATCAGGATTTTGAGATCGAGCGATCCGGCAGCAGAAATTGCATCATCGATCGTCGAGTAGTAGCAGGACAACAAAATCACATCTGCGAACTTTGCCGCTTCTGCAACCGTTCCCGCCTGCGTATTCTCTCCGGTCACTAACTCCGAAAGCTTCTCTGGATTGCGAGAACTAAAAAATACTTCATGTCCCGCTTTCGCCCAAAGAGTCCCGATCGTTCCCCCAATTCCCCCAGCCCCAATCACCCCAATCCTCATGTTCCTCTCCTAATATCACGCCATAACCATTCCACCATCCACATTCATCACTTGTCCTGTGATGTATCCCGCTGCTGGAGAAGCCGCCAGAAAGCGAATCATTTCTGCTACTTCTTCGGGCTTGCCGTAGCGATTCAATGGAATAAATTTGAGAATTTCATCGGTTTTCAAATCATTCGTCATGTCAGTTTCGATAAATCCAGGAGCAACTGCGTTCACCGTAATTCCGCGACTCGCTAACTCTTTCGCAACGGTTTTGGTAAACCCGATCACGCCCGCTTTTGCCGCACTATAGTTTGCTTGTCCTGGATTTCCCATCTGTCCCGCGACCGAAGTAATGTTCACAATCCGCCCGCTCCGCTGCTTCAGCATAATTTTGCTCACGGCTCTGGTGCAGAGAAAAACTCCAGTCAGGTTTAAATCAATCACCGCTTGCCAGTCTTCAGGCTTCATTCTCAGCAGCAAGGTATCACGCGTGATTCCAGCGTTGTTCACCAAGACATCGACTCTGCCATACTTTTCCATTGTGGAATCGATTAAAGTATCCACTTGATCGGCTTTAGAAACATCGGCTTGAAGCGCGATCGCATTTCCCCCATTTCCGGTAATCGCTGCTACAACTTCATCCGCCGCACCGCTGGAACTTGCATAATTCACGACGATCGCTGCCCCTTCGCTTGCGAGTGCCAACGCGGTCGCTCGTCCAATTCCGCGCGATGCTCCCGTCACGATCGCCACTTTTCCTTGCAGTTGCCCTTCCATAAATCCTAGCCTGATATAAACGTGCGAATCTGATCATATCGGGATCGAGTAAACGCAGATCAGCTAAATTCCGGTTTTCATTGCAGCGATGATGGTGGATATATTTTGTTTGCTACTGTGGGCACGTCGATTAGAACATCAAAGCGGAGATCTCGCTATGCCGTTGTTCGTAGACATTCAAAAACAACTGACGAGCTATCCACTCAGGATTGTGTTTGACTTGAAGCAGAATACGCTTGGCATTTTGGGAGGTTCTGGATCGGGCAAGAGCATGACACTACGCTGTATTGCAGGAATCGAAACACCGGATCAGGGGCGAATTGTTTTGAACGATCGAGTTTTATTTGATTCAGAACGCGGAATTAATGTGCCGATTCGCGATCGACGAGTCGGATTTGTGTTTCAAAACTATGCTTTATTTCCACATTTGACAGTCGCACAGAATATTGTCTACGGCTTGCAGCATTTGAAGCGGACAGAACAGCGATCGAGATTGGCAGAACAAATCGAGAAGCTTCATCTACAAGGACTTGAGCATCGCTATCCGCAGCAAATTTCAGGCGGACAGCAGCAACGAGTCGCACTCGCAAGAGCTTTAGCAATTAAACCTGAAGTCTTACTCTTAGATGAGCCTTTTTCGGCATTAGATACTTATCTACGGAGTCGGTTACAAGAACAACTTGCAGAAGCATTAGCAACGTATTCAGGTGTAACGTTGTTTGTGACGCATAACTTAGAGGAAGTGTATGGAATTTGCCAGGAAATTTTAGTCGTTTCGGATGGTAAGCAGATAGCTTATGACTGCAAAGAGGCAATCTTCGATCGACCTAAGACTTACACCGTGGCACAAATTACGGGATGTAAAAACTTTTCTCAGGCGCGTCGGGTGAATGCGGCGCAGATTGAAGCGATCGACTGGGGCTGTGTGTTAGATGTCGTGGAACCGATTCCCAACAATTTTGCTTGTGTTGGAATTCGTGCCCATCATTTAGCGTTTTCCGAAGATGCGATTCAGATCAATACGTTTCCCTGTTGGGTGACGAAAACACGGGAAACACCACATCGGACAACGATCTATCTAAAATTGAATCGTCCGCCAACGCATTCGCTGGATTATCATGTGCAGGCGGAATTGTTTAAGGAGCGGTGGGCGATGGTGAAGGATCAGCCGCTGCCTTGGTTGGTACGGTTTGATCCGTTGCGATTGTTTATGATGCGATCGCCTTAAAAATCGTGAAAAGATGATTAACTCCCTCAAGTTCGGTTTATTTTTTTCCTCAATGGGGAGTAGGATGGCTTCTATTGCGCTCCCTTAGATTTCAAGATCGCATTCTTTGCAGTTTTACACGCACCTATGACCAGAGATCGCGGCATTCCCAATCGTCGGAACCGTAAACCGTCTCCCCCTCGTCGAGCGACCGGGCAGACGATTCAAGCGATGAAAGAGCGCCCTCCGAAAAAAGGAAAGCCGGATCGAATGACGATCGTCGATCTATTTCATCAAGCTCGAAAATGGCTGATGACTGATTGGCGGGCGATGATCGCGCTCTCGCTCGTGCTGACAGGAAGCGCAACGGCATTATCGATCGCGTTTCTGTTCAAGCTCCCAGCGGTTCCAAACTGCCCGTCGATTTTTTGGCCCCTCGCCTCTGCTTCCCTACGATTGCACTGCGCCGAAATTGCAGCAGGTAAACGCACGACCAAAGATTTATTAGAAGCGATCGAGCTTGTCAAAAGCCTGCCGCCGGATCACCCACTGCACGACGAAGCAAAGCGATTGATCGAACTCTGGGCGCAAGAAATTCTCGATTTGGGTGAAGAAGCGTTCCAAGCTGGAAAACTAGACGACGCAATCAGCACCGCGAAAAAGGTTCCTAAAATTGGCAGTGCCTATACGCAAGTCGAAGACAAGATCAAACGCTGGCAAGGAATCTGGACATCTGCCGAATTGCTCTACCGCAAAGCAGAAGACGCGCTACGAAAACAGAACTGGCGCTTGGCATTGACCGAAGCAGGACGATTATTATCGATCGATAACACCTTCTGGCAAACGACCAAATATCAAGAAATTAGCGGCAAAATCACGGCAACGCGCGAAGACATCACCAAGATCGCCAAAGCCAAAAATCTAGTCGAATCAGGCGGATTGCAGAATTTCCAAGAAGCGCTCAAACTTCTTTCCAGCATTAATGACAAGAGCTACGTTTACCAAGGCGCACAAGAAGCGATCGCGGATGTCGGTAAGAAAATGCTGGATCTGGCAGATGCAGCACTCGATCGTAAAGATCTCACCACTGCGCTCGACGTGATCAAGCAGATTCCGCCCGCTGCCAACTTGCAGAAAGAAGTCGAAGATTTTGAAGTTTTGGCAAATGCGATCGGGCGAGTTTGGAACGGTGCGCCGGAAGATTATGATGCCGCGATCGTTCAAGCTCAAAAAATCGGCTCTGATCGTCCTTCTTACAACAAGGCCCAGAAGCTAATCGCTCAATGGCAAGCTGAAAAAGGCGATACGGCTCAACTCAATCGCGCCCGTCAACTGGCACAATCGACTCGACCCGAAGATTTACAAGCCGCGATCGACACCGCTTCTCAGATTCCAAGTTCCAGTCCGAAATCGAAAGATGCCCGTCAACTGATTGACCAAATTACCACCGATGTTCAGAGCAAAGAAGATCGTCCGTTGATTGATCAAGCCGATCAGGTTGCAAATCGGGGCGATGCGAGTTCTCTACAGCAAGCGATCGACCTTCTAAATCGAATTTCGTCGCGTCGCGCTTTGGGGGGAGAAGCGGCAGACAAACGGCGACAATATGCGAGTCAGCTTCAGGCGATTCGCGACCGAGAACGGGCGTTAAACGAAGCCGCTCAACCTTCCCCGTCGCCTTCGATCGATCCGTCCGTTCAGAATCGGATTCAAGACACTGCCTCAGCGGAGCAGGCTTTACAAGAAGCAAAAGCTGCTGCAAATGGGGGCACAGTCGATTCGGTTGCAGATGCCATTCGTAAAGCTGATGGCGTGGCGATTTCGAGCCCGATGCGGCAAGAAGCGCAATCGCTGATGGATCAATGGAGTCAGCAACTTTTGCAAACCGCGATGTCGCAAGCCAGCGCTGATCCAGCAGGAGCAATTGAGATCGCTCAAAAAATCCCGCTTGGCACGAACGCCCACGACCAAGCACAATCCCTCATTCAACTTTGGCAACAGGGGTTAAGACGCTAAGGAACATGATTGATGATTGCCGAAGTCTTCGCCCTCATCCCCTAGCCCCTTCTCCCAATTTGGGAGAAGGGGAACCAGACTCTTGCTCCCTCTCCCAAATTGGGAGAAGATTGGGGTGAGGGCGAGACAACCCTGCAAGGATGGAATTTATTTGATCCGCGATTCTAACGCCTCGATCTGACGCACCACCGTTAACGCGGAATAACTCACGCCTGCGGTTCCTTCTCCCGGATGCGTCGAATCTCCAACCAGCCAAAGATTCCGAACAGGAGTGCGATTCGCAAACCCAAATGGACCGAAGGTCGGAATCCGCTGCCCAATGCCGCCCACAATTCCATCTGCTCGTGCAGTAAAATGCTGAAACGTGCAAGGAGTCGCCGCTTCTTGATACACGATCGTATCGGGATTCAGCGTGAAATATTTTCCTAATTTCTCGATCGCTTCCGCTGCATATCGCTGCTTCATCTCTTCATAATCATCGCTATTGTTCCAAGCGCCTGTATCAGTGAACGATGAAGCGATGATCGTGGCTTTTCCGGTGGGTGCGCGTCCGTCTCCTTCGTGGCTGACGGAAACAAACAGGGAATTATTTTCACCGATCGCGCCTTCGTAATTGTAGAGAAACTGCAAATGGGGCGGACAATCGGCGGGAATCGCAGATCGATCGACTCCCAAATAAATCACAAACGCACCCGAAGAAGGCGGCAGCTTCTCGACTCGATGTCGATAGCCTGGAGGGGCAGTCTCTCCTAAGAGTTCCACTAAATTTTGTACCGTGACATTGGCAACAACGTGATCAGCGGGTTCTGTCCACGATTCTCTAGTTTTTTGATTGCGGATGGTCACGCCCGTCGTTCGTCCCGATTCAGTCTGGATTTGCTCAACCGTGTGCCGCATCAGAAGCTTACCGTTGTCACGTTTGAGCGATTCGACTAAGCGATCGCTTAAAGCCTGCATACTGCCTTGGAGGTGAAATAATCCCTGTGGAGCTTGAGACACACTTAAAGCAGTCGCCGCATATAGCAGCGCAGTCTCATCGGCATCGACTTGGGAATACAGTTTCAGTTGCAGATCGAGAAAGGTGCGGAGTCGTCGATCGTTTGCCAATCCGTAGCCTCGGAGCGCATCGCCCACGGTCGAAAACGTATGCGGCAAAGTCAGTAACGTATCAGGTCGAACCGCTTTCGTCAGTTGCCACAAATCCCAAATATTTCGAGGCGGCAGAACCGGATCGCGCGATTGAAACGCCCAACTATAGCGGAATAAATCATTCAACAACTGCCAAAACGGTTCGCTTCCGGGGAATTGGCGCTGGCGTTCTGCTTTCCACTGCTCCGGATCGCGCCACACTCGAATCGGCTCAGTTTCACCGGGAAGAAAAACAGCGCAAGCCGGATCACAATCAGTTGCGGAAGGAGGGTTGATCGCTAATTCTGAAAAAATTCGATGATGAATGCCGCCCGGTTCTAGTCCTGCAACTTGAGTAGCACCAACATCGAAGGTAAATTCTTGTCGTTTAAATGTTGAAGCACAGCCCCCCGGTACAAGTGCCTGATCCAGCGTCAGAACTTCGTAGCCACGATGGGCAAGCAGCGCCGCCGCCGTTAAGCCACCAATTCCCGCACCCACGACAACAACTTTGTTTCGGGTCAATTTGCTCTGCATTACTTAACATTCTTTGGCATCACAATCTTATTGTAAAGAATTGTGGAACAGAGCGGGTAAACCAGAAGATGAGACTTTCACGAGAATTCTGCCGATTTTAGGTGCGAATTCCGGCTTTGCAAACACTAAGATAGGTGAAGCACGTCACAGAACGCCATGACTTCAACGCTAATTCGATCGCCCAAGTTAAACGCGCCCACGATTCATCGCCTTGCCAACGGCTTAACGATCATCGCTGAACAGATTCCCGTCGATGCGGTGAATTTAAACGTCTGGCTGGATGTCGGTTCAGCCGTCGAATCCGATGCGATCAATGGGATGGCTCACTTTTTGGAACACATGGTTTTCAAAGGAACCGATCGACTCCAGAGCGGCGAGTTTGAGCAACAGATCGAACAGTGTGGAGCCGTGACCAATGCCGCGACCAGTCAGGACTACACGCACTATTACATTACAACCGCGCCGAAAGATTTCGCGACTCTCGCACCGCTGCAAATGGATGTCGTGCTGAATGCGCGAATTCCAGAGGACGGTTTCGATCGAGAACGGTTTGTCGTGCTAGAAGAAATTCGTCGATCGCAAGATAACGCCCGTCGTCGTACCTACCAACACTTGTCAGAAATGGCGTTTGAAACGTTACCGTATCGCCGCCAAGTTTTAGGCCCGGCTTCAGTGATCGAGAATCTCAGCGCTCAACAAATGCGCGATTTTCATTCGGGTTGGTATCAACCTCGATCGATGACTGCTGTAGCTGTGGGAAATCTCCCCGTCGATCAACTGATTCAAATCGTCGAAGGAAGTGTCGCTCATTTCATGCCTACCGCTGTCCCAAAACGCAATCAACTGACTCCAGAACAGCCTTTCACCGAAATCGTTCGACACGAACACAGTGATCCGAGCCTGACTCAAGCTCGATTGATGATTCTTTGGCGCGTTCCAGGACTCGATCAGTTACAACAAACCTACGCGCTAGATGGATTAGCTAGCATTCTCGGACATGGGAGAACGGCACGACTCGTTAAAGACCTACGCGAAGAACGTGGTTTAGTTTCCAGCGTGTCTACGAGCAACATGACCTACCGCCATCAGGGAATTTTCTGCATTTCGGCTCAGTTACCCGTTGAGAATATTGAAGCGGTGGAAGCGGCGATCGTGTCACACATTCAAGCTTTGCAGTCTGAACTCGTGACCGGAGCCGAAGTCGATCGCGTTCGGACGCAAGTGGCAAATCATTTCACGTTTGGAAATGAGACACCGAGCGATCGTTCTGGTTTGTACGGCTACTATCAAACTTTGGTCGGTGACTTAGAGCCAGCGTTCAACTATCCGGCTTACATTCAATCGCTGTCTGCAACGGATCTGCAAAAAGCGGCTCAAACGTACTTGCCAACTGAGGCTTACGGTTGCGTGATTGTGAAACCAGGAAAGTAGAAAATGTGGACGCAGATCGATGATCAGATTCGTCAAACGATTGGGCAATCGTTTGACGAATCTGATCATCGATCGGTTAGCGGCGGCTGTATCAATCAAGGCTATCGAATCAGTGACGGCAATCTCACTTTTTTCGTGAAGCTCAATCGATCTGATCAGCTTGAAATGTTTGAGGCGGAAGCGCTCGGACTGCGACACATGATCGAAGCGCAGGCGATTCGAGTGCCGAAACCGATTTGTACTGGAGTTGCAGGCAGTTCGGCTTACATCGTTTTAGAATGGCTCAACCTCGATCGCGGAAATTCGCAATCTTGGGCGGAAATGGGACGCAACTTAGCGCGAATGCACCAATATCAAAAATCAACAGCATTCGGATGGGAGCGAAATAATACAATCGGTTCCACGCCTCAAATCAATTCCTGGACATCGAACTGGATTGAATTCTTTACGCAACATCGAATCGGCTATCAGCTTGAACTCGGTGCTTCAAACGGCGGACGGTTTCGGAACGGGGCGCGACTGCTGGAACGCATTCCAGAATTACTCGTGGATCACAATCCGAAACCGTCGATCGTACATGGAGATTTGTGGTCAGGAAATGCGGCGGTGATGCAATCCGGGGAGCCTGTGATCTTTGATCCCGCCACCTACTGGGGCGATCGAGAAGTAGATTTAGCAATGACCGAATTGTTTGGGGGCTTTCCCGCTGACTTTTATCGAGGCTATGACGAAATCTATCCGATCGACGCAGGCTACAAACAGCGAAAACCGCTCTACAACTTGTATCACATTCTGAATCACTTTAATTTGTTCGGAGGCGGCTACGAATCTCAAGCGAATCGAACGATCAATCAATTAATCTAACAGGGCTCAATTTTGTGAGCCGTTCATCTGCGGCACAGATTCGAGCTTTTCGATATGAACCGCATTCACTTCATCTGCTTTGATCGAAGTAGAATTGCGCGAGGAGCTACTGCCACCCGGCGAAGGCATCCACCAAGCGAGAACGCTCGTCACTCCACCCCAGTAGAGGGCACTGGTTTGACTATCATTTGGATTCGATAGATTGAACAGACAAAAACAAAGAACGATCGAGCTAAAGGCAACTTGCATACCGAGGCGAACTTTTTCTTGAGCCTGCATTGCAGATTTCTCCTAGATGACGGATTTCGATTAGTATTCCCGCTTGCTTAAATTGTGGGTCACAAGTTTAGCAAGCGACATTCCCCATCTAGGGAGTTTTTCGGATTTAGGATTTCGGTTTCTGCTCAATCGATTTGGGAGCGACGAATATCGTTTCTCCCTTCTCGTCCTTTTTCTCGATCGCGCCCAGTTTCAAAAGTTCGCGCTTTGCTCGATCGCGTGCCAGTTTGTCCCCGATCTCATTGGCTTCTTGATACACCGCTTGCCACGTTTGAAACTGCACCCAGCGAATATCAGGATTCGTTCTTAAAAAGTTCGCACTCTGCTGAAAATTCGGCGCAAACTGCTTGTGTTCCTCAGACTGAGCCGCCCAGTTTGCGGTCATGTCAAACGATCGAGCCGCTCCCGGCAAATCTCCTAATAAAAGGATCTGATCAACTGCCTTCCATCGCCAAACTGAGAACGCTTTCGGGTGCATCTGGGGCGATAGCGCATCCGTACCGCGCTGCATCAATTCCAAAGCTAATTCCGGCTTACCCAACTGATGCGAGATTGTCCCTGACAGAAATAAATAGCTATCCACAAACCGGGGATCACGACGGGTAATGATGTCGAAGTAATTTGGGCTTAGCGAAAATCCGGTCACTCCTCGCGCAGGATTGTCTCCGTAATACTGAATAAAATTTAGAAAAGTCCAGTCCGCCATCAGATTATCGAAACCGAAACTTGGCATTTTACTGAGTAAATTCAGGCGCAATCGTTCCTGCTGTTCCGCTTGTTGTGGCGCTTCTAGCGTAATTGAAGGTTGTTTGAGTCGATCGTATTGAATGGCAACGATCCCCGACATTGCAATTCCAGCGATCGTTACATGACCCGCGACACCTGCGATCCCATTCCAAACCTGTCTAACGCTCAAAACCACGGTAGAAAAACCTCGTTTAAAAAAGCTTAATGAAACTCAGCCCGAAAGCCTGAAACAATTTAGTCAAATTCCGTTAGATTGTCTAAAAGGTTGCATTCACCTTGCGGAAACTAAGCCATATTAATCGGTATGGCTCAATTCAAACTCAGAGACACTTGATCAACTGTCCTAAAACTGTCACACTGACCGGAATTTCACTGTGTAACCTGTAGCTAGATTTCAGAGTTCCAGTATTTTCTCTTATATCTTGTTTATTCCTTAATTCCTGTCAATTTACATTCATCTGTGTCACCCTATTTTCAGGTGTGATTTTTGGTTTCAAACTGTCCACTCCTCGTTTCCTCTACACTCAATGAATCGACCCACCCGACGTGTTTCGCTGCTTCAAGTTGCCCTCTGTAGTGGTGTCATTGCGGCTACCGCTACCGGAACCGTATTTAACGCTGATCGATCTGTAAGAGCGGCTCTCCAAGACAGTCCCAAGTCAGTTCTCGATGAGGCATGGCAAATCGTCAACCGCGAATATGTGGATGGCACTTTTAATAAAAATGACTGGAAAGCGGTTCGGCAAACCTTGCTGAACAAGGATTATTCTTCTCGCCAGCAGGCCTATACGGCACTGCGAGACGCGCTGAAAAAGCTGGATGATCCCTACACACGATTTATGGATCCGAAGCAGTTTGAAGCGTTGAGCAGTCAGACTTCTGGAGAGCTTTCTGGAGTCGGTATTCGCCTCGAACAAAATGAAAAAACGAAAGTTCTTACCGTCGTTGAGCCCCTAGAAAATTCTCCGGCGATTCGGGCGGGGCTCAAAACGGGCGATCGCATTCTCGCGATCAACGGCAAAGCTACGAAAGGCATGACCGTAGAAGATGCCTCGAACCTGATTCGGGGGGAAGTCGGAACCAAAGTGACGCTACAAATTGGGCGCGATGGTGCTTCGACGTTTAATCTACCCTTGACCCGCGCTCGGATTGAACTGCAAGCCGTCCGCGCCACCGTCAAGCAAGAAGGCAAGAACAAAATCGGCTACATCCGGCTTGCTGAGTTCAGCAGCCACGCGGCGGAACAAATGGAACGCGCGATCAAGAACTTGAACGATCAGAAAGTTGATGCGTTCGTGTTGGATCTGCGGGGTAATCCAGGCGGATTGCTGCAAGCGAGTATCGATATCAGCCGGATGTGGTTGGATAAAGGCTCGATCGTCAAAACCGTCAACCGCCAAGGGATCGGCGATACGGCTTACGCAAACGGCAGACAACTGACCAGATTGCCTTTGGCGGTGATCGTAGATGGTCGATCGGCAAGTTCGAGTGAGATCCTCACCGGAGCGCTGAAAGACAACAAACGCGCCACGATCGTTGGAAGCCAAACCTTCGGTAAAGCGCTAGTACAGTCGGTACATTCGCTCTCGGATGGATCGGGGATCGCAGTGACGATCGCGCATTACTACACGCCGGACGGAACCGATATCAGTCACAAAGGTGTGACACCGGATATCAAAGTGGATCTGTCGGATGCTCAGCAGAAGTTCTTGGCAACCAATCCGAAACTGATTGGGACAACGCAAGATCCGCAGTATGAGCGGGCATTGAACATTCTGGAGCGCACTGCTTTGGCAAAACCGGGATCGCAGCAGACTTCACAGCAACCTGTTCAAAGAAATCGCGAATAGTTGAATTTTGCTAAGTCTCAAAAGGGGATCGTTTTAAACGATCCCCTTTTTTATTGAGATCGATATTTCGACTTGAATTGATTAATTGAGCCATCCGTTGCCATTTCCATTCAAGCAACCGAGTCCGTTGCTCACCAAGAAAGCCTTGACGCTTTCGATCGATTTTTCGATAAATGTCTTCTAATGAAAGCGTCCAAGATTGATCCGCTTCCGCCGCAAGTTGAGTCGGATCTTTAGCCGTCCAAAACTGTCTAAACCAATGCAGCAGACTAATCAAAAACAGGCGGTAGCGCCCTGGATAGAAAAAAGGAAGATAATCAAGCTGAACCGCTTTGAGCAAATAAGCGATCGCTTGCTGACTTCTCCCCGACCCAAGCTTCTTTCTGCTAAACCACAGTAGTAATGGCTCGTTGCCCAGTGAAACATTTTTGCTGGAATTTCAGGATGGCGTTGCTGAACATCCTGCATCGTCAACTCAAACGAGCGGCGCATCGTTTCGGGATTCGTTGACATACTGTTTGCAGATTGACGATAGCGAACCAACAATTCTGGAATCACGCGCACTTGATACCGTTCTGCAATCCGAAGATACAGCTCCCAATCCTCGCAGCCCTGAGCATTCAACGCTTTTAGTTCAGTGTTGTAGCCGCCCACTTGCTCAAAGCACTCGCGTCGAATCAATGGCGAACTCGCATTGCCTAAAAAGTTGGTGTAAATCATCGGAATATAAGCATCTCCGTTCACCGTCCAAGCACAGAAACCGCCCGTGACCTCGTTCTGTTCATCCACATCAACCGACCAACTGTAAACCAATCCCACTGATCCCAGCGATCGCACGAAACATTCAACCTGTTTCTCTAGCTTCTGTGGCAACCAAACATCATCCGCATCGATCGGGGCAATATACTCGCCCTGTGCTGCCTCGATCGCTCGATTGCGAGCCGCCGCCACACCTGCATTCTCTTGCTGAATCAATTGAATAAATGAAACGTGATCGCAGTAAGACTGGACAATTTTCGCCGTTTCATCCTGCGACCCATCATCCACCACAATAATTTCAACACGCGGATAAGTCTGCGCTATCACCGAATCTAACGTATCGCAAACAAACGCCGTTGCATTGTACGCAGGAATAATCACAGAAACCAGCGGATTTGAATTAGGCATAATCTAGAGAATCAATCACAGCATCACGAATAGTTTGCTAACGACGAGTTCGATCGATACGGGTAAGCATGACCCTGAGCTTCCACACCATTGAGAACTAAGCCAACTAACCTAGCATGGTGCTGGGTCAACTGCTCTAAGCTGTCATTCACCGTATTGCGGGCACTAATCCCCGGACGCACCACGAACAACACATAAGGCACGATCGCAGCCATCAGCGCGGTTTCACTCGTCAAACTCACAGGCGCACTATCTACCAAAACGTAGTCATAATCATTCTGCGATTCAGCCGCCATCAAATAGCGTTCAAAGCGTCCTCGCGTCACCAAGTCTACAATCTTGCCGGACTGAGGCGCAGTTGGCACAAAATCCAGATTCGGCTGCAACGAAACAACCCGATTTTCAGAAGTACGATCGCGCTGCAAACTAGAGGAATTGTGCAACTGTCCCAAACGGCGACTTAAATGAGCTTTGCGGAAATCTCCATCAACCAGCAGCACCCGAAATCCTAAATCTGTTAAAGCGGTTGCAAGCTGGAGCGTAATCGTCGTTTTTCCTTCGCCTGTCATCGCACTTGCCACCAGTAAACGCGGACTCTTTAACGGTTGGAGACTAATCGCGGATGCCAATCGCTGAAACTCGATCTCGCCTTCAGGACTTAAATCCGATTCCCCTGACAACCCATTAAGCGGCGGAATCCGAGCCACCAGCGGGAACTTGAAGCTCTGCAAATCTTTCGGGTTGAGCAGCGGATTTCGACTTTCCAACAGCAACACCAGCGCAATACTTCCAATCATCGAAGCAAGAATGGCATTGATCGCCATCATCGACTTCTTCGGACTAGACGGCTTGGCATCAACTACAGGTGCATTGAGTTCTTGAATATTTGGATAAGCATTAAAAGCATCCAGGTTCGACTGTTGAACTTGGGCGACCAGCCCTTTGTAAATCCCTTCAGCTACATCCGCTTGTCGCTGTAAGGTTGTAAGCTTCGCTTGGTTGGCAGGCAAAGTTCTTAAAGAGTTCTGCCGTTGTTCAATCTGCCGCTGCAATTGTTCTGCTTGTCGCTGCTGTCCATTGGCATCGGTTTCCGCCAAAACGAGCTGCTGAATGAGGACACTGCGCCCTTCTGCACCAGTGGTAAAGTTGGTATTTGCTTCAACTTGACCCGCTGCCTGCCCCACATATTGTTGAAGTTGGCGACGCAGGCTCTCACGTTCATCGATCGCTCTTTGCACCTGCGGACTCGCATCTTTAAACGTCGATCGTAGTCTGCCGAGCGTAGTTTCTACTTCAGTTAGCTTACTGCGAATCGTCTTATAGTCTTCGTTTTGATCTAAACCCAAAGCTTGAACTGCTGCGCTAGGAGAAAGATTTAACTGTGTTGCTAAAGTACGAGCGCGATCGCGGCTTCCTTGCGCCTGCGCTTGTACTTGCGCTTGTGCTGTGCCCAACGTATTGATCGTTTCGACCAATCCCTTTGTCTGCTCTTCATCGTTAACCAGTCCCGTTGATTGTTTGAACTGGGCTAAGGCAGTTTGAGCTTCTAATAGGTTTTGTCGAGCTTGTTCAAGCTGTCGCTGGCTAAAGTTATCCCGCGTGACGTTATTCGCTTGGCGCAGTTCGTTTAAGCGCTGTTTATAAGCATTGAGTAGTGCGATCGCTCTTTGTTCCGCGATCTGTGGACTTGCTCCCGTCACCGATAGCTGCATAATGCTAGTTTGTTCTAGCACTTCGACATCAAAATTTTGTCCGTAGTTTCGCGGTTTCGTAGCTTCGGTGCGTTCGGGATCGGCTGCCCAAGCTTTTTCTAGCAGGGCATCACTGGTCAAGACTGCCTGCTGAATTTTGAGCGGGTTAACTTGAGTTGAAAAGCTTGGATCACTGTTACGGTATGACCCTAATGTTCCTAAGTTCGCATCGAGATTGCCGCCATTTGTGATTGGCAAAATCAGTTGAGCGGTAGCTGTCCAACGTTTGGGGGTGGTTGCGATCGCGCCTAGTGTAGCGAGCACCACAAGGATATTGAGACCTAGTAAAGCTTTCCAATGTCTAGAAGCAATAGGCGCTACTTTTTTCATGGGACAGCTCCTAGAAGTTTTTTAGATACCAAAAATGGTTATTCATAGTTAAGCTACATTTTATGCATTGAAATGAGATTTCAAATATGTAAATAGGTAGAACTGTTCAGCTTCTATTTAGCTTGCAGGTCGCTTTGTGATTGTGTGATTGAATGATTTGTCTAATTCTGTGAAGCTTGTTGCTAGATAATGACTATTAAGTAAGTCATAGCAACTTGTTGTCATCTATCAGGGGGCTGATTTTCCTGTTTTAATTTAAAGCTACTTTACCGAAAATCAGATCACTCAGTACGATCAAGACCTGGTTAGCGAAGAAGCAAGGGAGTGAAGAGGCTTTTATTGCTTTTCAAACTCCCTCCAAGATTCACCGCGAACAGCCCAGAAAAATTGATGTTAAAGCTTCCTTCGATTCAACCCAGACTTATTCAAGAGGAGAGTTCGTGGTCACGTTCTGAACGCGTGATTTATTGGACAATTCTCCTCACACCGCTTTGGTGGTTGTTGGGAATCCAGCCGCTGTTCTACCCAGCCGTTGTGATCGGCTTATTGCTGGTTCACTTTAGCCTTGATCAAGTCATCCAAAAATCCTTCCCCACTTATGTTTGGGTATGGCTTGCAATGTCGCTCGCAATGTTGTGGACTGCCGCATTGGGGATCAATGACATGGGGTTTAGTCTTCAGGTTGCAGCCGCAGCGATCGTGACTTTTGCGAAAAGCTATTTTCTGATTTTTGCTTGTTTAGCGCTGCCATTTTTTAATCGAGTCCGAGTCGAAGTTGTTACACGGGCGATCGCTTGGATGTCCGCAGGCTACTTAGTGACGATCGCGGTTCAAATCGCTATGCTGATTCTCAAAATTGGTGGGAATGGTTACACCCCATTGTTAGCGCGACTGCTTCCTGGGGATAAAGGAAGCCTGCGAGTGATGTTTGCTAACTTCTCGCCGTTTTTGGGGGTTCCATTGCCTAGAACGGTTCTGTATACGCCTGATCCGCCGATTTTAGGAATTTGTGCGCTGCTGTGCTTTTTGATCTGTTTGGGAGAACGAGATCGCACTCTGCGATATCTAGCGCTTTTGGGCGCATTTGCTGCATTGGTTGTCAGTGCGAGTCGTAGCGCCTGGGTGTGTTTTCCACTCGCTTTTTTAATCGGTAGCTGCTTTGAATTTGGGCTATTTCGTCAGTTATCGCTTTGGTGTACGGCGTTGACGCTGATGGCGTGCAGTATTTTTGGTTTAACGATCGAAGAACTGATCCGTAAGCCCGTGGAAGGATTTACTCAAGCTCGTGCAGACTCTTCACAAGAGCGGGCTTTAGTCGTTCGCAAAACGCTTGAAGCTTGGCAAGAATCTCCCTGGCTCGGTTGGGGCGTGATTCGAGGAAGCGCTCATCTGTATGAGGATTCCTACATCGGACTCGGCTCTTTCTCGACTTATGCTGCTGTCCTGTATTTAAATGGGATTGTAGGCTTTATTTTTCTAATCGCGGCGATGCTGATTACTCTTTTCGCAGCTTATAGCCGTGCGATTCGGGGTAACGCATCCTGCAAATGGGCATTTGCTGGCTTAGTTGCACTCTACATTTCCTGCAATGCTACGCCATTAAGCTGGATGGCAGTGAATCTTTGGTTCTTCTTTGTTTGGTTGGGGGCTGTGCTGTGTGAAGGACAGCCCCATCAGGTGCGTGTAACAAGCTGGGATCAAATCTCTGGACAGTCTTGATTACGCACCCAGGTTTGCAATCTCAATCGAATCCGCATCCCATAGCACCCGGAGCAATGGAGAAATTGCCAGGGTCATTCGTTTGCAGTACCAGCCGTATGCAATAAACTCATTCGGATCATTCGGGTCTGGAAAAAAGTTAGTTCCATAGATGCCCGATCGATGACTTCCTTTCACGATCGGCACTGGGCTAACAGGTTTAAAAGGCCCTGTGATGCGATCAGAAACATACCAATAAAGCGTAGAATCTGTGATTTCAGTTCGATCGACTGTCTCCAACCACTTCGGATTGAGCCAAGTTGTCCAACAAGAAAAAAATAGGTGATACTGACCGTTTCTATAAATAACTTGTGGACGCTCCATTTCATAGAACGGAGACTCCTGAGTCCCTTCGATCGTGGCAATTGCAGCAGGCGGCAATAGTTCATAAGGCCCAGTAATCTGGTCTGCGACTGCTACCCCCACACAGCCGCGATAAGAGCCATGCCCCCCTTCTTTGAGGTATGCACAGATGAACATATAGTAGCGACCTGTCTCATGATCCTTCACGACATAGGGATCGCGCCACTGATAATGGTCATAATCCGTCTCTCCTAAACTGCGCTTATACTGACCATACCAGCGATGATCGGCATCAGGTTTGACCAGTTGGGTTGTGCCTCGCTGCCAATGTACCCCATCGACAGAAGTCGCCAAGCCAATTCCTTCGTTCATAATTTCTGCCCCCTCTCCGGCGGCGGAATAAAACAGATAGGAAACACCATTTTCTTTCAGGGCGCAGCCTGCCAACATCCTTCCCGCTTCCCAAGCGCTTTCAGGATCTACATCTAGCACGACTCCAATGTCTTCCCATCGCTCTAAGTCCGTTGAAATCGCGCCACAAATCTTGCCTTCTAGCCACCAAGGGCCCGCTTGACTTGAACCTTGCAAGTAGAACAAACGGTAGATATCACCATCTTTTAAAATCCAAGGATCCCAACTAGGATAGCTATTCCACAGTGAGAAAAGTGCGCTTAAAGCCCTGGCTCTGCCTCTTGGTAAGTGTCCGAGTAGCTGTGCAGTGGTTTGATACAGGGTGCTATTAAATTTCATGATGTTGCTCTGATGTAGGACGATCGCTAAAAAAATTAGACACTCGATGTTCAGGAAGACCCAAAACTTCTAAATACTGCTCTGTACAAGTTTCTAACGTGAACTGCTTTAGCCACTGGGGATCAATGTTGCGGGCTGGATGAGAGATCGCATTCACGATCGCATCTGCGATCGCTTGACCATCACCCACAGGGGTCAACGTACCATACTTGCCTTGAGCTAGGATCTCCGCAGGGCCGCTTTCGCAATTTGTTGAAATGACAGGAGTTCCTACTGCCAGCGCTTCTACCAAAACATTGCCGAGTCCCTCCCAAGCAGAAGATAAGACAAACACAGCCGCTTTTGCCATGTACGCATAAGGATTTTGCACAAACCCTAGTAAAGCAACATCGTCAGTTAAATTCAACTCCTGAACTAAAGCCATCAGTTGTTTTTGCTCAGGCCCATCTCCCAGAATGATCAGTCGAGCAGGTTGAACTTGCCGCACTTGAGCAAAGGCGCGAATCAGCGTTGGAAAATCTTTTTGCGGGGACAATCGCCCTACAGCAAGTACTACAGGCGGTTCGTTAGGAGCAAACCAAGGATGTGCTACGGGGGCTTGAGCAAGCGTCAACAGTTCAGGTAGCACAATTGGATTATAGATGACACGAATGCGATCGCTCTTTAACCGAGTAATTTGAGCAAGATCGTCTGCTACCCCTTGAGAGACGGCAACAATTCCATCTGCCCAAGGATAAAACAGTCGCGCCGCCATTGGAGTCATCTGAACAGACCGCTGCGGAATCCGCTTTGCTTCTAACGAAAGATGGTTGTGTTCTGACACAATAACGCGGGTTGATACACCTGCTAGCCGCTTTGCCCACAGTGCAATTTCACAAGGATAGTGCAGAGCTGCAAGGAGGGTCGTCGGGCGCACTTGTCGGAGATATTGAGTCAGTTTCGGCAGGCTTGAAGGCATCCATTCCGCTTTGAGATCGACGATGCGAATCTCCGGTTGAATCTGTGCTAGATAAGGACCCTCGGCTCTCGCAAGCACCAAATCGACTCGCAATCCTCGATCGATAAAACCACGAGCTAAATTTAGCATCGCTTTCTCGGCTCCGCCCCCATACAATCCCCGCAGAAAGATCGCGACATCCGGTGTGGCTTGTGCCCGTAAAGCCTGTTGCGCTTCGCTCACAAAATCGTTCACAATCATCGTCTCACAACCTTATCGATCGTTGTTTGTGAGGGCAAGCGCTTTAAGGCTCTCCGCTCCTCTGCCAAATCTTTCATCAAGGTCAGAACTTTGTTGTAGTTGGTCTGACCATTAAACCGCTCTTCGGCTAAACGACGACTCGCGATCGACATCATCCGCCGTTTTGATTCATCACCGATTAGCATTCTTAAAGCAGTCACCAAAGTACCTGCATCTGAAGAAGGCAAAAGCAGACCATTCACGCCTGTTTCGACCTGTTCTCGAATCGCACCAACATCTGTCGCAATCACGGGCAAACCTGAAGCCATTGCTTCCATCAGCACATTCGGATAACAGTCTGCCTGACTTGGAAACACAAAAATATCTGCTGCCGCATACAGTTCTTTTAGCTCCGGACTGTTCGCAGCGAGGTTCTGATACACTTGCACGCCTTCGATCCCCGATAATTTCTCAGCAACCTTTGCATCTTTTGTCACAATATCTAAAGTGCAGTCGCTCCCGATCGTGCGAAAAGCTTCAATCAGCGTGTGTCCTCCTTTGCGAACGAAATCGCCGCCCACGAACAACAATCGCACCGGATGATGAGTGGGTCGATCGAGTCGAAACTGCCATTGCTCTAAATCGACTCCCGGTGGAATCACGATCACTTTATCAGCAGGAACACCATAGTCAGTGATCAAGGAATCTTTGATCCATTGACAGAACGCGACGAGAGCGGTGGCAGCATGATAGCTATTTCGATTCCATAAGAACTTTTGACGGTCTAGCAAAGCATTTCCGCCGACCTTGTGTTCGTAGCCAGCCCCTACGCTGTCATAGTTCAGCGGTGTCGCATCAGTAGAGATAATCGTTGGAATTTGCTGCATCAAGGACGACGCGAATAGAGCAACGGTCTGTGTGTGTAAAAATAGACCATCAAGAGCCTGAACGTGCAAGGACGATCGAATCGCATCACGGGCACGCAAACTCGACTTTAGTGACCAATTTGTCCGAACAATCGGCAGATGCTCCCAAAGATCGTTCTGGTTTGCTTCGATCGGTAACCAGGTTGGACAAACGCTCGGATCTTGCTTTACCCACTGCCTGAGATTTTGGTAGTGGGTGACGTGCCCTAACATTTGTTCTACTACAAAGCCGAAATTAAACATAATTGTGGTTCTGGTTGAGAGAGCTTGAAAATCACCTTGCCAAGAGTTGCCTTGCTGTCGTGATGACTGACTCGGACTGCTTTGAAGGAAAGGAAGTAATCACCGCAATCTTAAATATTGCTTTTAACAGCGTTTTCCACCGCCAGAGGATAGTCAAGTCGTTTTTGATCGCGTGTTGGAAGAACTGAGCCGCCATTCTGCCGTTTTGCTGCGTCGAAGGAACTTGAAGCGCTTTGAAGGTGAGGTAGTGATAGAGATGAGCAAGACTGCGCTTTTTTAGGTGTTGCACGTCTAGATCTGAAACAGTCTGGTTTAACATAGAATAGACTCGATCGTTTCTCTAATGAATGTCTCACCATTAAAAACAGGAATAATGACAGAGATTAGCGGCATAGTACATTTAGGTGAAACGGTTTAAATCGGATCTACTGGGAGCATTGCTAGCCTTACAGAACAGAACTTTATCCTCAGATATTGATTTAGATAGCGATCGTCTCTCTAATCGTTTTAGCGATCGTACTCCAGTTTAATTTGGTTTTCACTTTAAGTCGCGCTGCCTGAGACATTGAAACTAACACATCGGGATGATTGAGCAAATCAATCAAATAATTTGCTAATTGTTCAGCCGTGGGTGAATTCAATACAATCCCATCGACTTTATGATCCACAATTTCGGGCATTCCATCGTGATCGGAAACGACACAGGGAATCCCATAATTCATCGCTTCCATCAAAAAGGTCGGGAAGGGGTCACAATCGGCAGGAGCAACGACTAAATCTGATTGTAGAAACAACCGATGTAGCTCTGAACGCGATGCGATATGTCCCGGATTTTCAATACCCGATTCCTCGATCGATAGTTTTTTACCAATCACGACAAGTTTTGCTTCGGGGATCGCTTGCTTCACCTGTCTAAAAGCCTCTAACACCAATGCTCCGCCTTTGCGCTCAAAGTCTGAGCCATTAAACAAAATTTGTCGGCTACCAAACGTTTTGTCTCCAGCATAAGGCTGTTGAAAATCGCCTGAAGATCCAACAACGGTAACTTTGTGATCCGGCACGTCATAATCTTGAATCAGCGATGCCTTCACAACATGGCTCATACTAAAAATATGCTTTGCTTTTGCATAAGCCAACCGCTCACACTCAAACCAAGCCTCACGCGATCGAGCATTTAAAAAAGTCGCCCAAGCAGACCAGTTCTTTTCAGCTAAAGCCGTTGTGTAATCTAACAACATCACATAAGGAATCGTGCAATTCTTCCAAACCGGACTATAAGTTCCAAATAGCTGAAAGATTAGATCGGGCTGCTGATTTAGATGCTGAATTTGCCGTTCAGCGCGTTGGGACTTTAATACAAATGCTGCTTTGTTTTTTTGAAACACTGCATTCGCTGCACTTAATGATCCCGTTCGCAGCATCAACAGACTTTTCAGCGCAGTTCTCGGTAACTTTGCTTCGTACCACTCACTTTGTCTAGGAGAAAAGTGAATGTGATCAAAATGACTCGACAAAGCTTCAAACAAACAGCGATGTCGATCGAGAAACAAGGATTCACCCGTCACCAGAACAGTTTTGATCTCCATCGTTCTTCTCGCAAAAAATTAGTGGCTTGGACTGCCAAACAGCGATAGTTCACTTCTAGAATTTGCCACTTCTAGAGGTGTGAACCCTAAAGGACTAATACAAAAGCCTTGACTTAAATCAGTGAAATCGGGATCAATCAATCGCGGTAGAGCTTCCCAAGCTGCTAGATCGCCATACCGCTTGCGTAAATATCGACTCGATTTCCAATTCATAAAATGTAAGTACATTAGCTCTTGACCTGTTTCAACGGTTAGTTTGCCTCGATACCAAGACCATTGCTCTGGATAGTTATAGCTCCCGTCCATCCAAGGGCGATCCGACAACACCGTACTAAAACGCTCTTGAAATAAATGACGATGTTTGTAGGAATCAACAGTGCCCCAAAGGTTACGGAGTGCAGGGGGAAGCCGTTTGCGCCCACACAGTAACTTCGTAAAATAACCCTCATCCATTGGAACATTCGTTGGCTGGCTCATTAGCTCTTGCCAATTTGGAATTTTGCGAAACGCATTGATCCACTGTTCGGTATTTTTGATCAAAAATAGATGCCCAGAAACGCGATCGCGGTGAGTTGATATCGTGTTGTGACTCAGCACTGAATCAGTGTAAAAAGCCCGCAAATCTCCATAAATTACATCCACATCCCCAAAGCCAAAGTAGTCATACCCGTCTAGATACTCCTGATGAATCCATCCGTAAGCAGGTCTAAGATTGCAAACCGTGTAGGAAGAACTTGTTCTAAAGTGAATTCCTAAGCGATCGGAAACTAACTGCTGATAGTCTTGAAAGCTAATGCTGACAAAGCGAACATTCGGAGGCGCATCTTCAGGCACAGGACAATCGGTAAAGAAAAGCCAATCGATCGTTGAATTCCATCGGCACGATTCTAGATAGAACCGGAACCATTCGGGAAAACACCCGAAATAAGGCATTAGAAAGAGAATTTTTTTCGGCATAAGCATTATAAATTACAGCAATGACACCCTTGGACAGAAGAATCTACCGACCCGGACGAAAAGCGAGAACACGATCGACTAACTTACTCAGAAACGTTTGGTATTGAAAGAACTGTTGAGGAATCAGCACCCGAATACAGCATAGATAGATCAGCAAAAATGTAAAAGGTTTCAGCAACAACGGCAGTGGTAGCGAAAGCGCAATTCCTGGAATACTCAGCAGAACTGGAATAAAGCAGGGGAGCAAAAACTTTTTCAGCGACCAGTGGAGTTGTGTACACGCTGTCCACCAGTAGTAAATCGTCCAGCAAATTCCCAACACCAACGCAACTGCCAAACTAACGCCTACAATTCCACCTTGATAAGCACCGATGACAAAACTCGCGATCGCAATCGGAGCAATCTGAAGGCTGACTCTAGCATTCACGTCAGGGCGACCTTTTGCCACTAACATCGAATACAGCGGCGAATTCACAACCCGAAAATAGGCGTAAAACAACAACCCAGGCAGCACCGTGCAAATCGCGATCCACTTCGCACCAAAGAGCAAAGTCACCACTTGTGGATCAAGTACTAAAAAAATCAGCGCATAGATCGGAGCCGCAATAAAAGCAATCTGCTCTACAACTTTAAACAGAGCATTTTCTTGTTTGTCAATCGGCAATTGAGCAAAAACTGGCATCCCCAATTGATTGAGCAACGAACTCAGGATTCCTGAGAGCGTCATCGACAACTGATACGCCAGGTTATAGTATCCCAGACTCGCGCTGCCTAATATCTTCCCAACTGCGAAATTGTCCGCATTAAAACTGAGATACAGCCCAAAGCTCGAACCCACCGCACCCAAACAGAAAGTCAAAACCTCTGATCGAACACCTGGATCAATCTGGAGCCGAAACGGATATTTTGCATAACACCAGGTCAGTAGACAATTAACGAGACAAGAAGCCGTATCTCCGATCACGAATGACCAGTATCCCAATCCCAGTAAGGCGGCTCCAGTCGTGAACAGCAATCGCGTGATCGAATTTGCCAGACTAATATTTGCTAAAGTCTGATACTGCATCCGCCGAGTCATGATCCCGGAATAAACATAAGTCGCAGAAGACAGCAGCAAATTGAAGGAAAAAACAATCAGAATTCCAGTCAGTGCAGGCTCATTAAAGAAGTGCGCTACAAATGGAGCAGCAACAATCATCGCCACTGCTAACCCCAAGCCAATCAGTAAGCTAATCGTATAAGTTGTATTGACATACTTAGGATTATCCGCACCTTTGTAAACAATAAAAGTCCCCGCTGTATCTTGAGTAAATAGCGTAAAAAATGACCAGAAAACATAAGCGATCCCAATCACGCCAAAATCCGCAGGTTGGAGCAATCGCGCCAATACTAGACTACTCAGAAAAACAAAAATTCGAGTCACAAACGTGGCATAGGTAATCCACAATCCACTTTTGATCAGTGAGGTTGGCTTCATGGATTTTTGCTCTCTGATACATTAAGCGATCGCCCAATAATTTGCTTCGCTAAAGGCGCAAACTGCACTGCGATTAAAGTCAGCAGCGATCGGGGATCATGATAAAAAATAGAGCGATCGGCTGACCAAACTTGCCGCATCAACTGTTGAGCTTGCTTTGTGTCTCCTGCTGTTAGCGCCAAGCGCGATAAAAAGCGGTACATATGAGCATAAGCCGTCGGCATCCACGGTTCAAGTTCTGCTTGAGAACGGTGATAAGCAGATTGGATCACTCGCTCATGAGATCGCTGCATTTGCGCCACGTTAAACGACAGCCCAGAAGGGCGAACTCGGTAGCAGCAGAGCGCACGAGATTCCCGGTAAAACTGCCATCGTCGAGTTGCCGCCACTCGCAGCCAAAAGTCGAGATCCTCAGAGCTACGCAGAGTCTCATCAAACTCTCCCACCTCGTCGATTAGAACTCGACGAAACACAGCATTTGAGCCATGTCCGACAAAGTTCTTGCAGAAGAGCGATCGCAGCGGATCTGATGAAATAGGCTTGCCGCTCAGAGACATCCAGCTTGGCTTACCATCGTCGCGAATAATTTTTGAAGCACTGTAGACTACACCGATGCGGGAATCGCGATCGAGACACTGAACATGATTTGCAAGTTTGTCCGCTTCATAGCGATCGTCGCCATCTAGCAGCGCAATGTAATCCGCTTTTACCTGATGAATTCCAGCATTGCGGGCGGATGAAAGTCCCCCGTTCGATTTTTTTAGCAATCGAAAGCGCGAATCTCTTTGGCAAAATCGTTCAGCGACTTCCGCAGTACTATCGGTAGAGCCGTCATCAACTACGATCGCCTCGAATGCTTCTAGAGACTGACGCTCCAGGGACATCAAAGCTTCTTCAAGATAAGCGCAAACATTGTAAGCCGGAATGACAACACTGACTCTAGGATGAGTACTCATGAAAAACTCTCCTGTACGTTGTGACCCTAGCAGAAGGTTGTCCACAACAGAACGATAACGCCTTAATCAACTAACAAGCCCCACGACCCGTAAATACGATCGAGATCGTTTTTGCAATAATCTTGAGGTCATAAAGGGGATGCCATTGAGTTTGATACTGAAGGTCAAGCGCTAAAATTTGCTCAAAGTCCTGAACTTCGGATCGCCCGCTAACTTGCCATTCACCTGTCATTCCAGGTTTGACGTTGAGCCTCTGCCAGTGATGAGACTGATAATGCAGGATTTCATCTTCAGTCGGAGGGCGAGTTCCGACCAAGCTCATATCTCCCAGTAACACATTCCAAAACTGCGGCAGCTCATCGAGACTGGTTCGCCGCAAAAAGCGACCGACTTTTGTAACGCGGGGATCATGCTTGTTCTTAAACACCAGTCCTTTTGCTTCGTTGCTCACTTGAGCTTTCAAAGCATCCGCATTGTTCACCATTGAGCGAAACTTGCACATATAAAACGGTTGTGCTAGCAATCCAAACCGCTTCTGAACATAAAAAATTGAACCTTTGCTCTCTAGCTTAATTGTGATCGCAATTGGAACAAAAACTAGAGACAAGAACAATAATCCCACGAGACTTCCAACAACATCTAGCGATCGCTTAAACATTGAGGAGGCAGAACGATGTGGAGACTGCGACTTGAATAATGCTGGAATCAAAAGATCAGAAGCTGGCACCAAATCTGGAAACGTTGTTGTCTTCACTCTACTTAGCACCCGTTGAAAATAAGAGAACGATTCAAGCAGCAATGTCTGTAATAAAGTCCGTCATAAATGCACATAGCCCATGTGTATACGAGAAAATAGAGCGTAACAATCTCTTTCTAAAGGAGTAAGACTGTCGTTCTTCATCAAAATTCTAAATAGATAGCTATTTTTATAAAGTTTGTATAAAGTAGTAGCAAGGATTCAAAACTCGGTTGTTAGGGAATCACGAGAATTGTGAAAGAACCTAGCAGGTTACAGGCTGTGTGAATCGATGTCATATCAAGCAAAGCGACTTAGTATCAGTCTTTTCCGCAACAACGTACCACAACAACAATAAAAATTCTCTTCGTTACCTACTGCTTTCGGTAGATGGACTGAGCATTGAACGCTTCCTATGATTCACCGAAGTGTGAAGACTGGTTAGAACTGAGTGTTCCATCGCATAAGAAGAGAGATGTTGTAACTGAGACAGCTTCTCGATCGAGACAGATTCGGCAAACTTGTGATTTTTCAATTTCGTCCTTGAAGTGAAGACTTTTAAATAGAAGTGCTAGCGTGACAAGATTTGCTGTCATTGCTACCTCTCAAGGTTTCGTCAAGTTAGCAAGCTCTAATGTGTGCTTTTATCAGGGTCATCTCCTGATGGATTGGAATTTAGCATCTCTTTAGCAGAACTAACTTCAATGTTCGCAAAATGAAGTCACCTAAGCATCTACCGTTTATGATTGAGCAAACAAGGATTAAGCAAGCACGATCGCACGAGTTGGAAAGTCCACCGAGTTTAAGTGTGTATCTATTAGGACGGCGCATCACGTTCATGACGGTTTCTGCGATCGTCGACGCGATTCATACTGCTTGTGTCGAAGGAACAAAGCTAACCGTGGCAAATTATAATGTCCATAGCTTTAATTTATCGATGCAGCTACCTTGGTTTTACAATTTTCTCCAAAGCGCAGAAATCGCTCACTGCGATAGTATTGGCATTCTCAAAGCAATTCGCTGGATGGGACTGAAGCTGCCTTTGGAATACCGCGCTTCATACAGCCTCTTGATGCCGAAATTGCTAGCTCACTGCAATCAGCATGGGTTTTCTATGTTTCTCTTAGGCGCAGAGCCTGAGTGTCTAGATGCAGCGATCATGAAAGTCGAGCAGCAGTATCCAGACCTAGAGATCAACGGGCATCACGGGTACTTTGACATGCAAGATCCGTATGAGAATGGGCAGGTGATGCGACAAATCAATCAGGCGAAACCAAAGATCTTAGTCGTCGGTATGGGAATGCCCACTCAGGAAGACTGGATTCGGTTGAATCGGGATCAGTTAAATGTGAATGTGATTATGCCAGGAGGGGCAGTTATCGATCGCCTAGCAGGAGCGGTTCCTTCATGCCCATCGCTCTTATCGAACATCGGTTTAGAGTGGTTCTATCGGTTATGTCGTGAGCCAAAACGTTTGGCAACGCGCTACTTGTTAGGCAATCCAGCGTTTTTGTTTCACATTGCTTTGGCGAAGGCGCATTCATTCTCTCTGAAAGTGCAGCAGATGGAGCCGATTATTTCTAAAAAACTTTGTACCGACTCTGCCAAAGCGAGTCTGGAGCGTTCTGACGATCGATTAATTGAGGCTGACCCGATTCCATAACTCTCAAATACATTCCTGCTATGTTCCTAAGTTCCAAAATGTCATGAAGGTTTGTTATCTTATCCAAACACATCGGGAACCTGCCCAGATTGAGCGCTTAGTCCGGCGCATTAAATCCCTAAGTCCCAATGCTCAGGTTCTAGTGAGCCACGATTTTACGAATTGTGAGTTAAAGCGATCGACGTTTGCTGACTTGTCTGATGTCGCTATTATTGCATCACGGGGAGGGAGAGGAAACTTCTCGATCGTGCAGAGCTATTTGGATGCGATTAAATGGTTGCTTGATTCGGGCAGTGATTTTAGCTGGTTGCTCAATCTTTCAGGACAAGACTATCCGATTCAGCCACTTTCTCAAGTCGAACAGTCTCTTTTTCAATCAGACTATGATGGATTTGTTCATCATTTTGAGGTGTTTTCAAAGCAGAGTCCTTGGAAACGGAATGAAGGCTATACTCGCTACCACTATAGATATCGAGTTCTCGTGAATTCTCTTCCTGAGTGGCAGAAAGAACTCCTAAAACCCGCTAAAATCTTGAATTATATTCAGCCCTTTTTTAGAGTGAACTTTTCTTATGGCATTACTTTAGGATTGAAGATCTCGCCCCCCTTTACTCAAGATTTTGTCTGTTATGGTGGCTCATTTCTATGTACGCTGTCGAGAAACTGTGTAGAGTATCTACAGAAATTTGTAGAGTCAAATCCTGATATCATTGACTACTATAAAGGGGTAGCGATTCCAGATGAATGCTTTATTCAAACGATATTAGTGAATAGCAACTTATTTAAGCTATCGAATGACTGCAAACGCTATTTTGATTTTTCACAAACGCGCAACGGTCATCCTCGAATTCTCTCATCTAATGATTTTCCGGCTCTGATAGAGAGTCAGGCTCATTTTGCTAGAAAGTTTGACCCAATGGTTGATAGCAATATTCTTGATCTCATCGACAAAACAAGCCTCGAAAAGTCCACGCTTTCAGCTTAGCTAATTGCGCCCAAACCCTAAGATCGTTTTCCAAAGACTTGCTACAGCTTCACGAGGTAGAACACGAGGAAACGCTGCTAGAAGTTGATTCGCTGAATTGCCAGGAATCACGATCGATTGTCGCTGATCCAATGCTGCCAGCGTTTCTCTAACAACCACAGTTGCAGGAGTCTCTACCCAAGCTGCGGCATCCACCAGAACGGATGGAAATCCTGCCTGCTTAAAAAATGCTTTTCCAGCAGGCCCAGGACAAACCGCCAGAACATGAACATTGTATTTCTGATTCTCCGCCCAAAGCGCCTCACTAAAACTCAGAACAAAAGCTTTCGTGGCTGAATAAATAGAGAAGTAAGGCATCGTCTGAAATGCAGCAACCGAAGCAAGATTAACAATGCTTCCTGAACGCTGTTGACGCATTGGTTGTAAGAAACGATGCGTTAGATCAACAAGTGCCAAAATGTTGAGTTGAATAATTCTAAGCTGCAACTCACGATCGTTTTCTGCAAAATCGCCATAATCCCCAATTCCAGCATTGTTGATCAATAAGTCGATCGCGATCCCTTTTTGCTGAACTTGCTCAAACACGATCGCGGCGGCTGTCGGCTCAGTCAAATCCTGCACAATGATTTCCACTGGAACCCGATACTGAGCTTGCAGAGTGTGGGCTAACTGCTCTAACTTGTCTTGCGATCGCGCAATCAAAACTAACCCATACCCCCGAGCCGCTAACTCCTGAGCAAAGATAGCCCCAATTCCTGCTGAAGCCCCTGTGATCAATGCTGTGACCATTACTTTAAACTTCCGAAACGGTTTGATTCGTAGATAGCCTGATGACTATGCTGCAAAATTGCTTCAAACCGCAAACCTTCCTTTGGACAGAGTTTGCGGTTTGCGATCGTAACTGCAATTTTCTAAGCCACACTGCCTAATAGAAAGAGTGCTAACAACGTTCCACTATTCCAAAGTGCATGAAGTAGCACCGATGCCATCAAGTTTTGAGTGCGGGTATAAACGAATCCTAAGATAATTCCTAGAACAGTTAAAGGTGCGACTTCCGATAGGCTGAGATGCACGATCGCGAAAATCAACCCGCTCAACAAAATCGCCTGCCAAGTACTGAAATACTTCGTCAGTGAGGCTAACAGAAAGCCCCGAAAGAAGATTTCTTCAAACAACGGAGCCGCGATCGCTGCCGTGACGAAGAATAGAATCAGCGCGATCGGATCTCGACCCTCAAGCGCGATCGACAACAATGGATTACTGCCGCCTCGCCCCTGCCAAACCTTGTCATTTAACCAAGAAATGCCCGCAACTAAAGGATAAGCGGCTGCATATCCCCCGATCCCCCAAAGCCACCATCGACCTTTGAGAGTAAATCGGAACCAATTATTCTCGATCGGCAAAAACTTCTTGATCGAAAGATACAGAACCCCTAGTCCGCCTGCCGCCAGAAGAAGATAAGTAATCAATGCTAAAAAGGCTCGATCGCGGACTGTAAAAGCTGCAGGATCAACTTGAAACGCCGATTTTGCAACCAGCAATCCCACAGGTAAGAGAACCTGCCCGATCAGTAGTTGTCCCACCGCAAAGAAGCCCACAACCAAAACCTGCCAAGTAATTTCGTAATCCCAAGGCACTGTCCACTTGATCAAATTTGTTCCAACCAGCAAAGAGTTTTTTCGACTGATCACCCATTGCCCACCCAAAAACAGCAGTATCCCAAAGCCGAGAATGAGCGCAATCGTTGGAACTGCATTTGCGCCAATCCACTTCGCTAGGGCTTGCTGAGAAACTTGCTGTTCTGTGGTGCGAAGATCGCTCAACGCATCCGATCGCTGTTCTAAGGTGTAGAGCTTTTCGAGCGATCGATTGCGAAACCAGCCTGTGAGATTTTGTTTCAGAATCGGTTCAGCTCTGGGCGGTAAGGTGTTCTGCCAAAGTGCCGTTAGGATGTCAGCGGTCGATCTCAAATCGCGGCTTTTCTGCGTTTGAGGGGCAGTCAGAGTTGCCCAGCTTTTCACTGCGGCATCGACTTGATTTTGTTGAGCTTGAAGAATGCCAATCCTGACATCGAGTTCATCGCGCAACGTTTTTTGTTTTGCCAGTTCTACGGTGAGCGGTTTGGCAGAATCGGAAGCTGGACTTGCTTCGATCTGGGTTTGCGCTGAAGAAATCGCTTTCTCGACCGACGATCGCGTTTTTTGATAGGACTCTAGCGCGGTTTTTTGAGGATTGCGATCGGTGAGTGCCGCTGTGTTGGAATCGCCCTGATACTGTGCCGCTTGAAGCAGCAAATCCGTTTGAGAAAGCTCTAATCGGCTTTGGAACTGGGGTTGATTCCAACTGCTGATGAGATCCAGCGCGATCGCCGCGATCGCCACTAGAGTCAGCCCCCATAATAAAATCCGCTTCGGTGTCATGAAATTCTCTTAATACGCGCAGAGTGTCTTCCCGTTATTTTAGAAAACAGAGCGTCGATCGCACTTAATTTTTACTGGCTTCAGATTTAGCGTGAGTGAAATTTAGCTACCCGAACACGATAAAATCATCCTGACTTTTTGCCCTAACAATTTCTTATGACGACTCGTGTAATTCTCGTGCGCCACGGTGAAAGCAGCTACAACGTTGAAAAAAGAGCGCAAGGGCATTGTGATCTCTCGACGCTGACCGAGAAGGGTGAAAAGATGGCAACCCAAGTTGCAACGGCCCTAAAAGATTTGAAATTTGATGCGGTCTACAGCAGTCCGCTACAACGCGCAAACCGTACCGCTGAGCTGATTTTGGCAGGTCTAGATCATCCGCCCGCCCCTCAAATCACCGATGATCTCAAAGAAATTAACATTCAGCCTTGGGAAGGAATGTTGTTCACGGAAGTCGCTGAGAAATACCCAGAAATGTATGCTCACTGGCATTCCGAGCCGCATAAAGTGAGCATGACGCTCCCCGATGGCAGTGAACTTGTCCCTGTGCTGGATTTGTATCAACAGGCGGAACGATTTTGGCGATCGATCCTGCCCCAACATCCAGATCAAACGATCCTGATTGTCGCGCACAGCGGCATTAATCGCGCTTTGATCAATACTGCGATCGGACTTGAACCCGCTGATTATCAACGCTTCCACATTTCCAACTGTGGCATCAGCGTGCTGAATTTCTCCGGCAGTTTTGGCGAACAGGTGCAAATCGAATCGCTGAACGTGACATCACATCTGGGCGAAACGATTCCCAAACTCAGACCCAATCATAAAGGCGCTCGTCTCTTACTCGTGCGACATGGCGAAACGGAATGGAATCGTCAGGGACGGTTTCAGGGTCAAATCGATGTGCCGCTGAATGACAATGGACGAGTGCAAGCAGGTCAAGCCGCAGAATTTCTAAAGTCGGTACAAATCGATACAGCCATCAGTAGCTCGATGGCGCGTCCAAAAGAAACCGCAGAGATCATTCTCAAATATCATTCTGAAATTGAACTAAAACTGCGCGATGACTTACGCGAAATCAGTCACGGACTTTGGGAAGGCAAATTTGAATCTGAGATCGAAGCCGACTATCCTGGTTTGCTGCATCAGTGGCAACAACATCCTGAGACGGTGCAAATGCCAGAAGGTGAGAATCTACAGCAAGTTTGGGATCGTGCCGTTGCGGGTTGGAGTGCGATCGTCGAATCGGCTCAACCTGGAGAAACGATTCTCGTCGTCGCTCACGATGCCATTAACAAAGCGATTCTTTGTTACGTTTCCGGTTTGACTCCCGCTGCTTTCTGGAGCTTCAAACAAGGAAATGGCGCGGTGAGCGTGATTGATTACCCGAATGGAGCCGATGCAACTCCCTTACTGATGGCGATGAATATCACAACGCATTTGGGGGGCGTTTTGGACAAAACTGCAGCAGGCGCACTTTAGACACACAAAAGACAGACAAAACTCTGTCTAAGGATTGCGAAACTATCCTGACTGTGTGATATTTATCACGTTAAGGATAATTAGCCTTTATCCGATCGTATATGGCAACCTCTACAGTGTTTGCATTAGCCTTTGCTTCTGCGTTTGCGTCCGCTTCATCTGCCTCGACTTTGCCGCTGCTCGAAATGTTTCCGGTTCAGACTGGTGTGTCCGCTCAGTCTAAACTTCAACCCGAATCTAGCCTCCAGCCAGAATTCTCTTCGACGATTGCATCGAATTGGACTCGCCAATCTCCTCGATCGGGGGGACAGCTTTACTTGCAACGCCTAGCCGCTTTGCAAATCGGAAAGCTCTACACTCGATTGCCCAGCGATAGTTTTGGTGAAGTGTGGAAAGATGCGATCGTGCAGCCAACGTATCAACAGTGGCGAAAACTATTGGCATTGGAATCGAAAGCGGTATCGAAGCGAAGAAGCGATCGAGATCTTTCGATTCTACTCGGAGATTCTCTCAGCTTGTGGTTTCCCGGAGATCGCTTAAAGCCGTCTCAAATCTGGCTAAATCAAGGAATTTCTGGTGATACAACCTGGAATATTTTGGCAAGGCTGCCGGATTTGGTGAATACGCGACCGTCAGAGATTTATCTGATGGCAGGTATCAATGATTTAAAGATGGGTGCGAGTGATTCGGAAATCGTTTGGAATATTCAGCGAATCATTACGCAACTTCAGACGATGCACCCGAACGCGAAAATTATTGTTGAGTCAATTTTACCAACGAGATCGCCGCGAATTCCCAACGATCGGATCGCAGGAATCAATCGGCAGTTAAATACGATCGCTCAACAAACAGGCGCGACTTACCTAGATTTGTTTTCTCAGTTTGCGGATCAAGATGGGCAAATCCTAACGGAGTATACTACCGATGGGATTCACTTGAGCGCTCAAGGATATGCAGCTTGGCAATCTGTCTTCCAAGAGTCAAGTAGTAAAGTTGCAGCGTCTCCGGTTTCAAATCAATGATTGTAATTGCTGTTAAACACATCTCCCTGATACGTTGATCACTCGCCCGTGGGATGGAAATCGCAATGGAGCAGAGAAACTTTCTTTAGGACTCTATCATCTAGCAGCCCTCTAGAGGAATTTCAATCACAAACTCTGTACCTTGCCCAAGTTCAGAACTGCAAGAGAGCGATCCCCCATGTCGCTCAGTCACAATCTGATAGCTAATCGCAAGTCCCATTCCTGTTCCAACCCCCACAGGCTTAGTGGTGAAAAAAGGATCAAAAATACGCTTTGCTGTTTCCTCAGCCATTCCAATTCCGGTATCTGCAACGCGAATCCTCACCGAGTTTGAGTCCGTAAGCTCAGTCACGATCGTAAGCCTCAGCGGGTTGGTGCTGTCTTGCTGAAAAGCTTCTTCGATCGCGTCGATCGCATTTGCAAATAGATTCATCAACACCTGATTGAGTTGTCCCGCATAGCATTCCACTAAGGGAAGCTTTCCATATTGTTTGACAACCTCGATCGCGGGACGTTGATTATCTGCTCTAAGACGATGCTGCAAAATCATCAGCGTACTTTCAATCCCAAAATGCAGATCGACTTCCTTAGAATCAGATTCATCCAATCGCGAGAAGATGCGGAGTGATAGCACAATGTCCCGAATCCGTTCTGCGCCAGTTTGCATCGAAGCCAGTAGCTTTGGCAGATCGCTGATCAGAAAATCGAACTCGATCGCATCAATTTCAGCTTGTAGCGTCGGTGCAGGATGGGGATAGTGCTGCTGATAAAGGTTGATGATGTGCAGCAAGTCCCGAATGTGGTCTTGGGCAGGACTGAGATTGCTATAGATAAAGCTAACCGGATTGTTAATTTCATGCGCGACTCCTGCAACCAATTGACCCAAAGACGACATTTTTTCGCTTTGAATTAACTGAGTCTGTGCCTGTTTTAGATTGTAGAGCGCTTGCTCAAGCGACTCTGTTTTCTGTTGAAGTTGTTCTTCAGCTTGCTTGCGCTCCGTAATATCGTCATACGTGCCCAAAATTCCGATCACGTTGCCTTGATCATCCCGCAGCGGAATTTTGCTAGTATCTGCCCAAGTTTGCTTACCGTCTGCCTGAAGTAGCGTTTCAATAATGTGCAGTTGTGGAATTCCATGACTCACGACTTCAGCATCACAAGCTCGAAACCACTCAGTTTCTTCGGGTGTCCAAGGCAAATCATAATCTGTTTTACCTACAATCTCGCTCGGATCACTCAGTCCCGCAACAGTAGCAAATGATCTATTGCAGCCTAAGTAAACCGAATTTATATCTTTCCAGAACACCAGTTGGGGCGTGTTGTTGATCACAAGTTGTAGAAGTTGCTCGGACTCTTGACGGTCTTGCTGCGATCGCTGTTGTTCTGCCTGTAGACAAACTCGTTCGGTGATGTCGTTTTGAATGCCGATGATCTGTACGACTCGTCCCGCAGAATCAAAAATCGGTGAGAGTGTTAACTCATTCCAAAATAAAGTGCCGTCTTTGCGATAGTTTCGTAGTGTGACTGTACAGCTTTTCTGCGATCGTAAAGCTTGCTGCATTTGTTGAATCGCAGGCTGATCGCGATCGTCTCCCTGCAAAAACCGGAAATTCTTTCCCATCACTTCAGCAGCCGTGTATCCTGTCGATCGCTCAAACACCGGATTGACATAAATAGCAGGAAAATCAGGTTGTTGAGCATCAGCGATCACAATTCCGACGGGGCTTGCCGCGATCGCTTGCTGCCAATTGATAGAAGCCAAAATCGTAGAGTGCTGAGAAGCGACCGAAGTATCCATGAGAAGAAGCGTCAATAGAGTTGTATCAATTCTTCCCTGAAGTGAAGAATTAGAACGTCAAAACCTTGAAACGACAAGATGCCTAGAAGCTAATCCCGCGCTCAATTAGAAAGCAATCCTTGAGGAGAGGATTGAATCCGCGTCTGATCGCTACAATGGAATCTGTCTTCATTCCTCGATCGATATTTTGAGCGCTACTCATTCCCCCAAAATTGTCCTCGTAGACGGTCACTCTCTGGCATTCCGCGCTTATTTTGCTTTTGCAAAGGGTCGCGATGGTGGCTTACGCACTTCCACTGGAATCCCCACCAGCGTTTCCTACGGCTTTCTCAAAGCACTACTCGAAACCGTCGAAGCGGAAAAACCGGATTATTTAGCGATCGCGTTCGATCTGGGCGGGGCAACCTATCGCCACGATGCCGACGAAACTTATAAAGCGGGTCGCCCTGAAACCCCCGAAGATTTCATGCCGGATCTAGAAAATCTTCAGGAAGTTTTGAAGGCGATGAATTTACCGATCGTCATTTCCAAAGGATATGAAGCAGATGATGTGATCGGGACGATGGCGCGAAGGGCAAGCCAGGAAGGATTCAGCGTCAAAATTTTGAGCGGCGATCGTGATTTGTTCCAGTTGGTTGATGCCGCTGGAAAAATCAAGGTGCTGTATATGAGTACAACCTACGGCAAAGGTGCGCCGCCGCCAAAAGAATTTGGAGTAGAGCAAGTAAAAGAAAAGCTTGGTGTGCTGCCGTCTCAAGTGGTAGATTACAAAGCGCTCTGTGGCGATCCGTCCGATAACATTCCCGGTGTCAAAGGCATCGGCGAGAAAACAGCAGTTCAGTTGCTCACCACTTACGGATCATTAGAGAATGTTTATCAATCGATCGAGGAAATCAAAGGCGCAGTCAAAAAGAAATTAGAAACTGGACTCGAAGATGCACGTCATTCGCAGTGGATGGCACAGATCCATCTAGACGTGCCGTTAGATGTTGATCTGGAGACTTGCAAACTTCAAGGATTCAATGAGGAAGCACTAAAGCCATTGATCGAGCGATTAGAATTCAAATCGTTCTACAACAAAATTCAGAAATGGAAACAGCAGCTCAGTGGTGAGAGTGATACAGAACTGACTGAAACCGAAGGAGCAAAGCAAGCGGAGATCGAAGCTCCAATGATTCCGCAGTATGCCGATGATGATCTGTGGTTCTTTAGTGCTGAAGAAACCGAGAGTTCTGAGAAATTTGAACCCGTGTCGATCGCGCCTCAAATCATTGATACTCAAGCGAAACTTGATGCACTGATCAAGCGTCTCAAAACACACACAAATGATAAATCGCCCGTTGCTTGGGACACCGAGACGACTGATCTCGATCCGATCAAAGCAGACCTAGTTGGAATCGGTTGCTGTTGGGGTTCAGAATCCGATGAGATCGCTTACATTCCCGTTGGACATACATCAGGCACGAACCTCGATCGGTCGATCGTTCTCGAAGCCCTCCGCCCGATCCTCGAAGATGTCAAATATCCGAAAGCATTTCAAAACGCAAAGTTCGATCGCTTAGTGTTCCGTTTCCAAGGGATTGATGTAGTAGGCGTTGTCTTCGATACGATGTTAGCGAGCTATATTCTCAATCCTGAAGCAAGCCATAAACTCAGCGATCTGAGCTACCGCTACTTAGGAATTCATGCCCAAGAGTACGTAGACCTTGTTCCCAAAGGTAAGCACATTGGTGAAGTAACCATTCCTGCGGTTGCGAACTACTGCGGCATGGATGTGTATGGCACATTTAGCTTAGTGCCAAAACTGCGATCGGAGCTTCAAGAACTTCCAAAACTCTACAAGCTCTTCATCGACATCGAACAGCCGCTTGAACCTGTTTTAGCTGAGATGGAAGCAACAGGCGTGAGAATCGATCGGCAGTATCTAGAAGAATTCTCGAAAAAGCTGAAAGAAGATCTCGATCGAATCGAGCTAGAAGCTTACGAAGCCGCAGGAGAAAAGTTCAGTCTCGGATCGCCGAAACAATTGAGTGAATTGTTATTTGAGAAGCTAGGACTCGATCGAAAGAAATCCCGCAAGATCAAAACTGGCTATTCAACGGATGCCGCTACCTTAGAGAAACTTCAAGGGGATCATCCGGTCGTAGATGCGATCGTCGAACATCGAACCTTGACCAAACTCAAGTCAACCTACGTTGATGCATTGCCCACTCTGATCAATCCAAAGACCGATCGCGTTCACACCGACTTCAATCAAGCGGTCACCTCAACAGGTCGCCTCTCTTCTTCCAATCCCAACCTACAAAACATCCCAATTCGGACTGCCTTCAGCCGCCAAATCCGCAAAGCCTTCATTCCCGAAGACGGTTGGCTGATGGTCGCTGCCGACTATTCCCAAATCGAACTGCGAATCCTAGCCCACCTGAGCCAAGAACCCGTCTTACTCGAAACCTACCGCAATAACGAAGATGTCCACTCTCTCACCGCCCGATTGCTCATGGAGAAAGAAGATATCTCCTCCGAAGAACGACGACTCGGCAAGATCATTAACTTCGGCGTGATCTACGGCATGGGCGCACAGCGATTCGCGCGAGAGGCGGGAGTTCCATCAGCTCAAGCCCGCACCTTTATCGATCGATTTAACAGTCGCTATCCCCTCGTATTCGAGTATCTCCAGCAGATGCAGCGAGAAGCGATCGCCAATGGCTATGTCGAAACGATCGAGGGACGACGACGCTACTTCAATTTCTCATCAGATTCGGTGCGAAGGCTCCGAGGCACATCACCCGACCAGATTCAACTCGATAAGCTGAAGTTGCGCGATCAGTTTGAGGCGGGAGCGCTCCGAGCCGCAGCAAACGCGCCGATTCAAGGTTCCAGCGCAGACATCATCAAGATTGCAATGGCACAGTTGCACGAGGTCTTGAGAGCTTACCCTGCTCGATTGTTGCTGCAAGTGCATGATGAATTGGTATTCGAGGTCGAACCCGATGCGTGGGAAGAGTTGCAGCCTAAGATCAAGCGAGTCATGGAGAATGCTGTTTCTTTGAGTGTGCCGTTAATGGTAGACATTCGAGCCGGAAACAACTGGATGGAAACTAAATAATCCGGAGGGAGAAACAAATGGAGCAGACATTACCGATCGTGATTCCTCAAGGCGCACTTGCAGAGTTCTGTCAGCGACATCATATTCGTAAGCTATCGCTATTTGGTTCGGTGCTACGGGATGATTTTACGGATCAGAGCGATGTGGATTTTTTAGTGGAGTTTGAACCAGGAAAAGTGCCGGGCTATATCCGCTTGTCAGGAATGGAAACTGAACTTAGTGAGATGATTGGGCGCAAGGCGGATTTGAGAACGCAAAATGAACTGAGCCGATATTTTATGCAAGAAGTTCTAGATTCGGCTGTGGTGCAATATGTCCAAAATTGATGATGTTACTCGTCTAAGGCATATACTCGACGCTACGACAGAAGCCTGCGAGATGATTTCTGGAAAAACTAGAAATTCATTGGATACAGACAGAACACTTTCTCTTGCACTTGTGAAATTAACCGAGATCGTAGGAGAAGCGGCAGCTAATGTTTCAAAGGAAAAACAAAATGAACTCTCGCAGGTTCCTTGGAGAGATGTTATCAGCATGAGGAATCGACTGATTCATGCTTATTTTGATGTGGACCTACATATTGTTTGGCAAACTGTTACTGAAGATTTGCCACTCCTGGTGGAAGCATTGCGGATCATTCGTTAGAGTCTCGCTCTCTACCAATTTTCTACAGTTTCGTTCCTGAAGACGGTTTCTCCTGCACTTCTACGGAATTGGCAAAACGGCAGTGTAAAGATTGAGATTTTTACACTATCTAGAATGGGCGGAGGGAGAATCGAACTCCCATACCTTTCGGTGCCACATTTTGAGTGTGGTGCGTCTACCAGTTTCGCCATCCGCCCTTGGATGTCTTAACTAATATACCGCATCGATCGCATTTCAATCAAGAATTAATTATTCATTCGTGAAGATCGAGCGGGCAAATGATGGCACGATCGAGAAAGTTGCTGATGACGTGCCATGTTGCCAAAGTACTCTCTGATCATTCCGATCTACAACGAAGAAGCCACGATCGCAGCGTTATATGATCGCGTTTGTGCGGTGATCGATCGCTTTGATGCGCCAGCCGAGCTAATTTTGATTAACGATGGCAGCAAAGATCGATCGCTTCTTTTAATGCGCGAACTGCACGATAAAGATCCGCGTGTTTGCTATCTCAGTTTGGCGAGAAACTTTGGACATCAAATCGCAGTGACCGCAGGATTGAACTATGTCCGGGGTCGCGTTGTGATTGTGTTAGATGCAGATTTGCAAGATCCACCAGAACTGATTCCAGCCCTGATTGAGCAGTGGAAGCAAGGCTATCAAGTCGTTTACGCTCAACGGACTGAGCGACGCAGAGAAGGCTGGTTCAAGCGATTCACCGCGTATGTGTTTTACCGATTGCTCAAACAGCTTGCAGATGTCGATATTCCAACGGATACCGGAGATTTTTGCTTGATGGATCGGCAAGTGGTTGATTTGTTGAACGCCATGCCAGAGCGCAATCGTTATATTCGAGGACTGCGATCGTGGATTGGATTTCGTCAGACAGCAGTGAAGTTTGAGCGCGATCCACGCTTTGCAGGCGACGTGAAGTATACATTTCATCAGTCGCTTGCATTAGCAATTAGTGGTTTAGTTTCATTCTCAAAAGTTCCTCTTCGCATTTCGACTTATGTGGGCTTATTTTCCGCATTTGTGGCAGTCGTCATGATGATTTTAGTGTTCTATTGGCGAATCGCTTATCCTGCTTCACCGCTGACCGGACTAACCACGATCGTGGTTGCGATCTTCTTTCTCGGTGCAGTTCAACTACTTAGTATTGGAATCTTAGGAGAGTATATCGGGCGAATTTACGAAGAAGTTAAAAACCGCCCGCTTTATACACTGTCTGAAGTCGCAGGGTTTGAACATCAAGCTAAGTGAAAATAATACGATCGAGATCATCCAACACGGGCGCATTTGGGGGAAACTTGCGGGCAAAATGCGCGGATGAGGCTTGTATCTTGGGTAAATCAGATCGATCGAGCGTCTTTGGATGCGGTTCTCCGGCTGACCAATCTTTGTATCGCCAGTCATTCGTATCCACCTTCAAACTCGGTGAATTTGCAACGATCGTGTGAAAATACGACTCATCCGCAAACATCACCGATCGATAATGTGCGGCAATCTGAGGATGAGTATGGTGATAGTCGAGAATGTAATCGATCGCCCGCTGATTTGCACAGAACCATTGTTGACCTGCATAACACTGAAAGTTCTGCTTAAAAGGAACAAACGGCTTCATCAAGACCATCGGTTTTAACCGCAGTTTTTGCCAGTTCAAATCGAGCAAATCCGCCACGAGTTTTGGCATCGGTATCCATCGCGTATAGTAGCGGGCATACATTTCTCGATGCCAATCGCTCTGAAAGTTCGGCGGCTGAATGTGCTGCCAGAAGATGTGAATATCCGCTTGACTTGCTTCTAAATCCGCCACAATTTGATTACCCGACTTGATCGGATAATCAGAGCTACTCAGTAGAACTGTCCACTTTGGACGATCGCGAATCTGCTGCATCTGCGCCATCGCCCTCATCATCGCCTCCACTAACGAAAACTCTCCCCAGCGCGTTCGGACAGGGGGCTGCACGAATGTGATGTTTTCAGAAAAGTCCTCGATCGACAATGGACATTGTGAAAAATCGTGGTGGCAGACGATCGGCGGATGATCAAATAAGCGATTTAAGCGATCGACCAACCGCTGGATCTGGTTTGGGTGCGAATGAGTCAGCAAGATAAATCCAACAGTTGGTGACATAGGCGATTAGAGATTAGAAATAGGAACAGGCTCAATTTTATCCGCAGGCTCGTATTTAAACACCTGTGAATAGAAATAAAATTCTCCATCTAGCGCACGTTTGATGTTTTCTGCTTTACGAAATCCATGTTGTTCACCCTCAAACAACACATACGCAACGGGCAATCCCTTCTGCTTCAAAGCTTCGACCATCATTTCCGCTTGATTGGGCGGCACAATTTTATCTTCGTCGCCTTGGAAGAAAATCACCGGACACGATAAATGATCGACCGCACTAATCGGAGAACGCTCGTCATACAAATCCGATCGCTCTGGATAAGCTCCAATTAAACCGTCGAGATAACGCGATTCAAATTTGTGCGTGTCTTCGGCTAAAGCTTTGAGATCACTCACGCCATAGTAACTTGCACCTGCTTTGAAGGTATTTCGGAAAGTCAAAGCACACAGCGTTGTGTATCCGCCCGCACTACCGCCCGCAATCACTAAGCGATCTCCATCCGCTTTTCCTTGTTCTGCGAGATACTTCGCCCCATTTGCACAGTCATCGACATCGACAATGCCCCAAGTTCCTTTCAAGCGTTCTCGATAAGCGCGACCATATCCCGTACTGCCGCCATAGTTCACATCCAACACGGCAAAGCCTCGACTCGTCCAGTACTGAATGCCCAAGTTAAAAGCAGCAGAAGTAGAAGCGGTTGGGCCTCCGTGACTTTTCACTAACATCGGTGGGCGTTCGCCTTCGGGTGCAGTGTAGTCTTTATTTCTGGGTGCGTAATACAAAGCGTGAGAGGTGAGATTGTTCTCGGTTGGAAATTCGATCGCTTCAGGAGTCGAAAGATAACCCGGATCGATTCGCAGTTCGCTAGCTCGTCGCAGCACTGTAAATTGCTGAGTGTTTAGATCGTATTTGACAATCGCAGTTGGTTCCGTCGATGACCCGCCGACAAACACGGCGTGATCTGAGCAGACTTGTAGCCCTGCGATGCTCGTAAAAGGTGATTCGATCGGAATCAATTCGCGTGTGTTTAAACTCAAACTTGCAAAGCAACTTAACCCATTCTCGGTGTAGCTACAAATGATTTTATTGCCTGCAAATCCATAAGTAGACATCCCAAAAACCCACAGCGGTAAGCCGAATTCAGCCGCTTTTTCACAGAGCGAATCAGTGGTTTGATCAGTTGGATTCCAGCGATAGAAATTCCACCAGCCTGTGCGATCGCTAATAAAAATTAAACTGCCATCTGGCGACCATTCTGGCTGAAAAATTGATTCTTCCAGCCCGCCCGCAATCTTTTCAGGTGTGCCTAATCTGCCATCAAGCTCAATTTTAGCTGTCCATAATTCCGTTCCATCCCAAGGCATATTCGGATGATCCCAACAAATCCAACTGAGTCGAGAACCATCCAGACTCAAACGCGGAAAAGCATAAAAATCGGAACCAGAAACGAGAATTGTTTGGCTTTGATCGGTCAGCGAAATTGCCACGATCGTATTCTCAACCGTTTGGCTTTGATGATCTTCTCGCACACAAATTAAGCGATTTCGAGTTTTGTCTAAAACCGCATCTGCATATCTTAAGGGTGCTTCTGGTGTAAGCGAGATCGGTTCAGTTCCGACCTTTTGCTGATAAAGCCGCTGATCCCCAAAGTTGGAGAAATAAACGGTTTCATCGGCAATCATAAAAGCTCCACCTCCGTATTCATGCACCCGTGTTCGCGCATTAAACGGTAACGGAGTCACCTCGATCGTTTGACCATTCTCTAAATATTGAATAATCAGATTGCGCCCTCCCTCGGTTGGGCGGGACTCGCTCCAGTAAATCGTGTTGCCATCGAGCTTAATTTGTCCGAGTCCGATCGCCCCTGCCACAATTAGATCCGAGCTAATCGGGGACTTCCAAGCGCCATAGGATGCCACAGTCATAAAATTCTCCAAACCGCTCACAAAATTGCTTCTACCAGACATCTAAACTATCGCGATCGCACCCTGAAGGATTGCAATACATCTCAAATTGAAGGAATCTTCCCGCATTAAAGATTCGTGTTACAGTGAAAAATGAGAGGTGTCTCACTCGGTTGATTCGTTTGTTTTTTCTGAACAGTGGCTCGTTCGTTTTCATCGAAACTAGCAAGTTTGTTTGAGCTAAAGCAGGCATACTCCGATGCGATTGCCTCGATCATTTCTGGTTCTGGAGATCTTTTTCAATGTCGATTTATGTAGGTAACCTATCTTACGAGGTTACACGGGAAGATTTGACCGAAATCTTCGCAGAGTACGGATCTGTTAAGCGCGTTCAGCTTCCAGTTGATCGTGAAACTGGACGGATGCGTGGGTTCGGATTTGTGGAAATGGAAACGGATGCCGAAGAGGATGCTGCGATCGGAGCCCTAGACGGTGCGGAATGGATGGGTCGCGATTTGCGCGTAAACAAAGCAAAGCCTCGTGAAGAATCGGGTGGCGGAGGTCGCAGTGGCGGCGACCGTCGTGGCGGATTTTCACAACGCTATTAATTTGATTCGCTAGAATTGATTCCCCTGTGGTCTTACGATCGCAGGGGAATTTTTAGCGTGGGAAAGATGAGAGCAAGAATCGAGAGCGAGATTTTGTATTTGCATCACGAGGATGTGCCGCCGTTCAAAAAAGGCGGGTCGATCGTGCGAAATAGCTATTTTTGGGCGCTGAAGTCGATTTCTGGACGAGCAAAGCGGGGACGCGATTGGGAATATGAACCGGAAGTCTGGTTCGCCTTGCAGCGAATGTTGTTATCGTTTGCCGAATCGGGATATTTGGGACTGTCGGAAACGATATTGGAATTTTCAGACACAGATTTGATACCGGATGAATTGCGATCGATTTCAACCCGGATTTAAGGCGCATTCCTGTGATGGAATATTCGATCGCGGGATGGATTCGCTCAAACCATTCGACCGACTACGATTCGTTCTGTTGTTCATCCATAACCGCAATGATCGTTAACGCAACTCAAAACGGGTGGCAAGTCATTTACCACCGCGCTCATGCTCTTCTTGCGGCTCAGATCGCTGGACAATGGCACAGAAAGGACTCTCCGCCCCGTTTGTACGAAACCGTCGCCGCAATTTCTCACCACGACGACTTAGAACGTGAATGGGAAGAAAATAATTTGAATAAAGCAGGCACACCCAAAGACTTTACGCAAGACACCGATCAGGAAACGGACTATCACAGCTTAAGAAAGCACATCGAAGGTTCGCTTTATCGCGGTCGTTGGGTAGCTTTGCTAGTTTCAATTCACCTGCTTCGATTGAATGGATCAAAACGCGGAACTTCTCCCGAAGCGGATGCGTTTCTAGATGAGCAAATCGAGAGCCAAAAACGCTGGCGCGAAGATTTAGGCATCTCAGAAGAACAAGCCACGCAAGCTTATGACTTTTTGCAATGGTGCGATCGCTGTTCTTTAATCCTTTGCCAGCAAGAACTTCCGGCAGACGAACGCCGACTTGAAATCAGTAAAGCGCATGACGGTCAAAGCTACGATATCAAACAGCTTGAAAACGGTTTAGTTACTGTAACGCCGTGGTGCTTTCAAGACGACCAATTTACCGTAAACGTCGAAGCGACTGTTTTATCTCAAGTCAAATATGAGAGCAATACTGAACTAACCGAAGCGCTGAAAAATGCACCCCGTAAGCTTTTAGAATGGAAGTTTGTGAAAGATGTCGCCTGAAATTGCCGAACTGCTTAAAACAAATTCTGCTCATGCACTGCCGGAATTAATGGAGGCGATCGCGCAATGCTTAAACACCGATCGCTGTTTCCTTTACCTGCGTGATCCGAAAACTCGTCTCGGTCGGGTTCCCTTCTGCTGGACTCGTAGCCGGGAAGTTCCGACCGTTTACGATGAAGACTGGAAGCCCGAACCCGAATCGCTGCCCGATGAAGATCCAATGTTTGCTGCGGCTCTCGCGACGAAGCCTTCAATCTTTGTCGAAGATGTCACGACGGCAAGTTCTGATGTATTAAACGCAGAATTCGAGCGTGAGAACTTTGGACACCGGGCATTGATTCACGGGCATCTTTGCTACGATGACCAGCTTTGGGGCGTATTGCAGCCCTGTTTAATGAATCAATCGCGAGTCTGGACAGACGAAGAACGATCGATTTTTAGCCAAATTGTAGACAAGATTACCCCAATCGCTGTTCAGTACATTGAACAACAAGCGAAAAATCCCCCAGAAGAATGAGGTGCAGGGTTACAAAAGTCGTGTTTATTACATTTGATAACCCCGAATGACTCTGCCCATCGCAGGTGGATTGCATGAACCACTCCCCTTTCACCCAATCCCGCACGATCGATCGCATTCTTGTGGTTGACGATACACCCGATAATTGTCTGCTGATTCAAGCAATCTTGCAGGATGAAGGATACCAGGTTGAACTGGCGGACAGCGGCAAGGAAGCTTTACGAATCATTGAGCAGTCACCGCCGGATCTGGTGTTGCTGGATGTGATGATGCCGGGAATGGATGGCTATGAAGTCACCCGCCGGATTCGCGCGAATGCTTCACTGCCGTTTATGCCGATTTTGCTGACGACAGCATACGATCAGCCGAGCGTCGCTCAAGGTCTAGACACGGGTGCGGATGATTTTATTCGCAAGCCTGTTCACTTTGATGAATTGTTAGCGAGAGTCCGCGCTCTGCTTCGTTTAAAGCACAGTGTGGACGAGCGCGATCAGATTGCCCGTCAGCGAGAAGATTTTGTTTCCCGACTGACGCACGATTTAAGAACGCCGCTAGTCGCTGCCGATCGAATGTTGAATCTAATGTCTCAAGGGGCGTTAGGTGAACTTTCTGGTGATGTGAATGATGCGATCGGAACAATGATCCGCAGCAATGCGAATCTGCTAACGATGGTGAATACGCTCCTAGAAGTGTACCGCTACGAGGCAGGACGAAAGACCCTAATATTTTCGCCTGTGAACTTAGCGGAACTGGCTCAAGAAGTCGTAAAAGAACTTTCGCCGCTTGCGATCGATAAACATCTATCCCTGAAGCTAGAATTCAGCGAGGGTGAAAACTTTACTGCAAAAGGCGATCGTTTAGAGCTTTATCGCGTGATGACCAATCTCATCGGAAACGCGATCAAGTTCACGGATGAAGGTGCTGTTACAGTTCGTTTGATTAAAGTCGATACGGGCTTAGTTCCTGCAATTAAGCTTGAGGTTCAGGACACGGGATCTGGAATTTCAGAAAGTGATCGAGCGAGTTTGTTTGAGAGCTTTAATCCTGGGAAACATAAGCGATCAGGTAGTGGATTAGGATTACACCTCACTCGTCGAATTGTAGAAGCGCACAATGGCAGAATTAACGTAACGACGGAACTTGATAAGGGAAGTACGTTCACGGTTTATTTACCAACCCATTAGAGCGCTCTTCTCGCTGAAAACTCTGCCTGAACTATACTCGATCGTAGCTACCTTAATCGCGGTTATTTCAGCGATTAAGGTAGCTACAACTTAGAATACGGTTCCAACGACTACTTGAATCTGTTGGACAATCACGCTTACAACTTGTCGCGTTGCAGGTAATGAATCAATCCCCATTCCCGCACACAGCAGCATCATGTACAGAATTGAATACTTGAACGTCGAGCGAGCCACCATCAGATCTGACGGAGCCTGCATCAAATCCCAAGCTTTCTGCACAAAAATTCCACCGAGTAAAAGCGCGATCGCAGCATATACCGCACCCATGACGTGCAGCGGATAGACCAACAATAGCGACACCGGAATCAAAGCCAGCGTGTAGTAGAAAATCTGCTTACTCGTCGGTTCATTGCCATTGACCACAGGCAGCATCGGGACACCCACTTTCGCATAATCTTCGCGAATCAGAATCGCCAATGCCCAGAAGTGCGGAGGAGTCCAGAGAAAGACGATCGCAAACAGCACCCAAGCTGCCCAGCTTAGATCGCCCGTTACCGCAGCCCAGCCGACTAACGGCGGAATCGCACCCGCAGCACCACCGATCACAATGTTCTGAGTGCTATGACGTTTCAGCCAATGCGTGTAAACGACAACATAAAAGAAAATGCCCGACATTGCCAAACAAGCACTGAGCAGATTAGCGAAGTATGTTAGCAATCCAAAGGAAGTTACCGCTAATACGATCGCAAAGAGCAACGCATCGCGGGGACTCACTCGACCCGAAGGAAGCGGACGGCTGCGAGTGCGCTCCATGATGTAATCGATATCTCGATCGTACAAACAGTTAATCGTGTTCGCTGATCCTGACGCAAATGCACCACTGATCAACGTCACGATCAACAATACCGGATCAACTTGTCCTTGAGCCGCAATCCACATTCCGCCCGCCGTGGTAATCAGGAGCAGTATGATGATGCGAGGCTTTGTGAGTTGCCAGTAGCTTTTAATGACTTGTAGAAAATCTTGATTGTGGCGAATTACGCCTGTTACTGAATTTTGCATTTTTATCTTCGGTCAAACGAGAGAGCAGGAAAGTTAGGCTTCAACTTTGACGATCTGACCCTCAGCAGAGTCACGCAAAGCTAACACTGTAAAGACAAGTAATGTTCCAAGTAAGGCGGCTCCGGTAGCTTGGTGGGCAACGGTGAGGGGTTCTACTTGGAGCCGTAAACGGAATGTTGCAACACCCAAAGTGATTTGAAGAACTAGCAGCAATCCAGCAACATTGATGAGGCGACGAAGTAAAGGATGAAGTGCAGGAGTGCGCCAAGCCAGAATCACTAAGGCGAGAACAGAGAGCGTTGGAGGGACAATGCCCGCAATGTGACTATTCATGATTGTACACAACTGCGATTGTCCGAAGCATTGATGTAACGCCCACTGCGACGAAACCAAGCCTCCTAAGATGCTTTGAAAGTAGACAAATCCGGTTGCGGCGATTCCAACTAGCCGAAGTTTTCCAACTGTTCCTGTTCCTTGATAGGGAAGCAGCATTGTTCCGATCGCTAAAAGCGCACTGAAGAACAATAATCCTGTTCCCAAGTGCGCTGTCACAATATCGAAACGGAGAAGTTGCGTCACGGTTAAACCGCCCAAAACGCCTTGAAATACAACTAAAAATAGAGCAAACAAAGTCGCCCAAGGTGTCCACTTCGGCAAATCGCGACGGAACCAATAGGAAACCGCAACAAGCGCGATCGCACCAAACCCGATCGTGGTCGCAATCAATCGATGAAACCACTCTAGAAACACTTCGAGGTTCATCTGGTCGCGCGGCACAATCTCCCCGTAGCACAGGGGCCAATCTGGACAAGACAAGCCTGCATTCATCACCCGTGTCGCACTGCCCAGCGCCATCAGAAACAGCGTCGAGAACGCCAGAGCAAAAACGAGGCGGGTAATCCAACTGCGAGCCTGAGTCGGATGAGAAATCGTAGAGGGATTAAACAATGAATCAGACATAATTAGTTCCGAAAAGCGGATAGTAGTTCCTTAGAAATAAAAGTTCATCGATCGCGGAGCATCTGCTCTAGGTTCTACTTTAATGACGTAATCTCCGATTGGGGTCGAGTTTTGGAAATTCTTCGGATTTCAGCAAAACCAAAACCACACCGCATCGCTCTCAGGCTCGATCCCAAAAAAAACATTAAACTTTAAGGTTTTCGATCGCCCTTTTCGAGAAACCTGCCCTAACGTGGAGGAAGACTAGATTGGATTAACAAGCGTTCTCGAAAATACAGTTTCCTCTGAGCGTCGGAATTTTTGTCATAGCGGCAACTAGCAGCATCGATCTCTACCCAAATGCTGTTTACCCAATATCCAGAATCTAGAACCCTTGAAGTAGTTATAGGCAAGATTGGTGAGCCGTGAACATTCCTAGTCAAATTTCAACTCTCCTCGCGGGTATCGTTCTGACGCTCGTAAGCCTGTGGTACGGTCAGAACCACAATCTGCTCCCTGTGGCAGCGTCCGAGGCAGCCCCGCTGATTGATAAGTTGTTTAATGCAATGCTGACGATCGGCACTGGCATTTTTCTACTCGTCAGCTTTGTGCTGATTTATTCTTCCTTTCGCTTTCAGCGAGAGCCAGGTGATCTGAGTGATGGCCCTCCAGTGCATGGCAACATTCCACTCGAAATTCTTTGGACAGCAATCCCTGCCGTGATCGTGCTGGGAATTTCAGTGTTTAGCTTTGAAATTTACAACACTGAAGGCGGAATGAATCCGATGGATCATTCGATGGCGGCGCATGGAAAACAGCAGCATCAAGTTGCTCATGTACGTGGAGCCGCGATCGCTGCCCCGTTGATCGCGCAAGCTGACCCCAATCAGGCAAAGACTGAAGAAGTGCGGGAGAACGCGGCGACAAGAGCGATCGAGGAAGATATTCCTGCTCGTCGTGATGCTCCGGCAAATGGAATTGTTTCCCCGAAAGCGGGTTCGATTTCCCCGGCAAATAGACAAGAACCACTTGTAATCAACGCAGCAGGAATGCAGTACGCCTGGTTGTTTACCTATCCAGATGAAATTATTGTAGGTGAGCTACACTTGCCTGTGGGTCGTCCGGTCGTGATGAACATCACTGCGAATGATGTAATTCATGCGTTTTGGGTTCCAGAGTTCCGATTGAAGCAAGACGCAGTTCCGGGACGACAATCTGAAATTCGCTTTACCCCGACGGTCGAAGGCGATTATCCCGTGATCTGTGCGGAACTGTGCGGTGCGTATCATGGAGCCATGAGATCTCATGTGGTGGTGGAATCGCCGGAAGCTTATGAAACGTGGTTACAGAGCATGAAAGTGGCTCAGGCGGATGAAAGCGATCTTAGAGTTGCCCTCAATCCTGCTCAGATGACCGATACCGAATATCTCGCGCCTTACGCTCAGAAAACCGGTGTGACTCCTGAAATGCTCAATCACCTTCATCCGATGAGCTGACTTCTGCTCTGAACTGGAGCCGCTCTTTTTCTTAATACTTTGCTATGACACAAGCAGCCCAAATTCAAGAACAAGCAAATCTCCCCGCTCACGGTCAAGAACCGGGAGATTGGAAACGCTATTTTAGTTTTAGTTCTGACCACAAAGTGATCGGGATTCAATACCTGGTCACGACTTTCGCCTTTTATCTGATCGGCGGCGTGTTGGCGACAATGGTTCGGACAGAGTTAGCGACTCCAGAATCCGACTTTGTGAGCCGCGAAGTTTATAACAGTTTGTTCACGGTTCACGCGACGGTGATGATCTTTCTGTGGATTGTGCCTGCGGGAACTGGAGGCTTTGGAAATTATCTTGTGCCATTGATGATCGGGGCGCGAGATATGGCGTTTCCGAAGCTCAACGCATTGGCATTCTGGATTATTCCGCCTGCTGGGATTATGTTGCTCAGTAGTTTCTTGGTTGGTGCGCCAGGAGCTGGATGGACGAACTATCCGCCATTAAGTTTGATCAGTGGGAAAGCTGGAGAAATGATCTGGATTCTCAGCGTTTTGTTGCTGGGAACTTCGTCGATTTTGGCGGCAGTGAACTTTCTCGTCACGATCTGGAAGATGCGAGTACCAGGAATGGGCTGGAATCAGATGCCGCTCTTTTGTTGGGCAATGTTCTCAACTTCGATCTTGGTGCTGATTGCGACTCCAGTATTGGCTGGCGCATTGATTCTGCTGTCGTTTGATGTGCTGATTGGTACGTCGTTCTTCAATCCCACAGGTGGCGGCGATCCGATCGTATATCAGCACTTGTTCTGGTTCTACTCGCATCCAGCCGTGTACATCATGATCTTGCCTGTGTTCGGCATGATCTCAGATATCATCTCTGTTCACGCGCGGAAGCCGATTTTCGGATATAAAGCGATCGCTTATTCCAGTCTCGCAATTTGCGGCTTGGGCTTGATCGTATGGGTTCACCATATGTTCACCAGTGGAACACCGCCCTGGATGCGGATGTTCTTCATGATCACAACGATGATCATTGCCGTCCCGACGGGGATCAAGATCTTTAGCTGGCTGGCAACGCTTTGGGGCGGGAAATTGGACGGCAGTTCAGCATTACTATTTGCGATGGGATTTATCTCCCTCTTCGTGGTAGGCGGTATTAGCGGCGTAATGGTCGCATCTGTTCCATTTGATATTCACGTTCACGATACTTACTTTATTGTTGCTCACCTGCACTATGTGCTATTTGGTGGCAGCGTCTTTGGACTGTATGCCGGGTTCTACCACTGGTTCCCGAAGATTACAGGACGAATGATGAATGAGACTTGGGGCAAGGTTCACTTTTGGTTGAGCTTTGTTGGGTTTAACTTAGCCTTCATGCCGATGCACAAGTTGGGCTTGGAAGGAATGAACCGTCGGATTGCTGAGTATGATCCCAAGTTTGCGACGTTGAATTTGATTTGTACGATTGGTGCTTTTCTGCTGGCGATTTCGACGATTCCGTTCATCGTGAATGCGGCGTGGAGTTGGTTACGGGGTGAGCCTGCGGGTGATAATCCTTGGCGTGGTTTGACGCTGGAATGGATGACGACTTCGCCGCCTCCGGTTGAAAACTTTGATGCTGATCCGGTGCTGGCAACAGGCCCTTACGATTACGGTATGGGTTCTCGATCGACTGAAGTTGATGTCCCATTCTCGGATGCAAGTGATCCAGCACTTTCTGCTGGGCCGAGTTCGACTTTGAGAGCAAAACCTGATCCAGTCGTCGCGGCAAATCCAAGCGATCGAGGAACCGAAAGCAACAATCGATAAACCCTGAAAGGATGAAGTTAGGCTTCATCCTTTGTCCTTCATTCTTCAACACCATGACTACTATCGATCCTGCAAAAACTTCTCTCAACTACCACCACGAAGCGACCGCAGAAGCTCACCATCATGAACACCCAGATCTCCGCATTCCGGGCATCATCGTGTTTCTTGCCGCAGAAGGCATGATCTTTCTGGGTCTATTCATGGCTTATATCGCGTTTCGCGCCGTAACACCCGTTTGGCCCCCTGAAGGAACACCGAAGCTTGAACTATTACTGCCAGGAATTAACACGGCGATTCTGATTGGAAGTAGCTTTGTAATTCACAACGCGGATACTGCAATCAAGAAAAATGATGTGAAGGGATTGCGGCTATGGTTTGGAATCACCGCAGCAATGGGTTTGGTGTTCTTAGTCGGTCAGCTTTATGAGTACTTCCATTTGGAATTTGGGCTGAAGACAAACATTTTTGCCAGCACGTTTTATGTCCTGACGGGATTTCACGGGCTGCACGTTTGTTTCGGGTTGATTCTAATTTTGGCGGTACTTTGGCGATCGCTAAAACCCAATCACTACAACAGCGAAAAACATTTCGGAGTCGAAGCGGCTGAAATCTATTGGCACTTTGTCGATGTGATTTGGATTATTTTGTTTTTGCTGCTGTACATTTTGTAGATTTGATTAGCCTAAAAAACGGACAGGGTGATTGGTGTTGCCCCGTCCGTTTTTTATTTTTAAATTTGAGCAATCCAACGACTCGCGATCGGCATTCTCCATCCGGTTCCAAAAGCGCGATCTGTCACTTTTAATCCCGGTGGCGCTTGCTTGCGTTTGAATTCTGAAATCCGAACTAATTTGACGACTCGTTCGACGATCGCGGCTTCGTGTCCTGCCTTAACGATTTCTGCGGGAGATTGGTGCTGATGAATATAGCGATCGAGAATATCATCCAACACATCATATTCTGGCAGTGAGTCTTGATCTTTCTGACCCGGTTTTAGTTCTGCGCTTGGCGGTTTTACTAAAACATTCATGGGGATGATTTCTTGAGATCGATTAATCCATTCACAAAGTTTGTAGACTTTCGTTTTTGGGACATCTGCGATCGCGGCTAATCCACCATTCATGTCACCGTATAACGTGCAATATCCCACAGCGATTTCAGATTTGTTTCCAGTTGAGACTAAAAGATGTCCAAATTTATTCGACACTGCCATTAATAAAGTGCCACGAATCCGAGATTGTAAGTTCTCTTCTGCTAATCCAAATGGCGTTCCCGCAAACAATGGATTGAGTGTGTGATCAAAACATTCCATCACAGTTCCGATCGCTAACGTTTGCGTTTGAATTCCCACATTTCGAGCGAGATCTAGCGCGTCCTGAATCGAATGATCAGAACTATAAGGAGAAGGCATCAAGATACCGAGAACGTTCTCTTTTCCAACTGCTTCAGATGCGATCGCTGCAATCAAAGAGGAATCAATTCCCCCACTCAAGCCCAAGACAATCTTAGAGAATCCACATTTGCAGGCATAGTCTCGCACACCCAAAACCAATGCTGACCACAGTTCAGCTTCCTCACAATCGGGTGGAGCCACGATCGAGCTTTTCTCGAAGTCTTGTTTTTCACGGTTGTACTCAAGGACTAACCAATCTTCTTCAAAGCCAACTGCGCGCGCGATGAGTTCGCCTTTTTTGTTGATCGCAATACTTGTCCCATCAAAGACCAGATCATCATTGCCACCGACCTGATTCGCATAAATCAAAGGTTGATTAAATCGCAATGCTCCATGTCGCAACATGGCTTCTCTAAGTTTTTGCTTTCCAACCGTGTAAGGCGATGCTGAAAGATTGATCGTAAACTTCACGCCTGCTTGGGCTAAATCAGCGATTGGGTTCAACGTATAAGTCCGTTTTCCCCAAAATTCCTCATCGTTCCAAAGATCCTCACAGATTGTTACTCCAATGTGAACACCATCTAACTCGAACTGATTCGGCTGATTTCCGGGTTCAAAGTAGCGATCTTCGTCAAATACGTCGTAAGTTGGCAACAACCGCTTGTGAAAGACTTTCAGAATGTTGCTTTTCTCGATCAATGCCACGCTGTTAAACAACGGTTTTCCACCTGTAGAGATTGCTCCAGCATTTGGCTCAACTGTTCCAACTAACACTGCAACACCTTCAGGCAGCTTTGATGCAAGTTCTGAAAGTTGCTCTACCATTGTTGCAACAAAGTTCGGATCAATCAATAGATCACGAGGTGGATAACCACAGAGTGAAAGCTCCGGAGTGAGGAGCAAACGAACGCCTTCAGAAGCTGCACGATCAGCAGCTTTGAGAATTTTGTTAGCGTTACCTTGGATATCTCCGATCGTAGGATTGAGTTGTGCGATCGCAATTTTCATGATGGTGGTAAATTCAAAATTTGCAAGATTTCTAAGATTTGCGGCTTGAAATTGGGTATCTCGATTTCAATAATTTCCCAAACAATGTTGAAATCAATTCTCAAATAGTCGTGAACCAGTACATCTCGAAATCCAGCCATCCGTCGCCAAGGAACGTCTGGGTAAGCTTGCTTGATTTCCGAAGAGAGATTCTTGGTTGCATCACCAATGACCTGAAAATTCCGAACGACAGCATCTTGAATCAACGTGGACGCTTCAAATGCTTCTCGTCCCTCGGAAGTGTATTCTTCAATTCGAGCAATGCACTCTGCAATACAGTTGATGTTCAATCCATCATCAATCATAGTGAAACTGCCTCTTTTAGAACGCGATCGCGGATTCTCTCATGTAGCATCTTCTCAGTTGCAACATCGACATCTCGTCCTAGCAGATCCTCAAGATCTTGGATGAGCCCAACAGGAAACCAAGAACTATGATTTGTACCCATCTCAACTAAGAAATCAATATCACTTTCACTGTTTGCTTCACAACGTGCCACTGAGCCAAAAACTCTAATGTTGTAAGCCCCGTGCTTTTTGGCGAGCGCTAAAATTTCTTCTCGCTTATCGGCTAATAGTTCCTCAATTCCAAGTCCCATAGTTTTGAACTCAAATGAACACTAAAGGCTTATCTTTTAATGGCGCAAATGCTTCTGCATCAAAGCGATATAAACTCGCAGGTCGCCCCGCACCCCTTGAAACTTTTACACCTGTATCTGAGAGAAAACCGAGCTTTAATAACCTCGATCGAAAATTAGAATAATCCGAGAAACTCTCACCTAAAACTGTTGTATAAAGCTGAAACAAATCACTCAATGTAAACAGTTCAGGCAACACATCAAACGCAACCGGGCTGTATTCTAATTTATTCCTTAAACGGCGATGACCATACTCTAAAATCTTGTTGTGATCAAATGCGAGTTGGGGCAATTGATCGACAGGATACCAAGCAATTCCGCTCACCCCATCTGCAATTAGTTCGGCCTCCGCAAATCGAACTAATGCGAAATAACTAACAGATAAATATCGCACTCCATAGCTATCTTCTGCCTCCCGCGGATCGCGATCGGGCCCTCCAAATGTATACAACTGCTCTAAATAAAGATTCCTTGCCCGAATCTTCTCTGACAAGATCCGATAGGCTGCATCTTCGAGTGATTCCCCTTGTCTCACCAATGTTCCAGGCAAACACCACTGCCCCAAAAACGGCTCCTCATGGCGCATCACTAGCAAAACCAGTAAGCGATTCTGCGCTGTATCTACGGAAAAAATTGCGTTATCGACTCCCACTCTGAAATCTGCAAGCTTCTCCCCCATTAATGAACTGGTTGTTTTTCTGTGTGTGCGTGGCATTGATAAAGTTGCTCCCGATCGATATAAGCCTGAATCGAAGCTGTTACCCCGGACAAGTCACAGCCTTCGCGATACGCGGTCGAAGACACATCAGGAACCGTCGCAGGCGCGATCGTCGTTTTTGCTCCCAGTGCTGCTAACCGATTTAAATCTTCTGTCTCAAATTGATAACGCGATCGTGGAATCACGAGAAGGTGAACTCGCTGCAATAGTTCTGCCACGCGATACCACTTCGATAATTGCCGCGCGACATCAAAACCCACAACTAGAGTTAATTCTGCATTCGGATAGCGCTCTTGAATACGATCGACCGTCACGATCGTTCTCGGATGGCTCAATTCTGGATGAACTTGCACGTTAGAACAATTCAACTCATCCACGAGAATCTTCAACATCGCTGTCCGTTGCGCTAACTCCGTTTGATGCGATTTAAACGGATTATCTGCTGCCCACACTGCAACGTGATCGAACTGTCCAGCCAGCCAGCGCAAAATCTCTAAATGTCCAGTCGTAGGCGGATCGGCACTGGTTCCGAATAGCGCAATTTTCATACAGACTGGCTCCTGTCTCGGCGACGAGTGCGATCGGTTAATTCAGAAAGCGCTTGGGATAGTTCTACCGGAATTGCGGTTGGATTTTCAAGCTGTCGTGCGGATTTTGGCAAATTCTCAACATTTGCTGTGGTGCGATCGCGAATTTGAGCGATCGTTTCTGGTTCAGCGATTCGCTGTCCCTGCTTGAAAACTAATTGTAGTAAAGGAACTTCCCCGTTTGGATCTTCGGTTACAAGTCCTAAACGATCGCGCATTCCCGTCTGCCGAAAAATTTGCTTGCGCCCTGGATAGGTCACTTTTCCGGTCGCCTCTTTCATCACCGGAATTCCATCAATTTCAGCGAGTTTGTACACTCCATTCACGGGCGCACCTGTCACCAGTTGAGTTCCCAAACCATAGCCGTCGATACAAGCTCCGTTTGCCTTCAAGTCCGCAATTCGATACTCATCGAGGTCACCACTGGCAAAGATCGAAACTCCAGGCAACAGCAATCGAACTTTTTTCGACAAATTCAACAAGTCGCCCGAATCAATCCGCACGCCGGAAAGCTGAATTTCTCCAGCTTTGAGTTGTTTTGAAAGAGTCTCCGCTGCCGCGATCGTATCGTAAGTATCAATCAATAAGGGCGCACCGGGAAAATAACGATGAAACGCGGTGAAAGCTTCGGATTCGGTTCCTTCGATCGCGCTCAATGCCATCACGAGGGAATGCGCCATCGTTCCAGTCGGTTTACGCCCCAGCTTCAAAGCCGCTAACACATTCGAGGTCGCGTCTAATCCGCCTGCTAACGCTGCACGAGCCGCCCAGATCGAACCCTGCGGGCTGAACGCGCGTCGAGTCCCAAACTCTAATAATGTGGCATTTTCGCCCGCGGCATCCCGCATCCGAGCTGCACGAGTCGCTACTAGGGTTTGGTAGTTCATCGTATTGAGCAAGTAAGTCTCCACTAACTGCGCTTGCCACAATGGAGCTTCAACCCGCAACAACGGTTCATTTGCAAACACCGCTGTCCCTTCTGGCACTGCCCAAACATCTCCTTCAAATCGAGATCCTTCTAGCAGTGTCCAAAACTGTTCTGGTGCATGGTCAAAAATGCCCGTTGCTTGTAATGCTAAAATTTGAGCTTCATTAAACCGAAAATTCTCTAAATATTTCAATGCTTGCGCCAGTCCCATCACGATTAAATAGCCAAATCCCTTCGGCAATCGGCGCACTGAAAGTTCAAAACTCGCACGTCTTTGGTCTAAGCTTTCCCCGACGTAACAAGCTGCCATTGTTAACTGATATAAATCGGTCAACAAACTGTAATCTTCTGGACGGATCACGAGTTCAAGATCTTCCACCCAAATCCTCCTTGGATTCAAAAGGGTTCTGAGAGTTAGGGGGCAGACTGAGATTGCTTCTTCTAAATTATAGTTGTTTTAACCAAAAGTCAAGCTTAAAAACTGGAGGATTTTTCGCGCCAGGCTTATGAAGACTGGAAAAATTATAGTGCATTTAACAAGAATAGTGTACCCGCTGACTTCGCTCTCAAAAATAGAGTGGCTCTGCTGATATTAAGAGAATGTTGCGATCGTGCAACTTCTACTCCGCTTTCATAATCTGATTCAAACAAAGAATACGAAGCCTAAAGAAAGACAAATTAACTCAACTTTCTTCTAAATAAATAATGCAATCCCTAGCTATCTTTTAAGGAATCCCTCATAATGAACTATTCGCAGATTCGTGAATGAATCATTCACCCAGATAGATTGTTTTGCTTGATCTAACGCAAACTTCAGAGGTGGTTTATTATGGCTATTCCGAAAGCAGTAGACGAATTGATGAACTATTTTTCAGGTGCAGTGACTCGCATCTTCGGCTTAAGTGACGATGCTTATCCAGGAACCGGACTTCAGCCCTTTAGCGGGGACGTTTATGACAAAAAGCACGTTAAAAAACACTTCGAGCGCTAACGCGACAACGTGCTTCAGGGTCTAGATTTGTAACACTCAGAATCGGTAGCAGTTTAATTACTTCTGCCGATTTTTTGTGTGCGATCGCATCTTTGATTAAATTCTTAAAATCCCTGAACACAACCAACACCAAAATGGTATAAGGACAGAATTGAATCTGTATCTGCTCGAAGGGAATGACTGAACTCGATTTTGTCTTACTTACGGTCTATTTTTTGTGTGTTACCTACGTTCTCTACCAGATGGTGACTTCGTTTAACGATGAATTTACTATTTGGCTCGATCAAGAGTATCTAAATCAGCAACTCACAGCCCTGAATCTAAAAGACAGCATTGGGATCAGCTTCAAATTCGAGAATCGTTACGAATTCGACAAGCTGAAGAAATTACAGATCCGCATCACCAATAAATCGAGCGAGCAAGCGCTCTATGTCGATTGGGACTACTGCGCCCTCACCGATCAGTATGAGCCATCTCGATCGCGGCGCGTGACCCGTTCCGTTTCTGGTTCGCCCACCGATGTATTTCAGCGCCAAGCCTTTAGCGCGATCGCACCCGGCAAAACGTTAATGGAAGACCTGTTTGCAGAAGATATGCTGACCCGCAAAGATGGCGGAGTCCCTCTGCAAGCCAGTGAAACCGTTCTAAGTTTCACGAAGCCCAATAAGAAAGCCTCCGCAGCGAAAAAGAAGCTTTTCCAAAAATTTATGTCCGGCGAGGAACTGTTCAAATTTGAGCTTTACTTAGTCCTAAGATTTGTCGGATTTGGCTCAACTCCAGGCGGCGATCGTGTTTCGATCGTCTGCCGCCTCAACGTTCGTAAACTCGACTGGACAGCCGGACTTCCCTGGAATCCCAAATTGCCCTAACCCGCATCGGCTAGACTGGAGATTAGAGAAGAGTTAGCGAGGTGGTTGCAGATTCGCTTGAATCTGAGGAAAGTCCGGACTCCCAAAAACCCAAACTTGCTGGGTAACGCCCAGTGCGCGTGAGCGTGAGGAGAGTGCCACAGAAAAATACCGCCCGCTCGTCGGGTAAGGGTGCAAAGGTGCGGTAAGAGCGCACCAGCAGTATCGAGAGGTGCTGGCTCGGTAAACCCCGGTGGGGAGCAAGGTCGGACGAAACAAGGGTTGGGTTTTTTCCTGTTTCGGTGGGTCGTCGAATTCCGCGTGAATTTGGGCGATCGAGAACCGCTTGAGGTTGGAGGTAACTCCAATCCCAGATAGATAACTGCCCTCTGCGTGGCCTAGCACAATGAGAACAGAATCCGGCTTATGTCTAACTCTTCTCAACTTTTTAACGAATACGGAGAAATGCTTAAATTGTTGCGGAAAACACGGAGCATTTCTCGCGATCGCAGCTTCAAGATTGCAAGAAATCTTCTCTGAACGTTATCACCTTAAGCCCAATTCTGGACATTGCTTTAAACTGCGTCTAGCAATATGTAGATTCAGCAAAGTCCGTATTCCTCAATTCATCCAACCCTGTCCTTCAGTCTAGGATGAAGATGTTAAGCGCCTGCGATGTCAGGCAACTTCTCACCTACAGCCGTGTAGGGCAAGTCTGTGAAAAGCCAAGCTTCCACTCTCGAACTTCCGCCCGCCTGTGAGATTCCCCTCTCACAAGAATCGCTCTTCGCTATCAGTGAACATAAGAAAAGTGGATTGATCCTTTGTAAGCAATATCACGCAGAATTCGCGGGCCCTGGGGCAGCGGTGAATTGCGCGGTTGAGCCTGCCTATCGCGCTGTGATTGCGATCGGATCTCCTGAACTCATCACGACAAAAACGTTTGAGGATCGCCGCAGAGCATACGGACGTAGAATTCAATGGGGGCGCTGGTTACAAAGAATTGTTGAACATCCCGATCCGATGATCCGCTCTGAGAAACTATTAGCCGGATTTGAAGAATTCTTTGGGCGGCAGGTGGTGGTCGGATTGCCGAGTGAGGTTTTAGCGCTGTTGGCGGGAGTCTTTCCAGGCGCGATCGAGCAGGTGAGATCGCAACACTGGCGTAGTAGCAAAATTGGCACGATGCCCTTTCTTCCAGGTTCCGACCAGCTTAAAGTCACAACAATCCCTCTGAACACCCAAGAAATCCCAGCCGTTCCGCTGTTAACGACTGCAACCGTCAGTGAAATCGAGCGCACTTATGCCGTTTTGAAATCAGCCTAATTTGTCTGAGAGCCGATTCACCCCCTACGATAGAATCAGCCTGATTTTTTATTGCACTGATGACTCTTGCCTATCCGCGCCGCCAGCAGGAACTTCGCGCCCTTGCTCAACGATTGGGAGTATCGCAACTCGACGCGATCGATTGGAATCTGATGGATTTGGCGCTAATTCACGTGACGTTTTCTGCAGATCGCAATTATGAACAATTAGAGTTCGTGGGCGATGCGGTCGTGAAATTGGCAGCAGCGGAATTTTTGCTCAAGGCTTATCCAGATCTGAAAGTCGGAGAATTTACAGCGCTGCGATCGGTGTTAGTCAGCGATCGTATTCTCGCCAAAATTGCGGATTCTTTTGGATTCGATCGTTATCTTCTCGTTGCTCCGAGCGCAAAATCTGACCCTGCCGGACGCGATTCTCGCCTTGCCGATTCGCTAGAAGCCGTTCTTGCCGCCCTCTATCTCAGCACCCATAATCTCAGCCTGATTCATTCCTGGCTCGATGAACAATTTCAGCCGCTTGCTGAGGAGATTCTTGCCGATCCTGCCCGTCAAAACTACAAAGCCGCACTGCAAAACTGGACGCAAGGACATCAAAAAACCCTGCCTGAATATCGCACTCAAGAAACCGGGAATACTCACAACGATCCCCAACGCTTTGTCTCAGAGGTCTGGATTCAAGGACGCTGCATGGGACAAGGCACAGGTCGATCGCGTAAAGCTGCCGAACAAGCAGCGGCACAAGAAGCGTTTTTAGTGCTGAGCCGTCAGGAGACTTAACCCCGACCTGCCAGCCGAACTTCTGGAGGAACGGGTATGTCAGAGCAGAGTACGATCGCGCTTTTCGGCGTTGGTCGATGGGGCGTTCATTTATTGCGAAATTTCTTACAGCACCCAAACGCGCGAGTGGTCGCGATAGTTGATCCTTGCTTGGAGCAGTTAGAAAGCATCGCACAGCGGTTTGAGTTGGATCAGCGCATTTTTTTCACGACGCAATGGCAAGATGCGCTGGAATTGAGCGGGTTGGATGCCGTTGCGATTACAACCCCGGCAACGACTCATCACGAGTTAATCACAGCGGCACTCAAGCAAAATCTTCATGTTCTCGCCGCGAAGCCACTCACTTTAAGCGCCGCTGAGTCGATTCAGCTTTGCCAACTCGCGGAACAGCAGCAGCGGCAGTTAGTCATTGATCACACTTATTTATTTCATCCTGCGGTGATTCGGGGGCGAGAATGGGTTCAATCCGGCAAACTTGGCAAACTGCGTTATGGGTACGCGACTCGATCTCACTTAAGCCCAGTTCGCACCGATGTCGATGCGCTGTGGGATTTGGCAATCCACGATATTGCAATTCAGAATTTTTGGCTAGGGGAAACGCCGTGTCAAGTTGAGGCGAAAGGATCGACCTGGTTACAAAAAGGTTTAGCGGATACGGTTTGGGCGACTTTGATTTATCCTTCTGGGTTTGAAGCGAGGCTGCATCTCAGTTGGCTCAATCCTGATAAACAACGTCGATCGTGCATCGTCGGCGAAAATGGCAGCTTGATTTTTGACGAACTCGCTCAGGAGCAATTAACGGTGCAGTGGGGAAGATTCGACGAGAAATTTAAACCGATCGAGCAAAGCCGCGAAATTCTTGAGTTGCCGAATCAAGAGCCGCTCTATCAAGTTTGCAGCCATTTTCTAGAGTGTGTGAAGCAGAATCGAACTTCAGAAATTTCGTCGGGCTGGCTCGGTGCGGAATTGGTGCAAACTTTGGTCGCGATGTCGGAATCGATGCGGGAAGGCGGAAAAGCGATCGAGATTCTGAAGCAGGAAATTTAGCTGGGGAGAACGGGGAGAACCAGAAATGATTTTTCCTCCCCGTCTCCCTTAGTCTTCACCTAACTAGCCCGGAGAAGTCGCATCAACCCGTATTTCTCATTCCCGCAGCAATGCCGTTGATTGTAAGCAATGCTCCGCGTAGCAGTTCACCTTTGCTGTAGCGCGATCGCACAACGCCCGAAGCCGCCAAAGTCTTGTGCTGACGCAACCGCTTCAACAACGACACCTGCAAGAATCCTAAAGGCACGATCGTACCGTTGCGTAACTGTACCGATCTCTGAAGTTCAGGGTCGCCATCGAGCAGGCGATTGTGTCCGGTAATCTTCAGCACTAACTCACGAGTCAAGAGATACTCATCGCGAATCTGCTCAAATACTGGAGCAAACCGCTCCCGGTCTTCTGGCTGTGTGAGTTCATCGACGTAGTGGCTTGCGATTTGTAGATCAACTTTAGAAAGCGTCATTTCAACTCTAGAAATTGCCATTTTGAAGAAAGGCCATTTGTAGTAGAAATGCCGTAAAAGCTGCATATGTTTCTCTGGTGCTTCATCGAGAAATCCTTGCAGCGCAGTCCCGACTCCGTACCAAGACGGCAGCAAAAATCGGCTTTGTGTCCAGCTAAAGACCCAAGGAATTGCCCGCAGACTCGCGAGATCTTTTTTGCCGCCGCGACGGGCTGGACGAGAGCTAATTTGAAGCTGACTGATTTCCTCGATCGGGGTGACTTGATGAAAGAAATCAATAAAATCGGGTTGCTCGTAGATCAGTCCGCGATAGTGAATTCTCGATCGAGCCGCCAACTCTTCCATCACTTGCTGCCACGGTTCAATTTCATCAAACTTATTCAGCAACAAGCTGCCTTGAATCACTGCGGTCGTAACAGTTTCTAGGTTGTAGAGTGCAAGTTCTGGCAGTGAATACTTCGAGGCAAGCACTTCACCTTGCTCTGTAATTTTGATTCGACCGTTTACACTATGTCCGGGTTGCGCCAGAATTGCTTCGTAAGCAGGGCCGCCGCCGCGACCGACAGAACCGCCGCGACCGTGAAAAATCCGCAGCACGACCCCATGTTCATCAGCAATGCTTTGGAGGGCTTGTTGAGCTTTATGAATTTCCCAATTACTGCTGAGGAATCCAGAGTCTTTATTGCTGTCAGAATAACCGAGCATGACTTCTTGGAGTGCGGTTTTAACCCCGATCGATTCAAATCCACCCGCTAATAGTGCTTTGTAGAAGGGCTGATCAAACACACCCTGCATTACGCTAGGCGCTTTCTGTAAGTCTTCCACAGTTTCAAACAGCGGCACGACTTGAATCGTTCCCAGCCCGGTTGCAGGGTCATAAAGTCCAGCTTCTTTGGCAAATAGCAACACTTCAAGCAAGTCACTAACATCGTGACTCATGCTGATAATGTAAGTGCGGCAGATATCAAGGCCGAATTCTTGTTGCAGCTTGCGAACCATGCGGAAGGTCGCGATCGCTTCACGAGTGCGATCGGAAAACGGCATCTCTGTGGGAATCAAGGGTCTACGAGTTTGTAGCTCGGTGATTAGCCATTCGCACCGTTCCGCTTCGGTCATGTCGTTGTAAGCTTTCGGCAAAACTTGCAGATATTCCACAATTTCATTCATCGTTTCTGAATGACGAGGGCTTTCTTGCCGAATGTCGAGATGCGCTAAGTTAAACCCGAAGATTTCAACTTGGCAGATGAGATGTTCCAGATCGCGACAGCTTAGACCTGTTGCCGCTAAGTTGCTTTGAATTAAACGGAGTTCTGCGAGGAAATCATCGCCCGATCGATAAATCGTAGCTTCGTCGTATTCGGGAATTTCTTGCTGTAGTCCGTCGCCGTTGTAGAGAATGTGATTGCGATCAAGCGTGTTCTCTAGCCGCTTGCGAATGTAAGCCAATTTGAGCCGATATGGTTCTTGGCGGTAGCGGATCGATAAGCGATCGTACACATCCGGCATTCGCTGCTGATCTTGTTCGAGCGATTCTAGCAGGTCGGGGAGAACATCGCTCCAGTGCAAAGACAGACTCAGCAAATCGGTTAATGTCTGGATCGATTGAACGTATCGTTCTAAGACTAAACGACGCTGATAACAGGCGGTTTGCCAGGTAACTTGGGGAGTGACTGAGGGATTACCATCTCGATCGGCTCCTACCCATGAACCAAACTGACAGAAATTGCGGCGCGGCATCTGCATTGTTGGAAATGAGCCATGAACCGCCTCTTCTAACCGCTGGTACAGATGGGGAATCGCATCGAAAATCACTTCGCGGAAATAGTGCAGCGCGTGATCGACCTCGTCTAAAACTGTTGGCTTGAATTGATGCAGTTCATCAGTGCGCCACCAGAGACGAATCTCTTCAGTCAACTGATCGCGCAGAGCATCAGCTTCCCAAGAAGAAGAAAGCCCGATCGCCTTTAAACTGTCTTCAATACTATCCAACTGGCGAAGAATTTTGGCAATTCGTCGCTGCTTATCTCGAATCGTGTGGCGAACAATCTCAGTCGGGTGAGCAGTAAAAACCAACCAGACATCTAACTGATTGATCAACCGTTCAATCTGTTGGGGTGGAACATTTAGCTGCTTTAACCGGGGAAACAGCCAATGAAAGGTGCCGATTTCGCGACGAGAAGCCGACTCATGCAAACTGCGCTCTAGAAAGTCGGCTTCAGGTCGTCCCGCATCTTCCTCGGTCGCATACGCTTGACGTTTATGTTTTGGATCAGGTTGAGCGTGTCCTTCTCGCGCCATCCGATACTGCAACTGCTGATCGCGCTGTTCGTAATGCTGCTCAACAATATTAATCAATTGAAAATAAAGCGCAAAGGCGCGGGCGGCCCGAATCGCTTCATTGAGATCGAGCTTTTCTACGACTTGCAACACTTCCGACCCGGTAAACGTCGTCGCCTGCCCCTCTGGAGAACAAATCTGTCTCAGTTGATTCAGCAGATCAACCAATTCCTGCCCACATTCTTGGCGCAACACGGCTTCCCAGAGATCCTCAACGATTCTGAGCCGATGACGCAAAAATAAATCAGACATCAGTGCGGTGACATCTTCGGATGCCGTAGTGATGCTGGCAAAAGATTCGTCGGAAGAAGGGCGGGTCGAACTCATACAGTATTCCAGAGAGGTTCAACAATTTTAGGAGAGATGGGCGCGATTGGGGAGATGGCAAACGTTCGACTATGGATTCGGCGGAAAGTCTAAGCGCGGGAGGCGATCGCCTCTGAAAATTTCTTCGCTCATTGTGCCGAGTTCTTGCAGGGTTTGCACGATCGCATTCCCTCCAACCAAAGCGACCAAAACGGGAACCGTTGCTAAACTCAAAGCAACATCGGGATCGAGAAAGCCTAAAATGCGATCGGATTCAGATTTCATCAGATTGTAGGTTCCAACGGTAGAGTAATCCAGTGTCTAGCGTAACAGTCTAAATTGCACGTCTGTGCATCGTTTCTCTAGATGTATCTAAAGGGATGAGAAAGAAAAACGGAAAAATTTCGGGTTTAAAACCGAGGAAGCAATCGGCAAGCGGGGTAGCAGCACTCCGGAGTGATACATTAGACTCCGAAAAAGTTGTACCGATGGTGCGGTTTGTGCTTACCATAACTAAAAAAAGTGTATCAAAATCAAAAGTTAAGCTTAAATGCAGCAAGGTTGGAAAAATCACATTTTAAGGGCAAACGCCGCAGACCGTGAAGCGATCTCTGCCCAAGACTATTCCGACAAGACCATCACTCATCGTTGAACATCGCACAGGGAATCAAAATTCGGATGGGGAATCGATCGCCGTACACGCTCTCTTCGTCACCACAAGCTGTGGGATCACGGTTGCCATTGCTGCCGTGGCTCTACCGCGTTATCGGCATTCCTCACGTCAATCTCCAAGTGCGGCTGCGCGGAAATAATCTCTACCTCTTAGCGGAAGGGCGCGACTGCCCCAATCGATCGCTAATTTTTGAACAGTTGGTGAGATCGCTCTCGAAAACCCAAATCGAAACGCTGCTCCCGCCCTCACAGCCCAAAATTTATCAAGTAATTCTCTATGGTCGTCGCGTTGGGGAGCCACGTCCACAATGGGCGGAGGTGATTCATCTCGCGCAGATCGATCGCTATTTGGAAAACCTCGATGATCCGAAAACTGAGGCAGAAACGACGGTTGCGATCGAGCTTGCAAATTTGGGCATGGCAAGACGCGGAAGACCCGATGCGATCGCGCGTTACCTCAGTGAAGCGTTGACGGCGTTGGGAGTTGCGGTGCGGGCGAGTGTGAAATCAGCGGCACTACCCGAAGAAACGGGACTCCCTCAAACGGCGAATTTAGCTTCAGTATTTAGCAGTACGGCATCTCTCACGCCTCAAGCGTTGTTGAATCGGTTGTGGGTCGTGTGCGAATCGGCATACAGTCCAGACTCTACGCTGTTGACCGAAACGATCGCGCAAAACCTTCGCGATTTAGAACTCGACGGATTTCGAGATGCGATCGTGTTTAGCCGCGTTCGAGGTGAAACCGAGCCGGAATGGGTGTTGCGAGTTGATTTGACTCCGCCCCAGGAAATGCTGAAGGATTGGGCGCGTTGGGGAGATGTAGAAGCCCTGACGCGATTAATGAACAACGCAGTCCGGGATCAAGGAGTCGAGATTGCCGCGACGTTGATGGATATTACGCTGCACGTTACGGCTCAACGCACAGATGCCCCGGAGAAAGAACGGGTCTTCGCCGCGATCGCACCTCTAATCGATACGATCGCACCCCAAGGCATTCACGCAATGGCGGTTTACGGACTGAGCGGCACACCGAACCCGATGCCGCACTTATCGATCCCTGATGCTCCGGTTTGGGTGCAGTGGATGAATTTACCTGCCGCAGAACATCCCGCTTTATCTGAATCAACGCGGCAGTTAGCGCAGCAAGGGGATTTAAGTGCGATCGCGTTTCTGCTGACTCGCCAACTCAATCCCAATCTCGATACGCAGTTAGCCACGGGCGGAATTCGGCTTCAGGTGCGGCAGAAAGAAGATTTGCTGCACATCATGACCGATGCCCCGGTTTGTCCGCCTCAAAGTCAGGTGGGCACAAAAGTCGCGAAATATATCCGATCTCTGAATCTTCCCGATGTTCAAGGTGTTCGGATTTACGGGCGACGATCGGGACAAAAGCGTCCCTTATGGAGTTACGGCGTTGATTTTGCAACGCGCGATCATTTAATTCCCGAAGCAACTCCAGAATTTGCGGCATCGGATGCGTATGTGGGCGATCTTTTAACCAAAGAACCCGGAGCGCTGACCGTTCCAGAGTTTGAAGACACAGAACCAACGATCTGGGATCGACTGATCGAAGCGATTCAGGGCGGCATGGCACGGACTCGAATTTTTACGATCGCATCTGAAACCGCACCCAATACCGCACGCGCTACACAATCCGCCGCCCCAAACGAAGTAAAAGCTGCGATCGTCTGGGCAGTTCTCGGAATTTTGCTCACCGTTCAAGCGGATTGGCTACTTGGGCAATTTGTAAAGCCGTTAATTGCAGCGAAAGCGACCCCGACTGTTTCTCCTGCTCCCTTGCCCCCAGAACAGACCGCATTACCGCAACTCTCGCTACAAAAGACGGCAGGATTTGACGTGATCGGATCGGGATTCACGCAGTCGGGACAGACGCTAATGACACCGGGATCAGACTCGACGGCACTGCTCGCTTCACCGTTGAAACCCAAAGCCGCGATCGACACTTCTCGATCGCCTTATCCAACGTTTAACGCGCCTCAGTTGGATGAGAAATTCGTTTTGTATCGGCAGTACGTCGCTCAAAATGGTGTGCCAGATATTTTAGTAGTCGGTAGTTCCCGCGCGATGCGGGGCATTGATCCGGTGGTTCTAGAACAGACCCTAGCCACCCAGGGATATCCGGGAATGCGCGTGTTTAACTTCGGGGTCAACGGTGCAACGGTTCAAGTCGTGGATCTGATCGTGCGGCGCGTCTTGGCATCGGAAAAACAGCCGAAAATGATTTTATTTGCAGATGGATTGCGGGCGTACAACGATGGGCGACCCGATGCGACGTTTAACGCGATCGTCTCTTCTCCCGGATTCCGCAAGCTTCCCGAAATCGCAACTGAATCCGCTCCCAATCCGACTCAGGCATTTACCAAACCCTTAGAAACCATTGCTCGAACGAATACTACGGTTGTCGATCGCTATCAATCTTTCAACGATCAACTTCTACAGCAAGCAGGTCAACTTTCTACCGTTTGGAACGAGCGCGATAAGCTCCAAACTCTTCTCAAGCGCGGGTTATCTTTCAGCTTCGCGCCGACCGCAAGTTCTGAACCCGACGGCGAATCGACGATCGCACAAGACGGGCAGGGCTTGATCGATATCAATGGATTTTTGCCGATCTCGAATCGATTCAATCCGGTTACTTACTATCAGAAATATTCTAGAGTTGCTGGAGATAGTGATGCGGATTATGCGAATTTCAACTTAGACGGGGCGCAAACTCAGGCATTACGATCGCTGGCTCAATACACGAAATCGCAAGAGATTCCGCTAGTCGTACTCAATCTGCCGCTGACTGAAAACTATCTTGATCCGTACCGACGCGATCGCGAACAGCAGTTTCAGCAATACCTGATGCGACTGTCTGGAGAACTCGGTTTCACCTACCGCGACCTGCTCGAAAATTGGAAGAATACACCCGATTATTTCTCTGATCCAAGCCATCTAAACCGCTATGGCGCTCATGCTGTCTCGACTCACATTGCCAAAGATCCGCTGATTCCCTGGAGGAAGCGGTAATTCCTACAGGAATGTTGCATCAGAAACCTTGAATCGTAAAGGGCAAAGACATCAACAATGGAAAGCATCAAATTTTGTCAGCGCGTTGGACAAGATGGCGTTCTGCATCTAGAGATTCCTACTGGACTGACAGAGCGAGAAGTAGAAGTGATGGTCATCTATCAGCCCCTTCAATCCGATCACCGATCGCTTGAGCAACTCTACGGCGTTTGTGCCGATGATCCGATTACACTTGACGATCGTGGAATTTTAGAAAGCTCTGATGATGAGATGGTTGGAGCATTCGACTAGAAATGCGCTACCTGTTGGATACAAATGTCTGTGTCGTGTATTTGAATGGTCGTTCACGTTCAGTTTGCGATCAATTACTTTCAATTTCGACTGACGAAATTGCGGTTTGTTCGATCGTCAAAGCTGAATTATTTTATGGAGCGATGCGAAGCAATAATCCAACTCAAACATTGAATCGGCAACAACAGTTTCTTAGTCGATTTGTTTCACTTCCTTTTGACGACGAAGCCGCCCGAACTGGCGGGCAAATTCGGGCACAGCTTGCAATCGGAGGCAGTCCAATCGGGGCTTATGATCTTCAAATTGCTGCGATCGCGTTAGCAAATCATCTCACGCTAGTCACGCACAACACACGAGAGTTTGAGCGAGTTGAAGAGCTTCAAATTGAAGATTAGGAAATTTGAAATATGAGCAAGCTTGTAGATGTCAAGCGATTTGTTGCTCTTGAACTCAACACTATCGCTTTAAGCGTGGGGAGAGCGCTAAAAAGCCCTCAAACTGGACTTGATCGCTTGTAATCGTACTCGCACCGCTGATACTGCGAATACTGCCCAAGCTATCCTGCACCTGAGTCACAAACGGATTTCCCTGCATCGATCGACCCCCCAAAACGGGCAGCAAGCCGTTGTTTACAAATGACATAAACGCGCCTTGATTCACATAGAAATAGCCCAAATTTGCATTTGGGAAAGGCTCGATTGCAGATTTAAAATTCGGGGTTTGGGTGAGATTTCGCGTTGGTTTCGGATTAAATTCACTCAGCGATCCGCCCCCAAATAGCATTAACAGCGTGTTCTCATCTGTCCAACCGTGGCTAAAGAAATTCAGCGATCGACCGTTGTTTACGGCTCCGTAGTTGATGAAGGGCTGACCCGCGATCGTGCTTTGCTGAACGAGTGGCTTGCCTAAACGTGGTGTGACAAACGCTGTAAATTTGTTGAGCGCCGTTTCCGCCGCAGCGCGATCGTCGGTTTGCACCATCATGCCCAGCGCGATATCCATGTTTGAAGAGGTGGCGGGAATGAATCCTTTATTAGTGGGATAAGCGAATACCACATATTCCCCGTTCATCCAGGGGGCAAGATCGCGATCGTCAACGCCGAAAGCACTCTGCATCGACTGCCGCGCTTGTTCTAAGTACTTCTTCCAAGTCGGCTGAGAGTCTAACCCGACTGTCAAAACGCGCCAGTAAAGCGATAAATTCTGGCTGTTTGCGACCATGTAATTTACTTCGGGTAAGCGTTGTAGAATTTGGTTGCGAGTCGTGAGCGGAGTCAGCAAATTCTCTGGAACGGCTTGTTTAAGATTCACGCCGAATTGGGCGCGTAATCCCGTAGATTCAGCCCACACATAGCCTTCTGCGGTGTCGTAAAACTGCGCTAGCGGATCAATTAGGGTCGGATCAAGAGCAAAGTTTGGCAGGGCAGGAGCATTTGGAGCATTTTTCGTGATTTCTTCTAGCTGAACTTGCTGGATCTGATTGATCGCTTTCAAGGCTTCGATGTACTTGCCGTACAACATCGCGATCGATTGAGCCGATCGCGGATTCTGTTCGATTCGCTGAAACTTAGGATTTTCGGAAAGCTTGCTCTGGGCATCAAGCATTTCTTGGATGGCTTCAGCAGAATTTGCACTGACAAAATAACCGGGGAGAACTGCGATCGCGAGTTTTGGAACTGGAATCGATACTGCTCTAGGTTTAGGTTTAGGAGGTGTTACTGGCTTTTGGTCTTCCTCGATCGCGTAAAGCTCAGTTTCTACTCCACTCCGCTTTTCCGGTTGAAATTCTAAAATTGTTGCGCCTTTGTACTGAATTTCTTTTGGCGCTTTGCGAAAGGCTCGAATGGAATTGACATATTTATCCAGCGCTGTCTGATCCTTCACCGATGAAACCATCAAAATGCTTTTTGCCGACAGCAACGCAACTCCGAACTGATCACCCAACCAAGGCTGAATATCTTCCTCAAAACTGGTTTCCTGATTGGTCGGGTAAAAGATTCTTCCTGGAAACGTCAAATTGTTTGGAAACAGATTGAATTGGCTTAACGCTTTCCAGCGATCGTTCTGAGTGTTGATCATCACCACACCCAATGTTTCTGCGGGCAAGATTGAAGCCATGGAAGTCGATCGCGTGACAGGAGAAGTCACTGAGGCAGGTTGAGCCAGAACTTTTGGAGTCGCCAGCGTCAATTCTGGAACAGTAACCAGACTGAGCGCGGCAAGCGTTGTAAACAAAGAGCGTTTTAGCAACATGATTGAGGTGAATAGCGTGATAATTGAAATCCTGCTTGAAAGGATGAAGCTACCGAAATCGTTCAGTAATCTTTACACTAGGGTTCCCAAGAATCCGAATTGTGGCGTTGTAAATGCTAGGAGTGACCACTTTGACGGCTCTAGAAACATTTGAAATTGAAACCGCAGAAACTCTTGTTAGATTAGCAGTCTTGCTGATCTTCGTGCTAGCAGTTGCATTCTTCGTCGCAGTAGAACTTGCGATCGTCTCCTCATCCAAGGGCGAAATCGACTCACTCGCCCGCCAAGCCGATCGCCCCGGAACTCAGAAAGCAGCACAACGAGTTCAGCACGCCCAAAATAACTTGGGGCAGTATCTTTCTGTGACGCAAACTGGAACGACTGCCGGGAGCTTATTACTCGGATGGCTCGGAGAAGGCGCAACGGTGTATTGGATCGAACCTTGGATCATGCTGCTACCCATTCCGCATCTCCCCGTAATGATCACAGTCCATACGATTGCGACTGCGATCGCGTTTCTGATCGTAACGTATGTTGAAATCGTTCTAGGCGAACTGGTTCCGAAAGTGCTGGCGGCTCACGCTCCGGAAAAAACCGCAATGGCGTTGATTCGTCCGCTTCAGATTTGTTCTTATTTATTTTTTCCGGTTTTGGTGATTCTGAATGCAACTGTACGACTGTTAACAGGCTGGATTACGAATCGCGATCGCATTGCTGAAGATGAATTTATTCGGAAAGATGAGTATTCTGTTCTACTTGCTGGAACGGTTGATATTACAACTGTGAATCAACAATTAAATCTAAGCCTGCCTGCAAGTGATGCCTATCGAACCGCAGCAGGTTTTATGATTCACCACATGAATCGGGTTCCAGCAACGGGCGATCGATTGCAGTGGGGCGAATTGGAGTTTGAAGCAACGCGCGTGGTAGAAAATCAGATAGAAACGCTTTTGTTGCGTCAGGTGACTCGTCCGTTGCTTGAAGGCACACTCGAAAAAACTCTAACCGCCAGTTCTTATGATTGAAATTGTGAAATCCGGTGCAGCATTTTACGATCGCACTGCTTGGGGGCAAATCACGGTCACAGATGACGATCGCCTTAATTTTCTCCATAATCAAAGCACCAATACCTTTAAGCTCAGAAAGCCTGGTGAAGGGTGTGATACCGTTTTTCTTACTTCGACCGCAAGAACGATCGATCTGACCACTGCTTATGTTCTAGAAGATTCAGTTTTGCTGCTGGTTTCACCTGGAATCAGTGAAAAACTGATCGCATTTCTCGATCGCTATATCTTCTTCGCGGACAAGGTAAAGCTTACCGATGTGACTGAACAAACCGCAGCATTTAGCCTAATCGGTGCAAAGAGTCATGACATTGTTAAAGCGCTCGGCGCAGAGAGCTTAATCGATCAACCTTACGGAACTCATTGTCTGGTAGATCAGATTCGGATTGCGGTAGGTAGCGGATTAGCAACGGAAGGCTACACATTAATATGCGATCGCGCGATCGACCTCAAGCAGAAATTAATTGACCTCGGAGCGACCCAGATCGATGATCCGACTTGGGATGCACTCCGAATCGAACAAGGTCGCCCGATGCCCGGTTCTGAACTCACAGAAGACTACAATCCATTAGAATCGGGACTGTGGCACACCATTTCTTTTAACAAAGGTTGCTATATCGGACAAGAAACGATCGCGCGGCTCGATACTTACAACGGCGTAAAACAACAGCTTTGGGGAATCAAGCTTAATCAACCTGCGGAACCGGGAACAATCGTCACGATCGACAGCGAAAAAGTAGGGCTAATCACCAGTGTTGCAGACTCGATCGGGCTTGCATACATCCGCACAAAAGCAGGCGGAGCAGGCTTAAAAGTTGATTTGGGCGAAATTGTTGACCTTCCATACTTGACTCGTGAGAAGCAGAATTAATCATTCTGTTTCTCACAGAATGATCAAGACTTTTTGATCCGAATTGCAACCACGCTACTTGCAAAGTTGTAAGTCGGGCCATCTAGCTCGATCGTGGTTCCCACCTTGACCTTCTCGCCCCCCAACACAGGCGTTCCATCCACGATCGGAACCTCATTCGCCAATGTCAGCATCATATCTGTCGTCAAAGCAAGCTCTGGACGCGGATCAGGAAACACTTTCAACGTTCCATCTGGTTGTGGAGCAGCAACGGTACGCGGCAAGAACTTAATCTCTTTCAGCTTCGCTGTTCCCGATGGCTGCTTCCGCACCAAAATATTAGTCGTATTGCCAGCTTTGACCACATCTTTTGGATTCGTCGCGCTCAGTCCACGTACTACCACATCCACCTCAACAGCTTGTCGCGTCCCCTGAGCCGATCCCGATGCTCCCGGAAAGATAAAAATCCCAAACACCACCAGCAGAATCACGAGTGCTGCACCCACATCTAGGATGCTGACTTTACCGAAGAGCCGACCTTGGGAATCCACAATAGCCATAGTGATACTTAATCTAGATGTCTTGTGCGTTGCCTTGCTTTATCGTCAATACTCAATCAACGCCAGTCAAGATTAGCATGAGTCTGGGAAGCGATCGAGCAAATTTCAAGTTCTGCCGCAACTAAATTAAGCCGAATTGCGTCTTGACCCCAAGCGCCTCACGCCTTTCTCTACTGTTCTATGATTACAAAAACTTTGCGTCGCCGTTGGCTGTATCCAGTTTTATCGATCGTAATGGTTGCCGGGATTTGTTTCGGTCAGCCGTTAGTCGCTCAAGCAATCTCTTGGGGCGATCTGATCCGGGGAGGAATCCAAATTGTTCAAGGCGTTCAGCTTTCTCGCTTGAATGATAGTCAAGAAGCGGATCTCGGTCGCCAAATTAATGATGAATTGACCAGTCGCCAAGTCCGAATTGTTCGCGATCCGGCTTTGATAGCTTATGTGAATGAAATTGGGCAGAGACTGGTTCCAAGTAGCGATCGCTCTAATATCCGCTATACCTTTCAAGTCGTCGATGACAAGAGCATCAACGCTTTTGCAACGATGGGCGGCTATGTCTACGTGAATCGAGGTTTGCTAACTGCGGCAGATAATGAAGCGCAAGTTGCAAGCGTAATCGGACATGAGATGGGACATATTTCCGGAAAACACGCCCTTAAACAAATGCGTCAAGCAGCAGTACAGCAGGGATTACTGGCAGCGGGTGGACTTGATCGCAGTACAGCGGTCAATCTCGGCGTTCAGCTTGCCTTGCGTTTACCGAATAGTCGCCGCGATGAGTATGAAGCCGACGAACGCGGATTACGCACCATGAGCCGTGCGGGATATGCTCAATCTGAAATGGTTGCCTTCATGCGAAAACTGCTGAGTTCGTCCTCTCCGCCCACGTTTCTCGCAAATCACCCAGCAACTTCCGATCGCATTGGGCGGCTCAATCAACTGATCAGCCAGAACCCGGCTCCCGGACGTGCTGGAATCGACACTACAAGTTATCGATCGCGACTCCGCTAAAAACAAAGAACTCCGAGCGTTTCATTTCACTCGGAGTTCTTCTGTTTGAACCTCTACATTCTCAGAGCTTGTCGCCGTCCACGTTTCCGAGGTTCCACTCGAATGGTCGCTTCGTCTAAGGTCAGCGTCCGCACCTGATTTGTATACACATTGACCTGATGAACCCGCTGGTTATCCACTTCTAGCGCAGTCAGCCACCCGCTTTTCGGATGATACGCTCCCGTATCAATGCCTAACCAACCCCGCCCCCGTGCGATCGCTCCCGGCGTAACACCTTGAAACGTAAAAGTGATCGTGTGTCCTGTGATGATCGTTTTATCGGCAAAATAGGGCTGCATCGAGCTGTGAAACTCATCGCGAATCCAGCAGAACTCAGCGTAGCCTTGTTGCTCGATCGGTAAGTGCGGATTCACACCCGCATGAACTAGCCAAATATCGCCCAAATCCAAATAAGTCGGCAGTGTGCGAATCCATTTTACGTGCTCAAGCAGCAACTCGATATCGGCATAGCTTGAAACCGTTGCCCGTCCGCCACTCTGTAGCCATGCCTGGAGTGCAGGGGGATGAACTTGCCCATTCGGAAAGGCTTCGAGCAACAGATGTTCGTGATTGCCGAGGAGCGAGCGATGTGGACTATTTTTGACAAACTCGATCACTTGGCAGCTTTGCGGGCCACGATCGATCAAATCGCCCAGAAAATAAACCTGATCCTCCGCTCCAGGCGAGATCGCGTTGAGCAAGTTCATCATCCCTTCGTAGTGACCATGCACATCACCAATCACAATTCGACGTGAGGGTTGCTGACTCATGCGATCGTCCTTCGGAAACAGTTAAGACTAGGAATTAGACACCAGAACACAGCAATAGGGATCTGAGCATATGCCACAATTATGCCCTGTCCACTCTCAAGATTTTACTGTAGTCACGAGATTCTCATCATTCCTGGGCCATTCCTTCATCTTCCCAAGGCTTTTAGAAATTGCTGGAATCCCGCGAAGAGTCCAGGTTTCGCCCCTTGCCCCAAAACCCCTGCGAAAATTTCGTCTAACTTTTCCGAATCGGGGCGGTCTTGTTCTTCAGCAATCAATTGATACTCATCGTCGGGTGCATACCAAACCTGCCACGGAGACGGGTAGCAGCGCAGAATCGCAGACTGATCATCGAGCGGACGCAAATAATAACAAGGCTCGATCGTATCTAAAAATCGCTGTCTCAACTGTCGTCCTGCGTAGCCAATCCCGATCGTTGCGACATCTTCCAATTTAGGATTGAGCAAAATGACAGGACGTTCGCCTGCGGCATTGCAAATCTGTTCAACCGGATTCACTTCGACCGAGCTTGGCGAGACAAAAACGTAGATTTCGTCGTCGGGGTCAACTTGTTCTTCAACCGGAGTCGTTTGGCGCGATCCAGCAACATCCAAGCTGCGAATTTGATGCGGAACGTCCTGCCAATCGCGTTTTGCTAGCGCTGCAATCCCGGAATCCGTAAAAAACAGTTTCAATCCTGACCCTCGATCGCGAAAAATCGAAATGAATTTTTCGGCGATCGGCAGCGATTTCAATTCTGGAAACACGAGTTCGACCTGCAAGCGGGTGTAACCTGCGGCAAGCGCGGCTTGAGTCGCGCTTTGAGCTTGAGCGATCGCGTCATCTAAAGTATTTGGCAGTTCAGGCATATCGTTTTATTTTAAACAGCAGTATCTCGGCAAAGCTTATCGTACAATGCGGTCTAGCCTTTATTTTAGAGGAGCGGCGCGATCGATGTTGACTTCCACACGCGAACTTTTGGAAACGGCGCGGCGACATATTTTCGCGATCGGGGCGTTCAATGTCTACAACCTCGAAGGAGTCAAAGCAGTCGTGAACGCAGCCGAGATCAGTCGCAGTCCCGCGATGCTGCAACTCCATCCCAGTGCATTGAAATACGGAAATTCTCCGCTCGTCGCGATGTGTCTCGAAGCAGCAGAAGCGGCAACCGTTCCGATTTCCGTTCACCTCGATCACAGCACTTCGGTAAAAGACATCGATCGCGTTTTACAAGAAGGCGTGCGATCGATTATGGCGGATGGTTCTCCAATGCCGTATGAGAAAAATCTAGAATTCACGCGCGATATGACACGATTGGCGCATTCATATCACGCGATCGTCGAAGCCGAAATCGGACGTATCAGCGGCACAGAAGATGGATTAACGATCGCAGAAAAAGAAGCGAAAATGACCGATCCTCAGCAAGCGGTTGAATTCGTTCAAGCAACTCGTGTCGATGCGTTGGCAGTCACGATCGGCAACGTTCACGGAGAATACAAAAGCCCACCTCGTCTCGATTTCCCACGTTTAGAAAAGATTCGCAATCTCTTAGAAATTCCACTCGTATTACATGGCGCATCGGGACTGCCTGCGGAAATGATTGCTCGATCGATTCAACTCGGCGTGTGCAAATTCAACGTCAACACCGAAGTTAGACAAGCGTATATGCAGGCGTTGAAAGATGAGATCTGCGGGCAGGAAGAGAAGGATTTATTGGACGTGACCGGAGAAGCGATCGCGGCAATGCAAGAGGTAATTATCGATAAACTAGAGCTATTCGGCTCAGTCGGCAAAGCTCATTTACACGAAACGCCTTACGCGACCACTTTAGCGGCAGCAGCTCACCGAAATTAGAGAATCTACTCAACAAAAAAGGAGCCGATCGACAAAGGCTCCTTTTTTATTCAGTTTCTAATTCGATTAAGGCTGTTTGCACGTTCTGAACTGATTCTGAAAGTTCTGCGGCCCTTTATAGCCAGAATTGTCTGCTAACTGCTGCAAGGTTTGCCGTCCGCTAAAAAACCGCCCATTAATCTGCCAAGTCGGAAATCCTGCTTTTTGCCCCAACTGCTTCTCAGCCTCTCCTAAAACTCTCTGACAAGTTTCGATTTGAGCATCTTTACCGCCTTCGGCGCACTCAATGTAAGGAAATTCTTTGTACGCCTCTTTACCAAACAGTTCTTTTTGTTCACAGCAGTGAGGACACCAATAAGCCCCATACATCACAGATCCAGTCTGCTTCAAATGCTGCGCTAACTGAGTCTCCGCATCTCCCGATGGATTATCAATCAGAAAATAAGGATTTCCCTGAGCATCTGAAATCGTTGCCGCATTCACGGGAACCTGTCCCACCGAAGCGCCCCAAGCGATCGACCCAATCAGCGCCACAATTCCAACGATCGAACCTAAAAACACCAACTGTCCACGATCGTTCCAATCGCGCCCAATCAATGTCAGTACAAACATCAGCGTCGCAAACGTCGCAGATGCGAGGCAGAAATAACAAATCCCATTCACCCCAAACTGCGACACAAATTTAGAGAACATGACGTACATCAAGTAGCCGCTAAATAGCAGCATCGCCGTTGCGCCCGCAAAGAGCAGCAACCAGGTCTGATTCTCCAGATTCGTTCGGACAGATTTCTTTTCCTCTGGATTCACAAGCAGCGGAACGAGCGCAAACGTTGCCATCGCCAGATATGCCAACAAACCATATAGCGACAGCGGTAGTCCAAATAGCACCGCATACGGGCTTTCTAGCACTCGTTCGCATCCCGATGTGGGACACGCCACAACGCTGCTGAACAACTTATTGAAGGTGATGTAGCCCGTATTGAGGATGCCAAGCACTGCGATCGCGCCGATGAGTAGGCGTGAGTTGCGGTAAATCCAGGGCGTAGAACGTCGGCGAGTCATAATGTGATTTCAACGGGAGTGGCTCTATACTCTATCAGCGTAACTGCTGCAACGGTTACTTGTGATCTGTTGTCTATTTTGGCTGACTTTGGGTCGATCGCGCCGTTTGTTTTAAAGACTGCGATCGTGCTTTCAGGTTTCCTTTAAAACTTGCTTGCAAAGTTGCGCTTCTTTTGTTACGTTAATTGAGCGCTAAAAAACGCGATCGCCGGGATAGCTCAGTTGGTAGAGCAGAGGACTGAAAATCCTCGTGTCACGAGTTCAAGTCTCGTTCCTGGCATAGGTTCTAGCCTCCCAATTGGGGGAATGAGCTAAATCTGAGCTAGAACCTAAAAACAATCGAATAGATGGGACTGCGGATCTGATGCCGTATTCACAGCTTTTTAGGGAAGTAAATACCCCATAGAAAGCTGTGAATACCGAAATAAGATGCCGCCTGTTTTTCTGTGTGTTCCCCCTACTGAATATAACTTTCAGATCCTTATCCCATAAGGGGAACACACAGAAATCGTTCAGACAAACGATCGACTTCAGAATGGGCAGAATTCCCCAACCCAAAGCGAAACCCCGTCGATCGCGCTTCTGGTGAGCAGTTGATCGACGGGGCTTATTAAAATTGTAGTATCGCGACTACAAAATGAATTACAAGCTATGCAGCAAGCTACATCTTATTACACGCCCAAGCCAGGGCAGAAACCGATCATGATGGTTAGTCAGCCTGTCTACAGCGACGATCGCCCTTCTAACCTGAGTTTGAAGCGATTCAGAGAATTATTTATCCAGCAATGGGATTCTGAATCTTTGGATTTAGAACCCAAAGATTTAATCGATCGCTGCATTGACGGCAGTTTGGGCGATACGATTTTCTGCTGTCATCCCAACGGAAAGCGGCGCTACGTCTTGCATCAGGGCGGACGACTCACCGAATACGATGTTCTGGGAAATGCTGAGTTTGATGTGTATTGGGGATTGTAAAACTGGAGAATTCTCCAAATTCACCCGCAATCTCACCAAATAAGATCGCGCTCCCCTTCCACCCGCAACTAAGAAGCGCAATCGTCCCCTCGCCGGGGAAATGTCGGAAAACCTATCTTTAAGCCGTAGTGGGCGATTGCGGCGTTATCTGAGCAATGCTTCCGCCCGCAACTAAGAAAGTGCGATCGCGTTCGATATCGGTAGATTTAATCAAGGTTAATCAAGGTTAATCAAGGTTAATAAGCATTTTTGTTTACGGATAGTTACGGATTATTACGGTTAATCGCCACAATCCCCGCGCTTCCGTTTAGAAGTGCGGGGTTTTGTTTTGAAATACGATCGCGCTGTACTAGTCGGGTCTTAGGTCCGACCGATATTTTTAGCGTTTCGCAGGCATTTCGCAGGGTTTTTGTTCAGTGCGTTTTTCAATGCGTTGCCCAACTGCGTAGAGCGCGTCCACAACACCTTTAGCGATAGCAACTTGCGAAGGGTCGCCAGTGTGAAGGGCAACAAACATCCCAAGTTCAATAGAGCCGGAAAGTAGCAAGTCGTTTAGAGTTTTAACGGGTTTTACCATCTTTTTTCGAGTTTCAGATTTAACGAGCTGGACGCTACTACGTTGTAAAGAAGCAGCATCGACACTCACTGCCACAATGCGAGAAACACGATGGTAAAAAGTGGTCAACTTTTGAAACATGAATCGACGACACAGGATGTCGATTTTTACTACATCAGATACTAGATGCAGTTTTTTGAAGAGAAAGACCGCTCGCCGCGTGGCACATTCCGAGGGCTGCTATCAAATCAAATGCGATGCCAGCGCTCGAATGTTGCCACCGGAGCGAATCACGAAAATTGTTGACAAAGGCATCAAAGATCGCGGCAAGCTTCAGGCTGGACAGTTCAAAACCTTCAAGTCAACCACAACGTACATTCGCTGAGGGCGATCGCATGACACAGAAAACCTTAAGCAAACCAACAGACCGGGAACCGATCTAGCGGCATCTATCCGAACTGCGAGAGCTTTTATCGATCGACCAAAGCACCGTCGCGACCGTAGAATTAGCCGATCATCTTCAGAAACGTCTCGCGGCTCAATCTGAGATTTCCCGGCTTGAAGCGGTTTTACTGGAACTCGATCAGCGGGCGGCGCTCGAATCTGATGAAGCGGCGCGGCGGGCGATCGAGGCAGAGATCGCTTCGCTGGATGAACAGGTTGCAGCGTTTGAAGCGTCACTACCTGGTATCCACGCAGAAATCAGGCAAGCAGATCGCGAAGAACGATCGTGGACTCTGGCGCATGAGGATCGCGCCGCACGGGTTCAAGTTGAGCGAGGAGTTGTTCCAGCTTGCGAGATTTTGCCATGACCGCAACGAGGATATGAGGAACTACTCCAACATTACTATAGTTTTCTTATACTGCTGCAAGAAATTACCTCAGCCACTCTAAGCCAGAGTTACCCTATGCAAGGATAGGACGATTCAGCCATTAATCGAGAGAAAACATATTGACGCGGCTCAAAGGATGAAAGCGAAAAGCCATGTGACCCATGATGTTTTGTTTGGGCAGAAATCCCCATAAATGACTGTCATAACTGTGGTTCCGATTGTCTCCTAACACGAAATACTGATTTTGAGGAACTGTTACGGGTCCATAGTTGTAGTCGGGCGCAGCTTGAAGATAAGATTCAGCCACTTGCTTGTCATTGATCGATAACTTGCCAGACTGAACCGCGATCATATCCCCTGGCAGCCCGATGATCCGTTTAATCAGGTCATCGTTCAAATTTTGCGATCGCAATTCTGGTGTTGCTCTGAAAACGACAATATCTCCACGCTGAGGTGATCGCAATCGATAACTCAGTTTTTCGATGACGATGCGATCGCCCACCTGAAGCGTCGGGGTCATCGATTCAGAAGGGATGTAACGGACTTCAGCGACGAAGGCATGGAAGCCTGCTGCGATCGCTAATCCACAAATGGCTGTTTTTGTTGCTTCCCACCATTCATTTCTGCGGGTTGTAGGTTCCAAGGTTGTCATGATTCAGAGTTGAACGATGAAGAAAATAATGAATGAGATCGTGATTTTGAGCCAACGCGCTCCCACAGTCAGCGGACAAAGAATGACAGCGATGACGATGTAGCTCAGTCCAGTCAGCCAATCGTCGCCAAGACCAGATAAACCGATCGGTAGCAAAATCCCTGTCATCATCCATGCGAGAACATCCTGAATCGCTTTTAGGTCTTGATCAGTGAGGCGAGGCATTGTGAGAATCACCCCAGACATTTTTGTGTTGGAGTTTAGCTTTTGTTTCTGCCTGCTTCAGCTTGAGTACCAGAGGTTCAGGCAGCGGATTGAGGTCGCCCAAATTCAGCTTTGCCAGTCCGTCAGATAGGAGAATTTCTTGCAGAGAGGTTCCATTTGGCAAGGATACGATCGAGGTTGTAACGCCGTTTTGGGTCATCTGCGTGTGACTTAGCATTACCTTTGTTTGTGCTGGCTGTAACAGCATTGCCATGATTCCTTCTGCCTGAGCTTGCCACTGTGTATCCAAATCTAGCCCTGCTAATTTCACGCGCAACGTTTCTCCAGCAGGCGTTTTAATGAGCAAGATACCATTTTGAATCGATTCGACAGTGTTGAAGGATGAATTCTGCGATCGCAATTGTTCAAACCATCTAGCTCGTTCTGCTTGATGAAGTAATGTCGGAACACCTAACTTCAATCCCAGAGGAATGCAAATCATCAGCGCAAACAGGGCGATGTGCTGAGGCTTCACGATTGCCGCATTAGAGTGTTGACGAAATTGAATTCGGCGGAGCAATGCCGTGATCGATCGTCTCCAGAAGCGACGAGACTGCGGGCGAAGATTTTGCTCTAGGGCTTGGCGTAAATCACTGACTCCGATCGTAAGTGCCGTTAACTGTAGTTCCACACAACGCAGTGCGTTCAAAGCCTGTTGCGACACCGTTCGCGTTGATAGCACTTCGACCACACCCCCTGCACTCTCAACGTGACTACCCAGCACTTCAACTAACGCTGAATCGGTTTGTTTGTTGAGTGGCTCTACTGTCGCTTGTGTCAATGGCATATCACCTAGTTCGGACAGAAAGGAATCAAGTTCTGCTGTCAGACCTTCTACGGTAGAAGCATTTTGCAAAGTTCCTCCATTCGGAGATTGAAAGGCGGTATGCAGTTCTTCCTGTAAATCTCCTGTCATAGCTTGAACCATTGTGCGAATCGTTGCTTTGTCGTCGTCTGTGAGATCTTGAGCAAACGATGCCTCAACTAGTAAAGCATTTAATAAATCCTCGATCGAGGGGGAATGGGTCATATTGGTTCTCCATCAGAATTGACAGGCACAGCGTAAATTTCGGATCTGACAGTCGTATGGCAGTGGACAAATATTTTCTGTTAGCGATCGAGGTCGTAGTCCGATCGTCTCTCGCTAGAAGAGCTTAATTGTTCATGAGATACATCAGGAGTCGGCTGCTGTGCCTGATTCTGATCTAAATTGCTTTGAACCATCAGCCAGCTACGCCATTCTCTTAATCGCCGCACGTCTTCATGAGAAATGTTGCCCAGGTCATGTAGCTCATTGAGATGCCAATGAGACTGCGAACTATTCCGGTGTTGCTGATAGTGAGTTGCAGACGCAAGACGTTCATCGTTTCGCTCCAACCAAAACACATCAGATTGTGGGCTGTATCCGATCGTGTAATTCTCGATCGTGGCAGTATGACTCTTCCGTACCGGATCGTACTCGATTGTTCCCATTTGTTGATGGAAGGTAAACAGAGCTTGAGCATCGAGCAACAGTGCATTTGCCTGAATGGTTTGCTGTTCCCAATAAGGAGCGGCAGCATGAGGCGCTTGCATTGAGGGTTGTTCTGCCAAATGCTGGAGCCAACTTTCCATCTGTTTCCAGGATTCGCTATCAGTGACGCTCAAGGGATCTCCATTCTCACGTTGCAGAGAATAAACCCCAATCTCGTCATCTCGACTAATCAGATAAACCTCATTATCAATTAGCACACGGTAGAAGTGTTCGGTACTGTTGGGCGAGAACTTGAAAGCAGTGTCTCCCTGGCTTGCATAGTACTCAAACAAGCCAGCCGCATTGGAAAGTAGGGTTTCTGCCTGTGGTTCAGATAGCTCAGTTTGTGACTCATGGGAGCGATCGTCGTCTAGCATTTCGAGCCACTTTGCAAGTTCTCGAAATTCGGTCAGATGCTCGTCGGTAATGTGAGTTTCTGCCGACCGGACAAACAAGCCTTCGTGCCAATTTAGTTGCCAGGAATGATCGTTTGCTGCGATTGATAACTGCTCAGACTCAGGATCATAAATGAGAGCGTGTTCATTGCCTTCATAGCACCAGCCTTGGTTCATTTGCTCAAGCAGATTCTGGTTTTGGGCAATGACCAAGGTTTGTTCCAAGATGGGAAGAATTTCTGCGGCACGACGTTCCTGCTCCTGCCAAGGGTCAACGTCTGTCATTACTGTTTTCTTCTCACTAATTGCTCTAGTCGAGAAGTCCGAGCAAGCAAATTATCCACTTTGGCATTTAGGGGGATTAATCCAGCTATCAGAGCAATTGTAAGCAGAGCTGAACTACTAATGATGGCGATCGCGCTCCAATTCAGGCTCCTCGTCTTTGGGTTGGGCTGTTCATTCCCGTTGCCAGTGGCGCGGTCAATTCCTCCTGGTATAGCGTCGTCAGATTGCTGACCACCATGTTTACATGACTGATCGACCTCTGATGATTTTCTAGCAGTTGTTTCAGTTGAATCAGCGTCATCGGAAGCGGTTTCAGCCATTGTTGCAGGCGCTCCAGTTGCTCGGCAGTCGCTGGAATCGAATGGTTCCACCCCTGCCAATCGGCTTCGTTCAGTTGAGATACCTGGGCAGGTGGCGGCAAGGGTGCGGAGGTCTTGGCGGAATTGTTCGAGGGCTTCGGCTGACTCGGAACGGTCTGAGCGTACCCTTGGAGTCGAGTCGGCACAATCTTGCTGGGCAAGTCCCCAAATATCATGCGAGGTTGAGTCATGAGAGATTTCTAGATTCTGATAGGTACATTGTTGCTGCCCTTTCTCGTTCAGATGAATCGTTAGATTTGGGTGCTGGTCGATCGCGGTTCGCAATGCAGCAAAACTGATTTGCCCAATTTGAGTCAGTGCGATTCGTTCAATTTCTTCTCGTGGAAAAACTGTGGAGTGTTGAGACAAGTAATCGATCGTGGCGTAGGTGATGGCTTGAGTTAGTCCCGATCTCGCTGTTTCTCTAGGTGCTTGAGCAACGATAGGATGCAGCCCGACTGAGATCGCATCCTCCTTCCACAGTGCTTCTAGTTCCTGCCTAGTCACTTGCTGTTTTGTCTTTCGTCCTGATGAAATGGCAATCCAGGCTTTGTGTTCGCTACTTGCATCGTCTCCAGCTTGTTGCTGAATCTGCTGACTCCGTTTGCTGAATGCTTTGAGTTGTTGGCTGGAGTATCCTTTCAATTCCCACAATCCTAGACGGTAGTTCGTGACCTGAATCTCATAGCCTAGTCGCTGAACTTCTTGCGCCAGTTCATTTCGGTAGATTTGCCCTAACAGCATCTTGGTCTGATAAATCGCGGCATTATCTAAACTGCGCCACTGTCCACTTGGGAGTCGTTGAAGGTTAAGGATGATGTTGTGAGTATGGAGTTGTGGATCGAGTTCGCGGCTGGTGTCGTGGTGAAATTGTGCGATCGCAAGTTGCCCTGTGATTACTTTCTGTCGTTTACCATTCTGCATCTGGCGTGTAATTGCATACCGTTCTTCTAAAACATTCAGCATTCGGATTGTGGCGGTTTGGTGAGCATCTTCTAGTTTGCGATCGCCAAAGACTAGCGCCTGAATCGAGACAGATTTGGGCGCACTGGTCGTTAGGTCAATTCCTGCTCGTTCTTTAATTTGATCCTGAGTCGATCGAGAATGCAACCGCGACTTATCAATCAGCGTTTCTCCTGTTGGCGATCGCCCACGCAACAAACAAGCAAGAGGGTGCGATTCTACAGATTCCGGTAGATCCAGAGTTTGTATCAACTTGCCATGCCAGTTCGAGCAATCGTACAAATCTAGGTAATTTCCTTCCTTCGTGTAGTAGTAGCTGCCATGTGTGGGAGAAATATTTGAGATCGAGAGAATCATCGTTATTTGTAGGTTTCTAAATGGTGTTCTAAGCGTTGCTGAAGTTCTTTGATCCACTCCTGCCGCCTTTTCTGGATATCTTCCGGTTGGTTGTCTATGAGTAACGGTTGCACGATCACGTAGACCGCTTCTAACCAAGCTTCTAGCCGCAATTGATCTTTGCCGATTTGCTGCACAATCTGTTGAATTAAATTCCCCATCACTCCGACTTGTGTTTCTAGTTGTTGCAAGCGAGTGTGAACGGGTTGAAGCGCGGCACGAATTTGTGGATCAGGTTGATTGGAACTTGTCGATCGCTCTGCCAATTGTTGAACTGCTTGCTCCATCAAATTCATCTGCTCAACTAACCGTTGCAATTGGGTGGTGAACTCGGATAGGTCAGATTGTGGAATTGTGTGGGCGGGTTCCTCCTTTGTGGATGCTTGTGGTTGCCATTCGCTCAATCGCTCTCGAATGATTTGGGCAGCAGAAACTCCCCGTTCGGTTGCGATTTCCTCGATCGCATTGCCCTCCACAAATGGGAGCGTGATGTGGAATTTTTTGGAACCGTTGCTGGGCATAGAATTGATGGATCGATTGTGGGCAGTTTGTGGAGGGTGTGAGCAATTTGCGGGCTGTGTGGCTTGTGTGGTTTCCACACTTGGCGTTAGGTGTGACGCGAGGGCTTGTGGTTTGTGTTGCCGACAGGGAACAGCCCACCCGTCGTTGTGGTTGGACGAAGAGGACAATGCCGGATGCGGCGTTCTGAAATGCTGTTCTCGCGGGTGTGTTCGCAACCTACACAGTAAATCTGACAGGGATATTGCAAAGCGATCGACTTTTATGGCAAAGCGAAACCTATGAAGCGTCATAAGCGATCGGAGTCTCGCCATATCCTCGTCAGATTAAGTACCTATGCTTGTTTTCGTTGATCAGCAGAAAAAAGATGCAGAAGTAGTTCTAGCGATTCGATCTCTCCAGATTAACCGTGCAGTACCTTTCTTTGCTCTTTAGTTGCCTACTTTTTGCCTTCAATGACCTACTAAGTACCTTTGGAAGTGCAATCGATAGATTCTGAATCAGTAGCAATTTGGCGATTGCACCCTTTTACAAGGCATCTACTACCTTCGTTTCACCTTCTAGAGAGCAACATTTAACTTCAATCCACCAATCTACAACCGACGATTCATCTCACTCATCATTGAGAAGGAAAATTGAGCTATCTACCATAGCAGATTTAATCTAAGGAAAAGACGATGATTGATTCACAGCCAGATATCATTTTGACGATCGACACCGGAACCTCTCAAAGTAAAGTGTTCTGGAAACGCTGGTCGCAGGGCAACACTGAGCTTCTATTGATGGGTTCAGAGTTTCTAGAAATTTCTCCCGACGATTTGATCGATACCGGACTTTCTGGAGGCAGACCAGAAAACGATGCCTTCATTGAGCTTTTCAACGGCAGGATTTATGTTTTGGGCATGAAGGCACAGCAAATGCGCGGGAAAGTGCCCCCCGGATTGAGTAAGTACGAATTTGCGGCTTACAAAGCTTTGGCAATTATCGGCGCGATCGCAGAAACCGCGAACTTACCCGAACAATTCACGATCGCACTTTCGGCTCTGTTGCCTTACAAGGAATATCAAGACCGCAAAGCTTTCCATGATCTGTTGGAGCATAATCTTGCTGGCTTTAATTTTCGAGGTCGGCGCTACTTTGTTTCGCCGCTGGTGCTAGAAGTGAAGCCTGAAGGAGCTGGACTTGCCCAAAGTCGTCGTAACGATGCACCTCAGTCGTTCAATCAGAAAAATATTCTGGTCACGATGATTGGTCAGCGGGATGCGTCATTGTTGCCATTCAAACAAGGCACACCACAGAGTGGTCACGGCATTCGATTAGGATTTGAGCAATTGATTGATGCGATCGTCGCTCGTGCTTCTCTAAATCTCGATGCGAAAGATGCTGGACGATTAACCGAGTACATTTTTGAGGCACAACAGAATTCCAAACGATTAGACCGCATTGCTCGAATGGTTGTGACCGAAGCAGAAGTCGATCGTAAAGTGGACCAGCTTCAAGACGCGATCGCGCAGTCCCGAAATCGATATCTCCGCGACCTATTTGACTGGATGAAATCAATGCTAGGGCAAGACCTCTATGAGTTTGACGAAGTGATTGCTTCTGGAGGCACAGCACTGTATTTCAAAGATGAATTAGAAGACTTTTTCGCTCAATATGACTTAGAAGTATCGTGGGCGATGAATTTACAAGATCAAATTCATCGATCTCTAACGACTACGATCGATCCGGTTCTTGCTTGCCGAGTTTCAGATGCGTTTGGTGTCTTCAAGCTATTGGGTGGCAAAGTCAGTAGACTGGCGGAAGGGCTTGCAAACGCTTCGTGGAGCGGGACTACCACACGTTGAGGGTTGGGTAAATGACAAGAAAGTTTGATTACCGCGTCAGAGTTCAAGTTGCAGCAGAAAGCCCAGATGGAATTCTGCTCGATTTTCTCAAGAACGAACGCCATCGATCGTACTCGCATAAAGAGATGCTGTTGTGGGCACTGCGAGCATATTGGATGCCGATCGCATATCAGCTTCGTCGCGAACAAGGGGAGCAATCACTGACTGAGGCACAACTGAAGCGAATGGCTCAAGATGCGATTTATCAATTACGACAGCAGATTGCCTACTTGCGATCGACGTTTGGCATTGAGCAACCTTCATCAACAGAGGAAGCGCTTTCACCACAGCTTGCCCAACAATTCTTTTCTCTGCTTGCTTCTCATCAATCAGCAGAGGTGGACGGTTTGGTTCAATCTTCTGCAATTTCATCTGGATTGACGATCAGTTCAGGCAGTTTGCAGCCAGAATCAACTGTTATGGAGAGAGAATCTGCTGATTCGCATAAGGAGCTATGGTATGATAGCGAAGATCTATTTGAGTCTGAGATTTAAGTCACTAAACTTCTATTGCTATAGATCTTGCTTTGAGAGCGAGCGCTTCAACGATCCACACTCATCAGAATCGCAAAATAACTGGAATAGACGGCTGAACCAATCGAGTAATCTGTTCGAAAGTGTCAGAATTGAAGCTTCAAAAGGTCTAAAACCAAGGCTGTGTTGACGAGAAAAGGAATGCTTTCTACAGTATTTCGATTAAGCAGATTGAAACATCACTTCCAACGCCTGTAGTCGCTCAACAAACAAAGTTCGTCGCACAGATAGGGACACGAATTCTCTCATTTGTGAACGGGGTCGCAAATACTGTCGCACTTCCTCAAATGCCGCGCAGAATCGTTTTGCTGAATCAAACGCCCCAAACCCCAGCATCGGATAGTAACGGTGCTTGATCCCGCGATGGTCTTGCTCAATGGGGTTGTCCAAACAACTCCCCGGTTCATGAATGACCGCTTCACCCAGAACCTCTGAAACGGCGCGGGGGTAGGATGCCAATCCATCCGTTACCACTCGATTCGGCGGCGTTTGCGCCACCTCTAACGCTTGCTCGAAAAACGCTTGTGCTGATGCCATGTCTCGCTTTTCCCGCAGCAGCGAGTCCACTAAATTGCCGTCTTCATCCATCGCCCGATACCGGTAGCACCACCTCCCCTTGACTCGGATGTAAGTTTCGTCCACGTGCCAGGTTCTCCCCATCGTCCCCGCACGCTTTGTCCGCAGTTGCTCGGCGACCAGAGGCGCAAACCGTTCTTCCCAATGCCGCACCGTTTCATGCGTGAACTCAAATCCGCGCAGCAGAAAGAATTCCGCCACGTCCCGCAAACTCATCTTGTAGCGCAACCGACAGATCAACACCTGAAATACGATATCGGTTGGCACTTCTAGAAAGTTGAACCGCGTGCCGGTACGTTCATTGAAGCTTGATAGACACTCTCGACAGTAGAAGGTCTGATAGCCGAGGCTGGTGGTGCGTTTCAGTTGAGTGGTGAGCGAGAAATGACAATGGGGGCAGTTCATCAAAGCGGAATGGGGATTCAGTTTTAGGTCAGTCCATAAAGTATCAGAGACAGTGAATTTCGCTCGACATCTAAGTCTTAATTCTGACACTTTCGAAAAGTTCGCTTCAAGGGTCTTGTATCCAAACAATTAATCAATTACTAGAAAGCGAATACCGTCCGCAAGATTTAGTAGTATGCAGCCGAGATGAGGAGTACCGCAGTCGCAAAACCCAATTTCAACTGAATGGAGCGATCTATGTTAAGCCTCTCAAAGATCAGCAGATTCAAAATCACCTAATACGATTGCAGCGCCAGGATCTGTGGAAAATTTTTCAGGGAGATTCGATTCTGCTGGAATTAGTGAGAACTCCATTTTGGCTCAGCATTGTTATCTTGGCAGAGCAGGAACTAAAGATTTTAGATTGGCGACATCTTACAACCGAGGCGCGGTTTCATGCTCTGTTAAATGCCTATATTCGTCGGATGCTAAAGCGAGAACTACCGCGCAACATCTATAAGCAAACGTCATTACCAACTGACAAGCAAACTATTTCGTATCTAGTTCGCTTGTCACAGCAGATGCAAAGTGAGTCCGAAACCGAGTTTTTAATTGAAGCAATACAACCATCTTGGCTAACAAATCGCCCATTTTGGTATTTCATTTACAAAGTTTTCAACCGTCTGTTGATTGGAATAGCTTTAGCATTGAGCTCTGCAATACCTCTATATTTAACTTTTGGAACTTTAGCTTCGATTATTACTGCTTTAATAGGATTGTGCTTAGGAATAGCGACAAAATCTAACACAAAGATTAAAACTGTTGAAACTCTTAAATGGTCTTGGCGATCGTTTGGCAAAGGATTCAGAGAAGGAATGCTTTCTGGATTAGCATTTGCAGAATATCTTGCACAAATTCGTAGCTTCAATTGCTACTCTTCTAACTCTGGAAGAGTTGGCTATAGGATTCAATACCTTCTTAATGAAAAAGGAGTGCTGGGAATAATCTTTCTAATTTTAGGGCTATTTTTTGGGACTGGAAGCGGAATCTGGTGTGGCTTAATGAATGGAATTGTGGAAAGTTCAGACATTGAGGAAAAATTAGTGCCGAACCAGGGGATTCGTAGAACTGCAACTAACTTATTTACCTTTATGTCAATTTGGGGAGCTACTGTTGGACTTTTTTTGGGATTAATTCCAGTATTACGACTTCATTCACTGGATGGCGTTATTCCAAACTTGATTGTTGGCATCAGTTTTGGGATGGCGATCGGTTTAGGATTAGGATTGTGGACGTTACCGATTTATTCATCGTTTGTTGCAGGAGCATTTTGCAGCGATGCGGCTGGAGCGAGAATAAGCAACACTAATTAAAGCTAGGACAATTCGTCGATCGACACAGCGAAGCAGCCTGTGAAATTTTCTACTTACGGCTTAACGCAGCCAATTGCGACTGTACCATTAGCTCCACGAACACGTAACCGTGTAACAAAACTATTGCGCTAACGGCTTAATTTGTAGATCGCTTGCAATTTCAATGACTGTAATTTTGGAATTTTCAACCACAGTGTTGCCCATGATCGTGTCGTGCATTGCCTCAAACTTAGACTCTGCTTCAGCAAGTCGTTCGTAATGCAAAACTACGTGGTAATGCTTCTGAATTGGCGATCCAGTTTCCGATCGCTCTACCGCATCCCAATCTAAATTTTGACACTCCTCAGCGATCCGGCGATAATCGTCAGCTAACTGTTCTAACGCGATCACCAGAGCGTGTTCTTTCGTTTGACCATAGCAACGAATCTCATCCCTACATTGGTCATTGAGCGACGGTGAAATCTGACAAACATACTGCCCGTTGTCTTGCGAGTGAACTGCGATCGTAATTGTGCCGAAAATTTGATCAGAATTCGCTTCAGTCATGGCTCAATCTCGATGATTATGTTTGCAATTTGATTATGATCGATCGCTTGGTAATTCTTCTGTACTGTAGCTTTGATTAGCGGTGTCTAGCCAGCCATGCCCAGAGTAATAGACGATAACGGTGGCTTCTGGATCAGCCGTAGCTTGGGCTTTTAGCCAGTCTAATCCATTCAGAACTTGTTGCTTTGTAGCGTTTTGGTCGTGGAGCGATCGCAGATTTGCATCTAGATAGCCACACAACTTAGGGTTAACCAAGGCTTGTCGCAGAACTTGAATATCTCTGACCGTTACGGGTAATGATAAGCGGGGATCAGCGCATTGTCCAACCCCGATAAGGAGAGCGTAACCGTGGGCGAAGGTTTGGAGCATGACAAGGTTTCCTCTAGTTGAGGGCATCAACTACAATAATGCTGTCAGCTTGGGCATTCACGGAAACAAAAGATTTTTATTAGATATTTTCGATACAAGCTTTTGAAGCGTTTGTGCGTTCACGTTGGGAGCCTCCGGTTGAAGAGGCAGATTTTAGCGATTACTCCACCAAGTTCGATTTACGGGAAGAAATTATCGAAGATCTCGCCGATCGCATTTTCCGGGAGCGAGACTGGCGGATTATACGCGCTGCTTCGCAGATACCGCAAGGGTCGCGCCTCAGCTTCTCGATGGCATCAAGGAAGAATTTAGCCAAGTCACAGGTTTAGATGAAAAATACGTTACGAAGCGATTACCAAGCGTCACTGAAGAGGCTGCGTTGCCTTTGGCGCAGCGATCGCTGCTCACGTTAGCTGAAATCCGAACCTGGAAACTGGTCAATTACTCTTAAAGTTCGGGTGGATGCCAGCCCGCTGAAATCCAATAGCTCCGCACTGTCAATACATCAGCGAATGCGATCACTTCTTCAAGAAAACAGTCGGTTCGATCTCCGAAAATCTTTTCGATCGGCGGTTAGGTTTGCAGCAGTTCCGTTAGAATGTTACCTATCTTCACAATTATTCATTTGAGGTTTACGTTTTGCGTACTGCTTACCTCCTCGTCACGCATGGAAGTCGGGATATTCGTCCGCAGATCGCGATCGATCAGCTACGCGATCGCATTGAGCAGCGGTTGTCTATTCCAGTCGGAGCAGCCGTTTTAGAATGCGCTCCAACTCCGCTGCACGAACAGATCGAGGAGTTTAGCCGTCAGCATCCAAACCTTTCGCAAATCTACATCGTGCCGCTATTTTTGCTTCCAGGTGTTCATGTAATGGAGGACATCCCAGAGCAAATCGAGATCGCGCAGTCCCACATCGGTACCAAGCTCACAGTTCTACCGCATCTGGGTAGCCATCTTGGAATGGTGGAAGTTCTCGCTTCAAGAATTGCTCAAGTTCCCGCAGAGTCCCGAATTCTGATGTCTCATGGCAGTCGTCGATCGGGCGGAAATGCTGCGATCGAGAAAATCGCGACCCAGATTGATGCTGTTTCTGCATATTGGTCAGTTGAGCCAAAGTTGCCCAGCCGCATCCTAGAATTGAAACAACAGGGACATCAAACGATCGTGATTTTGCCATACTTTCTCTTCTCAGGCGGAATTACCGACGCGATCGCACAATCGATTCAAGAGCTTTCTGAGCAACATTCAAACCTCGCGTTGCGCTGGTTAACCCCATTTGATCTTTGCGAAGATTTAGTGCGCTTGATTATTGACTTTATTACAGTCCAAACTTCAGCCGAATTGCTAACGCGATCGAGCAAATAAACGCATATCTTGAAGCCAAATATGACTGATTTCACTCTTTTTTCAACCGTCATGTATCAAAATTAGCAAAACCGAGCGGTAAGACTGATTACCCTGAGATACTCAGTTTTTACCCGTTTCCCTCATTCCTCCCTTCATGATGAATACAGCAGAGACAGCTTGCATCGGTAAAGTCTATTTAGTAGGTGCGGGCCCTGGTGATCCCGGTTTGATGACTCTCAAAGGAAAAGCTTTGCTCGAATGTGCCGATGTCGTGGTTTACGATGCCTTGGTGAGTGAACCAATTTTGGCGATGATTAACCCGATCGCACAAAAGATCGATGCGGGAAAACGACGCGGACGGCATTCGATGGCACAAGATGAAATTACACAGCTATTGATTGAGAAAGCACACGAAGCCGCGATCGTGGTTCGACTCAAGGGCGGCGATCCCTTCATCTTCGGGCGCGGTGGTGAGGAAATGATGGATTTGATTGCAGCAGGTGTTTCTGTAGAAATGGTTCCGGGAATTACCTCTGGGATTGCGGCTCCAGCGTATGCGGGCATTCCTTTGACGCATCGATCGTATAGTTCATCCGTCACGTTTGTCACCGGACACGAAGAAGCTGGAAAGTATCGTCCTGCAGTGAACTGGGGCGCGATCGCACATGGCTCAGAAACGATCGTGATTTACATGGGTGTTCACAGCTTGCCTGTGATTATCGAGAAGCTACACGAAGCAGGGATGAGTTTAGAAACCCCGATCGCGATGGTGCGCTGGGGAACTCGTCCAGAGCAAGAAGAACTGGTTGGAACGCTTGCAACGATGCCCGCTCAAATGGAAGCTGCGAATTTCGGTGCGCCAGCGATCGCAGTCATCGGTAACGTGGTGAACTTACATGAGATTTTGTCCCAGTGCCGCCCACAATGCCCGAATGTGGTGAAGAGTGATAGCTGAATCATCCGCCAACTGTAGCTGCTAGGGACTTGCTAAGATATAAAGTCAGTCAAAACAAGTCGAAAGAGAGTTCAAGTTGCTTGAGTTATATGTAGAGGAAAGCGAGGATGTTCGCATCGATCGATATCTCGCGGATCAGCTTCCTGATTTGTCTCGATCGCGCATTCAAAAATTAATCGAACTCGGTCACGTTCAAGTTAATGGCGAACTGTGCAAATCGAAAAAAGCAGAAGTCGAAGATGGCGATCTCATCCAAATAGAACTGCCAGAAGCCCAACCGCTTGAACTGAAACCCGAAGCAATTCCGTTAGACATTCTCTACGAAGATGAATCGCTGATTATCGTCAATAAGTCTGCTGGAATGGTCGTACATCCCTCCGCCGGGCACGAATCAGGAACTTTAGTGAATGCCTTGTTAGCACATTGTGAAACACTGCCGGGAATCAACGGTGTACAGCGTCCTGGAATTGTTCACCGATTGGACAAAGATACAACAGGCGCGATCGTAGCTGCAAAAACCGAGCAAGCCTTTCACCATTTGCAAGAACAATTCCGCACCAAAACAGCAAGGCGGGATTATTACGCGATCGTTTACGGTGCACCAAAACAAGAGAACGGCACGATCGATCAACCGATTGGACGGCATCCTGTCGATCGACAAAAACAAGCGATCGTACTCGAAGAAAAAGGCGGCAGACGAGCAATCACCCATTGGCAAATCAAAGAGCGATTGGGAAATTACACGCTATTGCAATTCGAGCTAGAAACCGGAAGAACACATCAAATTCGAGTTCACAGCGCCTTTATCGGTCATCCCGTCGTCGGAGATCCGGTTTATAGTTCCGGTCGATCTATTGGTGTGAATCTTCCAGGACAAGCGCTTCATGCTTGGCGACTGCGATTAATTCATCCCGTAACTGAAGAATGGATCGAAGCGATCGCGCCTGTTCCCCCTTATTTCACAACATTGTTAGAGGTATTGAAAAAGCGATCGTAGTTTCATCGCTTGGGCACTCTAAAGCAGACTTAAGAGCGAAGGTGCTGGGATGAAGCCTGTTTTGCAACGTGGAAAACTGGTGAAATGGAACGACGATCGAGGATTTGGATTCATCCAACCGAACGATCAGAGTCAAGAAGTTTTTCTGCACATTTCAGGTATCGCTCGCCCAATCCGCCGACCGCGAGTGGGTGACATCATTCACTACCGAACAATCACTCGTAAGAACGGGAAATCTCGTGCCTGTTCTGCCATGATTCAAGGAGCAACAGCACTGAAAGCTGAAAGCTGTTCACTGCGATTTGAGTCAGTTTCGGCAACATTAGTTTTAGAAGTTGGATTATTGGCGCTTTTACCAATCCTCGGTTCGATTCATTTCGCATTCACTCAAGCCAATCCGACCCCATTGTTTCTGTATCCAGCGATGAGTGGAATTACTTTTGTTCTCTATCACGATGACAAGTCTCGCGCACAGGGTCGTAGGTGGCGCATTCCAGAAAACACGCTGCATCTGTGCGAACTGTGCGGTGGATGGTTAGGAGCTTATGTCGCTCAACGTCTTTTGCGCCACAAAAGCAGCAAGACTTCCTACCAACGTGAGTTTTTCGCGATCGTCACTGCTCATCTCGTTGGCTGGCTGACTTGGTTTTTCTTAAAGGGAAGATTTCTCTAAGACTCTTCCGTAAGGGTTTCTGGACCGATTCCAAGTTCTCTCAACTTCGCGGCGAGAATTTGCGATCGTTGACGTTCCTGGTCTGCTCGTTGACGTTCCTGATCTGCCCGCTGGCGCTCCTGATCTGCTCGTTGCCGCTCTCTTTCCGCCTGTTCCAAACTCCACAACAGCAAATTTCCCTCACTATCCCACCAGCGCAGCCAGTACGATCGCTGACACAACCGCTCCCCGTACCACATTCCTAGAAATAGCTGAAGTTCTGGAATCCAGAATCGTCCATCTGAATTCGCGGATTGAATTTGATAATGCTGATCTTGAAGACAGCGCACCTCTAAACTCAACTCATACGGGTCGTAAGTCACATAGGTCGGGACTTGGAGAATTTGTTCGTAGTAATGCAGTTTGCCGTAAGGAGGAGTCGATCGAATCGATAATTCGCCGCCGTCTTCATTTGAAAGAAACTCCATGACGATCGCAACAGGCGCACCCTCTGCATTCGGCGTGTAGCTGCGTCGGATCACATCTTCTGCAACAGGCTGAACTTGTGGGACGTAAAACCAGTCGGGCGCTTTGACCACAATCCTTTTACGAACCGTAGCAACAATACCAAAATTAGAGCCGATTAGCATTTCTGATCGAATGCGATCGTTGGCTCCTAACGCATCGGTCAAGGCAGCAGCAAGAGAGGGTTGTTGAAGGTTTTCCACGGGGTCATCGGGGAGCGGATAATCGTCGGGAAGCGGCTCCCAGGTAACAATCGGTTGTGGAGGAGTTTGGAGAACCATAGCATCCTAAGCGCAGGTATTCTTCATCATACTTGCTTTAGAACGGCTAGCACACGTGAGCGTGACCGCGCTACGATCGACAGTACACAATTCAATTTTGATGAAACTATACATCATGGCGCAAGATAAACTTCCTCAGTCAGGCGGTGGAGTAGCAGTGGTGCAATACTGGGCGGAACAAACCTTGTCGCCTGATGGAGTCAAAATTTGGCAAACCCTGTTTCACAAAAGCGCGTGTTTGTCCTGTGCCTGGGGAACTGGCGGACAGAAAGGCGGCTTTGTTAACGAAGATGGGGAAGTGTTGCAGCGATGCGCGAAAAGTGTCGAAGCGATCGCATCGGAGCTTCAACCCGCAACGACGTTTGAGCAAGAATATACGATCGCTCAATTGCAAGCCTTGACTTCTCAAGAAGCCAACAATCTAGGGCGTTTAAGTCATCCGCTGATTTTGAGAAAAGGTAGTAACCGCTATGAGCGAATCAGTTGGAATGAAGTGTATCAGATTGCAGAAACAGCATTTCAGAAAGTACCGGAACGAGTGGCATCTTATAGTTCGGGGCGTTCGTCGAATGAAGCGGCGTATTTATTACAGTTGATGATGCGGGCATTGGGATCGAATAATTTAGCGGACTGCTCGGATTTGTGCCATTCGGCTTCGACTGTTGGGCTGAAAGATATGTTCGGTTCAGGAACATCAATGGTGAGCTTAGAGAGCCTGAAACAAGCGGATTGTGTGGTGCTGATCGGATCGAATGCGCCTGCAAACCATCCGCGATTGATGAACGAATTGATTCAGTTGCGCGATCGAGGCGGCAAAGTAATTGTAGTTAATCCAGCGATCGAGGTTGGATTAGTCAAATTCGGTTCGCCTGCATTTCCGATTAAATCAATGCTGAGTGGCGGTTCTGACATTTCTTCACTGTATCTACAACCCATTCCAGGAAGCGATGTTGCATTGTTCGTCGGATTGCAGAAATCATTGATTGAGCAGAATTTAGTTCAGCAAGACTTTCTCGAAGCGCATACCGAACAATCGCAAGCAGTGATTGATCATGCCAAAGCAACATCGTGGGAAGTGATCACAGAAACTTGCGGGGTTTCCAAGCCTGAAATTGATGTTGCTGCGAATCTGATTGGAACTTCAAATGGAGTCGTGTTTGCTTGGGCGATGGGTGTGACTCAGCAAGAGAATGGTGTGGATAACATCTATAGCATTGCAAATACAGCTTTGCTCAGTGGCAACGTTGGGAAAGAAGGAGCCGGAACAATGCCGATTCGGGGGCACTCGAACGTGCAAGGCTTTGGTTCGATGGGCGTTACCATTCGCTTGAAAAAAGAGATTCAACAAGCTTTAGAACAACTATTACAAAAGCCTTTAAGTCGTGTTCCAGGCTATGATACTCGCGCATTGATCGAAGCAGCGGATACAAATCAAGTCGATACTTTGATTTGCTTAGGTGGCAATCTCTATGCAGCAAATCCTGATCTCACTCAAGCAAAACGCGCATTGGGTAACATCGAAACTATCTTTTATGTTGCAACCAAGCCAAACTTAGGACATTTCCACGGGCTTGCTAGTCAAAATACGATCGTTATTCCAGTGTTAGCCCGATTCGAGAATCCGCACAAAACCACGGCTGAATCCGGCAATAACTTTGTGCGACTCAATGATGAAGGTCAAACCCATTTGAAAAACGCAGAGCTAATTTCTGAGGTTGAGTTTTTGACTGAAATTGCCGATCGCATTCTAGAAAATTCTCCAGTCCAGTGGCGCAAACTCCAAGATACAAAGTATGTGCGGCAGTTGATCGCTCAAACAATTCCAGGTTACGAAAAGATTAGCTCGATCGACGAAACAGAAGAAGAATTTACGATCGCAGATCGCGTTTTCACAACGCCCAAGTTTCCAACTTCAACCGGAAAGGCTGCAATGTTCGTCACACCTTTACCGGAACTAACAACGCCCACCAAACAAGACTTTGGGCTATCTGATTCAACACCCGGAATTGTACTAATCCTAGGCACAGGACGGAGCTATGCACAGCACAATACTGTAGTGTACAAACCTGGAGATAAGTATCGAGCTATGCCGCATCGACATTGTATTTGGATGAATTCAGAAGATGCGGAACGGGCAGGATTCCAAGAACATCAGCGCGTTACAGTTCAAGGCGATGCAGGCAAGCTCGAACAAGTCGAGATCATCTATGGCACGATTCGATCCGGTGCTGCGATGATGTTTTACCCCGAAGTGAATGCGATTTTTAAAGCGAAGGTTGATCCTCGATCGGGAACTCCAGCTTACAAGCGCGTTCCAGTTGTCGTTTATTGAACTATTTCATCGCGCCCATTGTGTTCTTCCAAGCAAGCTCTTTGCACAACACAATCAAAGCCCGTTCTTCGGCTCCCTGGAATAGTTTCGACTCAATCAGTTCCTCTAGAACTTGATGGGTTAACTGTACCGAAAATGTCCCGCCACAGTGCAGCAAATGACTGTAATAGCAAAACTGCGATCGACCCATTTTATTAAGATGAAAATGATAGATCTCTTCCCAAGTCATTCTCTGTACAGGAGTATTCACCGGAACCACCACGCGCGGAATTCCCTGAACGCCGTAAGGCTTACCATTGTGCGTGTCTAGCTCTCCGACTAACACTGTCCAAAGCAATGTGCGAACTTCTTGAACCTGATCTGGAGTAAATAACGGGTCAGGTTCACTGGTTAACCGAATCCCAGAATTGAGAAACAGCGGATTAAGTAGCTGCGAATTGTAAACAATCCCCACTGCCCAATGGCGATTGTCTTCGAGCTTCACAAAAGTTCCGAAGCCATAATCATCAGGCAATGGAGCCTCAGCGAAATCCATCACGTCATCGACTTGCACCACATAATCACAGTGAGAATTCGATTTCACCACTTTTCCTAACCGCATGAACTCTCCTCCGCTCATTCACACGCATTCTACAGCGGAGTGAGTTTTTGTACTATCAAATTTTGATCATTCAAATTTTGATCATTTTGCACAAGGCGCGATCGCGTTCGTCTCCACCTCTGTACGATAAGATGATTCTTTGCTTGTATACGCCACCACAACACAGCCATGAGTACCGGGACACTGTTCGATAAAGTTTGGGACTTGCACACCGTCGGAATTCTGCCATCGGGACAGACTCAACTATTCATCGGACTCCATCTCATCCATGAAGTCACGAGTCCACAGGCTTTTTCGATGCTGCGAGAACGCGGACTCAGTGTTTTATTTCCCGATCGCACTGTTGCAACCGTTGATCACATCATTCCGACCGACAATCAAGCCCGTCCCTTTGTCGATTCGATGGCAGAAGAAATGCTGCAAGAACTTGAGAAAAACACCGAGTCGAACAATATTCGCTTTTATCCGGTCGGCTCTGGCAGTCAGGGAATTGTCCATGTGATTGCACCCGAACAAGGACTGACACAGCCCGGAATGACGATCGCTTGCGGAGATAGCCACACTTCAACTCATGGCGCATTCGGCGCGATCGCATTTGGCATCGGAACCAGTCAAGTCCGCGATGTTCTCGCTTCTCAGACTTTAGCACTCTCAAAATTAAAAGTCAGAAAAGTTGAAGTTAACGGAAAGTTAAACACTGGCGTGTACGCGAAAGATGTCATTCTCCACATCATTCGGAAACTCGGTGTCAAAGGTGGAGTCGGGTACGCTTACGAGTTTGCCGGAACAACGTTTGAACAAATGAGCATGGAAGAACGCATGACCGTTTGTAATATGTCGATCGAAGGTGGCGCACGCTGCGGATATGTTAATCCCGATCAGATCACTTACGACTATCTGAAAGGGCGAGATTTCGCACCGAAAGGCGAAGAATGGGAAAAAGCGATCGCATGGTGGAATAATCTCCGCAGTGATGCTGATGCCGTTTACGATGATGTGATCGTTTATGATGCGGCGGATATTACTCCGACTGTGACTTGGGGTATTACCCCAGGGCAGGGAATTGGTGTAACCGAAATGGTTCCAACTCCGGATGTGATGCCAGAAGATGAAAGAGCGATCGCACTCGAAGCGTATCAATACATGGATTTGCAGCCCGGAAAACCCTTGAAGGGTACGCGGATCGATGTCTGCTTTATCGGAAGTTGTACGAATGGGCGAATTTCTGATCTGCGGGAAGCGGCGCGAGTGGCTCAAGGGCGGCAGGTTGCAGAAGGTGTAAAAGCGTTTGTTGTGCCGGGATCGGAGCGGGTAAAGTACCAAGCCGAACAAGAAGGACTCGATCGTATTTTCGTAGAAGCGGGATTTGAGTGGCGCGAACCGGGTTGCTCGATGTGTTTGGCGATGAATCCGGATAAGTTGCAGGGACGGCAAATCAGCGCGTCTTCGTCGAATCGAAACTTTAAAGGACGGCAGGGATCGTCATCGGGACGCACGTTGTTGATGAGTCCGGCGATGGTCGTTGCAGCGGCAATCACTGGGAAAGTGACGGACGTGCGTGAGTTGATGTAGTGGAAACCGAGCGCGACTGGCAGCAGGATAAGCTGTTGAGCGGTGGCGAGATTGCTAAACTAAAGCAGTCAGGAATCGATGTTCATAGTCTCAAAGGTGGACAAGGTGCAAGTAGGCTTGACCTCTACAAAGATGAAGTTGGTAATATCTACATCAAACCTAAAGGTGGAAACGGTGCAGGTGAGCCAACAGGACTGAATATTAATGATTTCTGATTGCTTTCGTTTGGAGCAAACAAGATGAACTCTGAAGTTTATGCAGAATTTAGTTTAACGGGAATCGACTTGAACCCCGAAGATGTCACATCGAAAGTGGGAGTTCAGCCGACAAAAACATGGTTCAAAGATGAATTGATTTCTCCTAAAGCGCGGATTCGTTATCAGCAGAATGGTTGGAAATTACGATCGCGCTTAGAAGCCTCAGATGATTTGGGAGAGCATTTTCAGGTTGTCTTGGAGCAACTGAAACAAGGTTGGCAACCTCTAATAGAACTTTGTTCGATCTACGAAGCTGAATTTTGCGGTGTAATTTATACGTCAGGAGATCGTCCTGCAATTCACTTCGATCGAGACATTCTCAAGGCTGTTTTACAACTGAATGCAGAAATTGGTGTTGATCTTTACGTGCTGCCACCTGAATGAACTATAAACAGCAAGTTATTGATTTTTACAATGCTAGAACGAATTATGATAATGATGTGACTCGGAACCGAGCGATCGCACTTTTTGATTACACGAGTGCACAGCCTGGACAATCCGTTTTAGATGTTGCGGCGGGAACCGGAAATATAGCGATCGGAGCCGCAAAAAGAGTTGGCGCAAATGGTTTTGTGATTGGAATCGACATCGCAACAGAACTACTCAAGATTGCTCAGCAGAAAATCCAAAACGAAAACTTATCGAATGTTCAGTTGATTGAAGTAGGTGCAGAAGTGTATGAAGCTTCAAATCAGTTTGATGCGATTTATTGTTCTTATGCGATCGTGCTTTTCCCCGACATTTCCGCAATTTTGCACAAGTGGTATCGCTTTCTCAAACCGGATGGATTCGTTGCATTTACCTGCTCGTCTGAGAACTCTTATTTTGCATTGTCGATCGTAGAAGCCTGCGCGAAACACGGGATCACACTTCCCAATTTGCACGAACCATTAGGAACGCCAACTCGAATTCAGCATTTATTAACTCAGGCTAACTTCAGTCAAATCGAGATTCATCCACGCCAGTTGGGAACTTACCTCACGTTAGAGGAAGCTACAAGCCGCTGGAATGGACAGTTCTGGCTGCATCAAAATAATCCGCTGTTGGAGTTAGAGCCGGAAAAAATTCGGCAGATCAAAGCGAGTTACGATGATGCGATCGCGGCTTTGGAAAGAGATCGGGGTGTTTGGCATGAGGAACTTATTTATTATGTTGTCGCTCGTAAGATTGCTGAAAATTTTGAATTTAGTCGATAGGAAGTACGAAAAGTCTCTCCACTCCGATTCAGTCCCGCCCCGATTTCAATCCGGGGCGGGTAATGCAATGAATGATCGACCTCTAAACCACCCTCTTAAGCCGATCGCTCAATCCATTCATCCATTTCCGAGAAATCATTACAGCCCGTCACTTCCATCAGCGTTTGCAGCATGGCGAGATCCTGCTTTTCCCATTCCGCCAAGATGGTTGTTCGATCGTCTTCTGGTGGAAAGTACTTATAGATTCGCAATCCGCCGCGTCGTCCATCGGGCGCAACCGCACGACCTGTACAAGTAAGTTTCACTCCGATTTTGCCGAGCAATGTTTGAACGATCGCGATCGGCGCAAGTTTCTCGGTTACGGTGAAGCTAAACAATGCTTTCATATCGTCGCGACACTCTAGCGCAGTGGTGGCAACGAATTGAACGAGATCATCGGTGGCGAGAATTTTTTCTCCGGGTTTAAGAAACTCTAGAATTTTTAGTGATCGTAATGCCTCAACTTGCGCTGTTAACAGCTTGACATCTTGAACAGAAATCTTTCCATCTCCGCGCTCTAGATGGTCTTCAAGCTCTTGCATATCATGAAGGCGAACATATTCTGGATTGCGAGTGAGATAGTAATACAATCGCAGTTGTGTATACCAACCATCATCATCTTTGAGTTTGATCTCTGGCGTGATGGTTTCGACGTTGTATTTCCGCTTCAGTTCGTGTTTGTGTTTGCTGTGGCGTTTCTGAATGGTTTGATTCGCTTGTTCTTTGAGTTCGTAATATTCTTCAGGTGTGATTTCTGGAGAATCGGAAACTGCGATCGCTTCTGCGGTTTGATTGCGGGTACGAATCGCAGAAATCACTTGAGCAATGCGATCGCACACTTTCAAATCGTGCTGCACTTCCAAAAATTCAAATCCTGGAATGTTCAAAACGCCCGTTTTCAGTTCATGGTGCATTTGATCAGTAATCGGTAACTGTCCGAAGATCTTAGTGAGATCGTCTGTAACCAGTGTCACGGTATGACCTTCGAGCAATAAACCATTCCGAAACTCGCGACGGTAACGCCATAGAGACGCATTTACCCGCGCCGCCATCTTTGCCCAAGTCCGAAGCGCAATCGGGTTACTCTGCTCATCCAAATCAAAATCGATATCTTTGAGCAATGCAATGTTATATCGAACCGATTTCGTGATCGATTGCGCGACATCTCGATAGTTACAGCTTCCATTCCCCACTTTTCCAGGGCCAAAATGCGCCGCCCAAACATATCGGGGAATTGGTTCGCGAACTCTCGCTAATGCTTGCCGCGATTCAGAATCTGGTGTGACACCTTGGAAAATTCCGAATACGCCTTTGAAATGATTGCGAATGTCGATCGAGACTCCAGTTCCGATCGTCGGTGTCGCCAAAACAATATCGTAATCGCCAACTACATCGTTAATGCGTTCAGCAATGTGATAAGCCGCGTGATCAGGATCAGAAACGCTTTCACTATCGATTCGGAGAATCCGCTTTTCAGGAAATTGCAATCGCAGATACGTTTCTAAGTTCTTGGAACTCCAACGACCGCGAACTTTCTGAGAATCGACGCAGACGAAAACGGCTCCAGTTTTCAGAACGGTTTCCATCCGATCGATTAACGGTGCAGGATTTTTCGTGTCGTACATCGAGACATCCCAAGCAATTTCGGGCTTCCACTGATTCACCACAACCCAAGGTGTAACGGGAGTTTCCGCTAATCCGCGCAGATAGTCGATGCTGACATCAGATAAATCCGCGTCTTGTGCAACAACTAATCCACCCGTTTCGAGAACAATTTCGATCAGTTCGCGCAATGTTTCTAAGATTCTGACGCGCTGATGATAGCAAGTTGCACTATTGAGCGCGTGCCACAACACTTGCTCCACTTCATCGAGAATGACGATCGCGCCTTCCCATTCCGCTGGATTAAAACGCGCTTTCGAGTTTGGATGCAGCGAATCGACACACAAGCCATAGCTATTCGAATTTTCAGAATTCAGCGCATCGGTGATCCAATCAATTCCGATACTATGGCAAATCGCTTTACCGAGTTGAATTCGATGTGTAATCACAAGAACTTTTCGGTCAGCTTCCGCTGTGCCAGGGGCAACGGAGTTCTTGATCAATCCTTGCAATGCCGTTGTTTTTCCAGTTCCTTTGGCACTTTTAATACAAGCCAATCCAGACTCCGGATAAGGAAGATTTTCCAAATACGGCTGATTTAGTGTAAGTGAAGGTGTATAGGTTAATGACCATAATTGTGATGCTTGCCAGAACTCAAGCTCGACCGCTGATTCATATAGTCGTGTAAACGCATCATGACCACGAGCGACAACGAAATCATCAACGCCCTTTTCAGCACCCGGCAATGCAATAACTTTAACTTGACAGCCAGCATGGTTTAACAGTTGCCCTAAACGAGAAGTAGCAAGAAAGATATTTTGTAAGGTTCTCGGCTTCGTTTCATAATCGAAACAGATGTGAATCGATCGCTGTGCCGTCGCGAAATGCGCCAATTCTGCGATCAGTTGCCGAGTCTCGCGTCGGTAACCGCTGAAGATTCCCGGAAGCGCGATCGCTGGATAGCCCAAACTCAACAAACAGCCCGCTTTCTTCTCTCCTTCGGTAAGTACGATCGGCAAATTATTTCGCCAAGCCCATTCCCAAAAGTTCGTCGCTCCAGCAATTTCGACCTCAAATCGTGCGGAAACTTTCATCCAAATCCGCATCGGCACATCGAGCAGAATGAATCGGCTAGACCCTTTACCGAGACTGGGACTCAGATATTTTGCAGACCTGTTTTTCTGACGATCGACGATCGGCGTATCCGGCTTAAACCGTCCCCAATCCATTCGCTGCCAATTGTTCAGCGGATCGACTCCGCTCACCCACCAGCCTCGAACCGATTCCCGCGCCTGTTGTCCAAATCGCGTCACTTTCCAATTCAGCAACTCCGCGATCGGATAATTCGCTTCGTGTGTAAACGGATCAAAGTCGGTATCTTGCAGCGATCGTACATTCCGGCGAATAATCTCCGGATCGACTCCGCTCATCAACCATTCCTGTTCGTGATCGGGAGCGAGATCGCCCTCGATCGGTTTTGCCGCTCCAGAAGAAGCAACTCTGAGGGAAGTTACCATCAGCCCTGCTCCTTCTGAATCAATAAATTCGCACGCAAACCTAGCGCAGAATTGCTGCACCTGATACAATGTTTCAACATAGAAATCAAGCCCAATCTTTTTTGGGCAAACAAGGTTATCAACCCCTTTGGCTGACTGTGGTAGGGAAGCTTGAGGGGTTTTGCTTTTGGATTTGAAAAAAATCTGATTGGCGGACTTGTAGCGGTGGTAGTCGCCCAAAATCGCACTAATCTGATTCGAGACAAACAAGGTTCCGTCAGACAATGGTGGTAGACATCTCCGACGTGAGAAGCAGATTAACACCGATCCATCAAAGGCTCAAGAGGGAGTGGATCAGGGATCCGCTAGAGTTACAGGCGATTTATACGGGCGTGTTAGCAGGAAAACAGAACGGCGGAGGAATAGGCAAAGCGGCGCAAAGTTTAGGATTTTCGGGTGGATCGATCGCATAAAATAAGGAGCGCAAATCACCTGGATCATCGACGCGAAAGTTACAGAAAACGCGATCGAATTCAGACGCAAGCGTTACAGGACTCCGTAAACTTACTACTACCAATAGGGTCAGATCGAATCGCTCAGACACTAGGCCCCCAGATATAGCGTTTTACCTCTAGACAAATCTCCGAGGGTAGGGCACTATATGTGGGGTTCACAATCTCACCAGCGATGAAACAACTAGAAGCAGCCTTTCCAGTCGATAGCCAACTCTTGATGGTATTGCCCAGAGCTGGGGCATCGGTACGAAATCCAGATGTGCGATTGCCGATTTTGCGATCGGATGTGGATGGGTATTACTTGGAAATGCGGGTCGAAGCGGATGTTCGCGACGAAAGCGAATTTTCTGTGATTCGACGAGTGCCGCTAGAGAATTTGACCGAAGAAGAATTAGCAGAATTGAAAACCGAATATGCCAAGCTCGATTGGGCGGCTTGTGTGCAGAAAGGGGTGAGCAATGGATTAGAAAAAGTCCACGATCGACGTATTCAAAGAATGTTCATGGCGTTGATGACGTTTCTCAATCCGCGCCAAATCTCGATCGTGCTTTACCTTTATAAACTCGCTGCACAACAGCAAAATGGTGGGACAGTAACGTTTCGATCGAATGATTTATTAGAGACCTTGGGCTATACGCGGACGAAAGATGGGGGATTTGCGTCGAAACTGCGATCGCAACTCAATCGAGATTTAGTCGCGCTTCATCGAACTGAATTAGTGTTAGCTCAATCGTTCAAGAAAATGAATCAAAATCGTGGCGCAAAGGTCATGATTAAAAGCATTCTACGGATCAAAGATTACGAAGTAGATAGCGCTCCGAGAGATTTCGATATTACAAAAGCCGCAGATTACACTTACGAATTGGCTGATTCTTATACAATTTCTCTAGAATTTTTCGACAGTTCTCGAAATGGAGATTATGTTCTTTTTCCAAATCAGTTCGACATTACTCAGCGACTTGGAAGTAATGCAAAATGCGATTATAAAACGAAGCTCTTGATCTACTTAGCTAGTCGGCTGAAATGGGACAATCTAACCGATGGACAATTCATCTCTGTCTCGAAGCAATACTTATTCAAAAACCTCGATCTATTCGGCAGCAACTCTTCCCGAAATAATCAGATCTTCTGGCGCACAGTAGATGAATTGAAAGAAGATGGCTACCTATTTGGCGCACAAGAATTATCAGGAAAAAGTCGAATCTCTACAATTCAATTTCAGATCAACTCAGCCAAACTGAAGTGTAAGTAATCGTTCGGGCGATCTGCCCAAAACACAACTGCAAGAACCTCACACCGGATACCCCTACCAAGCTCGATCGAAGTTCACGCTAAAATTAAGAAGTATGAACATGAGAGTAAAAGCAAATGGTGTTATTTGGATTTGGCAAAAAGCTCACCGTTCCTTCATCGGATGAAGCGCTGAAAGGTCGATCGACAAAAATGCCTGTTCCCGCGAAGCATTTCGTCAATGGTCATCCCCTGCAACCTCCATTTCCTGCTGGAATCGAAACTGCGGTGTTTGGTCTGGGTTGCTTCTGGGGCGCAGAGCGTAAATTTTGGCAGCAAGAAGGCGTGTACACAACCGCCGTTGGATATGCTGCAGGCAGCACCCCAAATCCGACTTACCAAGAAGTTTGCTCTGGCATGACCGGACACAATGAAGTCGTTCTCGTTGCTTACGATCCAAAAGTGGTCAGCTATGAGCAACTCTTGAAAGTATTTTGGGAAAGCCACAATCCGACTCAAGGAATGCGACAAGGAAACGATGTCGGAACGCAGTATCGATCGGGCATTTATGTCTACAACGATGAGCAGCACAAAGCCGCCGAAGCATCCTTGAAGACCTACCAAGAAGAACTTGCGAAAGCAGGCTACAAAGAGATTTCGACCGAAATCCTAGACGCGCCTGAGTTCTACTATGCTGAAGACTACCACCAGCAGTATCTTGCTAAAAATCTGAATGGCTACTGTGGTTTAGGCGGCACGAAAGTCTGCTATCCCGGAGCTTGATCCACATCTTCACGAGTCGGCTCGACCTCGCTCTGAGCCGACTCAAACGCTGGACAGTACCCATCCGATGTCACTTTGAAGTTAAATAACGGAGAAGCTGGATTCCAGCAGCGTTGTCCACGATAGTGCCGACAACGAAAACAACAGTTTTTTTCTGCGCTGTCCCAAGAAGACGATCGCTCATTGTTCTGAGTCATTAATTCGCGCTGAGTCAAGCCCCGTAAAATCAGGTCTTGACCTTGCCAACGCGCTTCGACGAGTCCCGTATCAGACAGCGATCGCCATCTCGAATCATTCGTAATCGCATCGGGCAGGGTAATCGTCACAACCGTTCCAAACTCTGCAAGCTCCCCTTCGTAAGTCGTCTCCGGGGGTGCAGGCTGGAGGAACGTTTCCCCGATCGGTAACTCTACTAAACTTCCCGATGCTGGAGAATGCAGATGATAGCGATTGTGCAATTCATCGAGTCCGGTCAAGTCCGATAGATAGTTCGGATCACCGTGGACGAAGATGACGTGCTGTGGGCGCAAGTTGTGAATAAACTGTGTAGTGCTGGCTCCGTCGCAATGTTGAGCCAGTAAATAAGTTTCGATCGCATATTCTGGCGGGACATCGATCGATTCTCCCTCTAAATGATGCGGCTGTAAAATTAACCAGCGTTCCGGCGTGTCTTCGCAGAACTCTTGCCAATCGATCGAGAAATCCGTCAGTACAATACAAGGCGATTCACTAACTAACGATCGCTGTTCTGGGTGCAATCTCCGAACCCGTGGACGGACTCGATCGTCCCAAAAAAGCGACTGATGTTTGGCGAAATTCTGAACCGATGCGGGCAAGTGCAGTAACAGTTCCAAATACGCATCGCACCCAGATGCCACCGTACCATCGACCCAAATATCTAAATCCCGTCCAGTGAATAAGTGATGACTTCTCAGCAGCATCAACAATTCCTGTCCGAGTCCGACCATCGGCAGTGGCAAGAGAACAGAATGTCGATCGTTCAACGCTTGACTAATTCTTTCTGCAATCAGATTCTCTTGTTGTCGTCGATGTGGAAATCGTGCCGTTCCATACGTTCCTTCAACAATCACGACATCCGGGCGCAGTCCCCGCAATTCCTCTAAGCGCAAGCCTTCCACCAATCGAGAATTTGATAAAAAGAAATCGCCTGTATATAAGATCGAATGCGATCGACCATCAGGAGGTGTATAAGTCAGCAAGATTGCCGCTGCTCCTGGAAGGTGTCCAGCGGGAAAAAGTTCGGCGGTCAATCCATCCTGAAACTCAACAGGCGATCGCCAAGGAAGCGCATGAACAAATTGAGGAACGCGCCCCGGTTCATCCAGCCAATTCAGCGGTAAAAGCTGCGTCGTTGCTTCACTCGCATAGATTGGCAACTGGGGAAAAGCGCGATGCAGACTAAGCAATCCTTGAGCATGATCCGAGTGGGCATGACTGCACAACACCACATCAGCGGGAGCGCGATCGCTTAAATGTTCGATCGCGGTTGAATCAGCAAGCGCAGAGATATCTGCCAGCCCGCAGTCTAGCAAAATTCGATAAGGACCCATGCGAACGAGAAGACAGACTCCTTCTTCGCCATGCCCCGCACCGTAGGGAAAACAGTCCAATTGCGTCACGAATCCACCCTAGAGAAACTCAGAATTCATACCTCTAGAATTCGGAATTTGGAGATGGATTCTATTACTCCGCCTTCCGTTTTCGATGTTCTGCTCTAATGTGCTGAACCATTTCCATGGTAGTTATCTGTATCATAATAGCCGTTGCGCGTTCCAAAGAAGAGACAGGCGACGGTGAAAAAGCCAGAAAGTACCAGTAAGACGAGTTTTACGTCCATATCGCTGAAACCTTTAAATCCTTTTTATCAAGTGTACAAGAACAAGATTCTTGGAATTGAATCTTGAGTAATCCTAAGGCGCGATCGCTACCATCTTAAGAAATCACAGATTGATCTTAGATTCTCCCAGAGGTAGAAATCGCTGCTTTTTGTCGCTGAACAATCCCCTGGGTCATATCTCATTGAGGTTTGATCAGTTGTCCTCGATCAGTAAATCGCACCGATTTAATTTTCAACGCTGTATTCTGGGTCAACGTCCGCCGCACACTTCCAAACAGGGCCAACTGTTCACAATTTGCTAGGGTTGTCAGAGATCGACGTGCATTCGGAATCGGACGAAAGTCGATCGTTGCCACTCCAGATTTAACTTTCACTCGATAACCCGCTACATCTAAGCTTTCACTATTTGCTTTCTCTAACGTTTTCGCGATCGCTTGCGTCACAGGCTGATTTGCCGCGATCGCTTCTTTTGTCGCAACGAATTTATTGCACTGATTATCTAATTGAAAAATATTCACTGAGATCGTCTTACCACTGGGTTTAGGAGACGGCGAAATCGATGCGATCGCAGAGGGTGAAACTGCGATCGAGGGCGATTCTGACGATCGACATCCGCTCAGTATAAAAAGTACCAAATTGAAAACAATAAACCCTCGAATCATTTGTGTTGCAACTTATCCTGTTTTTGATATCCGTACATAGAAAGAGGAACTATACCAACTAGGGTAGACCATCGATCGTGTTAGCTTGCACCTAGAGACGGGATTTTGCTCTCGGTGTTCACCCAACCATTGTAGAAATACAGTTTCAGGGGTAGCATAAACATAGCGATGCCCGTAGGGGGTATTGATGTTGATTTCTTGAAAGTTCATGGACGAAGTCCATTTATCCAACACAGCAAACATTTCCTAGCCTGGTTGCCCTTGGTCTTCCAGAGCGAGGAAGATCGATGAGGAAAAAGTTAAATGCTGACTCAAGACAGTCGAGCAACGCTCGCGGGTATCTCGGACCTAAACCGCCTGAAGCTAGAACTTAATGAACTGCCTGCGATCGATGTAGGCGACTACATTACCGGACTTGAACCCGAACAGCGGGCACTCACCTTCCGGTTACTCAACAAAACGCAAGCGACGGATGTCTTTGAGTATTTGCCGCCCGAAGTTAGAGAGTCGCTACTAGGTTCGCTGCACAATATTCAAGTTTGTCACATCGTTGAATCGATGCGCCCGGACGATCGAGCAGAACTGTTTGATGAATTGCCAGCCGGAATCGTTAAGCGCTTAGTTCAACAACTCAGCCCTGAAGAGCGGCAAGCGACCGCGACAATTCTCGGTTACGCAGAAGGAACCGCAGGTCGGGTGATGACGACCGAGTATGTTCGACTGCGAGAAGGATTAACGGTCGGTGAAGCACTGAGTAAGATTCGACTAGCTGACCGCGACAAAGAAACGGTTTACTACGCTTATGTCACGGACAACAACCGCAAACTTAAGCAGGTTGTGTCTTTGCGGCAGTTAGTCTTTTCGATTCCCGATGCCAAAATTGAGGATATCGGGAGCGATCGGGTGATCAGAGCGCGAACTGAAATGCAGCAAGAAGAAGTGGCGCAACTGATGAAGCGCTATGACCTACTCGCGGTTCCGGTTGTCGATCGAGAAGATCGCCTCGTTGGAATTATTACCGTCGATGATGTGGTCGATATTCTCGAACAAGAAGCGACCGAAGACATTCAAAAACTAGCGGGTGGCGGTGGTGACGAATCAGCGCTTTCAACCCCGATCGAGAAAATCCGAAATCGCTTGCCGTGGTTACTAGGAATTATGGCGCTTTATATCGGAGCCTCTAGCGCGATTTCACCCTTTCAATCGACGATTTCAGCCATTCCCGTATTGGCTGTGATCATGCCCTTGTTCTCTAACACTGGCGGAACTGTGGGTATTCAATCGCTGACGGTGACGATTCGATCTCTCGGTATTGGAGAAGTGACCTCCCAGGACACGATGAGGATCTTGAAAAAAGAACTTCTAGCAGGACTCGGAACTGCTTTGGCATTAGGATTGACGATGTTTATTTTGTCGCTGATTTGGACAAAGCCAGAAGAACGCTGGGTTGGAGTCGTGGCTGGACTGGTGATGGCATCGAATAGCATTGTTGCAGTCACGCTAGGAACATTGCTTCCAATGGGTTTGAAGCGATTAAAGCTTGATCCCGCGCTGATTAGCGGCCCGTTAGTGACAACATTGCTAGATACGATCGGCTTTATTACTTTCCTCACGCTGATCACTTTTAGCTTAAATGTGCTGAAACTTTCTACTTAATTGCAAATTTGCTCTAGGATTAGGGGTAGTTCACAATTACTGCTTTCGCATGCTAGATCTGACGAAACTTGCTCAACAGATGCAGGGTATCAGCCAACAGTTGACATTAGAAGCAACGGCAACCCGACAGCGACTCGATCGAGCAAGATTGCTCATGGCACAAGCGCACGATCGACAAACCGATCTCGTCGAGATGCAGGAATTGTGGCGCGATCGTCTAAGTTTTACCGCAGCGATCCCGATCGAACCTTTAGACACTCGAATCGAGATCGATGCTGCTCCCGCTTCTCATACGGTGATTGCAACGGATGGATCTCAAATCGCACCGAGCCATCACGAAATTGCCTATTGCTATTTGATCAACGTCGGTCGAATCATTCTGCACTACGGACAAAGCAAATTGCCGTTGTTGGATAGCTTGCCGGAAGTGTTCTATCGTCCTGAAGATTTGTATGTTTCGCGGCAGTGGGGCATTCGGACTGAGGAATGGATGGGCTATCAGAGAACAGCGTTAGAAGTTCAGATGCTTGCAGAACTGGGTCAGGCGTTGAGCGATGAAATGAACGCGCCGACGATCGCGATGGTCGATGGATCATTGATTTATTGGTTTTTGGAACAATTGCCAACTGAAGCCCGCGATCGCATTCTTACACCAATTCTTGCCGCTTGGGATCAATTAAAAGCGATCGAGGTTCCGTTAGTCGGCTATATCAGCGCATCGAGAAGCGGGGAGGCAATGAACTTCTTACGGCTCCAGAGTTGTGCTTATCTCGCTCCCGATTGTGCGACACATTGTAGTGAAGTTGTCGATCGAGCGCCTTGCCAAGTATTAGATCCGCTCAAAGATGCGGCGATCTGGGGAATGTTGTTAGAGCCGGGTCAGCGCAGTCCGTTGTGGCGGAGTTCGGCACGGATTCAAGAGTTTTATGGCGATCATGCAATTCATTTTTGCTATGTAAATGTAGGAAGCGAGATCGCACGAGTTGAAGTCCCGGCTTGGGTTGCGAAGAATCCAGCAATGTTGAATTCTGCATTGAGTTTGGTACTGGCTCAGGTACAGAAAGGATACGGGTATCCAGTTGCGTTAGCAGAGGCGCACAATCAGGCAGTAGTGAGAGGAGGCGATCGCGCTCGGTTTTTTGCTCTGCTCGAACAACAGATGATCAAAGCAGGCTTACGAAATGTCGGGACATCTTACAAAGAAGCTCGAAAACGCGGCAGCATTGCCTAGAATTAAGAGAATCACAACGCTGAGAGGTTCACATGAATACAGAACTTAAAATCAGCCAACCGGATCTGTATGAAGCTGATTATTACTTATGGATTCAAGAAACCCTTGAAAAGCTAAAACATCAAAATTATGAACAGGTCGATTGGAAGAATTTGCTTGACGAGATCGAGGACATGGGAAAAAGCGAACGTAGAAGCCTATCGAGTAATTTAGTGATCATTTTATTGCATTTATTGAAGTGGCAATATCAACGCGATCGTCGTTCGGAGAGTTGGAGATTAAGCATTGTCGAGCATCGGATACGAATCGAAGAAGCGCTAGAAGATTCTCCAAGTCTTAAAGGATTTTTGGCAGAAAATCTTGAGAAGCAGTATCGAAAATCTGCTCGACTTGCAAGTGCAGAAACCGGACTACCGATTGGAGAGTTTCCGAGCGAATGTCCTTACTCGATCGCTGAAGTGTTAGAGAGTGATTTGTCAGCCTTTAATCGTTAAAATTTGCGATTCACTATCAGATTGCTGGAGGTTCAAATGAATACGGAACTTAAAATCAGCCAATTCGATCTGTATGAAGCTGATTATTACTTGTGGCTTCAAGACACGATCGAGAAGCTAAAACATCAGAATTATGAGCAGGTCGATTGGGAAAATTTGCTCGATGAAATTGAGGATATGCCAAAACGCGAGCGCCGTAGTTTAGAAAGCAATTTAGTTGTTGTTCTACTGCATCTTTTGAAGTGGCAATATCAGTTTAACCAGCGCTCAGGAAGTTGGTCAGGCAGCATTATTGAACATCGCAGACGGATCAGAAAAGCACTAAGAGACTCGCCCAGCCTCAAGCGATATCTTGAAGAGGTTCTTGAAGAGTGTTACGAAAGTGCAGTTCAGCAAGCAAGCGCTGAGACAGAATTACCGATCGAAGAGTTTCCTAAAGAATGTCCTTACTCGATCGCTGAAGTTTTAGAAGCCGATTTATCCAGTTTTGAATAGAATATGGCATATAGCGATTTCAAGCTCAATGAGCTACTTAAAACATTTAATCTAACGCTTCGTGAGAAATCAGATATCTTTGCATCTGTTCCAAGCTCAACTTGCAGTGAGTATTTAGAATTTACGCTTGATCAAAATGTTGAATTAGCGGTTGCGATTAATACTGAAAAAGCGCGATCGGAATTGATTATTGCGCCAATTTTGCTTGAAGTTAGACGAATTCTACAAAATCAAATCAGCCTATTTTCTGGTGTTGATTTCACCGTAGATAGCGACAGAGGACTAAATGGAATTTGTGATTTTGTGATTAGTCAATCGTCAGAACAACTTCTGATTCTTGCACCTGTGATTACGATCGTAGAAGCAAAAAACGAGAACCTAAAATCAGGTTTTGCCCAATGTATTGCAGAAATGGTTGCGGCTCAAATTTTTAACAAACAAGAAAATAACCCGATCGAGAAAATTTACGGTGTTGTCACGATTGGGACGATCTGGAGATTTCTAGAGCTAGATGGGAAAACAATCTCGATTGACCTAAGCGAACATTACATTTCAGATATCAATCAGATTTTAGGAATTTTAGTTTATATGGCTCGATCGCTAAAATTCTGATTCATCCATCAGCGTTTCAATCAACAAATCAACCTGCTTTTGTCGCTCTGCTAAAAACGCTTCACACTGGCGCAAATGCTCAACCGCAGCAGAAAACTCCTCAAACACATCCGCTAATTCCAATTCGCCCGATTCAATTCGCGTCAAAATTCTCTCGACATGAGCCACTGTGTCCTCGTAATTCCAGGATTCAGCAGAAAGACGAGGCAATTTTTCAGACTTCGTTTGAGAGGAGGGATTCATCGGCAGTATGTCGATCGATAACTTAGTTATAGTGTCTAATTCTCAGCCTGGGCTGATACGCTCGATACGTTGGTCACTGTAACGCCGATTTGCCCTTGTGCCAGCCGAATTGTTAAATTTTCGCCAACGGTGATATTCTCAGCCGATCGTACAATTCCCGACTCTGCCCGGACTACTGCATACCCACGTTGCAGAACAGCTTGCGGATCAAGCGTGGTCAATTTCTCCTGAAGCATTTGACAGTGCTGCATTGCCGTCTGAAAGCGCCTTTGAGTCGATTGAATCAACCGCTGTCTCAGCCAAGAAACGACCTGTGCTTCTTGTTTTAAAGCTCGATCGAGCTTTAGCCGAGAGATACGATCGCGCAATCCCGCTAAACGATCGTGTTCAACTGTCATATACTGCAACACCGCTAAATTGAGCGACTGAACGCGATCGACATGAAGCTCATACAAATCCGCTAAACATGGAACCGCCTGTTCTGCCGCTGCCGTCGGAGTATGCGCCACCACATCCGCCGCCAAATCAGAAAGCGACTCATCTCGCTGGTGCCCAATCCCCGCAATAATCGGAATTGAGCAATTCGCGATCGCTCTGACGACAATTTCATCATTAAAACAGACCATATCTTCGATCGCACCGCCTCCGCGTGATAGAATTAGTACATCCGCTCTGCCATCCTGCTCGACTCGTTCGATCGCAGCCACGATCGACGCAGGTGCTTGATCACCCTGCACCAATGCAGGCGAAAACAGCACCCACAAACCCGGATAACGTCGCTTCAGCGTTCTTTGAATGTCCCCCCAAGCGGCGGCTTGCGGCGAAGTTACGACCGCCACGGTTTGTGGATGAGTCGGTAGAGCGCGTTTACGATCCGGGTCAAACAGTCCCTCGGCTTCGAGGCGATCTTTCAATTGACGCGATCGCAAAGCGCGCAAGCCTTCCCCCGCTGGAAGCGCTTGCCAGACAATCAACTGATAGCTGCCTCGATGCGGCTGTACATGGACACGACCGAGCAAAATCAACTGTTCACCTGGAGCGGGTAACGTCGTCAACTTATGCAACTGACTATTCCAGACCACACATTGGATTGCAGCCTTGGCATCGGGATCTTGCAGCGTGAAAAACAGCCCGCTGCGATATCGCGTTGCACTCGACACTTCTCCGGTGAGCCAAACTTGGCGCAGTTGATCATCCTGCTCGATCAGCGACTGAATGTAAGCCGTAAGACCCGCCACGGTCAGGGCGGTATCCGGCACCAACAAATTCGGCAGTTTCGAGGTCATTCTCGTTACCCTAGAAGAAGAAATACAACCCGTGCTGAGAGTAGTATCCTCTCCATGCTACAAAGATTGGCAATGTAGGTGTTAGGTTCGATCGCACCTCGGCTACAATGCCGTTCTGCACGATCGCATCCCGTTCTGCCCTCCACTCTCTTTTTTACACAACTTTCTGAGGCGCTAATGGCAACTAAAACAACAGAAACGACTGATAAGCAAAAAGCCCTAAATCTCGTTCTGACTCAGATCGAGCGCAATTTCGGGAAAGGCAGCATCATGCGCCTGGGCGATGCCACCCGAATGAAGGTCGAGACGATTTCGACTGGAGCCTTGACGCTGGATTTGGCGTTAGGTGGCGGATTGCCGAAAGGTCGAGTCATCGAAATCTACGGTCCTGAAAGTTCGGGTAAGACGACTTTGGCGCTTCATGCGGTCGCAGAAGTGCAAAAGAGCGGCGGGATTGCGGCTTATGTCGATGCAGAACACGCACTCGATCCGAGCTACTCGGCTGCTTTGGGTGTAGACATTGCGAATTTGCTGATTTCGCAACCGGATACCGGAGAATCGGCGCTGGAAATCGTGGATCAATTAGTGCGATCGACTGCCGTTGATATCGTAGTCATTGACTCTGTAGCCGCACTCGTTCCCCGCGCAGAAATCGAAGGGGAAATGGGCGACTCGCACATGGGTCTGCAAGCTCGACTGATGAGCCAAGCACTCCGGAAGATCACCGGAAACATCGGCAAATCCGGCTGTACTGTAGTCTTCATCAACCAGTTGCGGCAGAAGATCGGCGTGACTTACGGTAGCCCAGAAACGACGACAGGCGGACAAGCGCTGAAGTATTACGCTTCAGTGCGACTCGACATTCGCCGGATTCAAACGCTGAAGAAGGGAACCGAAGAGTTTGGAACTCGCGCGAAGGTGAAGGTTGCGAAGAACAAAGTTGCGCCTCCATTCCGAATCGCAGAATTCGACATCATTTTCGGTAAGGGAATCTCGACGCTTGGATGTCTGGTTGACCTGGCAGAAGAAACGAATGTGATCGTTCGTAAAGGTGCTTGGTACAGCTACAAGGGCGAAAATATCAGCCAAGGTCGCGATAATGCGATCAAGTATGTAGAAGAGCGTCCAGAACTCGCGAAGGAGCTTGAAGTGCTAGTGCGCGAGAAGCTGGAAATGGGTGCACAGGTTTCAGCGAACTCGGTTGGTCAAGTCGATGAACACGACACCGACGATGAGGAAGCGTTGGACGAAGAATAAGAATTGAGTGAGATCGCTTGATTCTTCAGGTAGGCATTTTATTTTGCCTACCTTTTTTATTGCCTTTTCTGATTGCAGGCGCGTTCTGAAGTTGGATAGAAGTTTTAAACGTCGATCGCTTTAATACAGTGGAGAAGTTCAATCGGAGCGAAGTTAGAATGTCACAGCCTAAAATCGAAGACAGAGTAGCAGCGTTAGAGCTAGAGGTTCAGCGGCTCAAAGCCGAACTTCCAGTAAAGCCATCTCAAACAACGCCTTGATGGGAGAAAGTTGCTGGAACTTTTGCAGAAAGCGAGGGGTTTGACGAAGTGATGCGGCTTGGACGAGAGTATCAAGAATCTCTACGTCCTGCAAGCCAAACCCAGATAGATTAAGGGTGAGATGTTTTGGACACGGATCACCTCAGCATCTTAACTCGTGGTGGATTAACGGCTGAACCATTATTTACGAGGCTTTCTAGAATTGAGCCATCTGAAATTGCAACGATGATCCAAGCTTGCGGCGGGCTGAGTTATGCTGCTAGGGCAAACTCTACTGACGCTCAAGTTGCATTCTAGTTGAGTTCCCGCGCAAGCAAATTGATAATCTTCCGGTGGATATGTTGTGTTGCCACCTTCAGTGGAGTGCAAAAAAGTCATGGCAGCGAGTGTCCCAGAACGTGAGGGCGGCAGACAAGTCCTTCAAAGAGTTCACCGCATGGGAAACGCCGTGTCTCGATTACATACGATTTGGGTCGATGGGGGATTTGATGGCGACTCGTTGATGCACTGGGTAATCACGACCTGTCGGTGGATCGTCCAAGTCGTGTTGCGACCGGAGCAAACTAAAGGGTTTGTCTTGCTGAAAAAGCGCTGGGTCGTTGAACGCAGGTTCGGGTGGTTCATGGGATGCCGCCGATTAGTTAGGGACTATGAACGCCTGCCAGAAAATTCAGAAGCGCTGATTTATCTAGCGATGATTCGGATCATCATCCGTCGCTTGGCGTAAAATCTCACTCCCTATCACTTCTAAAACATCCTCTAAACCAGCTTGATCAAATTTACGATGTCTGAGCAACTGAACCCAACCCAAAATTGGATTCAACGACGTTCGTAATTCATGAGACAAAACAGCTAGAAACTCATCTTTAATTTGATTCGATTTCGCTAACTGTTCGCTTATATTTTGCATCGTATAAATCATCAAGTAATGCGATCGGATCATCTGCTAAAAGCAACTCTCGTGTAGTGTCATACAGCAAATTCAACTTATCATTCTGTCTGCGTAAAGCCTGTTCTGCGACCTCTCGCTGAATCAAATTTCGTTGCAACTGCAAAACGAGAAATTCTAGAAATAATGTGATCTCCAAACAGCTTGGAATAGTCAAACTCACGATCGTATTCAAACGCGATCGCTCTGCATCCGATCGCTTCTGTAATAATCGATATAATTGATTTTGCTTGATCAATTTGACCTAGCCCTGCAAGTTCGATCGTCTGTCGCAAAATTTCCAATCGATCGAGCATTAATTGATTAATTCGCGCTAAACGTTGCTGCTGACTCGGATCATCAGTAGTTAATTCTTTATAATCGCGTAACTGTTTCATTCACAATCTCAATCAACTGTTCATACGGCTGCAAATATCGTCGATCGTTCGTCAGCAAATACCCCCGCTATCCAACTTTCACATCCTTCAACTGTGAAAGCAGCGATTCGGTTGACAATAAAACCTGCTGCGTGTGATTTTCCCACCGCTTCGCTTGTTGATACCCGTTCAACGTAGAGCAGGACAGCATTCCGATACCAATCAAGGCGACAAGAGAACATCAAACGTCGATCGGGCAGTGCGTGAGAAAGACCGCTTCATTTAATGCTTCAAATCAACCGTGGGAGAGATTTTAATCGGCTTCACCCGCTTCTTGCTCTACTCGAAGGAAGTTCTTCAGTCATGTTTCTAACCTGAGTAAAGATATTACAAAATGTTGCAGACTGACCAGGAAGGTGAACACAATGCCGCAGAATAATTGCGGAAGGTCGCGAAGTCAGAACGCTTGCGTAGCTGGAATCAACCCGGAAAAGCTTCATCGTAATTCAGGGAAAAATTCAAGCTTGACAGCCCTCAGACATCCTGAGAAGCTGAGAAAGCGGCTCCAAGCAGCTAGACTTACTAAGCCATTTGGGGAACTCCCGTTTTTAAACACACTCGGTTACATTCCTTGGAGGAATCCATCAATGAGTATTGTCACGAAGTCAATCGTGAACGCTGACGCTGAGGCACGTTACCTCAGCCCCGGCGAATTGGATCGGATCAAAGGCTTCGTCACCACAGGTGAAAAGCGTCTGCGGATCGCACAAACCTTGACCGAATCGCGTGAGCGTATCGTCAAGCAAGCAGGCGACCAACTGTTTCAAAAACGCCCTGATGTCGTTTCTCCTGGTGGAAACGCATACGGCGAAGAAATGACCGCTACTTGCCTGCGTGACTTGGACTATTATCTGCGCCTCGTAACCTACGGAATCGTCGCAGGTGATGTTACTCCGATCGAAGAAATCGGAATCGTCGGCGTAAGAGAAATGTACAACTCCTTGGGAACCCCGATTCCTGCGGTTGCAGAAGGCATTCGCGCGATGAAGAACGTTACTGCATCTTTGCTCTCGTCGGATGACGCTGGCGAAGCAGGCGCTTACTTCGACTACGTAATCGGTGCAATGCAGTAATTTCTGCTGGCTCGATTTCCTCATTTGTTAACTTAAGACCCCGCGACTTACGGAACTATAACCATGCAAGACGCAATTACCTCGGTAATCAACACTTCTGACGTTCAAGGTAAGTACCTTGACGGTTCAGCACTCGAAAAGCTCAAAGGCTACTTTGCAACTGGCGAACTGCGCGTTCGCGCAGCCACCGCGATCTCGGCAAACGCAGCAGCGATCGTCAAAGAAGCAGTTGCTAAGTCCTTGTTGTACTCGGACATCACCCGTCCCGGTGGAAATATGTACACGACTCGTCGTTATGCTGCTTGCATCCGCGACCTCGACTACTACCTCCGCTACTCCACCTATGCAATGCTAGCTGGAGATCCTTCGATCCTCGATGAGCGCGTTCTCAACGGATTGAAAGAAACCTACAACAGCTTGGGCGTACCCATTTCAGCAACCGTTCAATCGATCCAAGCGATGAAAGAAGTCACCGCTGGATTGGTTGGCTCTGATGCTGGAAAAGAAATGGGCGTTTACTTCGACTACATTAGCTCTGGTTTGAGCTAAGAGTAAGATGAAGGATGCAAGGATGAGCTAATTTTCATGCTGTGCGTTCTTTAACTTTCTCGACTGGTTTGGAAGTCTGGAGTGAGTATTAAGTGGTTGAGGCTAGTCTGGCTTTTACGATTTAATGTTGACTCTCGGCTTCCAACCTTTTAAACAGAGGTTTGTTTAAACCATGCTGCATTTGAGCGATCGACTCTTCAGATTTGTTAAGCCGCTATTCTTTAGCTGAATCCGAAGCGATCGACAACTTTTGAGATTTTTCTAAACTCGACTTACCCGCGAGGCACTTCAATCCTTGCGTTTTGCCTTCCTTAATCCTTTAGGAGAGATCCCATGAGAATGTTCAAGATTACGGCTTGTGTGCCGAGCCAAACCCGGATTCGGACGCAGCGCGAACTGCAAAATACTTTCTTCACCAAACTCGTGCCTTACGAGAACTGGTTTAGAGAGCAGCAACGCATCCAGAAAATGGGTGGAAAGATTGTGAAAGTTGAATTGGCAACGGGTAGACCGGGTGCAAATACAGGTCTAGCGTAAGCAGATTTTCTATGTTTGCTAACTCTGAGCATTAGCGGGAGGTTTTCGACCTCCTTTTTTATTGCGATGATTGAAGGAGTGGAAATGTCGAGATTAGATAACTTTGTTAAGCTGTGTGACTGAGTCCCTCGATCGATGACTTCTTATGACCCCAGAACTTCAAACCGAAAAGGATAAGCCACAAGCAACGACTGAGAAAAAGCCTGAATCAGAAAGCGAAAAAGTGCTGTGTCCTCATTGTTTGCGTACCGCGACAAACGGAATTAAGTGTCAGGGAATTTGTGTATCCGACGATGGTTATTAACTCGATTACGGCATCACATCGCTGAGGCGCAGAGTATTATCTAGCATTCAAAAGGATTTGTAGAGCGATCGAACAAGATGCCTAATCCACACATTCAATAAGCGTATTAAATCTATCCAATTATTATCGGTAACTTGTAGGTTTATTCAACTAACTTAACAACATTTATGAGGTGATCCCTCTTAGAGAAGATGAGGCGGGGATCAACGTCTTCGTACTATTCAGAGTGCTAGAGCTTCTACAGAAATGCTTAGTTTTAGCGATCGGACTTTGTTCCACTCATTCCTTTACTAACCGAAACGCGATCGACAAATCAACCTGCGATCGCGGGGTGATTTGCCTATGGAAATGCTACAAGAATATCGGTATAGATTTGTGCAGTTTTGGCGACGATCTCTGACGTTTCGGATGGTCAGTTCGTTCGTTGCCTTCGCGTTGACTGCACTGCTGATCGTTCTCCCGCTGAGAGCGCAGCAACCTGTTGTATTGTCGATTTTGATTCCTGCACCGGATGTTAAGCCGTTTCCACCTGTGATTGCAGAGTTCGAGCGGCAAAATCCGGGAGTTAAAATCAATATTGTTGAAGGCCCAAACGCTTCTAACTTAGTTGAAGATCTTTATTCGTCTGCGTTTTTGCTCGGTGACTCGCCCTACGATCTCCTGAATATGGACATCACTTGGGTTCCGAAGTTCGCCGCCGCAGGTTGGCTGCAAGATATCTCGGATATTCTGCCTCAGGCGGAGTTTGCAAAGTTTCTACAAGGAGACATTGAAGGTGGACGCTACAAAGGAAAGCTATATCGCTTGCCGTATCGAACTGATGTCGGAATGCTTTACTACCGCTCAGATTTGCTGCAACAAGCAGGTTTGAAGCCGCCGGAGACATTTCAAGATCTGCTTCAAGCCTCGAAAACGATTCAGGGGAAAAATGCGGCACAGTGGGGCTATGTGTGGCAGGGTCGGCAGTATGAAGGACTGTCTGCAATGTTCACCGAAGTTCTACAAGGCAATGGCGGCTTTTGGATCAATCCCCAGACGAACGAAGTGGGACTCGATCGACCCGAATCGATCGACACAGTTAAATTTCTCTTAAGCACGATCCAGCAAGGCATCTCACCACCAGGGGTCAACACCTACATCGAAGAAGATGCCCGCCGACTGTTCCAAAGCGGCAATACGCTGTTTATGCGAAATTGGCCCTATGCGTGGGACTTGCTCAACGGCAAAGAATCTCCGGTACAAGGTAAAGTCGGAATTAAACCAATGATTCGGGCGGCAGATGCGCGGAGTGGAGCCTGTCAGGGTGGATGGGGACTTGGAATCTCCAGCACAACCCGACATCCACAAGAAGCGCGTAAAGTCGTGCAGTTCTTCACCAGTCCTGAGATCCAGAAGCAATTGTCGATCGCAGGTGCATATCTCCCGACTCGACGCGACCTGTACAGTGATCGAGAACTGCTTCAGCGCTATGAATACTTCCCGCTGATTCTGAAAATTCTAGAAAATCCGGCATTGCGTCCTCCGATCGCACAATATGCCCAAGCCTCAGACATTTTGCAACGCTACTTGAATGCGACACTTTCTGGACAGCTTTCAGCAGAAGATGCAATGCGATCGGCAGCACGGGAAACTCGAACATTGTTAGGAGCTTAGGCGATGAAAGATGTGATTCGAGAACGAGAACGCCGCGCAGGTTGGTTCCTCACGATTCCAGCATTGCTGATTCTCGCATTGGTGTTTGCTTACCCGATTCTGCGGGCGTTTTGGCAAAGCTTGTTTGCTCAGAACTTAGGAACCCAATTGAATCCAGAGTTTATTGGGCTGTCTAACTTTGGTCGAATGGCGCAAGACGGGCGGTTCTGGCGCACCATGCTAAATTCAATGGTCTTTACCTTTTCTTCTGTGTTCTTTGAACTGATTCTGGGAATGGGGATTGCATTGGTATTGAATCAGCGATTCCGGGGACGAGGGACAGTGAGAACGATCGCGATTCTGCCTTGGGCGTTGCCGACTGCGCTGATTGCTCTGGGTTGGACTTGGATCTTTAACGACCAGTACGGCATTGTGAATGATATTTTGCTGCGGTTGGGACTGATTCAGAATGGTGTGAACTGGCTCGGTAATCCAACGCTGGCAATGATTTCTGTGATCTTTGCAGATGTGTGGAAAACAACGCCGTTTATTAGCATTCTGTTACTGGCGGGATTGCAGTCGATTTCTAATGATCTGTACGAAGCTCAAGCGATCGATGGTGCTAGTCCGTGGCAAAGTTTCCGAACCATCACTCTGCCGCTCTTGATGCCGCAAGTGGTGATCGCACTGTTGTTTCGATTGGCGCAATCTTTCGGAATCTTTGACTTGATCAGCGTCATGACGGGCGGCGGGCCTGGAGGTGCGACTGAAACGGTTTCACTGTATATCTATTCGACGGTAATGCGCTATCTAGACTTCGGTTACGGTTCAGCCTTAGTGGTTGTGACGTTTTTACTGTTGGTCTTAGCCGTTGCGATCGCATCGTATTTTATTACTCGATTTAGAGCCAGAGCAGCCGGAGAAACTTAACAATGACTACTGTATTTCCAGAATCTGTTGATCGCAGAAGACCAGGTGGGAAAGCCACAAAAATCGGGCGTAAAGTGGTTTTGCCGCTTGCGATCGCATTCACTGTTTTATTCTGTCTTGCACCGATTCTATGGCAGCTTTTAACATCCGTAAAACTCAATGCTGACATTGCTGCAATTCCGAACGTCTACTTTCCCACACGCTATACGCTGGATCACTATCGAGAACTGCTCGAACGTCGTCCGTTTCTAAACTACATCTTTAATAGCGCGATCGTGTCTTTTGCTTCAACGATTTTAGCCTTGGGTGTAGGCGCTCCTGCTGCGTATGCACTCGCGCGATTGAAACTCCAAGGAGAACGCTGGATTCTTGCAGCAGTTCTAATTGTCACCTTGTTTCCACCGATTTTATTGTTTATTGGATTGCTCGAAGTTGTCCGCTACTTTCATCTTGGTAATAACTATCTTGCGCTGATCATTCCTTACACCGCAATCAATTTACCGTTAACCATCTTAGTAATGCGGAGCTTCTTCCAGCAGTTACCGAAAGAACTCGAAGATGCTGCAAGAGTGGATGGTTATAGTACCCCTCGAATGTTAGTCGAAATAGTTCTACCCATGACGATTCCAGCATTAGTCACCACTGGAATTCTCACCTTCATCTCTGCGTGGAATGAATTCATTTTTGCTTTGACATTCATTACTCGCGAAGACATGAAAACTGTTCCAGTTGCGGGCGCGCAGCTTGGTGGAGCCTCGCCGTTTGAAATTCCCTATGGTCCGATCGCGGCTGCAACCGTTCTGGGTACGATTCCGCTCGTTTTATTAGTGTTGTTCTTCCAACGCCGCATTGTTCAAGGTCTGACTGCTGGAGCCGTTAAAGGTTAAATCTCACTACATCAAAAATCATGGAAAGAAACTTACAACTCATTGACTTGAGAAAGGCTTACACTCCGAAAGTCGTCCCGGTAAAGAACATCAATTTGGAAGTGAAGCAAGGTGAATTCCTAACCTTGCTCGGCCCGTCGGGATGCGGAAAATCAACGATTCTGCGATTGATTGCGGGACTCGAACAACCGACCAGCGGACGAGTGATGATCAATGGTCGGGATGTCAGTCGATTGAATCCGGGCGATCGCAATGTTGCAATGGTATTTCAAAGCTATGCACTCTATCCACACATGAGCGTGTATGACAACATTGCATCCGGGCTGAAACTGCGAAAAACACCTCACGCTGAAATCAAAGAGCGGATTCGCGAAGTCGCAGATTTCTTGGGTTTACATGAACTAATGGATCGTAAGCCTGGACAGCTTTCTGGAGGTCAGCGGCAACGGGTCGCAGTCGCGCGAACTTTGGTGCGTCGTCCTGATTTGTTCTTGCTGGATGAGCCGTTGAGTAACTTAGATGCCCTGTTGCGGGAGCACGTTCGGGCTGAACTGAAACAACTGTTTGGATCGCAAAATGCTCCGATCGTATATGTGACTCACGATCAAACCGAAGCAATGACGCTTTCGACTAAGGTTGCTGTGTTGAACAATGGTTATCTGCAACAGTACGATCGACCCGATGTGATCTACAGCCATCCTGCAACTCAATTTGTCGCAGGCTTTATTGGCAGTCCGCAGATGAACTTTTTGCGGGTTCCTTGTGAAAATGGAAGCGCGATCGTTGGAAACACCAAGATTCCTCTTCCGCACGGATATTCAGCGCGAGAGGTGGTCTTAGGCATTCGTCCTGAGCACGTTCATCCTGCTCAAGGTCAGAACGAACCTGTTTTAAACGGGGAAGTCTTCTTGACTGAGAATTTGGGGATGCACGATTTGGTGAGTACTCGAATTGGAACGATGGCGGGTGAGCCGATGAATGTTCGCGCGATTCTGCCTGTGCATTCGGGGCTAGGAAATGGAAGTGCGGTGCGATTGGCGTTCCCGGTGGAGCATATTCACTGGTTTGATGCGACCACAGGCGATCGCGTTTCCAACACTCCATCTCATGTGATGGCTTAGTTGAGCAAAATAATTCAGCAAAGTGCGATCGTATATTTCTATGATCGCACTTCATTCCAATCTATTCCAATCCCAACTCTCGTTTGAGTAAGCTGATCGATTTACTCACAATAAAGTTTTCGCAGCAAATCACTTGAGGCGGGCGAATAATATCGTCACGAGAAGCCGAAATCGTCGCTTTCACCGTCGCACAACTCACCTGATCAAAACTGAAAATCGTTTGCGCGGTTCTCACCATCGCATTGAGCTTGTAGCGATCGTTAACCTGTGCAGTCATGACCAACAAATCATCGCCGCGCAAACTGTGAATGATCACGTCTGCAACGCCCACGGTTCCAGCACTCAAGCTAACGATTCCTAGACAATTCCCTTTCGGCATCGCTTTTACGAGCTTCAGTTCTTGCTCAAAATCGTAGATATCAATGGGAATCACTCGCGCCGCTTTCGGTGATGCGATCGCTTCGGCTTGAGCAATAAAGTAACGACTAGTGACAACCGTACTCGATCGCGTCTGATCCAAAACCTGTGAAAGTTCTTCCATCGGTACAAGCTGCATCGGGATCGCCAGAGCGCGTTCTAGTTCCCGCATCAAAACTTCACCGTTCGCAATATCGTGCAGCGGAGCCGTGACCAAAACGGACGCACTACAGCGCAATCGCCAATCGATTTCTGCTAGAAATAATTCTCGCGCTTGTCCGAGCGAACAGCCTTGCTTGACCAACTCGTCTAAGCTCGATTGAATAATTTTGTGGGCTTGGGGATATTGATCTAGAAGTGGCGATTTGATGTGAGCCGCCGTTTCATGCCCCTGATCGCGGACGTAAATCCCAGAACCCGCATGAGCATCGACTACGCCTGCATCTTCTAGCTGACGATACACTTTGCTAATCGTATTGCGGTGTAGTCCGGTTTGCATCGCCAACTGGCGCGTACTTGGCAAACGATGTGCGGGTGGAAACTGCCGCGATGCGATCGCAAACAAAATCTGGTTATAGAGTTGAGTTGATGCCGGGATATCACTATCTGGCTGAATATGAAATTGCACCATGCCCGCGCCTCAAGCCTCACTCATTTGATTTTACAGAACAAATCTGTACATTATAATTTGCCCACTTTGCCCACTATTTTAGGTGACACAGTAGGCAGTAAGTTGGGTATTTTTTCGGGCTTGTAATTTAGCTACTTAGGTCGTTCAGTAATATCTCTGAATTCCCTAAATTCTTCTAAACCCCTGCTTTCTACAATTCTCAACAATCTCACCGACTCTGATAGCAACAGTATAACCCGTAGATTTTCGATTGCCATTTTAGAGCGTTTGTGGTGATCCGATCGACAATTCTCCATTCGCAATCCGTACCCAATTCGCCACTGATCTTTTTGCAGGTTTGCAACTCATAATCCTTTAGATCAGTGGATTTTGAATTCGTGTTTCGTTCACAATACAAAATGTTGCGTATTGAGATTGAGCGATCGTGAATTCCTCCTGGATCAAACTTCCGAATGGTTCTCTCGAAATCGATGCCTTTCTGACGGAACCGGGTGCTTCCGATCGTGGGGCTGTTATTGTGATTCAAGAAATCTTTGGTGTCAACTTGCATATCCAAGATGTGACAAAGCGATTGGCGCAGGAAGGGTATGTCGCGATCGCGCCTGCCATTTTTCAGCGCACTGCTCCTGAATTTGAGGTGGGATATAGCCAGGAAGAAGCCAAACTTGGACGATCGCACAAAGACCAAACGACAGCGGATCAATTGTTGAGTGATCTTAAAGTGACGATCGCATTTCTTCGAGCGAAAGGGTTTAGCGAAATCGGTGCGATCGGCTTTTGTTTCGGAGGTCACGTCGCGTATTTAGCGGCAACGCTGCCAGAAATTAAGGCGACCGCTTCATTTTACGGTGCGGGAATTGCGACGATGACTCCGGGCGGTGGAGAACCGACGATCGCGCGAACTCCAGAGATTCGAGGAACGCTGTTTGCTTTTTTTGGTACGCAAGATCCGCTGATTTCGATCGAGGAAATCGATCAAGTTGAAGCCGCGCTTGAAAAAAATCACATCGATTATCGTCTGTTTCGCTATCCAGCAGGGCATGGATTTTTTTGTGAGCAGCGACTTGATTACAACTCGATCGCAGCCGAAGACGCTTGGGAGCAAGTTAAAACGTTATTTTCGGGAATGAAGCACTAAAATTGAAAAGCCAGCAAACTGGCACACCGTATTTTTTAGGAATCAAATTGCAATGCCAGATCGATCGACTGACGCTTCCTTTTCGATGGAAGATTTTGCTAAAGCCCTCGAACAGCACAACTACGAGTTTCAGAAAGGGAAACTGGTGACGGGCAAGGCGTTTAGTTACGAAAGTGATGGCGCGTTAGTCGATATCGGCGGGAAGTCTCCGGCGTTTCTCCCGATCGACGAAGCGAGCGTGCGACGAGTGACGGATGTATCAACCGTGCTGCCGCTTGATGAAGAACGCGAATTCATCATTGTGCGCGAACAGGATGCAGACGGGCGCGTGACGATTTCTCTGCGTCAGCTTGAAGTCCGAAAAGTTTGGGAACGTCTCGCCGACTTGCAAGCGACTGATCAGAGTTTGCAAGTTCGCGTGACGGGATCAAATAAAGGTGGCGTGACTGTGGATGTTCAAGGACTGCGGGGATTTATTCCACGATCGCACTTGGTCGAACGCGAAGATCTTGACGCGCTAAAAGGGCAAACCTTGTCGGCAACGTTTTTGGAATTGGATCAAGATCGCAACAAAATCGTTTTGTCGAATCGCCTTGCGGCGCGTGCTGCAAACTTCAGCCAGTTAGAAGTCGGTCAGCTTGTCGAAGCAAAAATCGCCAGTCTGAAACCGTTCGGAGCGTTTGCAGAGTTTGACGGCACAACCGGATTGCTACACATCAATCAGATCAGCAAAAACTATGTTGAATCGCTCTCTTCACTGCTGCACGTCGGGCAAGTGATTAAAGCGATGATTGTGGATTTGGATGAAGGGCGCGGTCGAATTTCGCTTTCAACGAAGGTGCTAGAAAATCATCCGGGAGAAGCGATCGAGGATTTTGCCAAACTGATGGAAGAAGCCGAATCACGCCAAGAACGCGCTCGAAAGAATCTGGTCGCTCGTGACTAATTTCCGGTTCAAAACCTTCGTCGAAAGCGAAAGAGGTTTTGGGATAAAATCGCTTTGATTGCCCTGCTTACTGCTCAAAACCGTCATGCTGGATTTTCAAGAATTTTTCAACGCTTGCTCTGGACTCTGGAAAACTGAGCGAATTTATCACTACATGGAAAACGGTGAGATCGAACGCTCTTACACGGAATTTCAGGTAAATCCGCTGACAGACGACGAGAAAGATAAGCTCTTGATGCCAAATGACAACTTGCAGGTCAATCGAAGCGTGGATGTGATTTTTCCAGGATTCTCGATCGCATTTGATACCGTTTCGGAAACAGGCGATCGGGTTTCGATGAGTCTCACGGCGCTGTTTGTGCCGGATAGCGCAGTCAGCCATTCCAACGCGCCAAAATTACCGATGCCCGCAGCGGCTGAGGTTCCAGACGATGTGATTCAAGGTTTCTATCTACGTGACGAGGGCTACTCTGAAGGAGGCGCGATCGCGGGACGATTTACGTATCAGCCTTCTCGACAAACGCTGGAAATGACGACGCACTATAAGCGTTCAGTGGCAGTCGATCAAATGCGATTCATTTCACCTGATACTCGACTGAGAACGATCGTCACTTATCAGCGCCCAGAAGCCGGCCAAATTCCGACGGTGACGACTCTGATCGGGTTTGGGGTAGAGCGGAAAAGTTGAATCGCGGCAGATTTACGATCGTGATACGTAGAGCAAGCGCGTTTCGATCCTATCGTGTACATACAAGTCTTTCCTCGCTTCGTTTGGGTCGGCTTCTGCCCCCTAAATCCCCCAAATTTGGGGGACTTTGAAACTGAGACACATTTTGGTGTTCTGGAAATTTCTTCTACTCAAAGTCCCCCAGAATGGGGGATTTAGGGGACGAGAGGTCTAGGCAATCGATCAATCAACTTGTGTGTACACGGTAGGTCTTTCAAGCGGGGGAGTGTGTCACTTCCAAAGCGCTTTCACTCGCATCCAAAACTGTCGCAGTTTCCAAAATTTGCTGCTTTCCATTGCTTGAATCACAGCATCTGCGTGTTGCAATTTATTCTGATAGTTTTGCTGCACCTGAACGCATTCCTGTAATTGATGCTGTGCTTGATTCAATGTATGTTGCAGTTGATCGAATTGATGCTGCGAATGATTGCGATCGTGTTGAAGCTGATTGAGATTATGTTGAGTCTGACTAAATTCATCCTGCAATTGACTACAATCGTATTGCAGTTGATTGAATCGATGCTGCAAATGATTACGATCGTGCTGAATCTGATTGAATTGATGCTGCAAATGATTGAATTCATGCCGCAAGTGACTCAATTCGATTTGATTGGAATGTCGATCGCTGTTTAACCGTTTCCACAAGTCGTCTGACATATCCAGATAAAGGGATGCTAGCGGTTCCTTCACTGCTCGATCTGAACAGACTGCCACAAAGTACATGGGCGCAGGTAAAGCATCCACAGAATTCACAATATTGCTGACATCACCCGAATACGCTTTGATCGTTTCGACTTGCGAAGACTCGATCGACATCATCCAAGAACTAACCGCGAGTTTTTGTCCGTAGAGACGCATTTGCTGAAAATAGCGTTTCAACAAATCGACTAGCTCTTCGTAATACAACTCCTTGACGTGAAACGGGTTCGCCTGCTTCGGTTCGTCGGAGTAAACCAATCGATTCGGAGAAGAAAGAATTAGAATTCCATCCGGTTTCAGAACGCGCTTAATTTCCTGCATCATTTCTTCGTGCTGATCGTGATGCTCGATCGTTTCAAACGAAACCACAACATCGATCGAAGCATCCGTGATCGGAATTGCACTACAAGAACCCACTAGAAATTTGAGATTCGGGATTTCACCGTAGTGCGATCGAGCATAATCGATCGAGGCTGAATCAATATCAACGCCGACGACAGATCCCGCCCGTTTTGCCAAAAGCGCACTTCCATAACCTTCACCAGAAGCGATGTCCAGCACCGATCGTCCCTCTACAAAATCAAGGGAGATCGCGTATCGGTGGAGATGCTCGTATTTGATATCTCCACTCAATTGAGGAACAAATCGCTCTCCGGTAAATTCCATCATATTTTTTCTTGACCGTCGCTAGAAATCTTTATCTTTGACTGCTAATAACGCAAAAGCGCTGGGATATTCGATCGCGATAATTCGACATTCTTGGAACCCAGCGAGAATCACCTGCCGCCAGGCATCACTGCCATACTCGGTATGAACGAGAAAATCGTTTTGCGCTTCCTGTGAATTCCCATGATAGCTATTGGATAGCCCTTGTCGAGATCGGGTCAGTCGGTCAACCACGATCGGAACGGTAAATGCAAGCACGCCTCCTGGTTTTAGCACCCGATAGCATTCAGCCAAGCCCACCACCGGATCAGGAATATGCTCCAGCGTGTCTGAGTGACAAACGATATCAAAGCTAGCATCGGCAAAGGGAAGCGCCATCATATCAATTTCGGGATACGTTTTGATCAGGTGTCCCGGCAGACTGGCTAGATAGGGCGACAAAGCACCCGCTTCATTCACTTCTAAAACTTTTAGGCGCTGGATTTCAGCTTGCTGGATAAAATCTGTAAAGAGTCCTGAGAACTGAAAACCGGACATCAAAGCGCGAGCGAGTGCCATCGATCGCAGATTGGAATGACAAACCTGGCAGTAATAGCCCTGCTGACGGTTGATGTAGTCTACCTCGTGAGGCTGGAGTTGCCACTCTTGAATCAATTCACTCCAAAGAACAGGTGAAAAGACAAGTTGACTCGCTCCACAGCAAATACAGCGATCGACGAGAAACCTGGACATAACCTAACGCAGCGCAAGAAGGGACGACTACAGCGAACGATGATGCAAATCCTGATAATACGCAAAGAGAGAAGCGATGGACTGCAAATCTCCACCTAGAAGCTTATCACCAATGTCGTTATCTCTCATTTCGCGGATTGGGTCGGCGGGTAAATCGTTTCATGTGGAAGGAGAGCGGTGGGTTTGACATCGTAAGTAATATTCACCTCGGAAACGCGAAGGATGCCGAATGTGAGACCGATGACACCCGAAACCAGACTAATCGGACATTGTAGCCAGTCCAGCATTTCATGATTTTCTTGGCTCCCATCTGCGATCGCGGCTTCTAAGGTGTAATTCCCGCCCTGAATTTCGGGCCAGCGGAGGTGATACTGTATTTTCAGCGTTTCCCCAGCATCCAAGTGAGGCAGCTTTTGTCCTTGCTGAGTATTGTTAACACCGCTAATCTCAGTTCGCAAGCGATCGTAAACCATGACTCCGACGATCGGAGATTGGATCAGATCGAATGCCGCAATCTCGATCGTAATTCGCACGTCATCCCCTGGATAAACAAAGCTCACGGGGTTATCTTGTTGATCCAAAACCTCAAACCGGATCACTTCTGCTCGTCCAGTTCCAAAACGCTTCACCTCTAAAAAGCTCTGATACGACTTTCCAGTGAAAGGATTCTGTCGAGATACGATCGCGCTTTCTCTTGAGTTGGTTTCGATTTCTGGTTGATCGGTTTCAGCGTCTTTCAGGACTCCTTTTTGATAGGCGTTGATTTGGTCATACATCCACGCCTGATATTGTCGAGCGATCGACGCAGGTTCTCCGAGCGCCATCATCTTACCGTTGTTCATCCAGAGCGTTTGTGAACAGAGCCGAGTCACCGCCCCAACATCGTGAGAGACAAACAAAATTGTGCCGCCGTGATCTTGAAAGTCTTTGATTTTTGCCATGCAGCGATGCACAAAGACTCCATCTCCAACCGATAACGCTTCATCGACGATCAAAATCTCCGGATTGACGTTGATTGCCACCGCGAACGCCAATCGCACAAACATCCCGCTGGAATAGGTTTTAACAGGCTGATCGATAAATTCTCCAATGTCGGCAAAGGCTGCAATTTCGTCAAACTTTTCGGCAACTTCCGCTTGGCTCAATCCCAAGATTCGACCATTGAAGAAAACATTCTGTCGCCCTGTGAATTCTGGGTTAAAGCCGCTTCCTAATTCTAGAAGGGCTGAAACTCTGCCTCGTACCGCAACGTTTCCGGCAGTCGGTTGCAGGGTTCCGGCAATGATTTGCAGCAAGGTACTTTTGCCAGAGCCGTTTTGCCCAATAATTCCCAGGGTTTCACCGCGATGAACTTCTAGATCAACCGCTTGCAGTGCCCAGAATTGTTCGGCGTAGGATTTTCGCGGCAAAAAAAGCTCCTTTAAACGATCGACAGGACGATGATAACGCCGAAAACATTTCGAGATGTCTTCGAGCGAGATGACAATATCACTGATGGCTTGTCCCATGATCTACAATCCGTTCCTAATCCACAGTATGCGTGTGCAATCTTGTCACCGCTTACAAAACATCTGCAAACGCAGGACGTAAACGACGATAAACTGAAAACCCGATCGTAAAGACAATCACCGAAACCAGGGATAGCAGTCCCCATTCTGTCCAGTGTTCCATTCTTCCGATCAGCACCAGATCGCGGTAAAGTTCAACCACGATCGTCATCGGATTCAGCCAAAACACCCAAAATCTCAGCCCCTCTGGAATTGCCGAACTTGGATAAACGATCGGAGTCATGTAAAACCATAGATTCAAAATCACCCCGATCGTTTGGGGGATATCTCTCAAAAACACGGTCAGACCCGCCGCAAGATATCCCAATCCTGCCGTAAACAACAGTTGCGGAATCCAGACCAAGGGCAAGAGTAAGAGAGTGCCGTGAACCGCTTTTGTCAGAAACGCGACAAACGTGACCAGCAGCATGATGCCCATCGTACTATCCACAAATGCAGAGCAAATTGGCACGAGGGGCAAGAGCGCGACGGGAAAGACGACCTTTTTGACGAGATTCGTCTGCACCACGATCGTCGTTGCGGATTGAGCAAATCCAGTCGTAAATGCAATCCAAGGAACCAATCCGGCGAAAATCCAAAGCCCGAACGTAAAGTCATTGGTCGGCAGTCCGCCCAAACTCAGCTTCACTTTCAGCACGATCGAAAATAAATAGGTATAGACCAGCAGTTGTGCCAGTTGATTCAGCACTGCCCACGCATTCCCTAAGACTGAGCCTTTGTATCGGGCTGCTAAATCCCGCTGTACTAGGGTTTTGAGAAGATCTAACTTTGTCCACAACGAGTCAGGTACAGGCAGCAACCCAGTGACTTTACGGGTTGTTAATTTAATTGGCTTCAGCAAACTCAATGGATCTCCTCAACAAATGAGCGATCGGACATTTCAGTCAGAATATCAGGAGATGTGAGCTTAGACTACCAGTAATTGCTTTATCGAGTTCGTCTTATTCAAGCGCGATCGTGCAACGCCTTTAAATCGTGATCGACCATCAGTTCTACGAGATGCTCAAACGAGTACTGGGGTTCCCAGTTCAGACCGTGACGAATTTTGTCGATTTTGCCGATTAGTTTGATCGATTCATCTGGACGATAAAACGTTGAATCGATGGAAACATACTGCTCCCAATCCAAATCGACACAGCTAAACGCGCATTCGACCAGTTCTCGAACCGAGTGCGTCTCACCGCTAGCAATCACGTAATCATCTGCCTGCTCTTGCTGCATCATCATCCACATCGCGCGAACAGCATCCCCGGCATAGCACCAATCCCGTTCAGCATCCAAGTTCCCCAGTTTGACTCCGGTTGCCAGTCCTAACTTGATTTCTGCCGCTGCACGAGTCACCTTGCGAAAGACGAATTCCGAGCCGCGTCGGGGAGATTCGTGCGTGTAGGTAATGCCGCAACAAGCGTAGAGATCGTACTGTTGGCGATAATTCACCGTCATCCAGTGCGCGTAAGCTTTCGCGACTCCGTAGGGATTTCGAGGACGAAACGCAGTGCGCTCAGTTTGGGGAGATTCGTCGGGTTGACCAAAGACCTCACTACTAGAAGCTTGGTAAAAGCGAGCATCGGGTTTGCAGCGTCGAATGGATTCTAGCAGTCGGGAAACGCCGATCGCGGTATATTCTGCAGTTAATGCGGGCTGTGTCCAAGAAGTCGGAATGTAGCTTTGGGACGCCAGATTGTAGATTTCATCAGGTTGAGCGTGAGCGATCGCGTCCATGAGCGAACACTGGTCGAGTAAATCCCCAGAGAGAATCTCAACGGTTCCAGACAGATGGCTGATGCGATCGACGTTGCCAGAACTAGAGCGCCGCACTAAGCCAAAGACTCGATACCCTTGTGTCAGTAACAGATCAGCGAGATAAGAACCATCCTGTCCGGTAATCCCCGTAATGAGCGCTCTTTTCATCATTCCAACCTGTGTATGAATTGATACTTGGAGATTATAGACGACCTCTTCGGTTTTGATACGATCAAGCATTTTCGCCAAGGGTGAGAACGAAAATCTCACTCTTGATCAATTCTTATTCCTGAGTCAGTCGATCGAGTGATTGCTTCACTTGTTGAGCGATCGACTGCCGTTGCTCCGCATCATATTTCCAACGTGATAGAAAGCCTGCATACTCTCCGTCCCCAGTTTGAGCGCTTGCTTGAAGCTGTTGCAGTCGAGTCGATATTTCTGGAAGTTGGATCATTTGTACTATTTGCTGAGTTCTTCGCTGTACTCGTTCTGAGCTTTTTGCCATTTCCGGATTCTGGTTGTGAAGATGCGTCAAAATCATGGCAGTTGACATTGCCAAATTTTTGACTAATAACTCAGTTACAATTTGCGGTGAGGATTGCAAGGCTTGGATCACAGCCGTTGATGGATGATCTGCCAAATCGCGATCGCTCGTGAGGTACGTGACAAAAAATCCGCGTGCGCCGTTCTCACTTTGTACTAACGCAGTTATGATGCTTTCAAGCTCAGGTTCCGATACGCGACGTTGTTCGACTTCGGCAAGCAGCGATTGAGTCAATTCGATCGCATCTTCAAACGAAATCGAATCTGAAACGGAAAAAGTAGACGGAATCTCCATGTTCGAGATGTCTCTAGGTATGATTGTTCTCAATTATGGCGATCATTTCATCTAAAAAACAGCCCAACGATCGGGATAAAGCTTCTGCATCCTCTGGCGATTTGTCGTTGATGGTGCAGTCTGTCCCCAATGGGGATTCCAAGCCCACAAAGACCAAAATTCTTCAAGCTGAACCAGAGCCTGAAGAACGCAGCCGACACGAAGAAAGAATTCGTCCGCAATCGCTTCTAGAGTATGTCGGACAGAAAGACCTTAAAGATGTTTTGGATATCGCGATTCGAGCGGCTCGATCGCGCAAAGAGCCGTTAGACCACCTTTTGCTTTACGGCCCTCCAGGACTTGGCAAAACCACGATGTCGCTGATTCTGGCGCAGGAAATGGGCGTGCAGTGCAAGATTACCAGCGCTCCTGCTCTAGAGCGTCCGCGTGACATTATGGGCTTGCTAATCAGCTTGCAGCCCGGAGACGTTCTTTTTATCGACGAAATTCACCGATTGGCAAAAGTGGCTGAAGAGTTGCTTTATCCCGCGATGGAAGATTTCCGAGTGGATATTGCTTTGGGGAAAGGTCGGAGTGCCAAAACTCAATCGGTGAAGCTGCCGCCGTTTACGCTCGTGGGGGCAACCACTCGTGTCGGTGCGCTGACTTCTCCACTGCGCGATCGCTTCGGGTTGATCCAGCGTCTTCGCTTTTACGAACTCGACGAACTCACCGAAATCGTCCTCCGCACCGCTGCATTATTCAAAACCGTCATTACCCCCGAAGGAGCCGAAGAAGTCGCTCGTCGTGCCCGTGGGACACCTCGGATTGCGAATCGCTTACTCAAACGAGTGCGAGACTACGCCGAAGTGAAATCCATGAGAGAAATTGATCGCTCGATCGCATCAGAAGCGCTGCAACTGTTCAACGTCGATCCCTGCGGCTTGGACTGGACAGATCGCCGCTTACTCAGCTTTATGATCGAACGGCACAACGGCGGCCCGGTTGGACTGGAAACGCTTGCCGCTTCCACAGGCGAAGATGCTCAAACAATCGAAGAAGTTTACGAACCGTACTTAATGCAGATCGGGTATCTTAGCCGTACTCCCCGTGGTCGTGTCGCCACGGCTGCCGCTTGGAAACATTTGGGCTACACGCCACCCGATAGCCAACTGGCGTTTCTGTCTTAACTTTCTAGAGAGGTTTCATGCTTCGTTATCTGTTCAAATCCCTGTTGATTGTTGCGATCGCGCTCTCGTTCGCGTGGCACTCACCTGTTTTAGCTGAATCTGAGATGCCTTCTGTGACAAGCGTTTTTGAGAAGTTGGCAGGTCTGCGACAGCAAGCCTTTGAATCCACGAACAAAGGCGACTTTGCCACCGCTGAAACCTTCTGGACAGAACTGATCGACCTGATGCCCACTAATCCCGCCGTGTGGAGCAATCGCGGCAATGCGAGAGTCAGCCAAAACAAACTCGAAAGCGCGATCGCAGATTTCAACAAAGCGATCGAGTTAGATGCGACTGCTCCCGATCCGTATCTCAATCGCGGCACTGCACTAGAGGGACTCGGCAAATGGGAAGATGCGATCGCGGACTACAACAAAGTTCTCGAACTCGATCCAAATGATCCCGCCGCCTACAACAATCGCGGCAATGCTGAAGCCGGATTAGGACAATGGGAAGTCGCCGCAAAAGATTTCCTCAAAGCCGCTGATTCTGCCCCAGACTACGCCTTCGCTCGTGCAAACTATGCGCTGGCTGAATACCAACTCGGACAAACTGAAGAGGCAATTCGCACGATGAGAAACCTCGTTCGCAAATATCCCCAGTTTGCGGATATGCGAGCAGCACTCACAGCGGCGCTTTGGGCACAAGGCAAACAAGGTGAGGCAGAAAGCCAATGGGTTTCTGCGGTCGGACTCGACAAACGCTACAAAGACCTAAATTGGGTCAAAACTGTCCGCCGTTGGCCGCCTACGATCAGCAGTGCCTTAGAGAAATTTCTCAGTCTCAAAACTTAAGTTTTGAGACTTGAGTCGATCGTTGCTTGACCCGCTGGAGTGAACCTTGCGGGTCTTATTTTTGCGATCGCTCATCGTCAAATCACGGGTTTTGGAATCGTTCAAACAGCACTGCATAGTCGCTTGGCTGTCCTTCATAGTTCAGCCCTTGTTCATCCAGACTCACCCACGGTTGTTTGCTCTGAGTCCAGAGATGTCCAACAGGATTTAACCAAGATGTATCGTCTAGTGTTCCTGGCTTAATGTTTATAACATTCGGATTGTGATCGCGCTGATGAAACAATCTCGTTCCACAATTCCCACAAAAGAAACACCGAACGGTTTGCCCACTATCAGCCCCGCGCGTCCAGTCTTTCGGTTGCCCTTGTAGAATCACAACTGCTTCACGCTGAACCGTCATTGACATTCCGAACGCGCTCGAAGATTGTCTCTGGCACTCTTTGCAGTGACAAGCATACAGCGTTAACGGTTCGGCTCGAATTTCATATCGAATCTGTCCGCATTGGCATCCTCCTGTGTAGGGCGCGTTCATCGTCGTCTCCTTTGCGATCGTGCCCCTAAAAGATAAACAGATAAGACGAAAATCGAAGCGGAAGTGACGACAGCGTTAACAAATCTAAATTGCCGTTAACAATCCACTGATTGAGTCCAGCGATCGACATATTGATATTCCCTCTAAGGCTAAAATTTACCCCCAAAATGCTTAGTGTGTTTAGTGCCTGCACTAAAAAAGAGGCACGATCACTCATGCCTCTTGACTTCAGTTCAATTGATTTCAGTTGAATGTGGAATTACTCAACGCCTTCGATGCGATCCTCAACTTCTTGGTAAAGTTCGCGGAGTCGATCGAGGTTTTCTTCCGAAGTTTCCCAATAGCCGCGACCATTCGCTTCAAGCAAAGTCGTGACCATCTTGCGGAACGAGTTCGGATTGAGATCCAACAATCGCTTAGACATTTCCTCATCTTTGAAAAATGTCGTATTGGTGTCTTCGTAAACCCAGTTATCGACTGCGTTTGCGGTTGCTGACCAGCCCATTGTGTTCACCAATCGCTTCGACAGTTCTCGCACGCCTTCATATCCGTGGCTCAACATTCCCTCGTACCATTTGGGGTTAAGCATTTTGGTACGGGCATCGAGTCGGACAGTTTCGGAAAGGGTGCGAATCTGAGCATTTGCGGTGGTGGTGTCTGCCATGTACGAGGCGGGCATTTTGCCATCGTCGCGCAGGCGAGACACGATCTTGGTCGGGTCAGAATCGTAGTAGTGCGAGACATCGGTGAGCGAAATCTCAGAAGAATCGAGGTTTTGGAACGTCATATCGGCAGTTTTCAGCGAGGCGCGGAAGACGGCTTCGTTTTGTTCCATCATGCCGGGATTGTCTGAGGAGAAGGCGAATCCTTTGCGCGCGAGGTACATATTTTGTAGTTCCTCCTCGTTTTCCCAAGTGCCATTCTCAACCGCTAAGTTGACATTTGAGGAGTACGATCCTGAAGCATTCGAGAAGATACGAGTTGCCGCTTGACGAAGATTGATTCCCAGTTCATCCGCTTGCTTCATCGCGTGTTTGCGAACGAAGTTCATTTCCAAAGGTTCCTCGGCTTCGGCTGCCATTTTCACAGCTCGATCGAGCAATGCCATTTGGTTGATAAACAAGTCGCGGAATACACCGGAACAGTTCACCACGACATCGATCCGAGGTCTGCCCAACTCTTCGAGCGAAATCAGTTCCAGCTTGTTAATCCGTCCGAGCGAATCAGGCATCGGGCGAACACCGACCATCCAGAGAATTTGCGCGAGCGATTCACCGTAGGTCTTGATGTTATCGGTTCCCCACAGGACACACGCGATCGTTTCTGGATATGCGCCGCCGTTTTCGGAACACTGTCGCGCGATTAAGCGATCGACCACGATTTTCGCAGACTTCACAGCAGCGGCAGTCGGAATCGATTGCGGATCAAGCGCGTGAATGTTCTTCCCGGTCGGTAGTACGTCGGGATTGCGAATCGGATCGCCGCCAGGGCCCGGAAGAATGTATTCGCCTTGCAATGCGGTTAACAGCGCGCCGAGTTCATTATCTGCGACGACTTGCTTGAGACAGAACTGCGAGAATTCGATTAATGGCTTGATTGCTTCTTGATCAACATTCGGATAGCCCGCTTCTTGCAGTGCTTCGATCCAAGGCTCTTTCTTACCTCCAAAGCTAAACAGATTGCTTAACAGTGAGGATTTAGAAACGCGACCGTCTTGATCGATTTGCGCTTTCACCATTGCAGTGATAGCCGATCGAGTGGCTTGATTGATGTCGTTTAACAGTTGCACGTCATCGAGAATTCCTCGATCGCTGTTCTGAAAAATTTCATCAATGTCGCGGTTCACGCTATTCGCAATGATCCGAGGCAAGCTCAACATATTTTCTTCGGGTCGATCGAGGCTGGCGATATTCACCAAAGTCGCGATCGCTTCGTCTGCCGAAGGAGGCTTACCAATGACGTGCAAGCCGCAAGGTAACAATCGCGATTCGATCTCCATCAGTTTGATGTAGACCTTTCCAACGATCGTGTCTCGCTCTTCTTGCGTCAGTTCACTGGAATTGTCCGGGAATGCAATGTCTTTATCAAGGTTGCAAATCCGCGCTTTGTCCATGATCGTATCGACGATCTGAACGCCGCGACCGGAATCTTTCAGCGTTTGATACGAGCCAACTAAGTCGCTGAGTTCTTTTAGACCTTTGTACAGTCCAGCATTTTCAGCAGGCGGAGTGAGGTAACTAATCGTTTCAGCGTAGGAGCGGCGTTTTGCGATCGTCGCTTCGGATGGATTGTTCGCCGCATAGTAGTACAGGTTCGGAATTGTACCGATCAAGCTATCCGGGAAGCACTCATCAGACATTCCGATTTGCTTACCAGGCATGAATTCGAGCGAACCATGCGTTCCGAAGTGCAGAACTGCATCCGCTTTCCAGATTTTCTCTAGATAAGTGTAGTAGGCTGCGAATCCGTGGTGTGGACTTGCCGATCGAGAGAACAATAGCCGCATCGGATCGCCTTCGTATCCGAATGTGGGTTGAACTCCAATAAACACATTTCCGAATGTTTTCCCATACACCAATAGATTCTGTCCATCGGTGTTTAGATGTCCTGGAGCTGGACCCCAAGAGGGAATTAAGCGTTCGTGATACGGAGTCAGTTCTTCGTACTCTGGAACAGACATCTTATAAGCAATGTTCAGTTCGGGACTGTTGTACTGTGCGCGGGCATCGTGCAGCACTTCCAGCATCAAGGCTTCAGACGATTCCGGGAAACCCTGGACATCGTAGCCGTTTTGCTTCAGTGCTTCCATGGCTTTGTAAATGGAGCCGAACACATCCAAGTAAGCCGCAGTTCCGACATTTCCCTTATCCGGTGGGAAGCTGAAAACGGTGATTGCAACTCGTTTGTGCAGTTTGGGTTTGCGGCGTAAGTTCGCCCATTTCAACGCGCGTTGTGCGATCGCTTCGACTCGATCTTGGAGTGCGATTGCTTTTCCGGTTGCACCATCTCGACCCGAAACGATAATCGGCTCGATCGCGCCATCTAATTCGGGTAACGCAATTTGTAATGCAACTTGAATCGGGTGCAAACCAAGGTCGCTATCTTGCCATTCTTCAGTCGTTTGGAACACCAGCGGCAATGCCACCATATACGGGCGATTCAAACGGCGGAGGGATTCGATCGCTTTCGGGTGATCTTGACGAGCAGGACCGCCCACGAGCGCAAATCCGGTCAGCGAAACGACCACATCGACGATCGGGGTTTCAGTCGCGATCGGATCGTAAAAGAACGCATCGACAGGTTTCGAGAAATCCAACCCCCCGGCAAACACCGGAATCACCCGCGCTCCCATGGATTCGATTTCTTGCACCATTGCGACATAGTGCGCGTCGTCGCCTGTCACTAAGTGCGTTCTTTGCAGCACGATTCCAACCGTCGGAACCAGCGGATCGCGCATATCTTCTGGGATATCTTTGCGCGAACTAAACCAGTTCAGATACTCTTTGAGATCCTCAAACATCGCGGGAGCCATCGGATGCCAAATGCCGAGATCCGGGTAAACCTGCGGATCTTGAACATCGCCACCGACTTCGCCCTTAAACACATACTTATCTGCCAACATCAGCAGGAAGTTTTCCAGGTTTTCTGCGTTGCCACCCAGCCAATACTGGAAGCTCAACATAAAGTTCCGGGCATCCTGCGCTTTGTCCATTGGCAAGTATTTCAGCACTTTAGGCAGCGTATTCAGCAGTTTCAGCATCGCGTCTTGGAAGCCTGCGCCAGAATTTTCTTTGCGCTTCTTCATAAACTGCGCGATCGCGCTTTTTGACTGTCCTAGCTGTGCCATCGAGAAGCTACCTAATTTATTTAGGCGCATCACCTGCGGCATCGACGGAAATACTACCGCAGCATCTAAGTGATCACGATGCGGTTCCACGGCGGCAACAACTTTGTCAGCCAAGTCTTCGAGGAAGATTAGCGAAGCGATGAAAATATTTGCTTCAGACACATCTTTCTCAAACGCTACATAGTTCTCCGGGTTGCGGAGTTCTTCAATCAAATACCCACTAATTTCGACCGCAATGTTTGGATGGTTTGCGTTAATCGATCGAACGGCGGCGGAGAGCGCACTTTGATACTGTGGCTCTAACACGACATAGACCACCTTAAGTAAAGACCGTCCTGCCAAGTTCTCAGGGGCGATGTGTCGAACGGTGGGCTTGACGTGGGTGAACATGCGATCAGACTCCTTTATGCGTGTTCTCTTCTTAAAACAACAGCGATCGAAGCGCTTTGTTCAAATCCTGAACAAAGTTGGAGAAACGTAACGCTTTATGAAGCACTTTTCTCGGCTTCGCAATCGCGAAATGTATTTAATCTACATCTGTGTTTCTACCAGAAAACGTATACATAAAGCACATTTCGGCGCGTATCCGAAACAATTTGATAAAAAACTCGCAAAATTTCGTTACTTACCGTTACATAAATCTGAGGGGTGACTCATTTTTCCCTTAATATTTCTTAATAATTCAGCGTCCCGAATTTCAGTTTTGAGTATCTGAGTCTTTGAGAATAACTTGCTGTACCCAATCCGGTATTCTCTCGGCTCGACTTAGAACCGACATCGAAAACCCAAGCACGATCAAACTTCCCACGATCGCAATCAAAGGAGAATGCCTTGCAATGCCAGAATCTCTGAGAATTCTGGCGATCGGGCGACTCTGCTTCCGGAGTTGGTGACTGGATAATCTCTTTGCCCGAAACGGATCACGGACATAATGACCGCTGAGACTGACGACTAAACGAGATCGACAGTGCGGACAGGTTAACAGACCACCGACCGATTTAACCGAGGGCAACCCTCCGGTGCGATGGCAAACTGGGCAAGCATTGGAACCGCGATCAAAGGTATCAGCATTCATCAGACACAAGACAGCAGCAGGACAACAAGGGTTAGGCGCTAAAGGTGCTTTTCTAAATGAAGCAAGTTTTGAACTAAGAATAATTTTTTGGCAAGAAAGCCGATCGAGACTAGCGAATTAATTTAGTTATAACCAGTCTACTCGCGATTTCTACCATCGGCAGCGATTTTGCTGAACATCGCTGAAACTTGATATTCTCCTCACTCTTCCGAGTCATCGCGCTTGGAAATCAGCGAGGTTTGTTCAAGCCGTTTTACGCCTACGAGCGTGAGCAGCGTCAATAAAGTTCCCAAAACGGTAAGTTGCCAAAGTCCAGCGCCTGCCGTGATGCCCAGAGCCGCCGTTACCCAGATTGAAGCGGCGGAGGTTAACCCTTTGACTTCTTGATTGCGACCGTTGGGACGCGATCGATGCAAAATTTCTCCAGCCCCCAAAAATCCAACTCCCGCTGCTACGCCTTGAATCGTGCGGCTCAATCCCTCGGCTGACCCACTCACCTCGATCGGCACTAGAACAAACAAAGCGGCTCCGAGACTGACCAGCATATGAGTTCTCAGTCCTGCAGATTTGTGGCGCTGTTGGCGTTCCCAACCGATCGCACCCCCTGCAAGAAGCGCTGAACCTAATCGAACCAGCAGTCCACCCCAGTTATGAATATCGATCGAGTAGTTAACCATAGTTGCAAAGCATTTCCTAGCACGAAATATTGGAATTGAAAGTTAAGCAGTAATTGTATCGAATGCTGCTTTTTTCTGATAGCAATTAGCTTATTTGATGAGTTACAAAATAATTCTCTCGACTATAGAAAGCATTACCAAAATTAATACAGTTTTTTAGGGAACTCCACCCAAACAACGGGTAGCTTTCCCGTGGCAGAGATTGTTTTCGTCCTTTATCTTTTAAGTAAGGGCGGGAGCGAAGTTCAAACACGGTGGTGTCATCTCTATTCAAACTATGGTTAAAAGTCATGCCTGAATGTCCTTGTTGTTCTGAAAAACTCCTCCGTCACGTTCGTCATGGCAAAGTGTATTTGTTTTGCACACATTGTTGGCAAGAAATGCCCGATCTAGAAGCGCTTATTTGTAATGCTGCGGTAACACCCAAAGAAGGAGTTCCTGAAAAAGAGGTTGTACTAACCTGATGTGTAACAGCATTGGGAGTTGGGTATGGCGTTGGGAAGAATGGTAGACGGGAACTGGACAACCGATTGGAACGAACGCGACGACAGTGGGAAGTTCAATCGGACACCTACAAAGTTTCGTGATCGTATCACAGCAGACGGTTCGAGCGGCTTTCAAGCGGCATCGGGAAGGTATCATCTCTATATCTCGCTGGCTTGCCCTTGGGCACATCGAACGCTGATTCTACGATCGCTGAAAGGCCTGGAATCGGTGATCGGATTGTCGATTGTGGATGCAGTTTTAAGCGATAAAGGCTGGTTCTTTTCTGAGGAACCCGGAGCGATTCCGGATGCTGCGAATCACACGGAATATTTGCAAGAGATTTATCTCAAAGCTGATCCAAAGTACACGGGACGGATTACCGTTCCGGTGCTGTGGGACAAAGAGAAGCAAACGATCGTAAACAATGAATCGCGCGAAATCATTCAGATGTTCGACACTGAATTTAACGAATTTGCGACACGAGAAATCGATCTTTATCCGCAAGCATTACGTCAGCGAATTGATGACACGATCGATAAAATGTATATGCCCGTGAATAACGGCGTTTATCGATCGGGCTTTGCAACTTCTCAAGAAGCATACGAAGAAGCGGTAACAGAACTTTTCCAAAATTTGGATCATTGGGAAACAGTGTTAGCCGATCAGCGCTATTTGTGCGGAAATCAACTGACTGAAGCCGATGTTTGTATGTTCACAACGCTGCTGCGATTCGATTCGGTCTACTACAGCCACTTCAAATGTAATGTGCATCGGATTGCGGACTATCCGAACCTGTGGAACTATCTCAAGGAGCTATATCAACATCCGCAGATCAAACCGACCTGCAATCTTGACCACATCAAACGGCACTATTACATGAGCCAAACTCAGATCAATCCGACTCGAATTGTGCCGATCGGGCCTGAGATTGATTTTGAAGCACCGCACGATCGTCATCGTTTCAGCTAATCAAACCAGCCGATATCTTGATCGGAGACTTTGGGGGGTGCAGGATCAATCGGGAAGACAGGATGCGCTAGGGTAGCAGCTTGGCGCTGTCTGATAATCTCCCGATGACTTCTTAGATCCGCATCATTCACAGGCGCTTTCGTCGCTAACGTTGATGTTTGCTCAGGTGGCTTTTCGGTTAGCTTTTGATTTTCTTCGATGAGCTTTTGGTTTGAGTCGGCAAGTTGCAGCGCGGATTGCTGAACTTGTGTCAGTTCAACGCGAACCTGCTGGGCTTTCTTCACGTCGGCTTGAAGATGTTTGTTTTCTTCGATCAGTTTCTGGTTTGCTTCTGCAAGGTGCAGCGCGTCTTTTTGAGTTTTTGAAAGCTCAGTGTGAAGGTGAGACGCTTTCTCAGCGGCAGTTTTTTCTGAATGTTTGAGCTTGGTTTGCAGCTGAGTCACTTCTTCAGCGATCGTTTGAAGCTGCTGATTTTCTGCAATCAGCTTTTTGTTCTCCTCAGCTAGCTTTAGCGCGGTTTGCTGGGCTTCTTTAAGTTCCGTCTGAGCTTGATTGGTTTTCTCGATGTTAGTTTCGAGGGTTTGCACGATCGAGGTTTGCTCTTCGATCTGGGTTTGCAATTGCTCGATCGTTTGTTGAAGGAGTTTTTCGCTTTGTTGCGACTGTTCTAGCTCGTGTTTCAAGTCGTCAATCTTCGTCATCAGCTCTGTTTGTTCAGAAGAGACAGAAGGACTAGATTCTGCGATCGTAGAAGTTTTTCCATTTTGAGCGGGTGTTTTTCGCTGCCGTTGCGTTGTCATTATTCGACCCCTTAGTTCCTCTCTTCAACCCTACACCCGATCAGGATTGTCTCAAACTGATGTTGATGAATCTTTGCTTGAAAGTTTCTGAAGAAAATGCGTACAGCCCATCGGCAAATCGAACATATGCAATTGAAAGTGACGGGAAAGTTCTTCGCACACTTTGATGCCTCGCACACTATTCCCGTGAATATCTAACAATGGGGAGAAGACAGCGATGCCAACTTGGTTTGGGACAACCGCGAGGATGCCTCCTGAAACGCCACTCTTTGCGGGAATGCCAACCTTATACGCCCACTCGCCCGCAAAGTTATACATCCCGCAAGTGTACATAACGGAGAGAATATCGCGAATATATTCGGTAGTCACTGCGCGATCGCGAGTCATCGGATTCACGCCTTTATTCGCCAACGTTGCCGCCATCACTGCGAGATCATAACAACTCACTAAAATAGAACACTGTTGGAAATAAAGATCCAATGCTTCATCGATCTTTTCGTCAATCATTCCGAAGTGATACATTAAATGCGCTAACGCACGGTTTCGATGTCCGGTGCTGCGTTCAGACATGAACACGGAAATATCAATAAAGATATCGCGACCTGTATATTTCCGAAACATCTCCAGCAATCGATTGACTCGCTCAGTTGAATTGCATCCTTGAATTAGGCTAGTCGTTGCGATCGCGCCTGCATTCACCATTGGATTATCCGGTCGCTTCGAGTTTTCGTCGAGTCGAATAATCGAATTAAACGGATCACCCGTTGGCTCAACACCCACTTTTCTCAGTAAAGTTTCTCGTCCCTGATCTTCCAATGCCATGCCGTAAGCAAACACTTTTGAGATTGATTGAATCGTAAACAATTGACTCGAATCTCCGACTTCAAACACCTGCCCATCCACGGTTACAACGCAGATACTAAACCAGTCTGGATTGGCTTTTGCAAGTTCTGGAATGTAGCTCGCGACCACTCCATCTTTGAGGTTGCGATATTTCAGATATAGTTCTTCTATGAAGCCTTGAAAGAGATGAGTCATTGGTTTAAAGGACGCAGCAAAAGAATACTAACGCCATTTCAGTAATCAGTGTATGTTTCAAACGACGCGGCGACGATTAGCACTTTGGTACACCACCGTAACAGCAGTATTACTGTTTGTGTTTGCAAGCGGGTTCTATTTCTATGTTCGATCAACGTTGATCGAGCGGATCGACGATACTTTAAATCACGTTGCAGAAGTGGTTCAACGATCGCTAGTGATTGAAGCGAAAGGCGATCAGGTCAGTGTCAATGTCGAAGCGAGTTTTCGCGATAATTCGATTTCGCTCGAAGACGATCATATTGATCTTGAATGGTTTGATTCAAACGGGAATCAACTTTGGTCAACGTTTGCAGAACCGCCTTCTGTACCGCTGCATCTCAATCAAGCTGGCGAAACGGTTCACGCCTCAAAGACACAGCTCTTGAGACAGGTCACAGAACGGGTTCAGATTGGGCGGCGGGTGTTGGGCTATCTGCGCGTGAGTCATCCTTGGTTTGAGGTGACAAAGCCGACTCGTCAGCTCGTTCTCGATTTAAGTATTGGAACCGCGACGATGATTGGCATTGTTGCAGCGATCGGGTGGTTTCTCTCAGGAATTGCGATGCAGCCGATTCGCGAATCATACCAGCGATTGAAACAGTTTACCGCTGATGCTTCTCACGAATTGAGAAACCCGATCGCAATTATTCAAACGAATGTTCAAGTGGCACTTTCTGATCCAAATCCAGAACCGCAAACACAACAGCAGCATTTGCAGGTGATTGAACGCTTAACCCGACGGTTAGGAAAGCTAGTCGATGATTTGCTGTTTCTCGCGCGACAAGATAGCGGCATCGTGCAACCTCAACGGAGCGCGATCGAGCTAGATGAATTGCTTGATGAAGTGCTAGAAGAACAAGGCATGACCGCAGCAGAAAAGGAAATTTCGCTATCGTTCAAAGTCGATCGTAGTTTGGAATATTGGCTGCAAGGCGACCGCGATCAGCTATCGAGATTGTTTACGAATCTAATCAGTAACGCAATCAAGTACACACCAGAGCATCGAGAAATCACAGTAGAGCTTGCACAAGCGAAATCTGGATTGCAAACGAAAGTGATTGATACGGGGATTGGAATTCCTGAAGATGCGATCGCAAATTTGTTCGATCGGTTTTATCGCGTTGATCCGGCGAGAACGAAATCGACGGGCGGATCGGGATTAGGTTTAGCGATCGCCCAAGCAATTGTTGAAAATCACAGTGGACAGATTCAGATCGAAAGTCAGATCAATCAAGGGACGACTGCGATCGTGACGCTGCCGCAATCTCAGGTAGAATTGGCTTAGGATCGCGGATTAAATAACCTGTAAACTTTCGATTCGTCGTCGCTGAGATCTTCGCCCCCTAAATCCCCTATTCTGGGGGACTTTGAAACGGAAGGTCTTGGCTTAAAGTCCCCCATTCTGGGGGATTTAGGGGCAAAAGCCGCCTCAACCGGAGCGACTCGCTTCTTGGCGAAAGGGCAAGAAGTTACACCTTAATAAATTCACATTCCTTAGTGTCCTGTTTTTTGTGTCTTGCTTTTTTTATGTCTACGATCGCCCAGCGAATTATTCGTTGATCGTCCAATGAGGTTCCCATCTGGCAAACTGCGACTTGGGAAGACTATCTCGCTTGTTGCAAAGCCGCAGAAATCGAGCAACCAGAACATTTCAAAATTTATTTCAATCAAGGATATCTGTTTGTTGATAGGGGATAGGAAGGCATCGATCACACCAGAGTTAGAGAACTCATCACAATGCTGATTGCGTTTTGGTTTAGCCAACATCCTGAGCAATCCTTTGACTGTCTCGGCGGCTGCATTCTCGAAAAACCGAACCAGCGTGCTGCCGCTCCTGATCAAGTTTTGTATGTTGGAAGTGATTCCCCGCGATGGTAGGAAGGCGAACCCCGACGCATCAATTTACGACAATGGCGGGTTCCGAATTTGGTCTGCGAAGTAGGAGATACAACATTAGCAACAGATCTCGATGAGAAGAAACAGACCTATGCAGGTTTGGAAATTCCAGAGTATTGGGTGATTGATGTTGCAGGACTAAGAGTGATTGCGTTTCAGCTACAAGCAGATGGGAAATATCAACAGTGCGATCGCTCAATCGCATTGCAAGGATTGTCGATCGCGCTGATTGAACAAACGCTAGTTCGTCTTAGACATGAGACAAATGGAACGGCTGCACTGTGGTTTATCCAGCAAATCTCAAACCTGTAACAGTTCTGCTTCTGGTTCTTCTTGCCAACCCGATCGAGAGAGTCGATCGATCGCTTTTTCTAACAAATCTAAGCCTTGATTCACATTTTCAATCAAGCTCAGTTGTCCACGCAGTTCTGCTGCACCTGCAAAGCCTTTTGAGTACCAAGTCATATGCTTTCGAGCTTGGCGGACTCCGCGATCTCCTTTGTATTCCCAGAGCATTTGGAGATGATCACGGGCGCATTCTAATCGCTCGATCGGGGTCGGTTTGATCTTTTCGATTCCAGTCTTGAGAAAGTAATCAATTTCGCCCACCAAGAAGGGATAGCCCAAAGTTCCGCGCGAACACATCACGCCATCGGCTTTGGTGAATTCTAGACATTTCACAGCGGATTCCGCCGAGAAAATATCGCCGTTTGCAATCACCGGAATTGAGAGAATTTCTTTGACTTTGGCGATCCATTCCCACTTTGCAGCACCGTTATAACCTTGAGCGCGGGTACGTCCGTGAACGGTGATCATTTTCGCGCCTGCGTCTTCCATGCGTTTCGCAAAGTCGAGAATGTTGATTTCTTGATCTGTCCATCCGATTCGCGTTTTCACCGTGACCGGGACATCGACGGCATTCACTACCGATCGAACAATTTCTTCTGCAAGTTCTGGCTGTCGTAATAAAGAGGAGCCGCCCCCGTTTTTGGTGATTTTGTTTACGGGGCAGCCCATGTTGATATCGACTGTATCAGCACCTTCACCGACTGCTTTTTGAGCCGCTTCTGCTAAGAAATCAGGACGACAATCAAACAATTGAATGCTGATCGGGCGTTCGTTTGGATCAACTTCCATTAAAATCGGCAGCTCTTTGACATAGTGCAAGCCTGTGGCGTTGACCATCTCGGTGTACATCATCGAGTCGGGAGCATGACGACGCACTAACCGCCGGAAAACGAGATCCGTCACGCCCGATAGCGGCGACTGCAACACGCGGCTTTTCACCTCGAAACTACCAATTTTTAGAGGTGCAGCGAGGCGAGTTTGCAAATCGGGAGGAAGAATCAACATAGCCAGAAAAGCGGGTGCGTGTACCGGAAGTATCAACGCTTTCCAGCATAGATCATCCTGTCGAGGTTGGGGGCTTGAGGCGGCGTGAGCCTCGATCGAGGTCTGTAGATTCTGTATCAACATAAACTCAGTGATTATTTCACTTTCATCCGCACGATAAGAGGTAGAAATATCTGCAATCAAATTGATAACAGATAATTCGATATTTCGATTGCAGGTATAGAAGTATGCGAATGATTAGTGTATTAATTAATATGGAGATTCCCCAAAAGGGTGAGTGTTGAAAACAACACAAATCGAGCTATTTATCCTGTATCTTAAGAAGCATTCACAACGGGAAAAGTTGAGACGCGAATTAACATGAAAATATAGAAATAATTTTCTGTATTTGACTTGACAGTCTGTAGTTCGTTTCTTACAGTTGGTTGGAGAACTAGCACTCATTTTCTCATTCTTGTCTGATGAGAAGAGCTTGCGATCGCGAATCCAGGTGTGCAGGTTCTATTCTTTACATACGATGCTTCTCTTTCCAAAACCGCCTGCGCTCAGATTGCCTATATGGTTCTATTCAGCAGCAGTATACTCTGAATAAAGTTAGCAATTACATCGTCATTCACGCTCCTTTGATCGGACTACGTTTTGTTGTCGATTGTGAGGTTAGTCGCTATGAGATTCGATCCGTTTCTTAGCTGCAAAAGCTGCTATTTTTATTAATCGAGAAACGTTCTCCGAAGCAGAATTTAGGCGGGTAATTTGATTTACTAATGTGTCGCTGGTGATTGTTTAGCTATTAGCTACGCCAGAACACAACAGATTTTTGGACAGGTAATTAAACGCGATCGTCCCATCTTCTGTGGACGACGATTTATCTTGAGGGAATTCGCCATGCACGATCAGATTAGCGCAGGTTCGTCCCCAACCTCGCCTCGATTTCGGGAACATTCGGAAGCTTTGATTCAACTTCTGCAAATCGACTCTACGCTTGCACGGGAATTGAGTCGATCGATGAATGTTTCTGAGTTCGGATTTGGCGAGAAGATTCCAACCAATCAGTTTTATTTGATTCAATCCGGGCGTGTCCGTCTCGTCAGTTTAGATCGGCAACAACAGGAAGTTTCAGTTGGCGTTGTCGAAGCTGGAGAGGCATTTGGGCAAGATGTTGCATTTTGTGAAACTGCGATCGAGTATCAAGCGATCGCTACGAGTGAAGTTCGCTTAATTCAAGTCGAAAATTTGGCGCTTTGGCTCGATCGACTGTCTCAATGGCGAAAAATTTGGACAGATCAGGCGGTTTTGAGAGAACAGTTAATCTTTCTAAAAACGCAGACGAATCTGGCAAGCCTGCGGGGAATGACCAGCACCCAGTTTCAACAGCTTTTACCGCTGATCAACACGATTTCAATTCCGGCTGGAAGTTTGATCTCTCAATCTCCTGCAAATCGAGGATTGTGCTGGCTGCGGTTGGGAGAGATTGAGTCGCCGCATGAAGCGGTTTCAGCAGTTTCAGCTTGGAGAGATACTACGACTGATTTAAGGGCTAAAACTCAGCTAACGGTGTACCAGCTACCCGTCTCGGCTTGGGATACGGCAGTCGTGATCGCGCCACCGCTCGGAACGGTTTTATCGCTTGACTCCAAGCCAGCGATAAAACCTTCTGTGAAAGCGACTCAAGCGCGGGTAACTCCTGCGGTCGCGGACGTGAAAGCCGAAACTGCGATCGTTGATTTTCCTCAACCGACGCGATCGAAATGGCGATGGCGGTTGGGGCGAAGGTATCCCTACATTCAGCAGCAGAGTTCGTCGGATTGTGGGGTCGCGTGTTTGGCGATGGTAGCGCAGTATTGGGGCAAGCGATTGAGCCTGAATGTGCTGCGGAATTTGGCAAAAGTTGGGCGGACGGGTGCAACGTTAAAAAACTTGGCAGATGCAGCCGAAACGGTTGGGTTTCAGGCGCGTCCGGTACGGGCAAGTTTGGGACGACTGCGCGATCAGCATCCGTGGATCGCACATTGGCAAGGCGATCATTATGTCGTCGTTTATCAGGTGAAAGGTAAGCGAATTTTGATCGCTGATCCGGCAAAGGGAAAACGATCGATTTCTGAGCAAGAATTTCTCAGCCAATGGACAGGGTATGCGCTGATACTAACGCCGACTCCGGATCTCAAAGTGCTGGACTCCAAGGAAGAGCAGAGTATTTTCCGATTTAGTCAAATTCTTTGGTCGTATCGCCCAACTTTGTTGCAAATCGTTTTTTTATCGTTGCTGATTCAAGTCTTTGGACTGATCACACCGCTATTCACGCAGGTGATTCTCGATCGCGTTGTCACTCAGAGAAGCCTTACAGCGCTGAATGTATTTGCGATCGGGTTATTACTATTTAGCGTTTGGCGTGTCGGTTTGATGGCAGTTCGACGATACTTGCTCGATTACTTTGCCAATCGCTTAGATCTTACTTTGCTGAGTGGCTTTGTCGGTCATGCGTTGAAATTGCCGTTGAAATTCTTTGAAGATCGGCAAGTGGGGGATGTGATCACTCGTGTGCAAGAAAATCAGAAAGTACAGATGTTTTTGGTGCGTCAACTGATTTCGACTTGGCTCGATGCGACAATGGCGATCGTATATCTCGGATTGATGTTTTACTACAATTGGCAGCTCACGCTGTTAGTGATTGCATTGATTCCGCCATTAGTATTGCTCGCCGCGATCGCCACTCCACTGCTCCGACGAGTTTCGCGCGAGAACTTCAATGATACGAGTGAGCAAAATTCGCAGCTTGTAGAGATGATGACTGGGATCTCGACGGTGAAAGCGATGGCGGCAGAACGCGATGTGCGCTGGCGTTGGGAAGATCGGCTGACGACGATGCTCAATAGCCAATTTCGCGCTCAGAAATTAGCAAACTCGGTGCAGTCTACAGGCGGATTGATTAGCGCGATCGGGAGTACGGCGTTGCTTTGGTATGGTGCATTTCTCGTCATCCAAGGACAGTTGACGATCGGGCAGTTTGTCGCGTTTAACTTACTGATCGGTAGCGTGATCAATCCGATTTTGGCGATCGTGGATTTCTGGGACGAACTGCAAGAAATTGTGATCTCGGTTGAGCGATTAAATGATGTGTTTGCAACTGCACCGGAGGAAAGCAGTAAGCGCTTGATGTTGGTGATGCCGCAGATTCGGGGCGATGTGCAGTTTGAAAACGTCACGTTTCGCTATGAAGATGCAGACGAGCGCAATACGCTTCAAAATCTGACATTCTCGATCGAGGCGGGTGAAACGATTGCGATCGTCGGACGCAGCGGATCGGGCAAGAGTACGCTGGTGAAGCTGATTCAGGGGTTGTATCAACCGAATAACGGACGGGTTTTAGTCGATGGTCACGATGTTCGCCACGTTTCGCCGCCTACCTTGCGATCGCAGTTGGGAGTCGTGCCGCAAGACTGCTTTTTGTTTTCCGGCACGATTTTAGAAAACATCCAACTCTATCGCCCCGAATACGATTTAGAGCAAGTGATCGAAGCAGCGAAACTTGCAGAAGCAAACGGATTTATTCAAGACCTCACGCTGAGTTACAACACGCGAGTGGGAGAGCGAGGCGCGAATTTATCCGGCGGACAGCGGCAGAGAATCGCGATCGCACGAGCACTTCTCGGTGATCCGGCAATTCTGATTCTCGATGAAGCGACCAGTTCTTTAGACACCGAATCTGAGCGGCGATTTCAGCAAAATCTCAAGCGGATTAGTCGAGGACGTACCACGCTGATCATCGCGCATCGACTATCTACCGTTCGCCATGCCGATCGCATTTTGGTTTTAGACAAAGGGGTCTTGGTCGAATCTGGCACACACGATGAATTGTTGAGTCAGCAGCGACTTTATCACCATCTCACGCAGCAGCAACTTGCTTTGTCTTGAAGTTTTCGGTCTTGACATTAAGTAACTTGCTTCGATTGCAAATCTAGGAAGCCCCCTAAATCCCCCATTCTGGGGGACTTCAAGCCAAGCTATTCCGGTTCAAAGTCCCCCAGAATGGGGGATTTAGGGGGCAGAAGCCGACCCAAACGAAGCGAAAAATTTCATCAAACGTGAAAGATCTCACCGAACTCGCTTGCTCTAAAGCTTGTTCACACCATTCAAACTTGAGGTGTCTGTATGTATCATCGTTTTGCTCGTCCAGCATCTGATCCTGCCCCCTCTCTTGCACCCTCTGCCGAACCCACTCCACCTGTCAAAGTTCTAGAACCTCCTCGATCGACCGATTGGTCGCAACCTGTCCAAACCGTTCTCGATCAGCCGCCTTCGAGTTTGCCGTTTCAATTAGCGATCGGTGGATTTGCGTTTGCGACTTGCTTTATTGGCTGGGCGTGGTTAAGTCAAATTAATGAAGTTTCTCACGCTCAAGGCAAACTGATTCCGAGAGGCGAAGTCTTCAAAGTAGATCCGATCGACACCGGAAAAGTCGCGCGGGTGTTGGTACAGGAAGGGCAACCCGTTCAAAAAGGACAAGTCTTACTTGAACTGGATCACGAAATTGCAGCAACGGAAGTCGATCGACTCGAAAAAGAACTTTCATCGGCTCAAACCGAACTGAATCAAACCCGCATGATGATCGGACAAGCCCAACTGCAAGCAGCGGCACGATCGACAATGGCACGATCTCAAACTCAAGCTCAATCGATCGAGCTTCTCAAAGCCCAAGAAGCCTCGAAAAGTACGGAAACTCTGGTATCTCAGCTTCAAGATGAAACTAAAGCACATCAAGAGCGTTTAGACCGCTTACAGCCATTGGTGTCTCAGGGTGCGCTCCCTCAAGAGCAGGTATTCCAAGCAGAACAAGCGATTCGAGAACGCGAACGCGCCATGACCGAATCTCAAGGAACCTTAGTGCGATCGCAATCTGAATCACAGCGATTAGCAGAATTAGTCAAACAGCAACAAGCGGATGAACAAAATGTACAACTCGAAGCCCAACAGCAGATTGAACAGTTAAAACTTCGCCAATCTCAACTGCAAGCAAAAATTGCTCAAATCCAAACGCTAATCGATACGGCAAAAGTGAAGTTAAAAGATCGGTATGTGTATGCTCCTGTGAACGGCAACATTTCCGCACTCAAAGTTCACAATCCTGGTGAAGTCGTTCAACTTGGACAAACGATCGCGGAAATTGCTCCTGAAAATCGCCCGATCGTCGTATCGGCAGTTTTACCCAACTCCGAAGCGGGCTTAGTCAAAGTTGGAATGCCCGTTCAGCTTAAGTTTGATGCGTTTCCCTATCAAGATTTTGGCGTGGTTCCGGGCAAAGTGAAGCAAATTTCGCCGGATTCTAAATCTGATCCGCAACTCGGTCAAGTTTACCGCCTGGAAATCGAACTCGATCGCACAACCGTTACCAAAGGCAATCAAACGATCGCGCTGAAATCGGGTCAGACAGCAACCGCCGAGATTATTACTCGCCAACGCCGCATGATCGATGTCTTCCTCGATCCGATTCGTCAATTGCAAAAAGGTGGATTCAATCTGTAGTTGTTCCTCTACTTAACTGGTGATATGACTCAATTTAATCAGAAGCTCGACAAAACCATGTCTGAAGAGCAATTTACCGAGGTCGTAGATGCGATCGTATCGGGTAAATACTCCTGGGCGTGTGTGCTGATTCTCCGATTTGCGGGATACAATCCGCTCCACTACATTCCCTATCGGACGTATAACCGCTTGATGAAAGACTACGGCAATTCCAAGCAGCGAACTGAAACTCGCATTGATGATCTGACGCATTTGGAGCCAATTAGACCGGAAAACGTGCGCGGTGGATCGAACCGAGGATTAATTCACAATCTATTCTTTAGAATCCGAAATTGATGCGTTTTTGCAACACTATTTTCCGACTCGTATAAAGTCGGAAAAGCGCGATCGACCATTCATAAACTTAGCGCATTTCATCACTCAATAAGTTGCAAAAAGTGAAACAAGAAAATCAAATAAATCTGCCAAATTGGCAACATTACCTAAATCACTTGCCCTACAGTAATGACATCAACCAAACAAGGTTGTTGATCACACAAACATCATCAGTTTCATAGGAGAATTCCAATGATTATCTCAGACTTAAACTACATCGAAGTTGTGTCTCAAGAAGAAGTCAAAGGCGCAGCAGCATTTGCAACTGCACACGCAAGCGCAAATGCTGCTGGTAAGTATTTTGCATCAGCCCACACCTCAACGGGTACGGTTGCTTTTTCGTTCCCTTATCTGAATATCGCTCAATCGGGTTCTGGTTCTTCTTCTGTGGCTTTCGGCTAGTTTTAGCTGTGCAATTGTCCGGCTAATTTAGCCGATAAAGTTAGCCGGACAGCTAAACCATCTCAGAACCACAAATATTTCTAGAAGTCGCTGATGGTTCGGATTTAGGCAAACTTTCAGCGATTTCTACATCTGTCGTTGAACTTCAAATTTTAGGAGAAGAGCGTGATTATCTCCGATCTTGACCATCTAAAAACCGTCGAATCCAGCAAAATCTCAGGTGGGCTTTATGCGTTCTCTTTTGCAAATGCTTTCGGCAGTGCCGGAGCATTTGGCAATATTAAGGGTGTCGCGACTGCGGTCACAGCGACCGTAACAACAAGTATCGTTGTTGGTTCTCGTTCCTAAACGATTTCTCTACTGACTATCTAGGAGACCTTCCATGAACACGATCGCAATTTCTGATTTGAGTTTCTTTGAAAATTGTCCATTGAAGCACACCCTTAAGGGCGGAGCCGGACTCATCCCAACGGTATCGATCGCAGTTCAGTTTGGTACGCTTAATCAGGCATCAATCAGCGCTCTCGTTAAATCTTCGAGTGCTGCGGGCGCTGCTGGGGGTGCTGCTGCTGGAGCTTCGGCAGGTGCAACTTCCGTTAATGGAAATGCAATTGTGAGCGTCGGTGTCGGTGTTAACGCTGGGTCCGGAGTGGGTTGAGATTGACCCACAAATTGAGAACTGGGAATAAACGGCTCTCAGATTGATGATTCGTAAATCTGAGAGCATCATTATTTTACGGACACTGAATTGCTCTAAGCATTGACCTTGTTATTTCAAGTTACCTTACTTACAATTTCGAGATGAAAGATAGTCGGTTCAGTAGAACTTTACTATGCAGCTATTTCCAATGGTTCACTTTGAGAATGTGGCAATTGCTCCAGATGATTTTGTGACCCAGTTGAAAAAAGATTTACAGTTTAAGTCTGTTTTTGAGCGGGTGCTTTCTCAGCAAATTCTCGATCGCACGGCACTCGATCGCGAGATCGTAATTACTCCCGAAGAAATCCAAGCCGAAGCCAATCAATTTCGGGCGGAGCGGCGATTAGAACGCGCTGCGGATACTTTCAAATGGCTGGAAGAAGAGGGGATTACGGCAGAGGAATGGGAAGCTGGAATTCGCGATCGATTGCTAATAAATAAATTAAAAGAATCGCTATTTGGTGCAGAAGCAGAACGAGTTTTTACAGAAAATCGCGTCAATTTTGATCAAGCGCTGCTCTACCAAATTGTGGTTCCTTACGGGCAGTTAGCACAGGAATTGTTTTATCAAATCGAAGAGCGAGAAATTAGCTTTTTCGAGGCAGCGCATTTATACGATATTGACTTAAAACGCCGCCAGCAATGCGGATTTGAAGGCAAACTCTATCGCTGGAGCCTACATCCTGAGATGGCAGCGGTAGTATTTGGTGCAACATCAGGAGAATTGCTACGACCGCTACAAATGGAAGAAAATCATCATGTGATTCTAGTCGAAGACTTGATCACGGCTGAACTTTCAAGTGAAATCCGAACAGAAATTTTAGATCAGCTCTTTAACGAATGGCTGAAAGGTGAATTGAACTACTTATTGAATCGCTGAAGAGTGTCGATCGCACACTGGTCTTCTCAACGCTTCTGCAACTAAATTAATCGATCGCTTATCTGTCACCATCCAAGCATGAAGCGGCACTTTGATTTGAATCGATTCGCCCACAGGTAAAACCGAACTATTTGCAGGCACAATAATTCCATCTAACGGTGTCCAAATCGAAGTGAAATTAATGCGATCGAGCATTTGCACATCTCGATTCAAATCATTAATAAAGCCGCTATTCGGTCGCATTTGCAAACATCCTGGACGCTGCGATAAATAAGCCGCGATCGTGCCGTTGTGCGGGGCGGAAATGCTGACAAATCGCTGGACTCGATCGATTCCGCCCAATCGCTGAAGATAATAACGGCTTACTAATCCGCCCATGCTGAATCCAACCAAATCGAACGGCTGATTCAACGGCAAATTCGCTTCGACAAACTCTGCCAATTGTTTCGCTAATCGATCAAGTTCACAATCACCATTCGCCGGAAGCAGATCCAAGCCGTAAGTCTCCCAGCCTAAACGATCAAGCTGATTCGTCATGGTCTTAAAAAGAGCAAACGTATCGGTGATACCGTGAACTAACACAACCGGATTGAGAGGCATAATTGATCGAGAAAAACATCTCTTTTACGCTACTGTTTTTAAGCATAATTGACAGACCAAAACAGACAGCCGCTCGAATGTCCTATTCAGGAATCTCGTCTGGCGATCGCTCTGTCCCATTGCGCCGTTTTGCTTTCGGAATCGTCTCTGGATCGCGCACACTCGGCGGGTCTTTTAAAATCGCAATCAATCCCGAAAAACCGCTTTCTAAGTTTGTACGACTGAGCAACTGAGCCACCGAAGTCATTCCAACCTCTTCGATCAAAGCAATCACTTCAGCTTTCATACTATTTTCGAGTTCATCCCGAAACTTTTCAGCTACTTCTTTTCGTCCAGAATCGAGTAGAAACCGTTCTGCGGGGGTAGAAACTTGTTCTAGTACGATCGCTAATTTTTCATCAAAAAACTGACAGATCACTCTCTCTGGACGCTGCCCAGTTCGCTCTCGGTAGAGCGCCTGTAGTCGCTGCCCGATCGTGCGCTCAATTTGTCCACGAGTTGGATTATCGTTAGTCATGTTGAATAATCTGCTTAAACAAGCATCAAAAATAAATGGGAGCGATTGGAATAAAATTTGATTAAATGATTTCCGGAAAGTCGTTTGATCTAGTGTCAAAGTAAAAAGTTTGAGCCGTTTTCTCCTCTATCGGTAGAAAGGAATTTGATCAAGACGATGAGCGAATTCATCCGTTATTACTGCCATTTGCTGTGAGTATTTTATGTCGATCCGATCGTTCTTGAAAATCGTTTTAGTATCAGGCGGATTGTTCGCTTTCTCGCCTGTGGTGTTTCCTGTTCAAGCGGCTCCGTTTCAGTTAGCACAAGCTTCTGGACAGTCGGCTGAAGCGAAAGTCAACCAAGGATTAACGTTCATTCAGCAAGGCAAGCTCAATGATGCGATCGCGGCGTTTCGCCAAGCCGTTCGCATCAATCCCAATTTAGCCGCTGCTCACTACAATTTGGGTTTAGCTTTGCGACAATCGGGACAGTTACAACCGTCTGCGGATGCGTTCTATCAAGCGACCAAAGCCGATCCGAATTTTGCGCTAGCGTATGCGAATTTGGGTGCAGCCTTGCTAGAAGGCAACAATGTGAAGCAAGCGCGGGAATATTTAGCGAGATCGGTTGAACTCGATCCGCGATCGGGAGTGGCACAGTACAATCTCGGCTTGGTTCTGATGCAAGAAAAGAACTATGCGGGTGCAGTTCAAGCCTTCCAAAAAGCTGCAAACCTAAGCCTATCTGCGCCAGAACCGCTGTTTCAATTGGGGCAAGCGTATCAGCAACAAGGGAAACCCCAAGAAGCGATCGCGGCATTTCAACAAGCGATTCAGCGCAATCCGAACTATGTGGAGGCGCACTATAGCTTAGGATTGGTGTCGTATTATCAGGGTAATCTCGATCGAGCGTTGAGCGCGTTTCGCAAAGCCACCGAGATCAATCCGAAATTCGCAAACGGCTACTATGCGGCAGGGTTAGCATTTGTGCGACAAGGCAAGACTGCGGATGCAGAACGGGTATTGCGATTTGCCAAAGATTTGTTTACGTCGCAAGGGAATAGCGCCTGGGCAAAAAAAACCGAGCAGCAATTGCAGCAGATTGAACGGATTGGACAAGGACAACTGCGAAATCGATAATCGGGGTCGATCGCGGAAATTCGGGTAGAGATGCGATTGCGTGTTCAATGGATCGTTGCGCTGCGTTTTAGTCGGATAGTGCCCCCTAAATCCCCCAAAATGGGGGATTTAGGGATGTCTTTACAACCGAGATGCACACAGCGCCGCGCCGATTAATCCTACCTGCGGATTCAATACGATCTGTACCGGAACCCGTTCCATTAACGATCGCATTCTGCCCTTCAGCGCAAACGATCGAAGAAAACTTCCTTCTTCCATCAACGGCAAAATCTTGGCGGCAATTCCACCTGCAATATATAGCCCACCATACGAAAGTAGTTTCAGCGACAAGTTTCCGGCTTCCGCGCCGTATGCTTCGACAAAAATTTGCATGGTTTTCTCAGACAAACGATCGCGCTTTTCTAATGCCGCTTGAGAAATCGCCGCCGCTGGATCAGCCGTTTTCTCAGTTTTACCGATTTCCGATTCCCAACGGTGCATCAGTTCACCAATTTCAGGCGATTCGGGTGCAAAATTACGATCGCGCAAAAACTGATAAATCGCCACAATCCCCTGCCCAGAAACAATGCGCTCGGCTGAAATTCGCTCGATGTTCAGCTTGTCTAATAGATAGTGCGACAGTTGAAACTCTAATTCGGTTCGCGCTGCGAAATCAACGTGCCCCCCCTCTGAGCTAAAAACCTGATATTCCTTTCCGGTGTGAATCAGATACCCCTGACCCAATCCTGTCCCTGCTCCAATGACCGCGATCGGGGCGTTCTTGTCGCGCTTGCCTGCTTGCAGTGTGTGCAAGTCCGATTCTTCCAGTGCCAAAACGCCATAGCCGATCGCCGCAAAATCATTAATCAACGAAATCTGTGGAATCTTCAACTGCTCAACTAAGCGATCGGCTTCCAACGTCCAAGCAATGTTCGTCACCTTACTCGTATTGTTCACGACCGGTCCAGCAATGCCAAAACAAGCTTTTTCCGGCTGAAACGACTGTCCAATTTCTTGCTGTGCTTCTTTGAAAAAACTCTGCACCATTGGAACTAAATCAGGAAACTCATGGCTCGAATAGCGCTTTTCAAATAGACTATTTCGCGCCGTTTCCGCGTGATCTGCCTCGGCTTCCACCACTCGTAAAATCGTTTTCGTTCCACCAATATCGCCCGCCAGCAATAGCGTCATGTATTCATCCTCCGATCGTACAATTCTTCAGTAATCTACTCTGCGTCTCCAATACAATGCAATTGGAGCATAGATAGATAAAAAGATGGCTACTTCTTCGATCGCGGATCTCAGAAAAGACTACACCAAGGAAACACTCAACGAAACGGATGTCGATCCGAATCCGTTTCAGCAATTTCAGCGCTGGTTTGATCAGGCGGTCAATGCAGAACTTCCCGAACCGAATGCGATGACGCTGGCGACAGCATCTAAAGAAGGCATTCCTGCCGCTCGAATTGTTCTACTCAAAGCAGTGGACGATCGCGGTTTTACGTTTTTCACCAACTACAACAGCGCAAAAGGCAAAGAATTAGAGGCAAATCCTCAAGCTGCACTGGTGTTTCTGTGGACAGAGCTAGAACGCCAAGTACGCATCGTGGGAACGGTGGAAAAGAGTGCGTCGGAGGAGTCGGATGGCTATTTTTTCAGTCGTCCGCACAACAGCCGTTTGGGAGCTTGGGCATCTGATCAGAGTGAAGTGATTCCGACCCGCGATGTTTTAGAGCAAAAATTAGCCGCATTAAAGCTCGAATATGAGAATCGAGAAGTCCCGCGCCCGTCACACTGGGGAGGATTTCGAGTGATTCCGCGTGAGATTGAGTTTTGGCAAGGTCGATCGAGTCGATTACACGATCGATTACGGTATCAGCGCAAAGAGGATAGCTGGATTATCGATCGTCTTTCACCCTAGAGGATGTTTGTGAGGGTGCGTTTGCTGCATGGAGCGTCCTGAAATTGAGAATCAAAGACTTAAGTTTGAAGTTGCACAACGCTGATAGGAGACACAGACAATGGAACTCACCCTTCCTCTCAAGATGAATCTGAAGCACGTTCACCTCACCGACGAGCAATTTTATCAACTGTGCATCCATAATCCCAAACTCAACATCGAACGCAACGCTAAAGGGGTCTTAATTGTTATGGCACCAGTTGGAGGAGACAGCGGAAGGCGAGAAGCCAACTACATTACAGATTTGAATTTGTGGAATCGCCAAACAAACCTGGGAGAAGTCTTCAGTTCCTCAACGCTGTTTAAGTTACCGAATGGGGGCGACCGCTCTCCTGATGCCGCTTGGGTCGAACGATGGCGCTGGCAAGCTCTCACCCCCGAACAACGCCAGAAGTTTCCGCCGATCGCACCCGATTTTGTCCTAGAACTACGCTCTAGAACCGATAGCCTGACTGATCCCCAAGACAAAATGCAGGAATATCTTGATAGCGGAGTTCGTCTCGGCTGGCTGTTAAATCCTCAAGACCAACAAGTCGAGATCTATCGTCACGGACAAGAAAAAGAAGTCCGCACTTTGCCCACACTCCTCTCTGGTGAAACAGTTTTACCCGGATTTGAGTTGCAGGTTGATTCATTTAGCGATCAGTGATTGCCTTTTGATTTAACCATTCGTTATTTTTCAGCATTTTTCCGTTTTTGGGCTTCGGAGCGCTGTGTAGTTTTGGCGTAGGGATTGGCTTAGAAGAAGGCTGGGCGATTAGCGGAGGTGTGCTGCTTGTATCGGCTGGCATCTATGAGCTAGGTCGCCGCGACGGTCAGAATTCCTAATTTTGCATTCCTACAACAAGCCCCCAAGACTTGCATCTTGGGGGCATCCCAGTCTATCCAAATCTTAGACAGCCTATCTAAATCTTAGACAGCCGCAAAGTACTCTTTCGACTTCACCGGATCAGGATTCATCGTTTGATCGCCGGGTTTCCAACCTGCGGGGCAAACTTCATCCGGGTGAGACTGCACATATTGAATCGCTTGCAGGGTTCGCAGCGTTTCGTCCACACTCCGACCAAACGACAAGTTATTAATCGTCGAATGTTGGATCACACCGTCTTTGTCGATGATAAACAAACCACGCAGTGCAATTCCCTGCTCAGGATCAAGGACGTTGTAAGCCGTGCTGATTTCTTTTTTGATATCAGAAACCAAGGGGTAGTTCAGATCGCCAACGCCACCCGATTTACGATCGGTTTGGATCCAAGCCAAGTGTGAGAATGCACTATCGACTGATACTCCAAGGATTTCAGTACCGATCGCTTTAAATTCTTCGTCGCGATCGCTAAATGCAGTAATTTCGGTCGGACAAACAAAGGTAAAATCGAGCGGGTAGAAGAACAGCACCACGTATTTGCCACGATAGTCAGACAGTTTGATGTCTTTAAATTCCTGATCGATGACAGCGGTTGCTGCAAAATCTGGTGCGCTCTGACCGACACGCAGGCATCCTTCTTGGGTCATGGGATTTAATTCTCCTTGCAAGAGTAGCAGTGTTCGTATCAAGATTACGAAACAGTTACAACTATATCATAGTCATTACGATTTTGACCTACGATGATTTCTCAAGTTGAACCGACGATCGCGCGGCTTGATTCGCACCAGTCCACATGGCTCGAAGTGGGCACTGAGGCGCGGATTGAGTATCTCAAGCGCTGCATGAATGGCGTGATGGCAGTGGCGGAGCAGTGGGCGATCGCGGCGTGTGAGGCAAAGGGAATCGATCCCAGTTCGGCGGGCGAAGAATGGCTCACGGGTGCGGTTCCGACGCTGATGATGTTGCGGGCGATCGTTAGAACATTAGAAGGACGATCGGCAAAAATCGAAAATGGGGTTGCAAAAGTATTTCCCGATCATTTGCTCGATCGATTGCTCTGGTTCGGTTTTCGGGGCGAAGTTTGGCTAGATGTAGCGGATTGGTCTCCGGTGAAAATCAGCCCCCTAAATCCCCCATTCTGGGGGAATTTGAAAGAAGAGATTTCCCAGATTCAACCAAATTACGAAGTTTCAAATTCCCCCAATTTTGGGGGATTTAGGGGGCAGAAGCCGCTTAAAACGAAGCGAACGGAAGATTGGAAGGAAAAACCAGGCATTGCGCTTGTTTTAGGAGCGGGAAATGTTGGGTCAACAGCACCATTAGATGCGCTTCATAAACTATTTGCTGAAAATCAAGTCGTCTTACTCAAAATGAATCCCGTCAATGAATACGTTGGGAAATTTTTAGAGCAAGCTTTTGAACCGTTGATCACCGATGGTTTTCTGCAAATTGTTTATGGTGGTTCCGATTTAGGTCGCTATCTCTGTCAGCATCCTAAAATTGATTCGATTCACATCACCGGATCGCATCATACGTATCACGCGATCGCAAAAACATTACCCCAAGCCAAACCCATCACTTCTGAATTGGGCTGCGTGACTCCGGTGCTGGTAGTTCCGGGCGATTGGTCTGAGTCGGATCTGAGATTTCAGGCGCGTCATGTGGTCAGTATGGTTGTGCATAATGCCAGCTTTAACTGTGTTGCCGCGAAAGTGATTGTCACGGCGAAAGGCTGGAAATTGCGCGATCGCTTCCTGGATTTGATCCGACAAGAATTCGCCAAAATTCCCAATCGCAAAGCGTATTATCCTGGCGCACAGCAGCGCTATCAAGAATTTCTCGATCGCTATCCCCAAGCTGAAATCTTCGGAACTCGCACAGAAGAAATCGTTCCGTGGACATTTATCCCAAATGTTGAAAGTGACTATGCGCTGCAAACGGAAGCTTTTTGTGGAGTGCTTGCAGAAGTTAGTTTAGATGCCACAACCGCAGCGGAATTTCTCGATCGAGTCGTTCCTTTCGCAAATGAGAAAATTTGGGGCAATCTATCCTGTATGATTTTGACGAAAACAGGTGTAGAGAATGCGATCAGAGATTTGAACTATGGTGCGATTGGGGTAAATGTTTGGACAGGTGTGATTTATGCCTTACCTGACCTGGTTTGGGGCGGATTTCCCGGAAATCACGAGAGCGACATTCAATCCGGGCAAGGATTTGTGCATAACGCTTACTTTCTCGATCGACCTCAAAAATCAGTTTTATCCGCACCGTTCCGAATTCGTCCAACTCCCTTTTGGTTCGCCGATCATCGCAATCTGCTAAATTTTGCCCAACGCGCGGCAGAACTTCAAATCACACCGACCTGGAAAAAATTCGCTCAGGTAATTTTGGCAGCAGTTCAGGGATAGTTATCGAGAACGATCGTTCTTATCAATCACAAGGTTGAACAGCAACACATCGATAACGACAAAGAGAACCGCGATCGGCATGAGAAGCAATACAACAATATCAGGAATTTTCCAAAGACTAGGCGGTTCAGATGCAACTTTGTTCATAACAACCGAGGTAGTAAATCGAACAATCTTTCGGTCAAAGATAACGAATATTGAACAAAACGAACCCCCTACCTTTGAATGAACTTATTAGAGCTAGATCGACAAAGCGATCAAGCGTTCTTCAATTCCAGTAAGTCGCTATGCCGATTTCGGTTTGAATAATCCGCCGAGTTTTTCACCCACAGATGCGATCGCGGTTTGTACCGCATTTGAGACACTGGGTTTCGGACGGACTGCCAATTTAACCTCTTCGTCTTTGAATTCTTTCAGACGGTAGCCATATTCCAACGAGTCGCGCTCTTGTCGTAGCTTGGGAAACAACCGAAACGCACCTTTGAGCAGTTCTTCCTCGTTTGCGAAGATTGCCGCATCAATCTGAGTAGATCGCTTAACTGCGATCGCGCCGATCGGAAACCACTGAAGCTGCTTTTTGCCCTGGACTCGGAGATAAATCTCATACTCCGGTAGCCCCTTCGATTTGAAATCGTCGAACTGCTTGGAAGCTTGGCTACGCTTCTCGGTTCCAGACGACTTTTTCTTTTCTTTATGAACTTTCTTACCGAATCCAGGAGAGGTTGTCATAGTCGCAGTGTAGAAATGTCAATTAACAAAAGTTTACGACATTTTAAGAAACATTGGGGATCAGACCGCACCCAGCAGACTTGCCATCAGTGCTTTTTGGGCGTGCATCCGGTTTTCAGCTTGATCCCACACCTTCGACTGTCCGCCTTCGATCACTTCATGCGTGATTTCTTCGCCTCGATGTGCAGGGAGACAATGCAGCACGATCGCATCTTTTTCGGCATAGCTCATCAGTTCATCATTCACTTGATACGGCTGAAAAATCGGAATACGACTTGCAGCTAAATCCTCTTGTCCCATGCTTGCCCACACATCGGTGTAAATCACATGAGATCCTTTTGTCGCCGCGATCGGATCTTCGGTGAGCAGGACTTCGGATTTACCATTAGCGATTTTTTCGGTGAGTTGCACGATCGTAGAATCCGGTTGATAGTTTGCGGGCGTTGCAATCCGAACATTCATTCCCACTAGCGCACAGCCGATCATCAGCGAATGAGCGACATTGTTTCCGTCGCCCACATAGGTCAGCGTCAAACCGGAAAGCGTCGAGAACGTTTCTTGAATGGTTTGCAGATCTGCCAAGATTTGACACGGATGTTCTAAATCAGTCAGCGCATTGATCACCGGAATTTTCATCTCAGTTGCAAAGGTTTCGAGATCCGATTGTTCAAAGGTGCGAATCGCGAGAATGTCGAAATATCGATCGAGGACTCGCGCCGTATCTGCGATCGGTTCTCCTCGGCTGACCTGAGTTGCATTCAGCGGCAAGTCCAAAACCTGCCCGCCCAAGTGATACATCGCCGTAGAAAAGCTGACACGGGTTCGAGTTGAGGCTTTATAAAACAACAATCCCAGCACAGGAGGATGTCCGTTGACGGTCACCCGCGGGCTTAACTTTCCCGACTTTAGCTGTGTAGCAATGTCTAACAGTTCCATCACTTCATCTGTGCTGAGATCTGACAATTTCAATAAATCCCGTCCCTTGAGTGATCCCATGTGATGCCTCTCTCGAAAAAATAAAAATCGCTCCCTACCAAAATCGTAAAGGAGCGTTGTTCTACTTAGAGTAGCAAATCTATTCGATCGAGCAGAGTAACAGAACGATCCAAACGTCGTGAACTTCAACTTTGCTTTAGCTGCACAAGTAGTTTTTGCCATTCTGCGAGCATTCCTGGATCAGAAGCCTGACCCCGCACCAACATCACAACCCCATCTTCAACTTGCCGCACACCGTACTGTTTCTCATTAATCAGTTGTTCGATCAAAGGCAACGTTGCAGCAAAATACATCTGACTATCTTTAAAAGCTTTGCTGTATTCCTTGAGTTGCCACAAATCCGCGATCGCATAATCAACTCTAATTTTCTGCTGCTGATCATTATAGATGTCCAAACTCGGCAATCGAATAATCGCGCGACGTGTCGAAAGTTGTGGAATGATATGTGTCGTTGTACTCACACTCGCATTCTCTGGAACATTGCGGATCACATTGTAAATATGGCTAGCGTGTTCCCATTGTCGCGGCAAAGGCACGAAAACCCAGGGACGCACTGAATCTGGAATCATGAACGAAAAGGCTCGATTCGGATTGCCACTGAACATAAATAACAGTGACAACACGATGCACACTTTCCACCAGCGGCGGAATCTTGGCGTAAATCGTTCTCGGTTGTGTTCCCACCAAAGAATTGCACCATAAAACACGCCTGGAACCACTGCCACAGCGTATCGAAGCGGAACCGTTAAGGCAGTCTGTCCCGATTGAGCAAACAGCGAAAGTAACGGAAATCCGGCGATCGTCCAAGCCACTCCCGATACCGCAGGCACTAAGGCTAAAGCAACCCAGTGCCCCGCAAGATAGCTAATTCGTCGATCGAGCGGCAGCAACAAACTTTGCGCCAGTCTGATCGGATGGCTAATCATGCCCCACAACACTTGTAGGGTAGTCGGATGATCACTATCCACAAACTGCCGGAACCGATTCGCTAAATACAAGCGAGAAACATCGGGTGAAAACTGCGGCATGACTACATTGGTCACAAACGCCACATAGCTAAAACTCAGAATGCAAACGGCAAGACCTATCCACGGATGCCGCCGACTGATCATCAGGTAAACGCCAATGCCAAAGAGAGTAATGCCCATCTCTTCTCGAATCCCCAGCACCAAGAGCGCACAGATCCAAAACCAAGTCCAATTCTTTTTCTCCAATGCAAGCAGCGTTCCAAAAGCAAACAGCGGAATTTGACAATGTTCGTAGAAGTTCGCGATCGTTGATCCGACCACTGCGATCGCGCTGTAATAACTTCCTGTAATCCAGAGCGATAGTTGCTGCGATAAACGCTGTCGCGCCAATACATACAACACAGCTCCCCCAGCCGCCATCAATCCTACCTGCAATACAATCAATGTGACAGGATGAGGAAAAATCGCATAAAGTGGAAGCCACAAAATGAAATCTAAAACGAGATGCTGACCCAAATGGATAAAAGCTACCGTTGGAATCACTCCGTCTTCTAATGAAGCAACAGAATTTGCAGACGTGAGCGAACTCTGAAACCATCGCCCGTTTAAGTTATTCCAAAACAGTTGATTGAAGAGTCCATGATCATAAGAAGTATAAAAAGAGAAATAACGGTTTAGCGAAATTGCTAATACGATGCTAAAAAATACGATCGTTAAAGTTAACGCTCGTCGCAATTCAACTCGATCGGGGGCGAACTTCTTCAAAACTCTCATCGCATTTCCTGCCAGTCTTTGGTCAATACTTCGCCCCACTTCGCCGCCAAGCTGACCTGAGTAAAAGGCACTTCAAGGGTTCGATCGACGAATTCAAATTCCAGCGCAATCCTTTTTCCTTTCGCTGGAAGCGCGTTTAATTCGATCGCTCGATCATTCACAAGTAGCCGAATATTTTGCACAGATTTCAGTGAAAAAGTATCGGTTTCAGTCACCGCTTTTCGCGTCGCTTTTCCAACTGTGAGAACATCTTCTTTTTGTCCCAAAACCGAGTAAATATCATACTTCGCCCGCCCGAATGGTTCCGCCCAGCGTCGATACGTTTCTAACGTTTGATACTCATTCCATCCGGCATACGCCAATCCGATAAACGCTGCCAACAATGGCAACCACAATAGCCCGTGTATCATAATTCAAAGCGCAAACGTAGCGGGTACGAACAACGACATTTCTCATCCTCGCATAGCTTCATCGTTCTCAACACACGGAAACAGACTGTATCCGTTATCGTTGGAGTGCAAGTAGGATTTTTGACAGATAGATATGAGAAAGCTCCTGATCATCGCCCTCTGTCTCGTGGGATTGGGCTGGACGATCGTACAATTTCCCGGTTTAGCGGCTCAAGGGACTTACGATCGCATTATTCTCGATTTCCGCGACGATCTCGCAACCACAGAAATTCAAACTCAGGTCAATGCGATCGCGCAAAACTACAAGGTTCACCCTGAACCGAATAGCCGATTTTCGCAGACCGAACATCTCTACATTGTCAAAGGCGATCAAGCGCTCTTAAAAACGCTGAAAAAATCGAATTTGAAGCAATACACCGAAGAGATCGAGCCAGATTATATCTACCGCATTCCCGAAGGCGAAACGCTCAAAGCGATCGATCCAACTGCTGAACCGAAGCTATCCGCTCAAGCTCCCAATGATCCGATGTACAGCAAACAATGGAATTTGCACAACATCGGCATCGAAGCGGGTTGGACGGAAACGAAAGGGCGCGGCGTAACCGTTGCGGTGATTGATACAGGAGTCTCACCCGTTCCCGATTTAGAAAAAACAAATCTCGTCACAGGCTACGATTTTGTCAACGATCGAGATAGTGCCGAAGATGATAACGGGCATGGCACTCATGTGGCAGGCACGATCGCACAATCAACAAACAATAGCTTTGGCGTTGCTGGAATCGCTTACGAAGCAAACATCATGCCGCTGAAAGTCTTAAGCTCTTTCGGGGGTGGAACGGTTGCGGACATTGCAGAAGCGATTCGATTCGCGGCGGACAACAAAGCCGATGTGATCAACCTCAGTTTAGGTGGCGGCGGTGAAAGTTCCGTTCTCAAAGATGCGATCGATTACGCACATGGTAAAGGCGTAGTGGTGATCGCAGCGGCGGGAAATGCCGATCGTAATGCAGCAGATTATCCGGCACGATATCCTCATGCGATCGCGGTTGCGGCGCTAGATGCGTCGGGCGAAAAGGCTCCTTATTCTAACTTTGGCGCAGGGGTAGACATCTCGGCTCCCGGTGGCTCAACGGCTCAAGGTGAAGCAGGCGGCATTCTGCAAAACACGCTAAATCCTCAAACGGGTGAGTCTGTGTTTGCAGCCTTTCAGGGCACGAGTATGGCGGCTCCTCACGTTGCAGGTGTAGCAGCATTGATCAAAGCAGCAGGGGTGACAGAACCCGATAAAGTGTTGGCAGTGCTGATGCAATCTGCTCGCAAGGTTGAAGCCGATGAACTCAATCACTTCGGAGCCGGAAAACTCGATGCAGCGGCGGCTGTAAAACTCGCACTCCACGGCAAAATCACGTTTAACGATTTCTTCCGCTGGCTGCGCGACAATGGCTATCTCAATCCGCGTTTCTGGATCGATGGCGGAGTCATTGCACTGGTTCCAAAACTTGCAATGGTAGTCGGTTCCTATCTGCTGGCATGGTTCTTGAAGGTTTACTTTCCGTTTAGCTGGAGTTGGGCGATGTCTTCAGGCTTAGTGGCTGGGAGTTCTGGGCTGTTCTTTCTCAAAGGACTGTACCGATTTGACTTTCCGCAATTTCCGTTCCGCATTCTCGGAAGTTCGCTGCCTGAACTTGGTAGCGCGATTCAAGCCAGTGGAGCGCTCAATCCGATTTCTGCCAGCGTGCTGATTCCGTTTATGCTGCTTGCGCTATTGTTAGGGCATTCTCAGGGGCGATCGTTTGCGATCGGAACGACGATCGGAGTGACCGCTTTTCTGGGAATTAGCGCGATCGTTGATCCACAAGTGATGTGGATCGGTGGAAGTTTCATCGGACGAGCGTATTTGATGAGCAATGCGCTGCTGTGTTACGGACTCGCACGATTGGCTTTGAAAGTGGGAGAAAGAACGGTATGACAGTGACAGGTGTAATTCAGCGCAAAGGCTTTGGAACTGGGGCTTGGGCGATCGATGCGGATAGTGGCAAATCTTACGAGTTGCACAATCCCCCAGAAGCCCTTCAAAAAGCGGGTCTTAAGGTCAAAATGGAGGGTGAGATCCGCGATGATGTGATGAGCTTTGCCATGATCGGACAGATTTTGGAAGTGAAGCAGTTTGAAATTCTTTGATTCATCCTGTTTGCTTGGATGTTCTCTGGTCACACTGGTTGCATCAGAGAACGTCCAGCAAGTTGAGGCAGAAAATTCATGTTTGCGAATATCCGAGGCACGCGAATCTATTTCGATATCGAAGGGGCTGGACTCGTTCCCCACGGAGATCGAATGCGCGAAAAGCCGATCGCATTTCTGATCCACGGTGGACCTGGAGCCGATCACAGTTCCTATAAGCCGACCTTTTCTGCATTAAGCGACAAAATGCAGCTTGTCTACTTCGACCATCGCGGACAAGGACGATCGGCAAGAGGCGACAAATCGACCTACACGCTCGATCAAAACGTCGAGGACGTAGAAGCACTGCGGCAACATTTGGGACTGGATAAAATTATTGCGATCGGGGGTTCTTACGGCGGTATGGTCGCACTCACCTACGCTACCCGCTATCCGCAAAACTTGTCACACTTGATCGTGATTGCCACGGTTCCCGATTCTCGCTTTCTCAAACGCGCTCAGGAAACTTTGCAAGAACGCGGCACACCCGAACAAATCGCGATCGCCCAATATCTCTGGAACGGCAACTTTGAAACCGAGGAGCAACTGAGCGAGTATTTCCGCATTATGCACCCGCTCTACTCGTTCACGGCTGATCCAACCCAAACCGTTAAATCTCGGACAATTTTATCGATCGATGCAATCAACGAAGCTTTCGGCGGATTTCTGCAATCGTATAACGTCCTCGATCAGCTTCACAAAATCACCGTTCCAACTTTAGTCATCGCAGGTCGGCACGATTGGATTTGTGCCCCAGAATTTTCTGAAGACATCGCCAAAGCAATTCCAAATTCGGATCTACGGATTTTTGAAAATAGCGGACATTTAATTCGAGCCGATGAGCCCGAAGCCTTACTGGATGCGATCGCAGGCTTCATTGTTTACAAAAAATAGGGGCGACCCGAAGACCGCCCCACTCAACCTATGCTTCACTCGTAACGTTATCTGTGCCTTCGCTGCTTTCAGCCCGCCGTTTAATAGGCTTTGGCAACGGTTCCGACCGCCGGGGTGCTTCCTGCTGAGGAGGAGCGCTACTCGGTCGCCGATCCGAGCCACCCGGACGGGGAGTAAACGGTCTTCTGCCGCCACCACCACCGCCACCAAAGCGACCACCCGGACGACCCATCGATCGACCGCGCTCGATTTCCTCTTTCGTCTTCTTCCGAGGCGGAATCATGCCGATCGATTTCGCGCTCTTAATTACAAGATCCGCTCCTTCGCGCCGCACGTTGAGTTCCCAGAAATAGCCGACGACTTTTCCACTCAACTCACCGTTTAGTTTCAGCTTGAAGCACTTTGCACGATCGTCTTTTTTACGGGGCGCTTGATTGATCTTCACCACCACAGATTTCTCGTCAGGCGTGTGGAAGATCACTTCGCCGCGAATCGAGAAATAATTGTCCTCGACCTCAGAAGAAGGCAAATATCCAGGCGTTTCTGTTTCTTCCTCTTCTTCGAGCTTGCTGAGATTTTCAGGCTCCCAAACGCCGACGATTTGAACGTGCAAATCTTCCTGCTTCTCGCGGGTGCGCGGGTAAACCACCCAGAGATGCTCTTGTTCGAGATCCAGGTGATTTTTCACCAAGCTCATCACGCGACCAAGTAAAACAGCTTCGATCGCCGTTCCGTCCTCAGTCGTCATTTCGCCACGCGTAAACTGCTCTTCGGAGGCTTTGTATCGACCCCGCAAAAGACCGATCGCCCGATACTGCATCGGCTCACTCGGAGCCGGAATCGGCTGCTGTCTCAAACTGGAGGGATCAAAAACTTCTTCTGGCTCTGGCGGAGTCTCGACCGGAGGTGGCGGAGGAGGTGCTGCCGCTGCGGGTTGAGGACGAGCGATAGGGCGTACCAGCGGGCGCTGGGGAGTCAGCGGCTTCGGATCAGATGCATCTGGGGATTGGGGCATGGCAGAGCCTTCAGCCGCACTTTCGGCGGCATAGGATTTGGGAGGCTGGAGTGGGCGGTTTGGCAAGGGACTCATAGGCTGTCATCGTCACAGGCTGAGGGCAAAAGCAATCAGTCGCTTATTGTACTGAATGCAAGCTGACTTGCAAGAATCCGAATGCTTTTTGATTGGTTTACAAAAAATTATTCAGATTTTGCGTTTTTTCTCGGAGTCTCTAGAGTTTTAGCGAAAATGCCATACTTAAAAATACGGCGACCTATAGAACTTATTAGCATTTCCGGCATAGCGTCAGCAATAGCACTATGCCTATGATACTGATTTCTAATGCTGTCTCCGTTGATTTATCTAACCGACAATCTTAAGATTTCCCTTGATTTGCGCGAGATCAACAGGCAGAATCACGGATTCAGTCGCTTCGGAAATTCCAATATCGAAATCTACCGATCAGTAGAGCGTAAAGAACCAATCGTTCTGTAGGGACAACCGCACTGTGGCACTGCCTGAAAAGCGCGTTAAAATTTGTAAACAAGCATTCATAATGATTCACAGAAGACGAGTCTCAGGAATCTTTCGGAAATGAACCCGCGTCTTCATGAAGAGTTCACTATGTCATCGCTTCACGATTCGTTCTGCTCCCTCTGTTAGGTGAGTTTGATTCATGCAAGTCCCCTTTTTCGGTAAAGTCGGCGCAAAACCGACTCGTTGGTTGTTGGCGCTCCTCGCAGCAGGCGCGATCGCAATTCCCGGTAGTGCTTTTCTGATTACACGACAGCTTACCCCTCGTCAGGAAACTGCGACAATTTCGGTTGAATCTAAAACGGTTACGGCGCGAATCTCAGCAAGTGGTGAAGTCATCCCGATTCGGACGGTGAATCTCAGCCCCAAGACTGCTGGAAAAATTGTTCAACTTTTGGTAGACCAAGGCGATCAGGTGACGCAGGGGCAAGTCGTCGCGCGGATGGAAAGTCAAGATATCGAATCTGAGCGCGATCAGGCACAGGCAAGAGTGGCGGAAGCGCAGGCGAAATTAGATCAGCTTCGGGCTGGAACTCGGATCGAAGAAGTTCGGCAGGCAGAAGCTGAGGTCGAACGAGCACAAGGTGAAATTCGACGGGTTGAAGGGTTGGTTGCAGATGCAAATTCAGCAGTTGATTTTGCTCGGACACAGACGCGACGACAGCGAGAACTCGCGAGTCAGGGCGCGATCGCAACCAATTCGCTCGATGAATTTATCCGCAAAGAACAGAGCGCGAATCAAACGTTGAGTCAGGCGAGAGCGCAATTGAGCCAGTCACAGGCGCAGTTGAATCAAGCGAATCAGCAGTTAGAACAGCGGCAGAACGGAGCGCGACCCGAAGAAATTCGGCAATCGGAGGCGCAGTTGGCTTCTGCGATCGCGGCTCTCCAACAGGTTCAGAATCGGATAGAAGACACTTACATTCGCGCTCCATTTTCGGGTGTGATTACACAGCGATATGCCACGGTGGGCGCATTTGTGACCCCAACGACGCAGGCAACCGCAGGTGCAGACGGTTCTGCTTCGACCTCAATTTTTGGGCTAGCGAACGGCTTAGAAGTGCGGGCGAGAGTGCCGGAAGTCGATATCGGACAGATCAAGCGCGGTCAGGAAGTCGATATTCGAGTCGATGCTTATCCCGAAGAATCCTTTAAAGGACGAGTGCGATTGATTGCACCGGAAGCGGTCACAGAGCGCGATGTAACTTCGTTCTCGGTGCGGGTTGATATTCTCACGGGGCGCGATAAACTGCGATCCAAGATGAATACCGATGTCAGTTTCTTGGGCGATTCGATTCCGAGTACTTTGGTTGTTCCAACGGCTGCACTCTCGACACAGAAAGGTCAAACGGGCGTTTGGGTTCCGGGTGAGAACAATAAGCCGCGATTCCAGCGGGTGACGACCGGATTGAGTTTTGACAACGAGACTCAGATTTTGGATGGGATTAAAGTAGGCGATCGTATTTTCGTTCAGCCGCCTGAAGGTCAAAAAATCGACAATTCAAATCAGTAGAGCAAATATGGATTTCGGTGAAAGCTTGAAAATGGCGGCAAAGACGCTGACCGCCAACAAACTCCGCAGTAGTTTAACCATGTTGGGGATGATCATCGGTAATGCGTCCGTAATTGCGATGATCGGAATCGGGCAAGGGGCACAGAAACTTGCCTCAGAACAGTTTGAGTCGTTAGGCCCAAATGTTTTATTTGTGTCGCCGGGAAGCGGACAGGCACGGCAACGAACAAATAATTTGCCGAGAACGTTAGTTTGGGATGATGCGAAAGCGATCGCAGAACAACTTCCGGCGGTTGGTGGTGTTTCGGCTCAGAAAAATGCTCAGTTTCCCGTCGTTTACGGCAACCGTAATTCTTCCTCGCTGATCGTCGGAGCGACACCAGAATTTCTCACTGTTCGGAGCTTTGATGTCGCGAAGGGACGCTTTATTTCAGATATTGACTTGAAGCGAAATCAGCGCGTTGTGACATTGGGTGCAGACTTGGCAACTCGATTTTTTGCGGATAAAAACCCGATCGGGGAAGAAATTCGGATTCGGAATGTGAGCTTCAAAATCGTCGGTGTATTGCAAGCGAAAGGTTCGTTTCTCGGCAGTAATCAAGATGATGCCGCTTATATTCCCTTGACTACGATGTCGAGTACGCTGACTGGACGCAGTTCACTGTATGGATTGGATCTCTCGTTTATTTCCATTTCTGCTAAAGATGAAGCGAGTATTCCAGCGGCAGAATTTCAACTCACAAACTTGCTCAGACGACGACACAAGATCGTGAGCGAAGATGATTTCACGGTGCAAACTCAGAAAGATATTTTGCAGATTGTTGGCACGATTACCAGTGGATTAACGGCGATGTTAGCTGCGATCGCTGGCGTTTCTCTCTTAGTCGGCGGCATCGGCATCATGAATATCATGCTGGTTTCCGTGACTGAGCGGACTTCAGAGATTGGATTGCGAAAAGCGATCGGGGCTTCTGGAAACGACATTCTGATGCAATTCATGATCGAAGCGGTGATTCTCTCCGCTGCGGGTGGCTTGATTGGAACAATCGTTGGAGTCGGGGGCGTGGTGATTGTCGCTGCTTTCAGTCCCCTACAAGCGATCGTTTCTCCAGTTGCAATCGTTCTTGCGGTTAGCGTATCGGGTTCGATCGGGCTTGCATTCGGTGTGATTCCCGCTCGTCAAGCTGCCAAACTCGATCCGATCGTTGCACTGCGGAGCGCTTAATCATGCCTCAATCCATCATTATCCGTTTAGAAGAAATCACTAAAGTCTACGGCATCGAGGAAACGATCGTTCATGCCCTTGCCGGAGTCGATCTCGTAGTCGAACAAGGCGAATACTGTGCAATCATGGGCGCTTCTGGGTCGGGCAAATCGACGATGATGAACATTATCGGCTGTCTCGATCGACCCACTGCCGGACGCTATTATCTTGATGGCGAGGATGTGGCTCAATTAGACGATCGCGCTTTGGCTCACATTCGCAACCGAAAGATCGGCTTTGTGTTTCAGCAGTTTCATTTGTTACCGCAGTTGAGCGCGTTAGAGAATGTGATGCTGCCGATGGTCTATGCGAACGTGCCGCCGCAAGAAAGACGCGATCGAGCAACCGAAGCTCTGATCCAAGTCGGGCTAGAAAGGCGAATGCAGAATAAACCGACTCAGTTATCGGGAGGACAACAACAGCGGGTTGCGATCGCAAGAGCGATCGTCAATCGTCCCGTTCTCCTTCTAGCCGATGAGCCGACAGGTGCGCTCGACTCCACTACCACTCAAGAAATTCTCAGCATTTTCACTAAGCTGAATGCAAGTGGAATGACGGTGGTAATGGTGACACACGAACCGGAAGTCGCTCGCTGTACTCGTCGTGTGATTTGGTTCAAGGATGGTCAGGTTCTAACGCCGTATCTTGCACCCGAAGAAGTTGGAGTGGTGACAGTGGGCTAATCGAATCGAGGCGACCATAGTTCTTCGACAGCAACTTGCCAACCGGGAAAAAGATCAGGAATCGTGAGAATATCACCGTCTCGAAGCACGATCGTACTTTGCTCTTGACGGTAGATTTCCACGGTTCGATCGTCAGGATTCAACAGAATTCCAACCTGAGTTCCTAGCTCTAGAAATTGTTGAATCTTGGCTCTCAACTTAGTAACGCTATCACTTGGAGACTTTACCTCCACCATCAAATCTGGAGCCAATTCTGCAAAGCCGCGAGGACTCTGGCGTAAACGTTCAGCGCGGACGAATGAAACATCTGGGGCGCGAGTGTCAGAGTTTGGCAAGATGAATCCGGCTGAAGATCCGGTGATTCGTCCAAGTTTACGATCGTCCACCGAAGCAAATAATTTGCCACCCATTCGAGTCGCGACCTCAGCAGACTCATAACCGGAAAGACTTGTAACAATAACTTCCCCGTTCACTAATTCCATCCGGTAGTCAGGATGTTGCGCTTGGAATTGCTCCAAATCTTTGACGGTTAACATCGCTTATACCTTGCCAATTCGATCGAATGGATAAAACCGCAGCCAAGCTCGCCCCAAAATGAACTCCTGCGGTAAAAATCCCCAAACGTGAGAATCATTACTGTTGTTGCGATTGTCGCCCATTACAAAATAGTTTCCTTCAGGAACTTGAACAGGCGACATCTGATAATTTGGCTGTTCAGCAATATATGATTCTTGCAGCGGTTGATTGTCTACAAAAACTTTGCCAGACTTAATCTCGATCGTTTGTCCAGGCTTGCCAATAATCCGCTTAATAAAAGCCTGATCTTTTGCGTATCCAAGCTCTTGAAGTTGAGACGGTGGATCAAAAACGATAATGTCTCGGAATTCGGGCGGGTGTAAGCGGTAAGAGATTTTTTCAACGACTAAGCGATCGCCAATTTCCAAAGTCGGAATCATCGAATCTGAGGGAATGAATCGCGGTTCTGCGACATACGATCGTACAATCAACGCCAAAATCAGCGCAATAAACAAAATCTGAAAGTTTTCCCACCAGACTTTCCATTTAGGAGCAGGACTTGAGGGAGCAACAGCAGGAGTTTCGACTTTAGATTCAGGTGTCATGGCGCGTTTAACGTACTTTCAATATTTTACCGAGGAATGGGAGTTCTCGGTTTTCAGCCTTTTAGTTTCAAATTGTTTACGGATTTTGCCGCTCTTTCTTATCGCAAAATAAGCTTAGATCGTTTGTAATCACGCGCATCTGCCGATTAGAAAAAGGAGCGTCAATAATATGCCAGTCACTTCGCTACAAGATTTAAGGGAAAATCTAGACGGGCTTGGATACTATCTGGGGCCGAGGGGTCTTGATGGTCTAGGAAACAGCGTGAGTTCATGCGATCGCGAAATTCTCGGCGCGATCGATTGCAGTGTGACATCTCTGCGCCAGCTTGCCAATATCGATAACTACACCCGCGCTGCCATTCTGCAATATCAAATCGATAACAACATCGCGGCGACCGGAAACGATGGAGCGCAACTCAGAAGCGCGATCGAAAAAACCGTCAGAATTCTGCAAGACAATTTGAAAACCGTTTTGAAAATCTCGATCGAGCTGTCTGGAAATTATCGCCGCACAACTTACGATGCAGTTAAATCTTATCAGCGCAGCCGAAGTTTACCGATTACTGGAATTGCCACAATCACAGTCCGTAGAAGACTAAATGATGATGCGCGTGGAACGTCCTCAACCCCTTCGCCAACGCCTTCTCCCTCTTCCGAATTAGATTCGTTGCGAAAACTGAGAAGTGACTTAATTACTTTGAAAAATAGCCTTCAATCTCGGCAAATTACTGATGAAGAATTCATTCGAGAAGTCTTCATTCGAGTGCCTTAAAAAAGTGCGATCGCTCATTTCTAGAGTGAGCGATCGCACTTTACAAATTACCGATTCATCGTCGCGGTGAGACGTTCGATCGCGTTGGTTAAACGTTCTTGGGATACAACGACTGCATCTGGAGCCGCAGCGGGTTCTTTGATCGCTTCTTGTCGCGCAAGTTTCCGCTTTGCTTTCTCAAATGCTCGAATCATCACAAAGATTGAGAATGCAATGACCAAGAAATTGATAATCGATGCCAAAAATAAACCGTACTTAATTCCTTGATAGGAAAGATTTTGCAAACTATCAACCTGCGCCGCTTTCAAAGCAGGATTGAGAATGAGCGGCGTAATAATGTCTTCTACAAGAGATGTGACAATTTTGCCAAAAGCGCCACCGATAATGACTGCAACTGCAAGATCAATCACGTTCCCTTGCATTAAGAACTTTTGGAAATCAGCTAAAAATCCACTTCTTGCCATACGTCAATTTATCTCTCAACTTTCACGTACAAATGACTTGGTGGTCATTTCCTGATTGCACGTATTATACGGTGAGAGTCAAGTGTGTTTTCTAAAAACAATAAATTTCTCAAGCAGTAGAAAAACAAGGCGGCAGGAGATCTTAGGATTTCCTACCGCCTTGTTTTTTAACGATTCAAACGTTTAATCTGCTGCTTGCGGCAACAATTCGCGCTCTTGACCGTGTATCACCTTCACTTGTCCGCTTTCATCCACATCCATCGTCGCAGTGTCGCCATCCTTCACTCGTGCCGACAGAATTTCTTCAGCCAGCGAGTCTTCTAGCAGGCGCATGATTGCTCGACGTAATGGACGTGCGCCATAGCTTGGGTTGTAGCCTTCATCAACCAGGCGATCCTTGAATCGCTCGGTGACTTGCAGCGTAATCCCCTGCTCTTTCAAACGCTTGAACACGTCGTTCAGCATGATGTCCGCAATTTCTTTGACCTCTACCTTGTTCAACTGACGGAAGACGATGATTTCGTCGAGTCGGTTTAAGAACTCAGGGCGGAAGTACTGCTTCAGCTCTTCGTTGACCAAGGAGCGAATCCGGTTGTACTGCGAATCTGATTCGTTCTCAGTGGAGAACTCGAACCCAAGACCGCCGCCGCCTTTCTCGATCACCTTGGAACCAATGTTCGAGGTCATGATCAGCAGGGTGTTCTTGAAGTCTACAGTGCGTCCCTTGGCATCGGTCAAGCGACCATCTTCCAAGATTTGCAGCAGCATGTTGAAGACATCCGGGTGAGCTTTCTCGATTTCATCGAATAGCACGACTGTGTAAGGCTTGCGACGGACGGCTTCGGTCAGTTGACCGCCTTCGTTGTAACCAACATATCCTGGAGGTGAACCAATCAGTTTAGAAACCGTGTGGCGCTCCATGAACTCCGACATGTCCAATCGGATCATTGAGTCTTCCGAGCCGAAGAAGTAAGCGGCTAACGCTTTCGTCAACTCGGTCTTACCAACCCCAGTCGGGCCAGAGAAGATAAACGAAGCGATCGGGCGATTGGGATTCTTTAATCCAACCCGTGCGCGACGAATTGCACGAGAGACTGCTCTCACTGCTTCGTCTTGACCGATCAAGCGAGTGTGTAGCGTGTCTTCCATGTGCAGCAGCTTCTCGGATTCGGATTCGGTGAGTTTGTTCACCGGAACACCTGTCCAGGAAGCCACGATTTGCGCGATGTCCTCTTCGCCGACAACTGGGGAAGCACTTTCATCAGAAGCTTCTGACTTGCGAGTTTGGGCGATCGAGCGAATTTCTGCTTTGATTTCCATCTCCCGATCGCGCAGTTCGCCCGCACGATCGAAATTCTGAGATCTCACAGCGTCGTCTTTGTCTTTGAGGACTTGACGCAATTCGCGATCGAGTTCTTTCGCTGCCGGGGGCAGTTGGGAATTGATCAAACGCACACGCGATCCAGCTTCGTCAACTAAGTCGATCGCTTTGTCAGGCAAGAACCGATCAGAGATATATCGATCAGAGAGTTTTGCCGCAGCTTCAAGGGCTTCGTCTGAGATCTTCAGCTTGTGGTGCTGCTCATAACGTTCGCGTAAGCCTCGGAGGATCTCGATCGTTTCATCGACCGAAGGTTCGCCCACCATCACAGGCTGGAAGCGGCGTTCTAGGGCGGCATCGCGCTCAATGTGTTTGCGATACTCATCAAGCGTGGTCGCACCGATACATTGCAGTTCACCACGAGCGAGGGCAGGCTTCAAAATGTTGGCGGCATCGATCGCGCCTTCTGCTGCACCCGCACCGATTAGGGTGTGAACTTCGTCGATTACGAGGATGACATTTCCGGCGGAGCGGATTTCATCCATAATTTTCTTCAAGCGTTCCTCGAATTCACCTCGATATTTTGTGCCTGCTACGAGCAGACCGATATCGAGCGTGACGACGCGCTTGTCTTCCAAGATGTCAGGAATATCATCATTGGCGATGCGTTGAGCGAGTCCTTCAGCGATCGCGGTTTTACCCACACCCGGTTCACCAATTAACACGGGGTTGTTTTTCGTCCGACGACCGAGAATTTGAATAACTCGTTCGATTTCTTTTTGGCGACCGACCACGGGGTCGAGTTTGCCTTCGGCTGCCATTTGGGTAAGATTCGAGCCGAATTCGTCCAAAGTCGGGGTTTTGGTGCGACCTTGGCTGCCACCAGATGTCACCTCAGCGGTTTCACCCAGCATCCGAATGACCTGTGTACGAACTTTCGAGAGGTCAACGCCGAGGTTTTCTAAAACTCTTGCAGCAACGCCTTCACCTTCTCGGATAAGACCTAAGAGCAGGTGTTCGGTTCCAATATAGTTGTGACCGAGTTGGCGAGCTTCTTCAAGTGATAGTTCCAAGACGCGCTTTGCTCGTGGGGTAAACGGAATTTCCACTGCCACAAAGCCCGATCCGCGACCGATTATTTTCTCAACTTCGATGCGAGCGTCCTTGAGGTTCACTCCCATCGATTTGAGGACTTTGGCAGCGACACCCGTTCCTTCTCCGATTAGACCCAGGAGGATCTGTTCTGTACCCACAAAGTTATGACCCAAGCGGCGTGCTTCCTCTTGGGCTAACATAATCACCTTAATGGCTTTTTCTGTGAAGCGTTCAAACATGGCGTATTTCCATCACCTGCTGCGTAGGTCTGATTCTAGCATAGTGGATCTTTCCGGTTACGTTACACCGCAACAGGTAGATGGGAGGATTACCGAACGCTTTGATTCGGGAAATAAATGAAAAAATGTGTGATCTACTACCAAAGGCAGATTGTTATCGATATCTCATCGATTAGTCAAGCTAATTTTTTCAAGACTTAGTAGAGAGTCACGATCGCAGAGTATTCGTTGTTGCTGAACAAGGCGATCGCGAATTTCTAACCTCTTTTCTTTCAAAAGGTTTTGAAATTCAGCCGTTTGCAGCCCACCACGCCAAAGAATCAGCGCATTTTCGCCCGTGTCAGCGTAGTAGTTTTTACGCTGTCCCGCAACTTTAAACTGGAATTTCTCGTATAAAGAAACCGCAGATTGATTAGAAATTCTGACTTCTAATGTAGCGTGCTTCATCTGACGTTGGCAGGCGCGATCGAGCAACGCTAGCAGAATCAGTTTTCCCAATCCCTGCCGCTGATAATCTGGGTGAACTCCAATGATGGTGATGTGGGCTTCATCAACGATCTCCCAAAAACAGCCGTATCCGATTAGCTGGTCGTTAAGTGCTATCGCGATTAATTCACTATTTGGACTATCGATTTCTCGCTGATAGCCTTCGAGTGTCCACAATCCACCGAAACAAATGAGATCGAGTTCGAGGACTTGGGGGAGGAGAGAGTTATCGATCGTTTGGAGCGTGATGGAATTCACAGCAATATGAGTAGCAGAACGGTTCTGATTCTATCGGAGCATTAATTAATAGTCTGCGTCGATCTTGATTGATGTTTCTCTTCTAATTTGTAATGTAGAGAGATAATCGATGCTAACTTGAGCAAACCAATAACAACTGCTAAAAGCTGTGAAGATTCGTAATATTAAGCCCAGCGACCATGAGTATATGATTCGTGTTCTGGACGAATGGTGGGGCGGAAGACACATGAGTAATATGCTTCCTAAACTCTTTTTTGTTCACTTTTGCGAGACAAGCTTTATTGCAGAAACAAATCAAGGAAGGATTGGCTTTTTGATTGGTTTTTTGTCACAGACTCAAGCTGAAGAAGCATACATTCACTTCGTTGGGGTTCATCCAGATTTCAGAAAGCAAGGTGTGGGAAGTGCTTTATACCGTCAATTTTTTCAAACTGTTCAAAAGCTCGATCGTGTACGAGTTAAATGTGTCACTTCTCCAATCAATAAAGATTCAATCTCTTATCATTTGCGTCTAGGATTCCAGGCTGAACCTAGTGAAACGCAACAAGATGGTGTACCTTACTGTTTAGATTACGATGGTGTAGGAGAGAATCGAGTCCTATTTACTAAGGCAACTAACGACAAGTTGAATGATGTGGGAAGACGAAATCCTAGAAGAGCTTCATCGCATTCGTGAGGAACACGCAAAAGCGTTCAATTACGAACTGATCAATTTCAGGTCTGCAAAAGTTCAATCACTTTATCGATCGCTTCCGTCAACTTGTCCGGCTTCAATTGCCCTGCGGTAGAGAGGATGATTTGTCGATCGGCAGTAATCAATCGATTCGGACTGATATTACAACTCCCGCCAAGCTTCGTCCTCCCCCAGTCTAAGCCAGTCTTCCGCTAGAGCCGACTCACTCATCACACTAATTTCTAGTTTGTTCTGCAAATGTTTTGATTTCAGCAATTGAACAAAATCTAGAACTTCTTCAATCAAAAAATCAGGAATTTCGTCGATTTCATGCAGCAATAGCTCTTTGGATTGCATGGAGTTTATCGTGGTAGGCTTCATTTCAGTCTACACAGAAGCGAATAAACACAGCGTTCTTTAAAACCTCTGATGTCCACTCAAACACACCAGCGCTTGTAAACTAGATCAATGTGGCAAAATTGCCTAGTTCGCCAGAATATCGAGGACACAAAGCAAGCAATGGTAGTGACGCAAGCGCAACTCGCGCAAAATTCGGGTCGCCAGTATTTACCGGATTCCGGTTTGGATCGCTCTCCTAATCAGTTTTTGATGCCGCTGACCGCGAAAGTCAACGATCGAGATCATCTCGAAGTTGGCGGCTGTGATGTGACCGAATTGGTGAAACATTTTGGTTCACCGCTTTATATCTTGGATGAAACAGGCTTAAGAACTGCTTGTCAGCAATATCGCGATGCGTTTCGACGCTACTATCCCGCAGAAGCTCAAGTGCTATACGCCTCGAAAGCTTGGAATTGTTTGGCAGTTTGCTCGATCGTATCTCAAGAAGGTTTAGGGATCGATGTCGCAACCGGAGGCGAACTCTTTACGGCGCTTCAGGTGGGAGCCGAGCCGAGCAAGATCTATTTGCATGGGAATAACAAGTCGATCGCTGAATTGGAATTGGCGGTGAAATCGGGTTGTACGATCGTTGTGGATAACCGATTGGAATTGCAGCGATTGACTCAGATACAGAGCGATCGACCGATCCGAGTCATGCTGAGAATTACTCCCGGTTTGGATTGTCATACGCACGAATACATCCGCACCGGACATTTAGATAGTAAATTCGGGTTCGATCCAAATCAGGTTGAGGAAATTTTTCAATTCATCAGCCAGAATCCGAGCGTTTCCTTGGTTGGACTTCATGCCCACATTGGATCGCAGATTTTTGAACTGCAAGCGCATCGGGATTTGCCAGGTGTGATGCTGCAATGGGTGAAAAAAGCCGCTCAACATGGTTTGAATGTTTCCGAATTGAATGTTGGGGGCGGTTTGGGAATTTGCTACAACGAAAGCGATGATCCGCCTAGCATTGATGAATGGGTGAAGATCGTCGCTGAATCGATGATCAAGGCTTGTGAAGCGGAAAATATGCCGTTGCCGAAATTGCTTTGTGAACCCGGTCGATCGCTAATCGGTTCTTCTTGCGTTACAGCTTATACGATCGGTGGACGTAAAACCGTTCCCGGAATTCGCACCTATATCAGCGTCGATGGCGGAATGTCGGATAATCCGCGTCCGATTACATATCAGTCGGTTTGTCGGGCGGTGATTGCGAATCGGATGTCGGATGAAGCGAAAGAGACGGTGACGATCGCTGGAAAACACTGCGAATCTGGAGACGTTTTGATCAAAGACATCGCACTCCCCGAAACCGAACCGGGAGATATTCTCGTCGTGATGGCAACGGGAGCCTACAATTACAGCATGGCATCGAATTACAACCGTTTGACTCGACCTGCGGCGGTTCTCGTTCATGAAGGAGAACCGAACATTATCCTCGAACGAGAGACATATGAAGATCTGATTCGACACGATCGAGTCCCGGACAGACTGAAATAAAGGATGAAGGATGAACGATAAAGGGTGAGGATTGGCAAAGATGGAAATTCAGTTGCAATTCTCCGCTCTGAGCTTCGAGGAAGCTTCGATCCGCTTTGCCCCACCCTTACTTCTCCTGCCGACTGCTTTACAATCCGTGCTGAACTTTGTTCTAGAAAATTTGCGGTTTCTGCTTGACGTGGGGTTAGTCTTAGCACTCACTTACGTCATGCTGGTGATCATTGGACGAGAACGCCGAACGCTTTGGATGGTGCGCGGCTTTATCATCCTGATGTTGGCGGCGGCAATTAGTCGGCGAATGGATTTAGCGTTGCTGAGTTTTGTGCTGAATAACCTCGTCGTTGGGGCTGCGGTGGCGATGGCGTTTATTCTTCAATCGGAATTTCGTCGATTTCTCGAACAGCTTGGACGTGGAGAAATCTCACAGCTATTTCAGTCGTCGAATCGGAGTTTGCCCAGTTCAGATAGCGTGATTGATGAGATTGTCGAAGCGGTGAAAGGATTGTCGCAAAATCGAACTGGGGCATTGATGATTATTGAAACGGGAATTGCGATCGACGATCGAGATTTCTCCGTTCCCGGTGTCAAACTCAACGCCGAACTCTCAAAAGAACTTTTACAAACCATTTTCCAAACCACAACGCTCTTGCACGATGGCGCAGTTTTGATTCGTGGATCGCGGATTATTGCAGCAGGTGTCATTCTTCCGTTATCTGAAAAAACCGCCTCCCGCCAATTGGGAACGCGCCACAGAGCCGCAATGGGAATTACAGAAAAACTCGAAAACTGTATTTGCGTCGTTGTATCTGAAGAAACAGGGTCAATCTCACTCGCGGAACGAGGAATATTAAATCGTCCCTTGACGAGCAGTAAACTGAAAGAGCTTTTAGAAGAACGGTTTTCACAGTCGGGCGATCGCGAACCCGTCTCGCGCGATCTGAAATCTCTCGGTCGTCAATTCCGGACAAAGGCAGTATTCTTATTCTCGCGTTTATTTAATGAAGGTAGTTTAAAGGATCGGCGCATTCCGAATGAACGAAAGCGCGGCGACTCTTAATTCTGCTAAAACCAAATTGATTTCCCATACCCTTTTCATCGGCGTTCCCCCGAAACCACCAATGACAACTGCCAAGCACACGATTTTACGAGACTTACCCGCTGATTTAGACCACGATCGCTTACCGCGCCACGTTGCAGTCATTATGGATGGAAACGGGCGCTGGGCAAAACGTCAAGGCAAGCCCCGAATTATGGGGCATCGTCGCGGTGTGGATGTGCTGAAGGATTTATTACGGTGCTGTCGGGATTGGGGTATTGAGGCATTAACGGCGTATGCGTTCTCGACTGAGAACTGGGGGCGACCGCTCGAAGAAGTAGAATTTTTGATGACGCTGTTTGAACGGGTGCTGCGTCAAGAACTGCGCGAAATGATGAAGGAGAACGTGCGGATCAAGTTTGTTGGAAATTTAGACGCACTGCCGACGAGTTTGCAGGCAGAAATTGAGCGATCGGTTTTAGAAACAAAAGATAATCAAGGCACTTGTTTCACAGTCGCGACGAACTATGGCGGACGGCAGGAAATTATTAAAGCGTGTCGATCGATCGCGGCTCAAATTCAGCAAGGCTTGATTCAACCTGAAGATATTGATGAAAGCTTGTTCGAGCGGCATTTGTACACGGCTGGTATTTGCGACCCGGATTTGCTGATTCGGACGAGTGGTGAGATGCGATTAAGCAATTTTCTCCTCTGGCAAGCAGCTTACGCGGAGTTGTACGTCACCGATACACTTTGGCCCGACTTCGATCGTTCTGAGTTCCATCTAGCGCTGAAGTCTTATCAACAGAGAGAACGCCGATTTGGAAAGATTGGAAACAAGCTTTAACGCCCTGCATTGAGAATTTGAGCAGCAGTTAGGTTTAATCCAGGAAAAGTGCGGGAAGAGATACGATCGTCATTTTTAAACTGTCCGATTTCGCTATACTGTTCCCCTTCTAGATACAGCACGACCACAACTTCGCGAACAGGATCAATTAACCAATATTCGGGAATATTGCGTGATGCGTATTCTCTACGCTTCTCGACATAATCTCGATCGTAGTTCTTGCTTCCCGGTTCACCCGGCGAAACGACTTCCACAATTAGCGCCGGAGCTGGCATATTCAAGGTGATTAAAGATTGAGACTCCTGACTTAACGCATGATCTAGTTCTTCAGTCAGGATCATTAAGTCAGGATTTCGCGCCGTGACTATTCTGCTCCGAACGGCAATCTGTGTTCCTCTGGCAATAAGGTCGATCGACATTACTTGCAAAAACTGACTTAAAAGCCAAATTGCAATCTTTTCATTTAGTCGCTTCTCCGAACCCATATCTACCAATACCCCATCGACCAGTTCGTAACGGGTATCAGTTCCATCGTCGTAATTCAGATATTCCTCAATTGTTCTAAATCTCGGTTTGGCTTGGGTCATAAGCGTTAAGGCCCTGCGAATACAGCATCCTCGATATCTTGGCGACTGAGCGAATACTTAAACGATCGCTGAATATCCCGCCCATCGACATTTAAGTAGCGCACGCTGAGTTGATCAACATCGAGCATCAGTTCCGCTTGCCATTTTGAACGATCAATCGTCCAGCAGTGCAAATCCTCTGGATCTTGTTCACAGCCTTGCTCAGATAGCCAGGCTTCGATCGCAGGCAGCGCATGGCTATAAAGCGGCGTATCACCGGAAGGTAGAGTCATAAAGAGTTATCTGTTTCAGTAGATTCTATTGTCGCTCGATCTGGAGAAAGCGTGGCAGCATTTTGGGTCGATTCCATCTGCTGAGGATGTTGGGCAGTGAGCGGTTGAAACGCCTGATCGCCACGAGTAATCCCGATCGTAATTGCCAAAATCAAACAGCCGACAAACGTAATTCCCAAAATAAACAGCGCAAACACTTCTCCAGGGGACAGCGGGCGATCGGTCGCATCCAGATAAGCGGAAGAATTCGGTTCTGGTTTATCCGTTTTATGCAAACTCGGTAAAGGGCGAACGACCACTATGCGGGAATACCCGATCGACAAATCGTAAGCTGAACGACGTTCAGGATTACTTAAGGTCGCGTAAGCTTCGTTTAAGTGCTGAAACTTTCGAGTTGCGATCGCTTGTGGAAGTTCGGTTGTATCAGGATGATATAGCTTACTCAGTTCTCGATATGCCTGCCGAATGTCACGCACCGAAGTCGAAGGATGCAACCCCAAAAGACCGTAGTAGGTTGCTTCGATCGATGATTTGCCGCTTGAACCTAGTTTCTCCTCTGCCACTGGCTTATTCCTGAACGTTAAGCATTAGCAACTATTATTGTCGCCAGAAGCGGAAGTCTGCAAGTAGAATCACTCCCGCGCTCTGAAAACTCCATCATTAAACCTTAACCAAACCCCAACCTAGAAATTACCTGTCCTTGGTATTAGAGGCTTACAGTGAGAAGCGGGATTTCAGGATGGAGCAAAATCCATGATCCAATCGTTCGCAGCATCATTGATTGAGCTACCCGATTCGCGGCAGCTACTAGAGCAGCTTTATCGGGAGCGCACCCTTCAGCCGTTTCGCAGCGGTCAAATTATTCCTTTACGTCCTGATGAACTTTGGATCGTATGTCGAGGCGTGGTGGTTCTGAATACGTTACACCCTACAGGCGATGAGGCTTTACTGGGCGTGGCAACTCCTTCGATGCCGTTTGGGTTGCCCTTGACGTGGATTTCACCGTATCAAGCGATCGCATTAACCGATGTCGATTTGCTGCCCTTGACGCTGGGGGAAGTTGAACGCTCACCCGCTCTCTGTCAAGGACTGTTTCGCCACCTCAGCCGTCGATTACAGCAAGCGGAGGCATTTCTAGCGCTTTCAGGTTGTCGTCGAGTGGAAGAACGGCTGAAGCAGTTGTTGATTCTGCTTCAGCACGAAGTCGGGCAGCCCGCCCAACGGGGTACACGAATTAATGTACGTCTGACACATCAGCAGTTAGCTAATGCGATCGGAACCACGCGCGTCACGGTCACACGATTGATCGGACAGCTAAAACAAGAGGATTGGTTAGCGATCGATGCCAAACGTCACATTATTCTTCACTCGCAGCCTCTTAATAACCTGTGACTAATCGAGCTACCTGTTGCGGAGGCTTCTTGGCTTGAGCAATCACAACGGATTGCATCACGATCGCTTCGATCGGGACAACACCGCGTTCTTCACTGTTGATGATGCTGGCGGCACGTTTGGATAAGTCGAGGACGCGGTTATCGAAGTAAGGGCCTCGATCGTTAACGCGGACGACGATGCTCTTACCGTTGAGCCGATTGGTGACTTGGAGAAATGTGCCAAGCGGCAACGTGGGATGAGCAGCGGTGAGTTCGTTCTGGTCGAAGACTTCACCGTTTGCAGTTTGGCGACCGTGGAAGTAGGGGCCGTACCACGATGCCATACCGTCGATGCTGCTGTCCGTTTTTGCCAATTGATACATTTCAGTTTGAGCTGCCGCGAGTGGGATGCTCGTTTGTCCAAGTGCGATGCGGAGATTGTTCACCCATTCGATCGCAAGCAGTTCCGCTGGACGACCGAGCCGAGCTGCTGAACTATCACTGACCGTAAAAACGGTACGATCGCCTAATTTCGCTGCGGGTTGTTTGTGGTCGATCGCGGCTTTGAGCGTTGAAGCATCAAGATTTGGGGTTTCGAGCAGTTGATTAATCTGTTGGGCAAGCAGTTGTGCCGAACTGCGATCGCGAACTGTGGCAATTTGGCAACCTTTTACCCAGACCTGAAAGCCACCGGATGCGGAATTCGAGGCGGTTGGGCATTGCCAAAATCCGAATCTCGGCAAGAATGCTTCGGCGTGACTGAGCAGCGTGCCATCGTATCCGACTTCCACGATCGCGACAGATGAGTTGGTTTCCTTCGAGGCGGCAACGATCGGGAGTTGATCAAACAAAGACTGCATCGAGCCGAGAAATTCGCTCAGGGAATGCTTATCTTCGCTGGGAACTGGAGACATGAGCAATTGTTCGATCGTGCTAATCCAATTTGGATGGAGAGCGCGATCGTTGGAATCGACGCGAGGAGTATTCTGAGTCGTTGCGCTCGTCAGTTGAAGCGAGGATGAGCGCGGCGGCGTGGATTGACACACACCGCTATGACACAGAACATGAGTGAGATATTTGGGCGTGTCTAGCAGCTTGTTTCCCACGTTGGGAATACCACTAAACCACGAAGCGACCCACATAAGTCCGAGTATCAACATTTTTGGTTTGACTTCAAAATTGTAAACAGCAATACACTTTTGCCGAAGCTTATTATAAAGTTCTCCTGTCACGAAATAGATTATCCGGAGGAGGTAAATCTTCTTAACTTTGAGAAGTCGCTGACTAATTTATGTACCTTTTGGCACACTTCAAGGATTAACTTATGACGTTACCGTTTTACATTGTGGATGTGTTCGCTGAACGCAAACTTGCTGGAAATCAGCTTGCAGTATTTCGTCAAGCGAATCAGCTTACAACTGAGGAGATGCAAGCGATCGCGAAAGAAATAAACTACTCGGAAACGACGTTTATTCTGTCTGAATCTCCGCAAAACGAAGGCTATCCTGTCCGAATTTTTACGCCTGATCAAGAGCTTCCATTTGCGGGACATCCGACCCTAGGAACTGCGTTCATTTTGCAACAGGCAGTGATCCAAGATTCAGTATCTATCGTGAGATTAAACCTTCAAGTGGGGCAGATTCCGGTGACGATCGAATATATCGATCGAGCGATTGACGTGCTATGGATGCGCCAAAACGCACCGCATTTCGGGCGGCAGTTTGAAAGTAGCGCGATCGCAGCCGTCTTAGGTTTGAGTTCGGATCAAATTGACGATCGCACTCCGATCGAGGAAGTTTCGACAGGTTTACCGTTCATCATTGTGCCGCTAAAGAATTTAGCCGCCCTTCAACAAGCAAAAGTCGATCGGGAAGCGCTCTTTAGACTGATTGAAACAACCGAAGCAAAGGCAATTTTGATCTTTTGTCCTGAAACACGCAGTTTAGACAATCAGTTAAGCGTGCGCGTTTTTGTAGAAGCATTGACCGGATCGCCAGAAGATCCAGCAACCGGAAGCGCGAATGGATGCTTGGCGGCATATTTAGTTGAGCATTCCTACTTTGGTCGAATGTCAATTGACATTCGGGTTGAGCAAGGCTACGAAATTGGGCGACCTTCCTTGCTCTTGCTGCGGGCAGAAAAACAAGACGAAGCCTTTGAGATTTCAGTTGGCGGCAAAGTCATCCTAGTTGCGAAAGGTGAGTTTGTTTGAAATACGATTGTTCTACAACTGAATCGAGACAATAATAAAAATATCGAATTCTAGTGGCTGTTTATGACTCAGCAATTTCTGGAACAAGAGTTTGAAGATGCGATCGTTCAAGAACTGGATATCAGTCATCTTGTGATTGAGGATGATACGCCCGTGGATAACTTTCAATCTGCCCAACAGCAACGCTTATTAGTCGAGTCGCTTTATAGCGCCAAAGCCGTTCCACTGCCATTTATCGCAGATGCAAATGTGGGATTGTTTTACAACTTATATGGTGATCCGATTGTTCCAGATGTTTTTCTGAGTTTAGGAGTCCAGCGCAAAGACTTTGCAGAACGCCGAAATCGATCGTACTTTGTTTGGGAATTCGGGAAAGTGCCGGAAGTCTGTATTGAAATTGTTTCTAATGCAGAAGGGGATGAATTAGCTCTAAGCCGAAAATCGCAGCAGAAAGGAAAAGAAGTTTGTAAAAAAGATATTTATGCTCAGATTGGTGTTCCTTACTATGTTGTGTTTGATCCGCTTCAACGAATTCAAACTGATATGGGTGGGGCACTGTTACGAGTGTGGATGTTGACAGCAGGACGTTACGAAGAACTCACTCCGATCGAGGGAATTGCTGAGGCGGGTCAATCCGTTTGGTTAGAAACAATCGGTTTAGGACTAACGTTATGGCAAGGATATTTTGAAGAAGAGGTATCAAGGTTGTGGTTACGGTGGTGCGATCGTTCTGGGCGCGTGATCTCAACCGGAGCCGAAGGACAAGAGATTGAGCGACAGCGAGCAGAGCGATTAGCCGAAAGACTCCGAGCAATGGGCGTTGATCCGGATGAAGTGTAATGAACTAACGGCACGATTACGATCGCACATTGAAGCGGTGGCACGCGATCGCGATCCGTATTTTGCGACTCAAGGACACTTCTATGTGCAGCAATACATTCGCGAACAGTTTGCACAGTGGGGAACGGTCGAATCTCATGCGTTTCAAGTCGGAAAGCGATCGCACTACAACTGGATTCTGAATTTACCCGGTCGGGAGAATGCAAAGCCTCCGATTCTAATTGGCGCACATTATGATGCTGTGCCAAACTCTCCCGGTGCGGATGATAATGCAACCGGAGTCGCTGTGTTGTTAGAGATGGCAAAGGCTTTTCGTGAACAATCAGCACGCTATCCGATTCGATTAATTGCTTTTGATTTAGAAGAAATTTTCACACAGTCGAATACGTTTGGAAACACTCAATACGCAATTTCGCTGAATAGTGAACCGCTACGATTGATGATAGCTTTGGAAATGCTCGGATACTGCAATCATGAACGAAATTCGCAACGCTATCCCGCAGGATTAGAGCGGTTTTATCCTGACCAGGGTAACTTTATTGCGTTAATTGGAAATATTCCAACGATTCCAGATTTGATTCGATTGAGTCGGGGAATTCGTCGCTCGAACATTGGATGTGAATGGCTTCCAGCAGGAATGCGTGGCAACATTGTGCCTGATACTCGTAGAGGCGATCATGCTGCCTTTTGGGATCGGGGGTATCGTGCATTGATGGTGACAGATACCGCGAATCTGAGGAATCCGAACTATCACAAGCCGAGCGATCGCATTGAAACGATCGATTTCGATTTTCTTACGCGGGTGTGTCAAGGTTTGATCGACTCGATTCGATCGCTGTAGTCTGGGTATACTTTCTATCAATCACAGTCGCAATCATCACTATGATGCAACGATTTATCCCGGTTTTTTTAGCAACGATTACAGGCATCACTTTCACTGATTCACAAGCAATTAGTCAAAGCAATTCATCTTCTAAAACCTGTCAGAGATCGACTGCACAAAACTTTCTCGTATTCGGGGGCGGTGGTGCGCCTTCTTACAATGAGATTGCGCTTGAAAAGAATATGCTGTACTTTCAGCGATCGCTCAAACAGCTAGGATTTTCTGCAAGCGATGCTCCGATCTACTTTGCGAACGGAACCACAGGTGAAAAAACAGTTCGATACCTAGACGAAAAAGGCGATGAACAATTCAAAGCGCCGAATGTTCCAAATGTGCAAGGAGCTTCTAACATTCCGAACTTACAAAACTGGATGGCTCAAGCCGCAAAAGAGAAAACCACAACGCCACTGTTTTTCTACTTTTCAGGACATGGGGGACACAATCACATCAATGAAGATAACTCATCAATGTGGATGTGGCGCGATCGAGAATTGAGCGTTCAGAACTTTACTACAATGCTCGATCGTTTACCGCAGAACAAACCGTTTGTAACGATGATGTCTCAGTGTTACTCTGGCTCATTTGCAAACTTAATCTACAACGGTGGCGATCCAAACAAAGGTGTAGCATTGCGAACTCGCTGCGGATTCTTTGCCACGATTAAATCTCAGCCTTCGGTCGGTTGTACAGCCGAAGTGAATGAAGCGGACTACCGCGACTATAGTTCGAGCTTCTTTGCAGGTTTAACGGGACGCGATCGCATCGGTCGAAAAGTGGCTTCGGCGGACTACAACAAAGACGGACGCATTTCTTATGCTGAAGCTCACGCCTACGCCAAAATTGATAAATTCACCACTGATCTACCTGTTTCAACTTCCGAAGTTTGGCTTCAGCGACAGGTGAGCAATCCAACAATGCAAGAACAGATTCTAGGACAGCCGATCGCGCCTTTAGCTAAGATTGCCCGACCTGAACAGCGATTCGTGATCGAATCATTGAGCCGTCAGTTTAAGTTTGATCCGACTCGATCGTTTAGCGGTAATCTGCGATCGATGAATTCCGATTTGATTAAAACGGCTGAAGATGAAGCGTATCTAGTTCGGCTATCAATGGAGTTGACGAATGTTGCAGTGGAACGACGAGTGAAAAGCTCTAAAAACACTCAGGCGATTCAAACGCTCGATCGATTAGTGCGCTGTGAAGCTGGATCGTGGAGCAAGCCGTAACTTAGAGATTTGGATCAATGCCGAGCGATCGCAATTGTTCGGCAAGTCGTTCTGCTCTTTGCTGTGCCAATAGCACCGATTCTTCAGGCGTTGGAACAAGCTCACCATTCGGTTGAAAGTATCTCAATTGATTGTTCTGAACTCCCAGAAACAACTCTAGCGACTCACTCCAAAGCTGATTTTCAGCAGTTGGCTCGATCGCTTGATACTGTTCTCCCACTAATCGAAATCCAGCAAATTCAAGATCGCTCGGTGAGAACCAGAAGTATTCAGTTGTGCGGAAACGATTTTGGTAAAGGTCTTTTTTCAAGCCTTTATCTGTGTTCTTTGTTTCATCCGAAAGCAGTTCGATGCTCACATCTGGATAGCGTCCGTCTTCTTCCCACACGACCCACGTGGATATTTCTGCGTTTGTTTGACTAGAAAGAAATCCGGCCCTCGAAAATCTCGATTTTTTAACTATTGGCGACTGAAGTAAATCGTCAGATTTGCACCGATGAAGAAATCTTCTCGCGCTGCTCCGCAGATACCGCAAGGGTCGCGCCACCACCACTCTAAGCAACTCACTAATAATGCGAGTTGAGCATAGTGCAAAGAGGTTTCCATTTCCGGCTCGTTGCTATTGAGCTGTGTCGCATCGGGCATCAAAGCTTCGAGTTCTTTTGCCGTCAGGTGCATGGGTTTGCTTCCAGATCGAGGTTTCTTTAGCGTACCATTGGCGATCAAAACTCGTCGCTTTAGATATGAACAACATCTTTCGACTACCAGAATTCTTGCTCGATCGAGAACTCTTTGAACCATTGATCGAAACTGATCAGCTCCTCATCGAACGGATTATTTCAACAGGACAAACAACACCTGAAGGCGAATGGTATGATCAACCGCGCGATGAATGGGTGTTGCTGTTGCAGGGTGAAGCGCAATTAACGTATGAGGATGGAAGTACGATCGAGCTTAAATCGGGCAACTATCTCTTGATTCCGGCACATCAAAAACATCGCGTGAGCTATACCAGTTCTGATCCGGTTTGTATTTGGTTAGCCGTTCATGCTGGGTTGAAGTGAACCCATTTATCGAAGGTCGAATTTGATCGAGATCAACCCCGATCGACCTCAAATATTCGGCGAGTTGCTGCGCGCTCTGCAGCACTTCGTGTGCGCTGCCGTTCAGCCAAAAGCGATTTCTCTTCGGGAAAGCGAAGATCGGTTGTGGAGTAAGTGTTCATTTCAGCTTCTCGACAACGGGACTTAGTTTAATTCTAAAATTATTTTTCTAATTTTTTGTACCAGTTCCAAATTTTGGCATAGGATACAGTCAATCTGTATCTGGACGAAGTTTGGATAATGAACGTTTTAGTGAATGTTGATACTGCGATCGACGTGAATGAGAATGACTTTACGACTTACCTTGATCCGACGCTAATTCAATCGGCGCGACTGATCTACGAAACTTATTTTTCGGTTCATCCTGAGATCGATCGACCCTTAGGTGTGGCAATTAATCGAATTACGCATCGTGGCAAAATTATTTTTTCGGGTAAGCCGATTCTGTTGCCTCAAGAATGTTTTGTGCCGTTTGAATTGATTGAGTAGAATCGCAAAAAATTAGGGCACGAATTTGAACTCGATCGAGTTAAATGAAAGTTGCCCTGATGTCTGCTGGATTTATGGATTTTCTCGCGGTTCCGGCTCTTATTTTGGTGTTCTTTATCGGTGCATCGATCGGGAGCTTTCTCAATGTGGTGATCTACCGATTGCCTGCTGGACTTTCTCTGATTTATCCGCCTTCTCGCTGTCCTCACTGCCTGACTCGCCTGAAAAAACGCGAGAATATTCCGGTGCTTGGATGGCTACGACTAAAAGGAAAATGCGCTCATTGTAAAAGTGCGATCGCGCCTCGTTACCCAATCATCGAAGCGGTGACAGGTATCTTATTTCTGATCGTCTTCTGGATTTTCGGAATTTCGCTGCAAACGTTGGGCCATTGGACGTTTTTCAGTTGGCTTCTAGCGCTAGCGATGATTGATCTCGATACGATGACGTTGCCGAATCCACTGACGCAATCGGGCTTAGTGTTGGGGTTGATATTTCAAGCAATCATCGGATTTTCGATCGGTGGAACCGTTGGCGCAATTCAAGGTTTTATCAGCGGCGTGATTGGTACGATCGTTGGAATTTGGCTCTTAGATTTGATCGGGATTACTGGCTCGATGATCTTGGGACAGCCCGCAATGGGAGCCGGAGACTCGAAACTAATGGCAATGATCGGGGCTTGGTTGGGCTGGCAGTTGATGCTGCTTGCAGGATTTTTGGCGTGTTTGACGGGTGCGATCGTTGGCATCGGAGCGCTGAAATCGGGGCGATTGTCTCGTCGTCAGGCAATGCCGTTTGGCCCATTTTTGGCATTGGGCGCGGGCTTGAGTTTGTTTTATGGGCAAGCGATGTTATCGCACTATCTTCGATTGTTTACGCTGTAGAATGAGGCTTGATTAGCATGGTTTAAATTCGACGGATGCGTATCTCTCTGAATTGGTTGCGGGAACTGGTAGATATTTCGATGACTCCGGAGGCGTTGGCGGAAAAGCTGACGATGGCAGGGTTTGAGGTGGAAGACATTGAGGATCGGCGCACCTGGGCAGATGGCGTGGTCGTCGGCAAAGTCTTGACGCGAGAACAGCATCCGAATGCCGATCGCTTAAGCGTGTGTACGGTCGAAACTGGCGGCGAGAGCCCATCTCAAATCGTCTGCGGTGCAGCAAATGTTCGCGCTGGGATCTTCGTGCCTGTGGCAACACTCGGAACTTATTTGCCAAATGTGGATTTGAAGATCAAGCCTGCAAAGCTCAGAGGTGTTGAGTCGAAAGGAATGATCTGTTCGCTATCAGAATTAGGTCTGACTAAAGAAGCTGAAGGGATTCATATTTTTGATGAGTCGGGTGAATTGCAGCCTGGAATGGATGTGCGTCCGCTACTGGGCTTAGATGATGCGATTTTAGATTTAACTTCGACAGCAAATCGAGCAGATGCTTTAAGCATGGTTGGAATTGCGCGAGAGGTAGCAGCTTTAACAGGCGGAACTTTGCGATTACCAGAACCCGCTGCACCCCAAGTCGAGCAAAATCGCTCACTGTCGATCAGAATTAGCGATGCTCAAGCTTGCCCGACTTACATCGGAACTGTGATCGAGAATGTCAAAATCGCACCGTCGCCTCTGTGGTTACAACGTCGATTGTTAGCGGCAGGAGTTCGATCGATTAACAATATCGTCGATGTGACCAACTACATCATGCTGGAATGGGGACAGCCGCTTCATGCGTTTGATCTCGATAGTTTGGTCAAAGTTGCGGGAACCGATCAGATCGAAATGGGTGTGAGATTTGCTCAATCGGGCGAATCGGTGAAAACGCTCGACGATCAAGATCGCAAACTTCAAGAGCAAGCCTTGTTAATCACGGTGAACGACAAGCCGACCATGTTGGCAGGTGTGTTCGGTGGTGAAGAAACCGAAGTGAGCGATAACACTCAAAATGTGATGTTAGAAGCAGCGATCTTTGATTCTGCTGCGATTCGGAAATCAGCGCGATCGCAAGGATTGAGAACCGAAGCTTCCGCCCGATACGAACGGGGTGTGAATCTTGCAGGACTTGAAACGGCAGCTCGTCGGGCGATCGAACTCATGCTTGAAGTGGCAGGTGGAACGGTTACGGCTCAGAATACGATCGACAACCGCCAAGGCACACTCACAAGAACGATCGAACTTCGGCTAGAACGAGTTCGAGAAGTTTTAGGAATGGTCGAACTCGAAGAAGAACCAGGCGAACTACAAACCAGTGATGTTGAACGAACCTTAACCGCTTTGGGTTGTGAGTTAAAGTCGAGTGGTTCAGAAACTTGGAATGTTACGGTTCCGCCTTATCGCTATCGCGACTTAGAGCGCGAGATCGATTTGATCGAAGAAATCGCGCGGCTCTACGGCTATAACAATTTCAAAGATACGTTACCTGCCGAGACAGAGCTAGGATTTTTGTCGATCGAACAATCGATCAAGCGTAAAGTTCGCGAAGCGTTCCGAGCCGCAGGACTCACCGAACTGATTCACTATTCCCTAGGAAAACCGGGAGAAGAACGGCAGATTATTCTTGCAAATCCACTATTCACCGAATACTCTGCACTCCGAACTAATTTGATCAATGGACTGATCGAAGCATTCCAGTACAACTTAGAGCAAGGCAACGGAGCCTTAAACGGCTTTGAGATTGGACGTATCTTTACTCAAGAGGAAGAACTAACCGAATCGGAAGCGATCGCTGGAATTTTGGGCGGCGATCCGACTCAGGGCAAATGGATTCGCGGCGGCAAAGATCAACCGCTGTCGTGGTTTGAAGCAAAGGGAATGTTAGATAGCGCCTTCGATCGCATCGGTTTAACAGTGGAATATCAGCCCGATCGACGAGATGAGCGCTTACATCCAGGCAGAACTGCATCGCTCTGGGTGAAAGGTGAACGCTTAGGAACTTTCGGACAGCTACATCCCCAATTGCGTCAAGAACGCGGATTACCTGATGAAGTCTATGTTTTTCAATTGGATCTTGATGTTGTGATTCGTCATCTCGAAACCGATGGAGCAATGGTTCCAATCTTCAAACCGTTCTCAACCTATCCCGCTTCCGATCGCGATATTGCCTTCTATGCGGCGTGTGAGGTTGCGGTAAGTGATTTAGAGCGCACGATCGTTAAAGCAGGCGGTAAGCTGCTCGAATCGGTGGAACTGTTTGACGAATACAAGGGCGATCGTGTACCCGAAGGACAGCGGAGTTTAGCATTTCGACTCGTGTATCGGGCAGACGATCGCACTTTGAAAGATGAAGATGTCGATCCGGTGCATCAGAATGTGCGCGAAGCATTAACTGAAAAATTCCGGGTAGACCTGAGAAGCTAAGGAGTGAAACTGTGCCGAAATATGTTCTTTGGGGAAGCTATTGCGAAGATGTTCTCGAAAAAAGAGCGCCTTATCGCCAAGCTCATTTAGATGGATTAGCGAAACAAAAGGAAGATGGAATTCTGATCACTATCGGCCCGACCCAAGACATTACTAAAGTGTTTGGCATCTATGAGGCGGAAAATGAATCGATCGTGCGGAATCTAATCGAGTCTGATCCTTACTGGCAAAATCAGATCTGGACAGAGTACGACATTAAAGAGTGGATTCAGGCGATCTAACAGCCATATCCCGCTCCAGTAAATACAGGCTTCAGTTGATTGTTCTGGAGCTTGTAAATACTAAAACTCACACCTTCATACCCATTGTTGCGAACTAATACTTCAGATTGACCATCACTATCTGTATCGATCAGTTGCAGCACATCATATTCTCGCCCTGCATTACTCGCAGGCACAAATTGAGGGAACACCTGCTTAGAGATTAACTTCGGCTGATCGTTTTGATAGCTCAACCAAACATTCGCATAAACAGATCTCACAGTTGAACGATCGACATTTCCTTGAATGGGTGTTCCTCTAGCAACTCCTTTGTGCAGTTTCGCATACACTTCGTGCTTACCGTCGCCATCAAGATCAACGACTTGAAAATCATCTAAGATGGCAGTCCCCGAAAAAGCTTTAGCTTCTTTGGTTTGATTGATCTCAGCCGTTCCAATTCGCTCCAAATCAGCTCGATATTGCTTTAACTGAGCAGGACTAACCGAAACTAATCTCGCTGGAGCAACAGGACGCTGAGATGAGATCGTCCATTTCCACACTTCATCAACTTGCTTACCATTGATAAAGCCCGACATTCCTTGCGATCGAGCTTTCGGAAGCTGATCAAACAGCGACGGCAACTTTGTGTTGTCTAGAACTTCACCACGCCCAACCAAAAACGACTCACAAGCAAATTGCCCCACTCCAGCCTTTTTCGCTGCAAACTGGGTGATCGTTTTTCCTTGTGTATCTAGCACCGCAAAGGTTTTAGGCTGATTCAAAATGCTTTTTGCGAGATTTCGTTTGACGATCGCGCTTTCAGAAGAATCTTCTCGAACTTCTAGAGTGACATTCACACTCGCATCAAGGTATTTTCCATTTTTGTATTGTGCGATCGGGTAAAGCTCGCCCCGATATTGCTGATTGATTTGGTCTTTTTTAACTAAAAATAGTCCAATTACATTGTCTTCAACGGGTTTTGGAACTGCCGGAGCCTTCAGGTTAAAAACTGCAATTGCACCTAAACCCAGAGCCGTAACAACAGAGAGAAGCTTGAGATTCAACATGACCAACTGTGTAGGGGAACCAGACTGCAATCGCTCTCGATCGCAGCTATCTTAGGGCTACAAAGTCATGCTCATCGATTCCGTGAAGCAAAATCAATCAGCCCTGATGAAGCTGCCCCGCCTTCACTTCTAAAATCTGTGCAGAATCAATCCACTGAGCATCAAATGACCCTAAATGTGTAGTGGTAATCAAGGTTTGAAAGCGATCCTGAATGGCTTCTAACAATTGATTTTGCCGATTCAAATCTAACTCTGCTAACACATCATCTAATAGCAAAAGTGGAGGTTCTCCGATCACATCTTCGATTAGTTTAAGCTCTGCTAACTTCAATGCTAGAACTAAGGTTCGTTGTTGACCTTGCGAACCATATTGACGCGCGGGTGTTTGATTGATTAAAAACTCCACTTCGTCTCGGTGCGCCCCGACCAATGTAGTTCCTTGATGTTGTTCTGCAATCGCTCTCGCCTGAATTTTCTCCAAAAACGCTTGCTGTAGTGCTTCCGGAGTATCCACTTCGGAAGTCACATTCGGCGCATAGTGAATTTCTAGCTTTTCAGTACTGCCGCTAATCGCTTGATGCCATTGTTCTGCAAATGGAGCTAATCGATCGAGGACTCTCGATCGTCGTCGAATGACTCTTGATCCAGCGATCGCTAACTGAGCATCCCACAATGCTAAATCAGGGGCTGAAACCGTTCGCCCTTCGCTTTCGTCTTTCAACCGCGCTCTCAGTAAAGCATTTCGCTGCCGCAGAACTTGATTGTATTGTTGCAGCACATAGGCGTAAATCGGCTCTAGTTGAACTAAGAGCGCATCAATCCAATGTCTCCGCTGATCGGGCCCTCCTCGCACCAAATCGAGGTCTAAGCTCGAAAATTGCACCATATTCAATGTGCCAAGAAAATCGAGTTGTCGCCGTTGAGAAACACCATTTTGCGCTACAGTTCGCCGCCCGCTTTCTCGGAGCGTCATCGTCAGTTCGGTCTCTCCGATTTCGCGCTTTAGTTGTCCGGTGATTTGTGAGGACGTTTCGCCGTCGAAGATTAGATCGCGATCGCGCGAAGTTCGATGGGACTTTAGCGAAGAAAGTAGCTCAACCGCTTCGAGCAAATTCGATTTTCCCTGTGCATTGTTGCCCAAGAGAATTGTTTTAGCAGCAGTAAAATCGATGTGCTGATCTTGATAGTTGCGAAAGTGACGAAGATGCAGAGCGCGCAGATACATATCAGGGGCGGAATGGAGAATTCGGAACTCGGAATTTGACCACCCGCCATCCGAATTCCTCCCAAGTGTATCAAATCAAAAGGAACCACCATCAAAAGAAACAGCCGCCCCCAATTTGAGAGCGGCTGAACGCTGATGAGAGGCTAAATCTAGCGCTTCTTGCTGAAATAGAAGCGGAAGAATAATTTCTCCATTTCAATCCACACAAACATCAATGCACTCACACCCACACAAACCATCAATTCGTTGAACGGTAAGAAGTGGGTTCCAAAGAAACCTCGCAGTGGCGGAACATACACCAACATCAATTGCAGAATCGAAGTCAGAATTACCGCACCCCAAACATAGGGGTTCGTAAACGGATTGAGTTCGATCGTTAATTTGCTATTGGAACGAATGGCGATCGCGTGTCCCATCTGCGCTAAACACAGCGTCGTAAATACGATCGTTTTCCAGCGATCGGCATCCAAATTTCCGCCAAAGTTCGTCGTAGTGTAGTTGTACGCCCAGACCATTGTTGCGATCGACAAAATTGCCAACACAATCCCGATCCGAATGATGTACGAACCCAATCCACGCGCAAAGATGCTTTCCCCGGGATGGTTCGGCGGACGATCCATCACATTCGGTTCCGCAGGCTCAACTGCCAGCGCCAGCGCGGGTAAACCATCCGTTACCAAGTTCATCCACAGAATTTGTAGTGGCGTGAGTGGAACACTTCCGGTTGCCGCAACTGCTGGGATTAACGCAACTGAAGCCGCGATCGTAATCACTTCCCCAACGTTGCTTCCTAGAATGTATTTGATAAAGCGACGAATGTTCGTGTAAACGACGCGCCCTTCTTCAGTCGCAGCAACGATCGTTGAGAAGTTATCGTCGAGCAGCACCATATCTGATGCTTCTTTACTCACATCAGTTCCGGTGATGCCCATTGCGACCCCGATATCCGCTTGTTTGAGTGCAGGCGCATCATTCACCCCGTCTCCGGTCATCGCAGCAATTTGACCTGTGCGTTGGAGTGCTTTCACAATCCGCAGCTTATGTTCCGGTGCGACTCGTGCGTACACGCTGACGCGATTAACGTACTGTTCAAGTTCTTGATCGCTCATGCGTTCAAGTTCGCGTCCGACTAGAACTTCATCTCCAGGTTTAGAAATTCCCAAATCTTGCGCGATCGCGCTTGCGGTAAGTTGGTGATCTCCGGTGATCATGACTGGGCGGATTCCGGCGGTTCGGCAGCGTTTCACGGCTTCGCGCACTTCAGGACGAGGTGCATCGAGCATATCTACCAAGCCCAACCAGACTAAGCCTTGCTCTGAAGCTTCATCTGAATTCTCAGGCGGAATTTCTCTTAATGGTTTGTAAGCAAAGCCCAAAACCCGTAACCCATTTCCAGCGAGTTCATTGTTGCGTTGGAGAACTTGATCACGTTGGGCTTGGGTGATGGGTTCGACTCGATCGCCAATTTGAATCTGCTGACAACGCTCTAAGACAATTTCCGGCGATCCTTTGGTGAACATCAAAAACGGCGTAGACAGAAAATCAGTCTCAGATTGCAACAAGCCCGCTGCATCTTTCACAATCACGCTCATGCGTTTACGCTCAGATGAGAACGGAAACTCTGAAACGCGCGGCAGCTTACTACTCCACTGATCTCGCTCTAATCCCGCTTTCGCTGCTGCTGTTAACAAAGCTCCTTCGGTCGGATCACCGAGAATGATCCACTGTCCATTCTCTTGTTGCAGAATCGAATCGTTACATATCGTACAAGCGAGTAACACTGCTCTGAGTTCTGGCTCATCTGCGGGAATCACTCTTGAGCCATCTCGCAGAAATTCCCCATCGGGCGCGTAGCCGTGACCCGTGACTTTTGGACTCATGCTAATGGTGTGTAGCGACTGCACCACCATTTTGTTTTGGGTTAAAGTTCCGGTCTTATCTGAACAAATGGTCGTGACCGAACCCAGTGTCTCCACCGCAGGCAGTTTGCGAATCAACGCATTTCTTTTCACCATGCGCTGAGTCCCGATCGCTAATGTCACCGTGATCACCGCAGGCAATCCTTCCGGCACAACCGCGACCGCCATACTGAGTGAGGTTTGCAGTAGATTTTGCAGTTTGCTGAAATCGCGGGTCATAATCAGACCACCGATTACGACGATCGCTACGAGCGCTAATGCTCCAGTGACCAACGCTTTACTCAGTTGATCCATTCTTTTCTGCAACGGAGTAGGTTCTGATTCCACCCCTTGAATCTGCGCTGCGATCTTTCCTAACTCCGTCCGCATCCCGGTACCTGTCACCAAGATTGTTCCACGACCGTTGACTACCTCGGTTCCTTGGTAGGTCATATTAATGCGATCAGCAGGCATCGCATCTTCTTTGATCGTCGCGTTGGCATTCTTGTTGACCGCTTCGGCTTCTCCGGTCAGGGCGGCTTCTCGGATTTGCAGGTTTGCCGCTTCGAGAATGCGACCATCTGCGGCAATTTGGACACCTGCTTCGACCAGCATCACATCACCAGGAACGAGATACTTAGAATCGATTTCAGTAACTCGTCCGCCTCGCAATATCCGCACTCTTGGCGATGAAAGTTGTTTAAGTGCAGCGAGTGCTTTTTCGGCACGGCTCTCTTGAACATAACCGAGTGCGCCATTGAGAATGACGATCGCTAAAATTGCGATCGTATCTTTGAACGGCACCTCACCAGCCTTGAGATTGCCTTGTGTCAGCGCGAGCAGATCAAGAATCCCGGACACTAACGCAACTCCGATCAGCATCAGCAACATGACGTTTTTGAACTGATCGACGAGAATTTCCCAGGTGCCACGACCGCCGGATTCTTCGAGTTCGTTTGTGCCGTATTGTTCTAGACGGGTTGCCGCTTCTTGCTCACTTAAACCAGTCTGGGAGTCGCTTTTCAGGGTCGAGAGCGCTCCGGGAGTATCTAAGGTATGCCAAGCCGTAGTCGGCGACGGGAGGGAATGAGCAGACATAAAAAACTCAGGAGTTAGGGGATAATGACTTACAGCACTCTATGGTAGTGCCTAGGAGCAAAATATAGCACTATTAAATGGTATTAAATTTCAAATTACGTTATAAAATCTAGACATTACCGTTTCAGGGGAAGGTTGTGAAGCGTCTAAGGATACAAATCCACAGTTCTAAAGTGTTTTAGTAATGGTCAGTCATCCGTTTCTTTCACCTCAATTAGTCGGGCGACAGCAAGAACTCGATCAAGTCAGCCAAATTTTGTTGAGCGATCGTGATGTGTTGTTGGCGGGTGTGCCCGGAATTGGGCGACGCACGTTGATTCGAGCAGCAGCGCGGGATTGTGGTGCAAAAGTTCTAGAAATCGACTGCCTCCGCGCAACGAACTATGAGCGCTTTCTAGAACTACTTGCCGCTGCGATCGTGGCAACGTTTGAATCGTGCGAGGAGTTGACTTTCATTGATCGCTGGAGCAAAGAGCATCCGTTCATTCTGCGATCGACGAATGGCAGAACTCAGCTCGTGTGGCACTCGTCACCGGGTAAAGAATGGACATTGTTTGAAGCGCTGTTAATGCTGCCCCAAGCGATCGCTGAATGGTTAAACAGCCGAGTCGTGATTGTTTTTCTGAATTTTCCGCATTTGCGATCGTTCGATCGGGCAAACAAATGGGAGCAGTATTTGCGGCAAGAAGTTCAGCAGCAAAGTCGTGTCAGCTATGCGCTGATTTCAACGGTAGCAGAACGCTGGACAAAGCCGAATGATTTGCAGGTCATTTCACTCTGTCCGGTGTCGGATAAAACGATGCAGACTTGGATTGCCAAAGCGATGTTGGCGGAAGGGTTGGAATTTGAGCCAGAGAGCTTATTGCTTTTTCTTAGCTATGTTCAAGGACATTTTGGAGATGCGATCACGCTGGCGCGGCGAATTTGGCTGGAATATGGCAAACGTGAATCTGATCGAAAAGAATGTAAGCCTGTGACGATCGTGCAGCCGCATCATGTCGAAAGAAGCGCGATCGCATTAATCGAAGATCTTTCCGTAACATTTGAATCACTGATTTTGCTGTTGCCGAATAGCCAAGTCCGAGTGCTGGAAAGTTTGGCGCTTGATCCGACTGATAGCCCTCATGCGCGGGAGTATATTCAAAAGCACAATTTATCTCGGGGGGGCGGGCTGCAGGGTGCGCTGGCAAGTCTGGAGCAAAAAGGCTTAGTATACGGAGCCGAATTGGGATATCGGATTGCATTGCCACTTTTAGGTGCGTGGTTGAAGTATCGATTAGGGTAGAGAATATTACGATTAAGATAGGAACGACTCTATTTATTTGCACAGAGTTTAGAAACCTATATATTCAAAGCATCTACTGTCATTAGAACAGCGTATGTCAAAAGCGGGGAGTGCATTGAAGCAGGTGCTGGAATCTCACAGCATCACGCAGTATCAACTGTCAGCGATTATGGGTGTGAATCGATCGAACTTTAGCCGTTGGCTTAGAGGGGAACGCGATCCGCTTGCTGAAGTCGTTGTCGAGATTTACAAGGCATTAAAGTCTTTGAATCCGATTGCGGCATCGGAGTTTATCCGCTTGTATTTGGGGATCGGGACTGATGAGGAAATCTAAATTTCTACCAGCGCGGCACTTTCACCCAGGTTGCAGTCTCGTTTGATTCGTGAGCGAGATCCATGAGCAATTGCGAGTACACGCCTTCTTTAAGCGAGGGGGCGAGGGATTCTTGTCGATCGATACTCATCAGCCATTGATCAATCACGCGAATAAACGGCGCAATTCGTCCATCTGCAAACACTTGCTCAAATGCAAATTGCTTGGGAATTTCGAGTTCTGCGAGTTCTTGCCCGACGGGTGCGCCCCAAAGTTTGAATCCGTGAACGTAGTCTTTTTGATTGTCGCTGCCGAGAATTAGCGTTCCGCGATCGCCATAGACTTCGATCCAATGTCCGCGTCCCTGAGTCGTGACTGAACTAATACAAATCTGGCAAGGGGTTCCGTCTGTGAGTTCTAAGGTGAGGTTGCAAGTGTCATCCGAATCGACGGGCTTCAGTTCGCCTGTGATGGGATCAGGACGATTCGGAATTGCAGTGGTGAGGCTGGCAGTTAATCGATCGACTCCTCCAAACAGCCATGCAATGTAATCGAACGTATGCGATCCAAGCGCGCCCAATGCACCGCCGCCCTGCTCTTTTCGCGCGTACCAGTTCCAAGGACGAGACGCATCCGCCCGACTTGATACCAGCCAGTCAATTTTGATCAATCGTTTCTGTCCGACATAGTTCTGTGAAAGCAAATCCGCGAACTGCTGCCATGCAGGAACAAACCGGAACTCAAAGTTCATGCTGGTCATCGCCCGTTTTTTAAGCGATCGACTATACAGATCTTTTGCTTGCTCAACAGTCAGTGCCGTTGGTTTCTCCAGTAGTAAATACTTTCCAGCGTCTAGCACCGTTTTCGCCATTTCATAATGCAAAAAGGGCGGCGTTGAAATACTGACAGCATCGACATTTGGAAGATTGAGAATTTCTTCGATCGACGAACAAGCGCGAGGAATCTGGTGCGATTGTGCGATCGTCTGCGCTTTTTGCAAGTCTCGATGATAGACAGCGACTACTTCGGTTCGCGGATGCGCCTGAAATCCAGGAATATGAACCTTCTGCCCAAATCCCGTTCCGACTACTGCCACACCAATCTTAGAGCCTGTCATCTGTTTTGTTCGAGCGCGTCTTGCTCAGTTTAGACGATTTGGGCGATCGCTTGATGGTCAATGCAGGATGGAGAGATGCGAGAATAGACCAGACTATCGTGCAAGGTGAATTCAGTATGGTGAGTGAAGTTAGAACGATCGCAGGTCGCGGCATTCCGTTAGTTGGAAATGACATTGATACCGATCGCATTATTCCGGCGCGATATCTCCGCTGTGTTACGTTTGATGGGTTAGCGGCGGGTGTGTTTGCCGACGATCGCACTCAGCTTAAAGGGGAGCATCCGTTCGATTTGGCGCAGTATCAAGGCGCGACCGTTTTGATTGTGAATGGAAATTTTGGCTGTGGATCGAGTCGAGAACACGCCCCGCAAGCGATCGCAAAATCGGGAATTCAAGCAATCATCGGTGAAAGTTTTGCAGAAATCTTTTTTGGAAACTGTGTTGCGATCGGGGTTCCCTGCATTAGCGCTGATCCGAGTGTTACAAGCCAGCTTCAAACACTTGTGGCAAATGATCCACAGCTTGAGGTATCGATCGATTTAGATCAGTTAAAGGTGCGGTGTGGATCATTTGCGGCTGATATTTCGATGCCTGCGGGTGCGCGTCAAATGTTGACCTCTGGCACTTGGGATGCTTGCGGTCAGCTAGTTTCAAAAGCGGAGCAAGTTCGGGCAACAGCGGCAAATTTACCTTATGTTGCTTGGAGTCGATAGCAGTTTACCAACGTGTAAACGGATGTTTCGTTAAGTTGGAATTGTAGTAGCGCGAATCGTGTGAAACATCTTCCCCGATCCAGTCTGGAAGATCGATTGCTTGATCCGCGCTTTTGAGTTCGATTTCTGCGATCGTCAATCCGCGATTCTCACCCAAAAATTCATCGACTTCCCAAACTAAACCATTGAGTTCAATCTTGTGGCGGTACTTCTCAATTAAAGGAGGCTGACACAAGGTATCTAGCATTTGTGTTGCATCCTCTACGGGAATCTCGTATTCATACTCTGCGCGTGAGATACCTTGTGTCAGCCCTTTGATTGTGATGAAACCCCGATCGTTGATCACTCGAATTCTCACCGTATTCCCAACTGTCGAAATATAGCCCTGTCGATACAATTCACCGGGAGCGAGATCCCGCCATTGATCGTCTTTGACTAAAAACTTTCGCTCAATTTCAACACCCATCTTTTAACCTCCTTGTTCTTGTAGAAATAGGAACGCATCTACTTCTGAGCCTGTGGGTTGAGCATCGATCGCACCCGATCTCATGGTGGTCAATGCTCCTGCGGCACTTGCATATCGAACAATCCGATCAGCATCTTGTCTAATTTCAGATAACTGATGCTGACAAAGCTGATGCACAAATCCAGCCAAGAAACTATCGCCCGCGCCAGTCGTATCTTCAACCTCGATCGAGAATGCTGGAACTTTGCCTTCTTTCTGACTCAAACAATAGCCACATCCTTTTTCGCCCGCAGTGACTAGCACGCCTTCTAAGCTTTCAAGCCGATGAGCAATCACACCCGGATCGGTTGTTTCAAACAACCATTCTGCTTCTTCTTCTGCAAGTTTCAGAAAGTCCGCCTGCTTCACTAACTGATGAATCATTCCCGGTGCAATGCTTTGATCGTTCCAGAACACAGGTCGCCAGTTCACATCTAACACCACTTTGACAAAGAATTGCTCACAGAGTTGCAGCGCTCGTTCGATCGCGGCTCGACTCTCCGGATACGCCAATAACAATGTTCCAATCACCAAATAATCTGCGTGCTGAAACAATTCGACGGGAATGCGATCGGCTTGCAAATGGGTGTCAGCGAATTCGGTCGTATTCCGCTTGTCTCCGAATGCCACGAAACTGCGATCGCCTGTTTCTGACCTCAGAACTAATACCGTCCGTGTCGGTGCGGGATAGGTCTGAATTCCACTGGTATCGACCTGCGTTGTATTGAGCAAATCGATCAGCGATCGACCCAAATCATCCTCGCCTACACAGCCAACGAATGCGCTTGGTGTGCCCAATTTCGTCAACGCACAGGCAACATTGGCGGGAGCGCCACCAGGATACGATGTCCAGGAAGTCACGGCTTCGAGCGGCAATCCAGGTTGATTGGAAATGCGATCGAACAAAATTTCGCCTAAACAAATCACGCGCGGGTGCATTACAGTCTAATTTCTAGTGTTTCCTCTATAGTGTATTTGCGCGTGCTGTTTAGAAACCTAAAGAAATCACGATGTCTTCTTTACCCCCTAGAAGTTTCGGTCTGCCGCTGATCGGTGAAACGCTACAGTTCATTCTCGATCCGCAGTTCGTCGAAAAACGTTATCGCAAATATGGCTCGGTGTTCAAGACTCGTGTGCTCGGAAAGCCAGCCGTATTTATGGTCGGATCTGAAGCGGTAGAATTTTTACTTTCAACGGGATTTGAAAACTTTTCTTGGCGGGATGGCTATCCAGAGACGTTTCAGAAATTACTGGGTCGATCGCTATTCGTTCAAGAAGGCGAAGAACACCGCAGAAACCGCCGTTTGATCATGCCAGCGTTTCACGGTGCAGCATTAGCGCGATATTTTGAAACAATGAATAAATTGATTAATAAATATCTACTGAAATGGGAACAGAAACGAGACTTTAAATGGTTTGAGGAATTCAAGCAACTAACTTTTGAGATTGCGAGTCAGATCTTTCTAGGAATCGATTCGAGCGATGAAGCAAAACGCTTTAGTGATTTATTTGCCACGTTAACTGATGGTTTCTTCTCGTTTCCGAGCCTTCCAGGAAGCCGATTCCACAAGTCGGCGAAAGCCCGCGACGAGATTTTGGCGCATTTAGATCGTGTGATTGATCAGCGCCGAGAACATCCGACCGATGATGCACTCAGTTTGCTGATTCAAGCCGAAGACGAAAATGGCGATCGCTTAACTTCCGAAGAAATTCGCGTCCAAGCTTTACTGCTTCTATTTGCGGGACACGAAACCACAACGGCAATGTTAACCTGGCTCGTGTTGGAACTGGCGCGGCATCCTGAAGTGTTGGAACTGGCGCGATCGGAACAGAAATAGTTCGATCTCACCATCACCTTAGACCAACTCACCAAAATGCCCTACTTAGATCAAGTACTCAATGAAGTAGAGCGATTGCATCCTCCAGTTGCGGGCGGATTTCGAGGCGTGATCAAACCATTTGAATTTGCGGGCTATCACGTTCCGCAAGGCTGGATGGCGCAGTATTCGATTCTATTCACGCATCGATTACCGGAACTGTATCCGAATCCGGAGGAATTTAATGTCGATCGCTGGAAAGACACCAAACAAAAACCATTCAGTTTAATCGGATTCGGCGGTGGTTCTCGCATCTGTATCGGTCTTGCATTCGCTAAACTCGAAATGAAACTGATTGCCGCTCATCTTCTAAGAAACTACGCTTGGGATCTCCTACCGAATCAAAGCCTTGAGCCTGTGATTATTCCCACTCGTCGTCCTAAAGATGGCTTAAAGGTAAGATTTCAGAGAGTTGATTAAGCAGATGAAATTTCCCACAATCGATCGGGTTTTAGAGTTAGATGTCAGGTTGATTTCTCATTTAGTTGAAGAAAGTTTGTCTCAAGAATTTCGATTTGTTGAGAGATTTGTACAGCAGTATTGTAGTGGAGCGAATCGCTTTGATTGCTGTGAGCTTGTCACTCAAGGAAAATTACCCAATACCAAAACATCTCCATCTAGTTGATTGATAAACGATGACCAATTAAATTCAAAAAAATTAGCCTGTTGAAGCTGGATTCTCTCATCTTTTATCAATAGGTCTTTTGCTTTAATTTCCTGTATATACTGCTGATTTACTTCAACTCTAATGATTTTTTTGGCTCGAAATAAGCGAGATGCAGCATCAACAAAATTTCCTACTCCGCACGTTGGGTCGATCACCACATCAGGGTAACACTAAGTGCAATTAACTGTTGGCAAACTTTTTCAGTAAGTTCTAGCGGTGTTTGAAAATCTCCGTATTCTACTTTCTCTTTACGAATACTACGAATCATAGATTAGCTCTGTAAACAGCAGTAATGCCTTCTTCTTGACCCGCACGATCGATGACTCTTCCATATTGAAGCCTCCACTGCAAAGCGTTAGAAATGGTTAAGAATCCCCGATTTGGAGGATTTCTAAGTATCTCATCTGCAATGTTCGAGGCTTCAATATCATCAATCGGGAGATTGCGATCGAGCATAAAAGCAATCAAGTCATCTTTATCGCAGCCTAGCAATTCAGTTCGAATCCATTTCGCGGCTTGACTGATCCGATCGCACTTGTTCAAACGGATGCTGCAATTCATCCTGTGCTTCTTCGACAAAAATCATCACCTGCACCGGGCCATATCGATCGCGAATCGCTCCTTCAATTTGCTCCACGATCCATTCACTCGCACCCAAAAACTCTGGATGCACCATCACACGCATCTCGATAAATACCTGCCGCCCGACAATCCCGCGCGATCGCACTTCATAACATTGCGTCACGCCTTGTACCTGCCGCACGATTTGCCCAATCGCTTCGGGCGCGATCGCAACCTGCCGCACCATTAACGGTAACTGCCAATTTAGCACTCGCCAGCAACTTAAGCCTGCTGCAATCACCATTACGATCGTCAAAAATGGATCAAACCACGCATATCCGCGCCAAATCCCGAACAGTCCGATCAATAAAAGCGCGGTTAGCCAAGCATCTTGTAGAATGTGACGCGCGTTTAATTTCAGAATCGAACTATCAAGCGATCGAGAAACCTTGCGCTCAAACAATGCCAGCCCCATGCTTGCAAGATAGACAATCCCTAACAATCCAATCACGGATAACCGCATTCGGATCGGTGGCATCGTTCTCAGCGTTGGATCGGTTGCCAATTGATCAACCGCGACTCCAAACAAGCTCAATCCTGCAAATCCTAACAGTGCTACCAGTAACAACGCCAGTCCTGTCTCTAATCGCCCATGCCCCCAAACTTCCCGTCCTGATTGCCGATTCGGAGACGAGAGTGCGATTAAACTTAGAACGGTACTGAACCCATCGATCACCGTATGAAGCGATTCTGCAACGATCGAGAGCGATCGAGTCGCCCACGCTGAACCCACTTTCACCACCAACATCAGCAGCGTTAGCCAAAGCGTCATCAGTAATATCTGGCGACTCACCCCTTTTTGATTTCTGACTTCAGCCATAACGCGCTCTAAAGGTAGGACGATGAAAGGAGATCAGTCTTCACCGTGAATAAATTTATGCAGCACACTGATATCCAATTGTTGGTCTTAGATATTGATGGCACGATCGCAGGCAAATCTAATCATATCCGCGAACCTGTTTTAGAAGCGATCGCTGATGCACAGAAACGCGGTGTGCAAGTTGCGATCGCGACTGGACGGATGTATCGATCTGCACTGCGATTTCATCAGGCGGTTGGTTCAACACTGCCGCTGATGGCTTACCAAGGCGCTTGGATACAAGATCCGACGAGTCAAAAAGTGCTGCGCCGCTGGTCAGTACCGAGAGCGCAAGTATTAGAACTGCTCGATTATTTTGAGCAACCGAACCTGCGTAAATTGTTGTCCATTCATTTCTATATCAATGATGATCTGTATATTCGTACCATGACTCCCGAAACGGCAGCTTATGTTCAGCGATCGGGAATTGTGCCGATCGAGGTTGGGGATTTGCGATCGACGATCGACGTGGAGCCGACAAAAGTACTGGCGTTGAGCGATGATACTGAGCTAATCGATTCGATGCTCGGCGCTCTGCAAAAACAGTACACGCCTGCTGAACTTTACTTGAGGAAATCGGTTGCGACCTTTTTCGAGGCGACGAATCCGGCAGCGAATAAAGGCGCAGCGGTGAAATACTTAGCGGAAGAATTGCTGAATCTCAAGCCTGAGAACGTGATGACGATCGGGGATAACTTCAACGATCTCGAAATGATTCAATATGCGGGAATCGGGATCGCTATGGGAAATGCTCCGGAGGGCGTTCAGCAATTTGCTCAGTGGGTCGCGCCGAACGTTGAAGAGGACGGGGCAGCGATCGCGATCGAGAAATTCTTACTTTAAAGTCAGAAAGGACACCGACGACTGGCCGTGTTTCGTCTCGGTGTCCTTAGCTGGTTCGCTCCTCACACTCCAATACTATATTCGGCTTCGGGCGGTTTGTCACGTTCTGGCTGATAAAAATTCGTTATGACGATCTCGTGACATTGCTGTGACATCTTGACTAAACTTGTGCTGCCGATTCTCAAAGGGTTTCCGGTGCTAAAACGCTTAATCCTTGCTCCAAAAGCTGTCGTAAAAGCCAATGAGTAATCATCACTAAAGCTAATCGACACTGCGCGATCGACCGATCGATTTCGTCGTACTTCACGATTTGGCAGGTTTGATAAAAAGTCTGAAATGCCTGACTAAGCGCGATCGCAGACTTTAGCGCCGTTCCGTCTTCCCACTCGTCCAGCGTCCTCACAATCTGCGCGACCAGCGATCGCTCTTGATTTAATAAAAGATTTCCATTTCTTAGCCAGAGGACTGCCCCGATTTCTACCGTTTGATCTGTGTGATCGGATGGATTTATCAAGCGCAAAATTGCCGCACATCGCGCGTAGCTGTACTGGCAGAAGAAAATCTGTGAATTCTCTGAAAGCTCACCGCTCAACCGAAAAGCTGAATTAGAATCTCGCACTAAGGGGGAATTACGCAAAACCATTTGCAGCCAATGAGCGATCGCCAAATCCCCGAACTCAAACCTTAACTGCCCCGCCTCGCTGGCACTGACCGTAAGATCACGGAGAAGTATCTTTTCAATATCCCCTTCTGAAGGATTAAATGGAGAAGTTTGAAAGAACTGAGCGACTTGATACGCAATGTCTTTACGAGTTTGCGTTGATTTAGCCCCCAACTGAAGTGTGATCGACGATTGATAAACTGCAACCGAGGTCTGATTTTTGACTTGTTTCAAAACGTGCTTTTGTCGAAAAAGCTCGAAATCTGGTGGGTTTGGCTCGGAATTCGGATCATCGATCGCGCGATTTGCTACTTGAACATCCGACTTTCGGCAGATTGCCTCGTAAATTTTCACCAGTAACAATGTGCGAAGCGTAGGATAAGTGATCTTCGGTAGGTTACAATTCACTGTAATTACGGTTGAAGCTCTGAAATGGGATAAATTTCAATTCCGAAAGTTCAAAATTACCAGCGATTTATGCTTAGTTCTGTAAAGATCACCGTGATCTCACGGGCAGCGAGTCGATTTCTCCGTATAATCTCGTAAAGACGCCGGATTGCAGAAACCCATCAAGCCCATTGAGCAATTTCCTGGTTCGTTTGAACTTTTTTGCAATCATGCTGCGGCTCAGCGCTTGTCAAAGTCCCACTGTTCTCCAACAGCCTATTAGATTATGTACTCAGTCACACCTCAAAATTCCGATGCGGCTCGTCCGTTCCTGACCTGGCAACGTATTATCGATTGGGCGCAAGAGCATTATCGCGTTCGCAATTTTAGTAAAGATGAACGGGTTCCGACTCGTCCGGGTCTGCTCTATCTCGTGCAGAAAGGCGCGGTTCGCTTGGTCGGTACAGCCCAGGTCAACGCCACCAGTGGAAGCACGACCCGTCTCGCTCGGATCAGTCCTGAAGAAGCATTTCTAGGGTTTGTGGGCACAGGTCAACCGTTTGAGATTGTGGCGCAGTCGCCGTTTACGCTGCAAGCTTACGCGCACGTTGATCAAACATCGGTCGTCTGGATGTACTGGCACGATTTGGATAATTGGCCCCACTTCCGCCGCGAGGTGCTGGATGCCTTCCGCTATCAGCATCAGCGCAAACTGCTGTGGCTGAGTACGTTGGGGCAGCGTCGCACAATTGATCGCTTACTCGGATTTTTGACGCTCTTGATCGAAGAGTACGGTGAACCCACGGAAGAAGGCTACTGTCTGCCGTTTCCGCTGACTCATGCTCAAATCGGTAGCGCGATCGGTTCGACTCGTGTGACAGTAACGCGGTTGATGGGCAAGCTGCGGCAAAAAGGAATGATTAAGACGCAGGGCGATAACTTGCTGTGTTTGCCGACCGATTCGGTTCTGAGCCGCTCGGAAGGAAAGCTGAACGAGAATTAGATCGGGCTGGTTGCTGTGAAGATTGAAAATTCGGGGGTCTTTTGTTAGATTCCCGAATTTTCTGTGGATTGGCTTACGATCGCTCTTTTTCGCGTGAGCTACGTCATCGATAATCAGAAGTATCACTCTCGGTTTCTCTATGGCTGTTGATGTTCTGATTTTGTCGAATGCTCCCGGTGAATTGGCAACTTGGGTTAAGCCTACGGTTCGAGAACTGCGATCGCAGCTTGGTGATGAACCGCGAATTTCAGTGATGCTTTCTCCCTGTCCGAATGCGAGTGGACAAGAGGCGGAGATTGCTTTGAGTTATCCCGAAGTCGATCGCGTTCAGGCGGCAGAGCATTTTTTCGCATTTTTGCTGTGGGGAAAAACGGCGGACAATTGGGATTGGCACGATCGAGGTGTGGTGATTTTCCTCGGCGGGGACCAGTTTTTTCCGGTAGTGATTGGGCGACGACTGGGCTATCGCACCGTGATTTATGCGGAATGGGAAGCGCGATGGCATCGATGGATCGATCGTTTTGGCGTGATGCGATCGGAGATTGTCGATCGCGCTCCGGCTCAGTTTAGACAGAAGATGAGCGTGATCGGGGATCTGATGGCAGAAGTGCAAACTCAGCAGGCGACCTGTTCATCGGAAGAATTGATCGGGTTGTTGCCGGGATCGAAGCCTGCGAAGTTAACTCAGGGCGTGCCGTTGATGATTGCGATCGCAGAACAGATTAAACGCGATCGTCCTCAAACGCGCTTTGTGATTCCCGTTGCGCCGACGTTGAATTTGGAGAACTTGGCGAAATATGCTGATCCGTTAGAGAATCCGATTTTGCCGCTGATGGGGAATGTCTCCGCGAAATTAGTGCAAGGCGATCGACCTTGTTTGGAAACAGAGAACGGATTGTCGATCGAGCTATGGCAATCTCAAACTGAGCGAGTTCCGGTTTATGAATTGCTGTCTCAATGTCGATTGTGCTTAACCACAGTCGGCGCGAATACAGCGGAACTTGGATCGTTAGCGGTTCCGATGATTGTGTTACTACCAACTCAGCAACTTGATGCAATGCGGGCTTGGGATGGATTGCCGGGATTGTTGGTGAATCTTCCGGGTGTGGGGTCGAGTCTGGCAAAAGTGGTCAATTCAGCCATGTTAAAACGGTTGGGTTTACTGGCATGGCCCAACATTTGGGCGAAAGAAATGATTGTTCCAGAACTGCTCGGAAAGTTGGAGCCGAAGGAAGTCGCAAAACTTACGATCGACTATCTCGAACATCCCGAAAAGCTAGAACAAATGCGCGAGCGACTCCGGCAAGTCCGAGGAGAACCGGGAGCCGCAAAAAAATTAGTGACGATCGTGGCTGAAGAACTATACCGCTAGCTTTCACTTACGATTTGCTCGATTTTTGATCACTCGTCCAGGACTGACAAAAGAGATTCCTTGATTGCCCCCGGTATTGATCATCACTGCCTCGATCGCAGGCGTAGAAACGTTCTGTTGAGCCACCCACTCGACGATAAAAGAAGCTCCTGCTCCTCCACTCACATCTTCTTGAGCAACGACAAAATCGGTTGCAGCTAATGCTCTGAGTTCGATCGGTTTGTCTAAATACTTCCGCACGATCGCGCCATTTGTATCGTAATAGTTTGCAGAAGTCACAATGATCGGTTGAGATAAATCAGTGTTGCGAACACTCATCGTTGCAGTCAAGTTCATCTTTCGACCAGGTTCCACCATGTAAATATGCGAATAGATCGGAACATAAACCGTCTGACCTGCAACGATTTTTGTATTGTCGATCGTCACTGTTTTCAACTGCGGAACGGGGGCTTGTGATGCTTGCGGGGCTTGCGATGGAGCTTGTGATCCATTACAAGCGGTTAGAGCGATCGCAATCCAATAGAGCCATAAATATCGCTTCATTCAAGCTCATCCCTTTGCGAATCAACGGTTTCTGTCGCCGTGTCCGAACTCGATTGTATCCAAAGGGCAATCATACCTGCGATCGGAATCGAAAGAAAGACACCGAGCAATCCCGCAATTTGCTGACCGATAAACAAGGCAAGAAAGAGCAGAACTGGATTCAACTCCAGCGCGTTACCCATTACTTTAGGATGAATATAGTTATCTTGAATTTGCATCAATACGATCGAAACGATGAAAACTTTTAGCGCGACCTCGCCTCCCTGAGACGCAAAGACCAAAAAGGTGACAAGCAACACGCCAAGCGTCGCCCCGATTCCAGGAATCGCATCAATCAATCCAATGATGATTGCTAAAACTAGCACATAGTTCACACCGAGCAATGGATAGATCAACAGCGTTGTCCCTGATAAAAACAGCATCAACAGCAATTGACCCCGAATAAAGCCGAGAAAGCTTTTCTGAAATGTTCTAGCAAAGCGATCGCGTGAACGAATCGGAATGAGCTTCAAAAACATCCGCCACAGCTTTTCGCCATCAATCAGCATATATAGACTGATAACGATCCCAAAGATTCCAGTAAAAACGCTGGAAAAGAGATTTTGCACAATGCCTAAACCCGTCGCTAGGCTCGTTCTCAGGGTATCAATGACTCGACTCACATCCAATTGATTCAGAAAATCCTGAAACGGTAAGACATTCTGCTGATTGAGTGCGCCGCCGAGTTGAGTCAGTAAGGCTTGCCCCTGATTTAAAACCTGAAATCCAACCCCGATCGCTAATCCTGATAGTAAAACAATTGCACTAATAAAAGTAATCGCGATCGCTGCACCTCTCGGCAGATAGCGCGACAGCCACGCGACCGGATAATTTAACAATGCAGCGAAGATTCCGGCGGCGGTGAAAAGCGCGATCGTGCCATAAAAATAGTTGATCAGTATCACTGTAATCCAACCGCAGCCGAATAATAGAATGAAGCGAACTAGCACAGAGTTACTTAACGTTTGCCATAGTTGGGATGAATGAGAGGATGGATGCATTGTAGTTTTACTGTGTTTTGAGCCATAGGTGGCGATGATCTTGAATGTAATCACGCAAACTACGGGATGAATGTCCTAGCAGGTTTGGTAGCGTATCATCTACGGTTTCTGCCTGTCCAAAGCGAAGTCCGACATGGAGAATCGTCAGAATCATGATTTGTTCTAGAGGCATTTTACGACGAAGCAGATGAAAACAATAGCTTGGAATACTCGCGGGCTGATGTGCGATCGCTCGACCCATCTCATCTGAGAGAATGCTTGCAACTTCATTGAACGAAAGCGCTTCGGCTCCAGTCATTGTATAAGTCTGAGCTTGGTGAGCAGTAGGCTCAATCAAGATATTCGCGGCAACTTCGCCAATGTCGCGGGTATCAATAAAGGCAACCCGACCCGTACCTGCAGGCAAAAAAACGCGATCGTCTTGAACAATGTCTTCTCGGTAAGCATCGCCTAAGTTCTGAGCAAAAAAACCAGGTCTAAGAATTGTCCAACCTTCAGAAGCCTGAGAAAGATGCTGCTCAACTGCGTAATGAGGCACGATCGGATTGTCTCCAGCACCCGCAACAGAGATAAAAACAATATGGCGCACTCCTTGCGATCGCGCGACATCTATCAAAGGGTTGAGCGTTTTTTTGGTGTTCGCGACGGCTGGAGGACGAAGCAGGAACATGGCATTACAGCCCTGCACCGCTGATTGAAAGGTCGTAGCATCAAGAAAATTGAATGGAACTACCTCCATGTTGTCTTGAGCATTGATGGAATTTGGTGATCGTGAACCGATGCGAAACGGAACTTGTCGAGCGCGGAGAGACTCGGCAATTGCGGTTCCAATGTTTCCAGAAGCTCCACTCACAAAAATCATGGTTTGCTAATGTTCAAGATTGTCCCATTGCCTGAGCTTAAAGCATCTGAATCAATTGAACCATTGATGTAATAATCTTTAAGAACTACCAAAACCTGCAAGCGATGGCAAATCGTCATTGTAGAATCTATGTGTCTCGCTACAGCATTTGATTTGTATTTGAACATTTAGCCCTCTATGTTTAATTTCCTCAGCTCTGAAGCTCCAGCCTCAACGCCTCAGCAGGTTGCTCGGTCGATGCGGTTGCTCGGTTGGCTCGGTTTCGGATTACAAGCCTTGTTGGGATTTATCCCGCTCATCGTGGTGATTGCGAATGTTTTATCAAGACCAGGACAACAACAAGCAGTGGCATTTTCTGGAAGGCTATGGTTAGCGATCGCTTGCTCGATTGTTCTTCTTTTCAGTATCTACTGGTGTTTTCGATATACATCACTAGCAAATAAGCTTGAGAGCCGGGATCAGCGTCCCGCAAAGGCTCAAGTGATTCGAGATCTGAAACTGGGACTGCTCGCTAACATTGGAATTAGCGCGATTGCAGTGTCGATTGCATTAGTGCGAGTCGGGGAAATCACACTGAATATGTTGCGGCTTCCTCAAGGTGCGACTGTGGTTTCGCCTAGTCAAATCGGAACTACGGTCGCGCAGGGATCAATGATCTCTCCCTCTAATATGATTGCGATTCAAGCGATGGTGAATTCGATCGCGGCTGGATTAGTCGGGATCATCATCGCACTATTGTTGCTTTACCAAGTTGGAAAACATCGCAACTCGTATGATTAGTACCTGAAGCGATGCGAAGTATTGGTGATGCAAAAGATGTGTAGAAATGTTCAAAACGATCGGTTTCATAGTTTCTTGCTCTAAGCTAAAGAACAATTTGTTAGACGATTTGTTAGTCTTTGAGCCGCTTCGATCAATCGATTTGTTTGCAAACGGATAAGTCCCTTTCAAACTGTGAGGCGCATATGAATGTGAATTTTCAACCTGATGTTGATATCCGAAAATCAACAGGCTGGGTGATTGCTCTAAGTATTGCTCTGATCGTTCTCGGTATATTAGCAATTCTGTTGCCAGGAATTGCTTCAGCATTTTTTACCTCTGTCATTGGGTGGATTACTTTAATTAGTGGCGGTGTAATGATCGTTCAGTCGTTTCAATCGAAGCCTGTTCGCGGGTTTTGGCTGAATTTGATCATTGGTATCTTTTACGCGATCGCAGGAATCTACATTCTGTCGAACCTGGGATCTGCATTGCTAGCGCTAACCTTTGCGTTTGGTGTCCTATTCATTATTGAAGGAATCTATACCATCATCATGGCGTTTACTCATCGAGCGGGGCATAGAATGTCTTGGCTGGTGGCGCTCAATGGAGTCGTAACTTTGATTCTCGGCATTATGGTGCTGAATCGATTTCCCTATAGTGCAATATGGCTGATTGGTCTTTATGTAGGTATTAGCTTACTGATGAGTGGTACATCTTTGCTTGCTGCTGCTCTCACGCTTCGACGTGCTGCTTCTAATCATTCGTCGCTTGGCTCTTAACGTTGAGCGAATCGATCTGTAATTTTTCGAGATTCTGAATATGACTGAGCAGTTGCTCAAACTCCTCGGCAATTTGATTGGCGGCTCATTCGCACTCAGTCAGGAAGCCTTCCGCCTAGTGGTTAGCTTACTTGAAGGACAAAAGATCGCACTTTTGGTAGTTCTCGCGGTCGGGCTTTCACTCGCAATCGGGCAAAGCATCATTCTGTTTATCAATCAAGTGAAGCCGATTCGGTTTGTCTTTAGCTTGTTGCTAAATGCGATTTTGTTTGTCTTTGGCTTTTTGTTTCTCGTGTTTAGCACCTGGCTGATCGGTTTCCTGCCTGGATTTACGCGAATTCCGTGGAGCGAACTTGTCATAGCGTTGGGGTTGAGCTATGCACCGTTACTGTTTAGTTTTCTCGGTGCTTTGCCTTACGTGGGTGAGCCGATTCTGAATCTATTATCAGTGTGGCATTTGCTGGCGATGGTGGCGGGAGTGAGCGCAGTCGCTCAAGTGGGCGGTGCGAGGGCTTTCACTTATGTGGCATTCGGTTGGTTTATGCTGCAACTGTTAAAGGGCACGATCGGACAACCGATCGCAAAACTAGGACGACGACTGACAGAGCAGGTTGCAGGCGTTGATGTGAGTGATCAGCGATCGCAGTTATCAGAAATCGCTCAGTCTGGTTTAGAAACGCGATTAAACGATCAAGCAGAACACATTGCTTCAGAGTCACTGGCTCGATCTTCAAGTCAAATCGCATCCACTGCTCAAGCTTCCAGTGTTGCTGCGCTTCAGATGCCATCTCAGCCCACACAGGCGATCTCAGTTCGGCTTGATCATTGGTTCCAAAAAGTCCCCCAAGTGCTTCGGTTGGGGTTCATTTCGCTAGGAATGCTGCTGTTATTTTTGACGATCGCACTATTGCTGCGTCCAATTCGCCTCGCTCTACTCGGTTGGTATGAAAATCTCCCGCGATTGATCCGGTGGGTGTTTGATCTCACTTGGGTAGGGGTGGTTGCGCTTGTCTTTGCGGGACTGCTTGCACCTTTAGAAACATTAGGTTGGTGGGCAGGGTGGTATGGAGATGAAGTCGATACTCGTCAAGTTTCGGCGGTTCAAACCGTCGATCGAGCGATCGCGAAGCTTCCGTCTCGCTATGTGGTTTATGTAGATGGAGTCGGTCAGTCAGGAGAAGCGTATACTCCTGATGTCGCAGATTTTTTGCAAGCGCTCCAGCCCGCTCTTCCTGAAGGTGTGGAGTTTTTGCAAGGCTTGATGCTGTATTCGGTTCGCAATCAGTCTCTCGTTAGCGATCGTCCTTTGTCGTGGGTTTGGCGGTTGGCGGATAAGATGCGGTGGGACAATCCTGCTGCGCTGTTAGGGCTTTTGGTGAATCTGCGGAATGCTTGGATTGTCGCTGTCTCTGCCGATAAACGCTATGGCCCGCTCTACAATCAGGGCATTGCTCAGGTGCTTTACAACGGGTTGGTAGAACGGGGATATCAGCCGGGGAGTCATGTCCCGATTACTTTGATTGGCTACAGTGGGGGCGCTCAGTTGTCGGTTGCGGCTGCACCTTACCTTCGACGAGTGTTGGGGGCAGACATTGAGGTGATTTCGCTCGGCGGTGTCATGAGCGCGAACAATAACTTTTTGAAGCTAGAGCATCTTTATCATTTGGTTGGGGATCAAGATGTGGTTGCGGGTTTAGGCCCTTTTCTATTTCCAGGACGACGAAAATGGTTTCCGCTGTCCTACTGGAATCGAGCCTTGCGAAAAGGTAAGATTAGCGAGGCTTCTTTAGGGGCAATGGGGCATCAGGTTCCGGGTGGGATCATGGATCCAAATGCGTTTTTGCCGGATGGAAAGAGCTACTTACAACATACGATCGCATTAATTCTTTCAATCTTAGAAGGTCGCTTTCTCGTTGCTTCTCCGCCCCGCCCCAAGCAAATTAGTAACTATGAGCTTTATAAGCAAGCGGACTTTAACGATTACACGAACTATCCTCTGAGTCAGACTGTTGATCCTCAATTTTATTGCCCGATCGCGCCTTGGATAGGTCGGTTGATTTTACCTCATTCTTCAGAGCGTCGTCAGGTTCGAGGCGTTTGGTTTGAGGTACACCATGCCGCCCCGAACTATGAATCACTGATCGGAAAGCGAGTATTGCTCCGATGGGCAAATGATCCCACTGTAAAACAATGGGTGCAAACAGTGACGCATGATGTTCATTTCAGCATTGATGCTGAGTATTCTAGCGAGTATGGCGGCGCGATTCATCCAGTTCGCCTCAACCACTGGCAAAAGGTCGATCCGCTAGAATCGCTAGCAGGGGCACATCCGACAGATGATTTGATTGTGATGCTGGAAGGAGCGGTAGAGGTAGAAAAGTCACATTCTTCTACAGCGCTCTACATTCGCGATCAACCCGTAGAAATTACTGGGCGTTACTATGGTTTAGTGCAATTCAAAGCTGCCATTCCAGACACCGATCGCTTTCAAGTTCAGCATTTCAACTCTGTTTCGCGTCGATTTGATTGCTCGATCGAGATTGTCCGCTTACCGCAAGTGCTGATGGATCAGAATCAAATCTATCCATCCACAACGCGGAACCTTGAGCGATCGCCATTAAACGAAGCGGGATGGTACATTTACGGTGCTAAAGATGCTGCTGGAATCTTCGTGGTGCAGTCGATCGCGCCTCGATCTCTGTTTCGTCTCCAGCCCGATCGCGTCGTATTTGGGAGCAAAACTTCTTACCGCTATGTTCGACAAGACTCTTGGGCAAATGTAGTCGAACAAAAAGGTAAAGCTTCATCTGTGTTGTGTGTGGGGCATCGTCAGCACGAAGACAATCAAACTGCGATCGATGATTGGAAGATTGGCGATCGCGCATTGTTATTGCACGTTTACGGCGGCATCGGGGGCAACAAAAAAGAACCTGCTGCCTCAACCCCCCTATTTTTTGGTCACTTTTCTTATGGACTTGCAACCGTTGTTCTTGATCCCATTAGCAATGAGCGACGGTTTGAGATTCAATACTATCAAGTCTACAGTCAGAACACTGATGGGCTAACGACGGGAACCTTGCACTGGTCGCGGTACATGGGCGATCGACAATTCGGCTGGTTGGGGACTCGTCCAGTGTGCGATATTTTGATCAAATTTGAACCCTTCACAGGTGAATTTGACTTTAATGGCAATCGTCGATCGGCGTTGGATCGAATGCTGCATCACTTAGAAGCAATGACGGCTCGATATCGGATTGGCGACGGAACAGGCGGAACTTTTGTCGGCCCTGCGAACAATTGCGCTCAAGATTCTAACCAAGCTTTGTTTGCTAGCATTCGTTCTTTGTCGCAAGCGATCGACCAAAAAGAATCACTTCTGCAAACTTGGATGGTGCAGCATCCCGATCAGGCAAAGCGATATCAGCAGCTTGTCGCGGTCAAAACCAAGCTTTATCGAAAGCTGCAACCGTTTGGTTCTCCCCGCGCGGATTGGGAAAGCAATGAGTTTAATCTCGGCACGACCTTGGAAGATGATCCGCTGCGAAATCTCTGGACGGGTTTGGGGAGTTGGCGAACTTTGTTGCCTCGAAAAGCGAGTGATTCGATTGTTGAAGTCTTTCTTCAGCATGGAGCATCTGTCTGGGTACTTCGCACAAATCAAGTTGGCGGCTATGATCCAGACATCGCACCGATCGCACCGATGACTCTCTAAACTATGCTGCAATACATCCGGTCTAACATTCTTCCCTCGAAGCCCGCTCAACTCCTTATTCAAACCGGGATGAAGTGGGATAAAGATGATTGTCCTGGAATGGCAGCCGCTTTGTCGTATTTTGCGCTGTTTTCACTGTTTCCATTGCTCTTAGTTCTTCTGAGTATTCTGGGTGCGTGGATTAGTCCTACTTCTGAAGCCTTTCGACAGATTCAAACGACGGTACAGCGATTTCTGCCGCCAGAAGTTCATGATTTGGTCAAAGATACGATCGTTGCGCTCAATCAAAACAGTGTAGGGGCTGGAATTGTTGGATTTGGTTTGCTGCTCTGGGCGGCGAGTTCGGTGTTTGCGATTTTGAGAAACTCGGTGAATAAAATTTGGCGATCGCCAAATCGCGCTTCTCAAGTTGGCTCAGTTCCAAAGATGGTGATTTTTTTCATTCTGAACAAGCTGTTCTCTTTTGTACTGGTGCTAGGGACTTCGTTAGTCCTATTGTCTGCTTTGCTCTCCAGCATTGCGATTAAGACCATTTTGAAGCTCGTTGAAACATTCCAAGAAACGTTCTCCTTTATCCAAGTTGACGAACTGCAACTCAATCGAGGGCTTCAGGTCGGTTCGTCATTTTTGATTCTGTCTCTAACGATCTGTATTTTGTTCAAAGTTCTGCCTACAAGTTCTGTGAGTTGGGATGATGTCTGGATGGGTGCGCTTTTGACTGCGGCGCTGTTGGTCGGATTGCAACAATTAGTGAGTAATAGTGTGATCTCGATCGGGAGCCATTTTCTTTCTTATGGTGCGGTTGGCAGCGTAATGATTCTGCTGCTGTGGATTTTTCTCACTTGCCAAATCTTTCTCTTTGGCTGTGTGTTTACCTATACTTATGCTCATCTGTTCGGCAGTCGTCGTCATCGAACCTCATGAGTGAAACACGATCGATAAAGCTAGGTCAGAAAGGATTTTGGGCGATCAATTTGACGGTGTTTATGGTCGCGTACAATGTCAGCGTTATGCCTGCGATTATGCCTGCAATCGTTGCTGACTTGAATTCGAGTGTGGGATACATTCAGAGCATTCTGGTACTGTTCTCGCTGATCACGGCTGCCTTTGCGCCCACCACTGAGAATCTCTGTCGCTTTTACGGTCGAACTCCTGTGTTTTTCACAGGCTTACTGCTTTATGGTGTTGGAATTGTCTTGACGGTGCTGAGTCCAACAATGGGCGTGCTAGCCGTTAGTTTTTCAATCATTACGGGTTTGGCTTCGACTCCGCTCGTGAGTACCCCTTGGACGATCGCTGATTTGGTCTATCAAGGCAAATCGCAAGAGCAAGCGACGGTTGTTCTCATTGTGGCATCGGCGGTGGGAGGCTTGTCGGGTGGGCTATTGGGAGGCTTTCTGGCATCGCAGGTGGGTTGGCGTTGGGCCTTTGTGCCATCGCTTGCAGTGCTAATTTTAGTTTGGGTGTTAAAGCGATCGCTGCCGCAGTTGGTGATTCGCTGTGAGCAACCGATCGATTGGATCGGGGGATTGCTTTCTTTTTTCGGATTGGGTTCGATTTTGGCGGGGATCAGTTTAGCGGGCGAATTTGGCTGGTGGGAACCGAAGCGCATTTTTACGATCGCGGGTTTAGTGCTGCCGCCTTTTCCGTTGTCGATCGTGCCGACGCTGATTGCGGTAGGGCTAATTATTTTAGGATTGTTCATGTTCTGGCAGCGACGACAAGCAGAACGCTTTAAGGCTTCTTTGCTCCGAATCGGACTTTTGCGGAAACAAGGCTTTGTCTTCGGAATGCTTGCTGCAATGGTTCACGTTCTGATTACAACCGGAGTGCAGTTTAATCTCTATCAATTTGTGCCTGTGGTGATGTCGCTCAATCCGTTTCAGGCTGCCCTGACTGTAGTCCCTTATAATCTGACGATGGTGATTGTGGTGGTGAGTGTTCTGAAATTGTTTGTATTGGGCGATCGCATTTGTCCGAAATACATTGTTCAGAGCGGCATTGCACTATTAGCGATCGGGATTGGTATCCTTTACCGCAGTTTATCGATTCAGGTCACTTCGATCGGACTCATGCCAGGGTTGATCGTGATGGGTATCGGCTCAGGATTGTTTCTTGCATACATTAGCAGGCTGACGTATGCGGCGACGGCTGACCATGAGAAACCCGAAGGCTCTGGAATCTACAATCCGGTTCAGAATTTGGGTAGCTCGTTGGGACGGGCAATTCTCGGAACTTCGCTGATATTTTTTGCTTCCAGGGACGTTGTGGATAGCATTTTGAACAAGCTTGGACAAACGATTGTGCCTGCACAACGGAGTCAATTGATTGCAGAACTACAAGAAATGTTTCAAACGCTTTCACGGCAAGAGTTTAGAGAAATGCTGATTCAGAGAGTACCGCCTCCGATCGCTGCTGTAATTCGCCCGATTAGCCTAGAAGCAGCAATCTCAGGAATGCAAACCTCATTGCTCATTGCGCTGGCGTTCACTGGAATTTGTTTTCTGCTAGCGACGCCGCTTCCCAGATATCCCGGAGATCGTTAATGCGATCGTTCCACGGCAGGATCTATCGAAAGTAGTATGGTGTCTCTCCAATTGAATAGTTATTCTGCTTTGGAGGATTACCCTACATCAACCAAATTATCGCATTGCTATCAGTTTCATATTTTCTCGTTGTAGTCTTGAAAACAACTTGGGGATCAGGGTCGATACACTGGAGCATCAGCATGAAAGGATTGGCTGGAAAGACTGCTTTGATTACAGGTGCAAGTTCGGGAATCGGACAAGCGATCGCAATTCGACTGGCTCAAGAAGGCTGCAACATTGCGATTAACTATCGCAGTAAGCCAGAAGAAGCGAAACGTACCGAGGAGATTGCACTACAAAAAGCAAGTGAATTGGGCATAGAAAGCAGAGAGAGTTCTCTATTAGTGCAGGGCGATGTCTCTAAAGAAGACGATATCATCCGCGTGATTAATACCACGATCGAGAAATTTGGCAGCATTGATATTTTGATTAACAATGCCGGCATTCAAACAGAGTTCGCCTCACACGAGGTTCCCACTGATAAGTTTGATCAAGTGATTGCTGTGAACTTACGCGGTGCTTTCCTGTGTGCGCGAGAAACGATTAAGCATTGGTTAGATCAGCAAAGTTCTGGTGTGATCATCAATGTTTCGAGTGTTCACGAGGTCATCCCTCGCCCGATGTACGTTAGCTATGCTATTAGTAAAGGCGGCATGGCTAATCTCACGAAAACACTGGCGCTCGAATATGCCGATCGCAATATTCGGGTCAATGCGATCGCTCCTGGCGCGACAATTACTCCAATCAATGAAAGCTGGACAGACGACTTAGAACAAAAAGCGATCGTCGAAAGCCACATTCCCATGAGACGCGCTGGAACTTCGGACGAAATGGCAGCATCAGCGGCGTTTCTCGCTTCGGATGAAGCCGCTTACATTACCGGACAAACCTTGTTTATCGATGGTGGATTGACGCTTTACGCAGATTTTCGAGAAGCATGGTCAGCTTAATTCACTTCAATCTTTAGAGGAGATCTCTTATGGCGATCGAGAATCAGAGACTTGAGGAAAATCGAACGGGCGAAGTCGATTGGTACAAATGGGGCCCGTATCTGAGCGAACGTCAATGGGGAACAGTGCGGGAAGACTATAGCTCAGATGGCAATGCTTGGAGCTATTTCCCTCATGATCATGCTCGATCGCGGGCTTACCGCTGGGGCGAAGACGGCATCGGCGGCATCACCGACAACCATAACTTACTGTGCTTTACACTCGCGCTCTGGAACGGCAACGATCCGATTCTCAAAGAGCGATTGTTTGGTTTGACCAATAGCGAAGGCAATCATGTCGAAGATGTCAAAGAGTACTATTTCTATCTGGATAGTACGCCGACGCATTCGTACATGAAGTATCTGTACAAATATCCGCAAGCCGAGTTCCCTTACGAAGATCTAGTCAAAACCAATGCGAGCCGAAATCGGTATGAATTAGAGTACGAACTATTAGATACGGGAATCTTTGATGACGATCACTATTTTGATGTGTTTGTTGAATACGCCAAAGCCGATACTGAAGATGTTTTGATCAAAATCAGCATTGCCAATCGAGGATCTGAAGCGGCTCCAATTCATGCGCTACCAACGCTGTTGTTTCGCAATACTTGGTCTTGGGCGGACGGTGGCGCAAAGCCTGTAATGACTCAGATCGAGGGCACAGGAAGCAGTGTTGTTCATGCTCATATTACAGATAGTCTGCTTGATGAATACATCAAAGATTACTACTTTTACTGTGATGGGGTTGTTCCGCTGTTGTTTACCGAAAACGAAACGAACAATCAGCGATTGTTTAATTCAACCAATGCGAATCCCTATGTAAAAGATGGCATCAATAACTATATTGTTCATGGGCAGAAAGGTGCTGTAAATCCTGCGGAGACAGGTACAAAAGTTTCGCCTCACTACGAACTCATGGTCGAGGCGGGAGAAACCAAGGGGATTCAACTGCGGCTCTCAAAACACGCCCCTGAGCAACTGAGAGATCCCTTTGGTTCTAGCTTTGAGCAAGCCTTTACCGCCCGTCTTCAAGAAGCAGATGACTTCTACAAAACAGTGATCCCGCCTGCTGTGATGGAAGATCCCGATCGAGCAAATGTGATGCGTCAAGCATTAGCGGGGATGATGTGGACAAAGCAATACTTTTACTATGATGTCGATCAATGGTTGAGGGAACGCGGCGTAACTCCCTGGACAGTTCTAAGTGAACGTAAGCATATTCGGAACAATGATTGGTTTCATATGCGAAACGATGATATTGTTTCGATGCCTGACAAGTGGGAATATCCTTGGTATGCAGCTTGGGATTTGGCGTTTCATGTGATTCCGATTAGCTTGATTGATCCCGACTTTGCTAAAGCTCAATTGATGTTGATGCTGCGGGAAGATTATCTGCACCCAAATGGACAAATTCCAGCGTATGAATGGAATTTTGGTGATGTCAATCCTCCGGTTCATGCGTTTGCAACTTGGGAAATCTACACCCGCGATCGCGAACGCAACAACGGAGTCGGAGATATCGATTTCCTCAAATATGCCTTTTCTAAGTTGGTGATTAACTTTACTTGGTGGGTGAACCGCAAAGACGAAGGCGGTAACAATCTATTTCAAGGTGGCTTTTTAGGACTCGATAATATTGGAGTCTTCGATCGTAGTGCCCCGTTACCTACAGGTGGACATCTCGATCAAGCTGATGGAACGGCGTGGATGGCATTCTTTAGCCAGCGAATGTTCCAAATCGCGGTCGAGCTTGCACTTCATGATCCGCTCTACGAAGACTTTGCGATCAAGTTCTTTGAACATACGATGTGGATCGCGGGCGCAATGGATCGCATCGGAGAACACAACGACGAACTATGGGACGAGCAAGATGGCTTTTTCTATGATGTCTTGCACTTTCCCAATGGCAACTCTACTCGCCTGAAAGTACGATCGCTAGTCGGGTTGCTTTCGATGATGGCGATCGCTGTTTTTCCCAGTGAAGCGTTTGATCAGCTCCCTCGCTTCAAAGCAGAGGCGCAAAGATTCATCATGCAGCATCCTGAACTCACCGACAACATTCATGTTCCGAATAAGTTGGGCGAACGAAAGCGGTTAATGCTATCGATTCTGAACGAAAATAAACTGCGCCGAATTTTGGAAAAAATGCTGGATGAATCTGAGTTTCTCAGCGATTACGGCATTCGATCGCTGTCTCGCTATCATCTAGACAATCCCTATACCTTCCATCACGCCGGGCAAGATTATAAAGTAGGCTATGTTCCCGGTGATTCAACTTCTGGAATGTTCGGCGGAAATTCCAATTGGCGCGGCCCGATTTGGATGCCTGTGAATTTGTTATTACTGCGATCTCTATTGCAACTTTATAGCTACTACGGCGATGCTTTCGTCGTCGAATATCCGACCGGATCGGGGACATACCTGACTCTATTTGATATCACCCAACAGATCAGCGAACGAATTGTTAGTATCTTCCTCAAAGATTCATCGGGTCGCCGTCCGGTCTATGGTAGCAGCGAGAAGTTCCAAACCGATCCTCACTGGAAGGACTCATTCTGTTCTATGAATATTTCCACGGGGACAATGGAGCCGGAATCGGAGCAAGTCACCAAACCGGATGGACAGGCTGTGTTGCTCGTCTGATTCAAGCGTTGGGATACTTCACACCGGAAACGGTGTTGGATAGCAATACTCCTGGAGAATTTAAATAGCATCAGGCTTAGAACGCGATCTGTTCTAAGCTACACCACTAACAATGCCATGACGATTCAAACTGTATTAGATGCGCGTGCCCGTCTGGGTGAATGTCCTTTGTGGGATATTGATCGACAACAGCTATTCTGGGTTGATGTCCATAATCATCGGGTTCACCAGTTTGATCCTGCCACTGGGAAGGATCACTACTTTGATGCTGGGGATGTGGTGAGTGCGATCGTGCTTGCAGGTGAGGATCGATTGCTGATGGCATTACGCGATCAGCTTGCGTTTCTCAACACCGAAACAGGCGAAATTACTCCGCTATACCAAGCTAAATTCCCCTATCCCAACACTCGTTTCAATGATGGTAAGTGTGATTCTAAAGGGCGCTTTTGGATCGGCTCTATCAGTGAAGCCCCGCAACAAGCGGAACTCTACCGCTATGATCCCGATGGTTCTTGGCGCGTCATGGAAACCGAGCTAACAATCTCGAATGGATTAGGCTGGAGTCCCGATCAGTCCATGTTCTATTTGGCTGACTCTATTCAACATAAGATCTATGCTTACAGCTTTGATATCGAAGCGGGAACGATCCGCGATCGCCGCGTTTTGATTGATCTGACTGATGAAGCGGTCGAACCGGATGGACTCTCGATCGACAGTCAAGGCAACATTTGGACTGCGCTTTGGGATGGTTGGTGTATTGCTTGCTTCACGCCAACCGGACAGGAAATAAAGCGGATCGATCTATCTGTGCAGCGTCCAACCAGTGTGACGTTTGGCGGATCTGAGCTAACGGATCTTTACATTACTTCAGCCTCTGTTGGACTGAGCCAAAAAGAAATTCAGCAGGGGTTTAACGCTGGAGATCTGTTTCGCTTCTCAACCTCTTCGGTTGGAATGCCAGCTTACTCATTTCTGATTTAATAATAAAGCAGCCATCTTCGCGAAAGAGGTATCTATGTTCTTGCAAATTCCAGAACGTCGAATGAACTCGGTTCGATGGATACTCACGATCGGGTGGCTACTGGTGATCGCCTCACTGTTTTATGATCCTTGGAGTGTTGCACTCACTGAGCCAGATCATCCTTGGAGTCCGCTGCGGCTCTCTGGTGAGTGTGTGAAGGTGCAAGGTCAATTGTTTACCCGAACAGCCTTATCCCTTGGGCGCAACCTTGTTCTGGGGCGCGATCGTCCCTTCAGGAATTTTTATTTTGCTTGTGTTTGGGCATGAAGTCTGGCGGCGCATTTGTCCGCTGTCGTTTCTATCTCAGATTCCGCGCGGTTTGGGACGGCAGCGACAGTTCAAACGTGAGAATAAGAAAACGGGAAAGGTGCGCTATGAGTTGGCGAAAGTGAAGCCTGATTCGTGGCTGGGGCGGAACTATCCGTATGTGCAATTTGGCTGGCTATTTGTTGGACTGTGCGGGCGGATTCTCTTTTTTAATGCCGATCGCTTAGTGTTGGGTGGCTGGCTCCTGTTTACGATCGTTGCTTCGATCGCGGTTGGATATTTTTACGGCGGTAAGTCCTGGTGTCAGTACTTCTGTCCAATGGCTCCAGTACAAACTATCTTTAGTGAGCCGAGAGGTTTGGTTGGGACTAAGGCACACATGAGCGATAGTCGAATTACTCAGTCAATGTGTCGCACGGTGCAGCCTGATGGAAATGAGCAAAGTGCTTGTGTAGCGTGCCAAAGTCCTTGTATTGATATTGATTCTGAACGGACTTATTGGGATGGGTTGAATAAGCCTGAAGAAACATTAATTCGGTATGGCTATGTTGGCTTAGTAGTCGGTTATTTTGTTTATTACTATCTCTATGCTGGAAACTGGAACTACTATTTTTCGGGGATTTGGAATCGCGATCCGAATCAGCTTTCGGCGCTAATGAGTCCTGGATTGTATCTATTTGGGCAGGTGATTAACATTCCTAAGCTGTTTGCAGTGCCGTTAGTGTTGGGGGGATTTACTGCGATCGGGTATTTTGCTGGACAGTTGATCGAAAGTCGCGCAAAATCCTACGGGCAGAAGCATGCAAAGCTACATCCTGATCTGATTCGACATCGCATTTTTGCAATTTGCACGTTTAGTGTTTTCAACTTTTTCTTCTTTTTTGCGGGTCGTCCTTTGATTGGGCTGTTGCCGATATGGGCGCAAACCTTGTTTGATGTAGGTTTAGTGTTTCTAAGTACACTTTGGTTGCAAAAAACCTGGCGACGTAGCCCCGATCTTTATTCTCGTGAGAACTTAGCAAGTCGATTCCGCAAACAGCTAGAAAAGCTCGATCTCAATGTTTCACAGTATCTAGACGGTCGCTCTCTAGATGATCTGAACACCAGTGAAGTGTATGTGCTTGCAAAAGTGCTTCCTGGTTTTACACGCGAGAAGCGACACGAAGCTTACAAAGGGGTCGTACAAGAAGCGTTAGCAGAAGGTTACGTCAACTACTCCAGTAGTTTAGAAGTTCTACAGCAGATGCGCCAAGAACTCGGCGTTTCTGATGACGAACACCGTGACGTGCTAGAAGAATTGGGCATCGAAGATCCAGAATTGCTCAATCCTGATCGACAATGGACGCTCGAAAATCAGATCCGGCTCAACGGCTACCAAAAGTCTCTAGAACGATTGATGCGACTGCAACAGAGCCAACCAGATCTCACTGCAATCCGCGCCCTACGGCAAGAGTATTCGATTACTCCACAAGAGGAAGACTGGATTTCGGGTGAGCTTTCTCCGGAGGTGGGCAATGTTCAGAAAGCGGAAGTGTTGTTGGCTCGATTAACTGAATGGGTAAACCGCGATCGCGCTTTAAATCATCCCGAACTAACTGATCAAACTGCCGTATTAAAGCTACTGCGTATCAGCATTAATCGCAAACAAGAACTGATTGTGCGATCGATTTTAGAAACTTTGACCACGCTGCAAGATCATCCAAAAGCGATGTCGATCGCACAGTCTTTGAAACAGCTTGCCCCTCAATAGGTCACAGTAGCTTTAAAGCGCGATCGTTGGCAAACCTTACCCTCTGGGATAGCTCAAACTGAAGAACATTCAGCACAGAGTTCTGTAGAGCTTTCCACCTCAGATACCTTAGGCTACCTCGAACTTTTACTAGAACATTACAATCCGTTAGTTCAAGCGTCTGCGCTTTATTTAATAGCCCGACTCGATTTAGAAAAAGTTCGATCGCTTGATCTTAAATCTCACCCGCCGCTGGTCAGAGAAACCGCAGAACGACTGTTATCCTTGCCGTCTTCTCCTGCACTGCCTGAGATCCCAACGCTAGAAAAATTCGTTCATCTATCGAACTGTGATTTCTTTCATCGCATTCGGACTGATACATTGATGACGTTGGGCGATCGAGCAACCGTGAGGACTTACAAAACGGGTGACCTGATCACAGAAGCCGGAGACACTTGCCGAGAATTGTTGTTGCTAATCGAAGGCGATGCGAACATCCACTATCAGCTTACGGATGAAGTTCGAGTAGAGCGTTTCCACCCTGGACAAATGCTCGATGAGCTAGAAGTTTTAACCCGAAGCAACTCAGAAAACGCGATCGTTGCAGGCAGCGAAAAGACGCGTATTATTGCAGTTCCCGTCGATGCGCTTGACGATTTGCTCGATCAAGATTCTGATTTTGCTCGACAGATTTTAGAACTCGAAAGCCGACAGCTTCAACGATTCGTAAAATCGGGGCAAAATGACGATCGCCCCGATTTCGAGCCGCCTATTCCTGCTCGAAGTACTGTGGCGTAAAGGTTCCATGCAGTCCATAGGGAATGTGATGCTTGAGATGCAGCTTTGCGACAATGCTCAAATCTTTAGCATCGACAACCACGATATTAGAGCGATCGCGTTCTGTATCGAATACGGTCGCAATCAGCCAGCCGTCATCTTCTTCCCCATTCAGTTCCGTATATAGTCCCGTTTCCGCTGCTTTCCCACGCGGAACAAACACAGGTTCGCTCACATATCCAGTCGGTGCAAAACTGCAAACCTGCCGCGTTCCGGTTTCAACATCCACTTTGAGAATGGCTTGGTGGGGCGCATTCCCCGTTTCTGCATGAGCCGCTGCCATGTAGATGTAACGATGTTGTCGTCCTGCTTTTGCGGGGTGAATAAAGGGAAACTCACAGCAACGCGCTTCGAGCAGTTCTCGATCGACCTTCCCGGTTTCTAAATCCATCCGAAAACGCCACAGTTGACCGGGTGAAAGCGCGTCAAAGTCGGTTTCTCGATAGTCTGCTCCAGGTTCAACTTCTGGCAAATTGGTGTAACAAACAGAATCAATCACAATGTTTCCATCCTGCTCGAAAGCATTCGCATGGTGGAAAACAAAGCCTGATGGTGTTTCGAGAATCTGAGGTTTTGCTTTGACCCCTGGATCGCGGGGAATGATCAGAACTTTTGTCGGCTGATCGGGCTGGAACTTGATACATTCTCCCGCCGATCGCATTCCTGCTAAAAAGGGCAGTGGATTGAACTTAACCGGATTTTGGAAAAAGATACAGTAGTTGGGGGTAATCGCAAAGTCATGAACAAAGGCAAATCCGGGCACAGGATAATCGTGGTGGCGGATGATGTTGCCGTCGAGATCAAGTTCGTAAATTGCGATCGTAAATGATAGTCCCGCTTTGATCGAGAAGTTCACTAAGCAAGGTTTGCCGTCATCAAATTTGCTTGATGGATCAATCCAAGGATGTGCCGCGAACGGTGCGCCTTTGCCTAACTTGCCGTCAAAATACTCTAAGCCCAATGTTTCTAGAGTCTGCGGATCAAGGCGATGCGGTTCAGCGGCTTCCCAGAGTGCAAGCAGCTTTCCGCCCCAGTAAATCACTTGCGTATTCGCAATGTTCTTGATCCGAATATCAAAGGCATTCCCCAGCCAGCCCCCGGATTTCTGTGTTCCGAACACACCGCGATAAAGGATTTTCCCTGCTTTTTGTTCTGCGATATAGCCTTCGGTTTTGACAAAACGATTGCGAAAATGAGCGCGTCCGTTGTGAAATGCGATCGCGCTAATCATGCCATCGCCATCAAACGGATGCTGAAATCTTTCGCCGTTGACCTCGAACTGTCCAGGCCCATTTCTAAACAGCGTTCCGTTTAATTCCGCTGGCAGTTCGCCTTCAATTTCATCAATCCAGTAGTCATATTCCTGTGTTAGTGATCGATATCCGCGCTGCCATTCTTTAGTGTTGTAGGAAGCAGTCGGAACCGTAGCCGCGTGCTCAAAAAGCTGAAACCCTTGCATTGTTCTTTTATTGGATACAGTTACATTTTCTATTGAATTCAGCCCGCTTACTCGATCGAGCCTTTTGCCGCTTCGTTTCCTGCACTGACCGAAATCAAATTTGGCATAAACGCCTGTCCGATCGGTTTTGCTGGATCAGCTTCCAAAGCAGGTGGAACTTCAGCGATCGTGGTTGTCGAATCCGATCCAGGCAACCAGCCCAACAACGGTAACGGCAACAACGTACTCAAATTCGTAATCAGCACCAGAATCCAGAGGTTATCGAAATTCGTATCGGTCACGCCCAACCAGTGAGTCAGCAGCGCCCCAAACTCATACGACACCAAACCCGATAGGTTTACAACCGACATTAACAAAGCAAACAAAGTCGCTTCTACTCCCGGTGGGCAGAGTCTCGCCGCCAAAACTAACACAGGCATAAACGCGATCTGTCCCATCACGGTCAGAATCAAACTATCGCCCAAACTAAACCAACGATCGTCGATTCCCAACGCTCGATTGGCATGGGTCACCAGCAGCAGCATCGACAGCCCCAGCACCGCAGAAATCACGTTAGACCAACCGAAAATCACGCGAAATGGAACCGCTTTGAGAAATCTTTGAAACACCCAAATTCCTACGATCGCGGCGATGCTTGTGACTAACCGCACCCGTCCTAAAAACTCTGGCTCAAAGCCCAGCTCATTCGTTGAGAAGTAAAAGAACGAAGATTCTGCGGTTGGAGTCGCTTGCCAGAGGAACAGAAACGCAGTCGGCAACCAAATCGATTTCTGTGTGACTGCTTGCTTAAGCTGCTTCAACTGATCGCCCACGATCGCCCAATTTGTTCTCTCTGTCACAGGCGATTCTGAAATCAGCCACGCAACACCAGACACAATCAGCGGAAACGTTGCAGTAATTAAAAAGATCGCGCGGGTATCAAACTGCTGAAGTAGCGCCCCGCTAAAATATGCCGTAATCAAGCCCCCGACCGCAGATGCGCCCCAACTGAGCGCTTGTAACGATCCTGCGCCGCTGACCGATTCGCCCCGCGCTCGCTCAACCACCAGCGAATCGACGATCACATCCGCGATCGCAGTCGATAATGATCCGAGCGAAATCGCCAAGGTCGCCGCCCATGCAGAATGTACGACAGTAGCAAGGAGAACCCAAGCGATCGCACCGAGAAAACCGGATAGTACTAGATAAGGACGACGACGATAGCCAAAGATCGGCAACCCATCGGAGATAAACCCAAACAGCGGTTTGATCATCCACGGTAGCGCGACGATCCCCAACAGTGCCGATACTTCCGCCGGATTGAGGTGCAGCTCGTCTTTGAGAAAGAAGCTCACTGCCAACCGAGCCAAACCGAGAATTCCCTGAACAAAATAGACCAGGAGAATCGCGATCAACTCTGCCGATGGCTCATGACCGAAGAAGATCTTCTCAGTGATGGATGCCTTGATTTTGCTAAAGCCAGATTCAGAAACAATCATTGATGATTCTTTACAATTATCAATCAATCGCTTTCATCATATCGCTATATCTAAAACCGAGGAGAATTCTCATTCCAAAGTTGAGTATTTGCTGATGCCTACCAAAAAATCCGCTTCAATCTCTCATGGTCAGATAAGATTTATGCATTAATCCCTACCGTCTGATTAATACTTTGACACTTTTCGTAATATTAGTTAATATATTTACAGCTAATGCGTTTCAGAGTACTAATCATGCAAGACACACAGAAATTGACGGCAACGGATGTAGAAAACCGCAACGCTTGGAAGTTTGGCTTCACCCCGCAAGCTGAACTGTGGAACGGTCGACTCGCAATGATCGGTTTTGTCGCTGCTTTAGCTACAGAATACTTGTCGGGTGGTGGAACGCTTCACTTCCTGGGTCTGCTTTAATGTTTTTCCTCTAAATTCTGGTCAACCTTGAAAGCTAGTCTTGCGGGTATCTCATCATTGAGATGCCCGATTTTTTGTGCTGTAATTCAGAAGTTTATCAATACGAATCGATGCCGAGATCTTCGCCCTCATCCCCTAGCCCCTTCTCCCAATCTGGGAGAAGGGGAACCGGAGTCTTGCTCCCTCTCCCAATTTGGGAGAGGGTTGGGGTGAGGGCGAGAAGATTCTGCAACGATCTACCTGATTTAAGTCACGATCCTTAGAAGCTTCAGTTGCCCATGAAAGTTCTCGTTCTCAATGCTGGCTCCAGTAGTCAAAAAAGCTGTCTTTATGATCTGGATGAGTCTTTGCCGTTGCTTGCAGCGCAATCCGCGATCGAGCCTCCTGCTCCAATTTGGGAAGCGCAGATCGATTGGACAGTCCAGCCCGGAAACGCTGTGCTGAAGATCAAGGCGAACGGAACCAAGGTTGAACGATCGATAGACTCAATCGATCGTTCAACGGATACTTTGCAAATGCTGAATACGCTTTCTGAAGGTGAGACGAAAGTGATTCATCAGACTCGCGAGATTGATATCGTTGGGCATCGGATTGTTCACGGTGGGCAACACTATCGTCAAAGTGTCCGAATTGATCAGACCGTGAAAGATACGATCTCGGATCTGGCTCAATTTGCTCCGCTGCACAATCCCGCAAATCTGCAAGGTATCGAAGCGATCGAACAAAGCTTAGGCGATGTTCCACAGGTGGCTGTGTTCGATACTGCTTTTCATGCGACTTTATCGCCTGCTGCCAGTATTTACCCAATTCCCTACGAATGGTACGAAAAGGGCGTGCAGCGGTATGGCTTTCATGGCATTAGCCATCAGTATTGTGCAAATCGCGCGGCTCAGTTGTTGGGGCATGAGTTAAGTGATTTGAGGTTAGTGACTTGTCATTTGGGAAATGGCTGTTCGTTAGCCGCGATCGAGAACGGACAGAGCATTGATACGACGATGGGATTTACCCCGCTTGAAGGCTTGATGATGGGCAGTCGATCGGGATCAATCGATCCCGGTGTTCTGCTTTATCTGATGCGAGAAGGAGCTTATACGATCGACGAAGTGGAGCAAGTTTTAAACAAAAAATCCGGCTTACTTGGCATTTCAGGCATTTCGAGCGATTTGCGCCAAGTGACAAGTTCAGAAACAGAGCAATCAAAACTTGCGATCGAGACTTACATTCATCGATTGCGCTCGGGAATTGGTTCGATGATCGGCAGTTTAAGTGGACTTGATGCGATCGTTTTTACCGCAGGCGTAGGAGAGAATTCTGCATTGATCCGATCGCGCACTTGTGAAGCGTTTCGTTGGTTAGGAATTGAAATCGATCCGGAGAAGAACCAATCTTCGCCTGTCGATCAAGACATCTCAACTCGATCGTCAAAGGTGAGAATTCTTGTGATTCACACTCAGGAGGATTGGGCGATCGCGCAAGACTGCTGGAAATTAAGTCGATAGATATTTTTCGATCAAAGCATCTACGATCGTGCGTACCAAATCGCCTCGATCGTATTGGCTAAATTTAAGCCAGATGCGCGCAGATCCGTATCCGAATCTAACAAAGCTGTGACGTGCCCCAACTTGCGACCTGGACGCGACTCTGATTTGCCGTACCAATGCACAAAGGTTTGTGGAAGTTGTGCGATCGCGGCTCTTTTCTCTAAATAATCGCTTTCCGCCTGCTCAAATCCAAGCAGATTCACCATCACGACTCCTCCGCAAGTCAACGCTGCACCACCCAAAGGTAAACCGCTCACGGCTCGAAGCTGCTGTTCAAACTGTGAGGTTTCGCAAGCTTCGATCGTGTAATGACCTGAATTGTGAGTTCGCGGTGCAATCTCGTTGACCAAAACGCGATCGTCTTTCGTCAAAAAGAATTCAATCCCATAGATGCCAACCACTTCTAATCGATCGAGAAGCGTGTGGGCGATCGCAGAAATTTCTCGTGCAACTGATTCTGAGACTTCAGCGGGAGCAATCACACAACGGCAAACTTGATTCTCTTGCTGAGTTTCGACCACTGGATAAACGACAATCTCGCCCCTAATCGATCGCGCTGCCATCACTGCCAACTCACGATCAAACGGAACAAATTCTTCAGCCACGATCGGAACTGATTGAAGTTTCGCGATCGCGGCATCCCACTCCGTTTGATCTCGAATAATCAACGTTCCTTGACCGTCATATCCCAAGCGGCGAGTTTTGATCACGATCGGAAATGAAACGGGCGGTTCTTCAGGTATCCAAAAATTCGGGGTCGGTAAATCATTCGCTTTGAGAAAACAGCGCTGATCGTACTTATCTAGAAGCGGCTTGAGCGCAGACAAACTAGGACGAAAGCAAGCAGATTGAAGCTGAGAGAGGGCATCGAGATCGACGAATTCGTTTTCAAACGTAATCACATCGACACGATCGCTTAATTTCGCTGTCGCTTCAGCATCATTCACAGGTGCGAAGAGCGTTTCTTTTGCGATCGACACCGCTGGATCTGCGGAGCTTGGGGTTTGAATTACCAACTCTATGCCTAATTTTTCTGCCGCATCTGCCATCATCCACGCCAACTGTCCGCCCCCAATCACCCCAACCCGATTCATACACGCCTCCTAAGACGGGCAGCCTAGCGATTCGCGCGTGTCCACTCCGGTTTTTGAATTTGTGCCCTGAGCCACTTCGCACAGTTCTCGAATTTGTGCGCGATCGAGGATTGCTCCCGTAAAATCTGCCCCCGTGATATTAACATCCAGAAACGCACTCCGCAGCAGCATCGCATCGGTCAGATTCGCATCGCTCAAATCGACGCGCACCATCGGCACTTGATCCACCATCGCCTGCTGCAAATTCGCCCCGTGCAAATTCGTTTCTGTCATATTTGATGCGCTCATCGCTGCACCCGACAAATCTGCATTCGAGAAATTCGCATCGGTTAAGTTTGCGTTGGTAAATTCTGCAAATCTCAGCGTTTGACCCGAAAAATCTTGCTTTCTGACATCGGCATTGCTGTACGACAACGGCGGACGATACTGCTGATCGTACTTTTTCCCTACGATCGGATCAGCGACTGCACTCGTCATCATCCAAACGCTATACATCAAAGTCAATAGACCGATCGCGAATCGCTTCATGCCCTGCCGCCAAATCAACATTCCTCAGCTTATCGCATGGAGAAATTTGCGCGATCGCAATTGTCACTGTTTTCTTGATCACTTGTTTCGGTACGCGCAGAACTCCTGATCCTGCTGCACAGATTGCCGCCGCTTCCGCCACACTCGGCGTTCCAATTCGATTGATTGAAGGATTCGGGACAGCGATCGCTTGAAGTTGCTCCACTGAAAATAAAGACAAAGGAAGACGACGATCTTCGCAATATTCTAATAATCCTGTTTCGTCAGACTTGCGATCAACTGTCGCGATTCCGACGATCGCGGTTTCAGCTAACTTGTACTGTTCGAGAACTTGAGCGATCGCGTGTTCGACCACTTCTTTTGAAGTTCCACGCCGACATCCGATTCCGATCCAAAGCGTCCGCAAAATACACCAAAGAAAATTAACTCTTTACCAAATCATGATAGAACTTAAATGTTGCTCAGTAATTTAGCGAGTACCATTTTACACTTAGGTAAAGTTAGTGCAGAATGAGACAAATCAGGGTGCGGTACATACGGGATCACGGCTTGTCACTTACGTATTAAGGCACCTGCAATGCAAGTTTCTACGCGCTCGGTTCTCCCGATTCTTCTGACCCTGACGGCTGCGGCACTCACGACAGGATGCGACGATGCCTACGATGCAGTTCGCGCTTCTACACCTGAACTCACGAAAGATCTCGCCCTTGGTGATCCTGCGTACTACGTAAATTTGGGGCACGAATTTCAGCTTAGTCGCAAATATGACGAAGCGATCGCGGTATACCGAAAAGCGATCGTGCTTGACATGGAAAATGCAGATGCCTACAACGGGTTAGGTGAAGTTTTGGCAGCCCAACGGCGAACAGAAGAAGCGATCGCGTCGTATCGTCGCTCGATCGAGATTAATCCCCAAAATGCCGCAGCCTACACGGGTTTGGGAAATGCGCTTGCCGATCGCAAACGCCTCGAAGAAGCGATCGCGGCTTATCGTCGCTCGATCGAAGCGAATCCGAAACAGATGAACGCTTACGCTGGATTGGGTAACGTACTGGCACAGCAAAAGAAAATCCCTGAAGCGATTGAGTCTTATCAACGCGCGTTAGATGCGCCTGAGAAAACGGAAACGGCGCAAGCGATCGCGTTTGTCGGTTTGGGTCGAGCGCTGCAAACTCAAGGACGGGACGACGAAGCAATCAAACTGTTTCGCAAAGCAACAGAGATTTCACCCGAAAATACTTGGGCGCACATTTTTCTCGGTCATGCTTTGGCAAATCAGAATCAGTATGACGACGCGATAGCAGCCTATCGTCAAGTGTTGAGCCAACCGAGTGAGCGAAAGGGCAATCTCGGCAATAATCACGCGATCGCGCTCAATGGTTTAGGTTCAGCGCTGCAACGTCAGGGAAAAGTCAAAGAAGCGATCGCACAGTATGAGAAAGCGATCGATACCGATTTGAACTATGAAGCGGCTCAGAACAATCTAAAACGTGCCAAGCAATCATCGGCACAGGCTAGAGTGACGAATCGCGGCTAAGTTTCGATCGATCTAAGGAACGTGAATTAACGTCAGTTCGACGAGTTTTTTCGCTTCGTTGCAAGCGGCTTCTGCCCCCTAAATCCCCCATTCTGGGGGACTTCAAGCTAAAGCTTCCGGTTCAAATCCCCCCAGAATGGGGGATTTAGGGGGCTTCCTGGATTCCCAAACGGAGCAAGCCACTTCTGTCGAACTGACGTTGAATTAAATAAATCTGAATCGCTGCCTAGCAAATTCCGTTCGCCGAGTTTATTTAACGCTCTTAGTACTCATTCACATTAGCGCCCCAGATCATGGAGCGCATGAATCGCAGTCGCACATTGTTGTGTAATCGCTTCCAGTTCGGCTCGATCGCTACTTTTCGGCGCGTCGATCACTTCCCCGATCCGAATCGTAATCGGCACAGGTCGAGGAATTGCGCTTCCAGGCTTAAAAATCTCGTGCGTTCCCCACAAGCTCACCGGAATTAAAGGCGACTTCGTTTTCGCAGCAATCCAAGCGGCTCCTAATTTCGGATCAGCCAGTCGTCCGTCAGGAGTGCGAGTGCCATCGAGAAAAACTCCCGTTGCCCAACCCGATTCGATCGATGCCATCGCTGCTTTCATCGCCGATCGATCGCCTGTTCCCCGCTTCACCGGATACGCCCCGTATGCCGTAATCGCTTGCTTCAAAACTGGCACTTTAAACAGTTCTTCCTTTGCCATGTAAGCCACAGGTCGCCCGATCGCACAAGACAGCAACAGCGGATCGAAATCGCTGGCATGATTGCTCACGACTAAAAGCCGTCCCTGTTTCGGAACATTTTCTGCCCCGTCAATGCGTCCGCGAAAATAGGTATGGAACACCGGAGACACGATCGACCATTTGAACAGGCGATACAGCATCAAACTGATCAGCGGTTCTCGATCGCGAGAAATTTCGGCATCAACGGGGCGAGTAGGCGTTTCTCTCATACATCTCTCATGCGGGGAGGTCAGCAAGACTGCTCACATTTTCTAACACGAGATCGGGACAAGTGCGCTTAATAATTCCGGTGAGGACTTTGCCCGGCCCGACTTCAATCACTCGATCGACATACTCTTGCGGCAACGTGAGCGAAATTTCTCGCCACCGAACTGATCCGGTCATTTGCCGACTTAACCGATTTTTCAACTCGCCTGCATTCCGACTTGGAATCGGATCAACATTTGACAGCACAGGCATTTGAGCCGCTTTGAATTCAACCGAATCGAGAACGGTTTGGAACTGCGCTGCCGCATCCGCCATCAGTGGAGAGTGAAACGCACCGCTGACATTGAGTTTGACCGCTTTTTTTGACTTCACTTGCGACATCAGCGATTCAACGGCTTCGGGCGTTCCAGAAATCACCACCTGTCCCGCATTGTTATCGTTTGCCAGAACCGCATCGGGTGTCTCGGCTAAAACCGCCTCAAGCTGATCGCGATCGAATCCCAACAGCGCCGCCATCATGCCATCTGAGGCACTATCCATCAACTGAGCGCGACGCTGCATCAACCGCAATCCCGCTTCAAAGCCAAACACACCCGCCGTATACAGCGCCGAATATTCCCCTAAACTATGCCCTGCAACGTAATCAGGAGACCGCCCTTTCGCCATGAGCAAATCCGCTAAAATCGTTTCCACCACATACAAACAAGGCTGTGTGTAAAGCGTTTGCGACACTTTGTTTTCTGCGTTTTGGCAAATTTCTACAACTGACCAGCCGAGAATTTTTTCTGCTTGGTCAAATTTTGCCTTCGCTGCCGGAATCTCTAGTAAATCGAGTCCCATTCCGATCGCCTGAGATCCCTGCCCAGGAAACACCCATGCCGTTTTTGCCATTGTCCTAAGTTGTTGTGTGGTAAATTGAGTCCGATTACCGTCCCCATTGGAAAATCGCTGCACCCCAAGTTAAGCCTGCTCCAAAACCGGATGCCGCGATCGTATCTCCAGCTTTGACGGCTCCTTGGCGCACCGATTCATCAAGCGCAAGGGGAATCGATGCTGCCGAGGTATTGCCGTATTTTGCCAGATTACTGATCACTTTCTCGGAAGGAATTTTTAAGCGATCGGCAACCGCATCTAAAATCCGCTGATTCGCTTGATGCAGCAATAACCAATCAACTGCATCTATGCTGACATTTGCTCGAAACAGTGCTTTTTCGATGACTTCTGGCACTCGTTTCACGGCAAAGCGATACACTTCCTGCCCGTTCATCGTCAACGGCTGAAACTGCCCTTTTGTGATGTCGCAGTCTTGCAATAACGCTTTTGGCGTGCCCGAATACGCTAAATTCAAACAGCGATTTTGAGTGCCATCGCTCCTGAGTTCAAAACCGAGTAAGTGATCGACTGGATTCGCCTGAAGCACAACCGCGCCCGCTCCGTCTCCGAATAGTACACAAGTTCGACGATCGCTCCAATCCACCCAACGCGAGAGAATATCCGCCCCAATTAGCAGCACATTTCGATAGGCTCCGGTTCGGATGTATTGTGCCGCTGTCACTAGCCCAAACACGAATCCCGAACACGCCGCAGTTAAATCAAACGCCACCGCTTGAGAAGCTCCCAACGCTGCCTGCACCTGACACGCACTGCCGAACATATCATCCGGGGTCGAAGTCGCAAGCAAAATCAGATCGAGATCGATCGCTTCAATTCCTGCCATCTCGATCGCATTTTTTGCCGCTTCAGTGGCAAGCTGCACCAGCGATCCGGTTGGATCACTTAATCGCCGCTGGCGGATGCCTGTCCGAGAAGCGATCCATTCGTCGGAAGTTTCCATAATTTCACTTAAGCGATCGTTCTCGATCAGCTTTTGAGGCGCGGCTGAACCGCATCCCGTCATGGCAATTCCGACCCCTGAGTATTCCACCAAAATCTTTAACTCCAAGTGCGTAGGCTAGCTGTCAGAACGAGCAGCAACCGTTGGATCGTAGCTTGAGCGAATTCGGTCTAAAACGGTGTTGTCGATCGCGTCTTTTGCCAATCGCGCTGCGTTAAAGATCGTTGGAGCTTGTGAACTGCCGTGACTAATGATGCAAACACCATCGACACCGAGCAGCAACCCGCCACCATGCTCTGCGTGATCCATCCGCTGCTTGATCCGCTTGAGATTTGGACGCAGTAAGGTGACACCCGCTTTCCCATGCAAGCCACGGGGCAATTCTTCGCGCAGAATCTGAAGTGCGACTTCTCCGACCGCTTCGGCAAATTTCAGCAAGACATTGCCTGAAAATCCATCACAGACAATTACATCGAAATTTCCAGACAGAACATCGCGCCCTTCTGCATTGCCAACAAACGGAATCAGAGAATTATCCGTTAGCAATTGATGCGTTTGAATCGCAAGTTCATTGCCTTTATTGGGTTCCTCACCGATGTTGAGCAAGCCTACTTTCGGCTCAGAATTGCCCAACACATACTGAGAATAGATTGTTCCCATCAGAGCAAATTGCTCTAGGAATTTGGGGCGACAATCGACGTTTGCACCGACATCAAGAATTAGTACAGGCTTTCCGGCGATCAGCGTTGGCAAAACTGCTCCGATCGCAGGTCGATCGATGCCTTTTAGCCGTCCCAATCTCAGAAGCGCTGCCGCCATCGCTGCACCCGAATGCCCCGCCGATACGACTGCATCCGCCTGTTTTTTCTTCACCAAATCCATTGCCACATTGATCGAGGCTTTTGGTTTGCGACGTAGCCCGACGAGCGGTTCCTCCTCCATCTCGATTGTGCCTTCCGATGGCACAATTTCGATTTCTGAAGACTGCGTATGATGTTTCAGGGCAGTCTCCACCTGTTGCGGATCACCCACCAAGACGACATCGACATCGAGTTCTGCCTGTGCCCGCACTGCACCCGCGACGATTTCATCCGGGGCATTATCTCCACCCATTGCATCGATTGCAATTCGTACCCGCGTTGATCCCATTGGCTCTAAAAGTTTAAAGACCTTCCAAATTTTATCAGAAGCGGATGATGCCCTCACCCCGTCTTTTGATTGCTCTATTCTGCCTTACGAGGGGGACATCTTGAGAGGTCTAGCACAACACCTTTGACAATTTAGTCGAGTGGGCTTGAGAAATCGATCGCTTCTTGCTTCGGATTCACCACAAAATGACGATTTTCTGGAATGGTGAAAATTTTCGCGATCGGCTTTTTTCATCGATCCATACTGAGTACCGAACAGACATACTCTATCGCTCGGTAGAGATTAACTCGCACTTTCTCAAAACATCCTGATTTGATCTGTTGCTGTGTGTAGAGGGGAGCAGTGTTCCCAGATTGTATCGTTATATCCGTAAATACCGAAGCAGCGATATCAACACTGGATGCCAAATGATGCTAAGAGTTCATGAAAGTTTAAAGAACGCCGTCCGTGTCCGAATCCGTATAAAGCTTGTAAGAAGAGAAACATTAAACCATTGCGCGCCGCCGAAAGGTAGTGTTTATTCTACGTAGTTCCGTGCATGTCACCCGCATGGGTGAATTATCGTTTCCAAACTTTTCAGTCCACCCACGTATACATTTGCATTTGTCTCAAGTCAAATTTGTAACCTCGTAAGCCGTGGCTGAATTGAAGTTTCGAGAAGAGTCAGGTCGTCACACAGAATATTCAACGTCGTTCAACGGTTATTGCTCGGACACAAGTTATGCTAAATTTACCGCCATCGAACAACAGTGGCGATCGTGCGCTCCAGTTTTTGAGAAGCTATCCAGCGATTTCTCGATCGCTGCTTCTCGATTGCGGACACGATATTGATAAAATTTCGACGCTGGTTGAACCGATTCTCGAAGCTCCGAAGCGCTGTGCCACGTCCTACTACATTCAAGCGGTGACAACGGGACGCACTGCCTTTCTGACGACAAATTTACCCAACCCGGCTCAATCTCAACTGACTGCGATCTCGTCTACTTGGCTCATCGGTCGAAGCCGCAACTGTGCGATTGCGTTTCCCCATCCATCGGTGTCGCGCTGTCATGCGGTAATCGGTCATAGTCCGGTTGAGGGTTTTTACTTAATGGATGTAGGAAGCAGCAACGGAACGTTTCTAAACGGTCAGCAATTGCCTGTATTGGAACGTCGATTGCTTGAAGATGGTCATTCCATTTCGTTTAGTCATCTGCCGGTCGAGTTTTTCGTGGTCAGCATGAAAGATGGATTCTCGGATTGGGGAGAAACGACTTCCGCTTCCTGACTTTCGAGATGATCAGTCCCAGTATTGATCGTTTTCACCCTAGCGTTTCCCAACCAAGCGAAACGAATTGAGAAACACATCGATACTGGTTGCCAATCCTCGTTTCTGATTCTCCTGGGTCGTTGTGACATTGACAAAATAGGCTCTGCGATTCACCAAATAAACGCGCCACTTTGCCACCATGTCATCGGGTAGCTTGAAGTTCATTTCTCGACCGGGAGATCCGTTGAGTTGAATTGTGCGGAACGAAAGCAACTCTCCTTGATCTTTTGCTGCACCTTTGCGAACGCCCTCATATACTTCGTTCTGAAGCTTTTTATCGGTTCCAGGAGCGACGGGCAAATCGAGATAACCCACTGAATAGCGTACCGATTCATCGTCTCGCATCAGATCAAATAGGGTTAATCCGCTTTCTTTGCGTTCTTTGGGCGTTCCCGGCATGACGATCGAGAATCCACCCCGCTGCGAAGTGAACCGTTTCCAAATACTTTCTTGAGCCGTCGCACTCTTCAACTCCACCACGGGCGATCCAAGCAGAACCGCCACTCCCAACACCACTTGCCAAATCCGCATCTACAATACACCTTTTGAACTGGGAATTTCATGTGCCCGTCGCGGATCGATCTCGACTGCCATCCGCATTGATCGAGCAAATGCCTTAAAGGTCGCCTCAATAATGTGATGCGAGTTAATGCCGTCTAACTGTCGAATGTGTAATGTCATGTGTGCGTGATTGATAATCGCCACAAAGAACTCTCGAACTAATTGTGTGTCATAAGTTCCCACACGCTGAGTTGGAATCTCTAAGCCATAACTCAGATGGGGACGACCAGAGAAATCAAGCGCGACTTGGATCAATGCTTCATCGAGTGGCGCAACAAAGTGCCCGAAGCGAACAATGCCTTTACGATCGCCTAACGCTTTCGCGATCGCCATTCCCAATGTGATTCCAACATCTTCGTTGGTGTGGTGATCGTCGATTTCTAAATCCCCGATCGCTTGTACATCGAGATCAATCAAGCCATGTGATGAAATCTGATGCAGCATATGGTCAAGAAAAGGAATTCCCGTTTTTGCGACGCATTTTCCGGTTCCGTCGAGATTCACTGTGACTTGAACATCAGTTTCACCCGTTTTACGAGAAACCGAGGCAATTCGAGCTACCGAAAACACGGGCGAAATTTGAGGACGATCACTAGTCTGCATGAGATCTATCACATGAAAGGCAGCTTCTATTATGTCAATTTTTTACCCTGGTCTCAAATCCAAATCGATCGACGTTACACTTTCAACAAGTCCGAACAGGTTGGAAGGTTATGGATACTAAAGCTGCTGTTGCCTACAAAGCTGGAGAGTCACTGAAGTTAGAAACGGTACAACTCGAAGCGCCAAGAGCCGGAGAAGTGTTAGTCGAAATCAAAGCGACAGGAATCTGTCATACGGATGCCTACACGCTTTCAGGCGCAGATCCAGAAGGCTTGTTTCCTGCCATTCTCGGTCATGAGGGAGCCGGGGTCGTTGTCGAAGTGGGCGAAGGCGTAAAGAGCGTGAAACCGGGAGATCATGTGATTCCGCTCTACACTCCGGAGTGTCGCAACTGTGAGTACTGTCTCAGCGGCAAAACGAATCTTTGTCAGGCAATTCGGACAACCCAGGGAAAAGGATTAATGCCGGATGGGACAAGCCGATTTTCGATTGGCGGCGAACCGATTTTGCACTATATGGGCACTTCGACCTTCTCGAATTACACGGTTTTACCGGAAATTGCGATCGCCAAAATTCGTGAAGATGCTCCCTTTGAGAAAGTTTGTCTAATTGGTTGCGGCGTAACAACCGGAATCGGAGCCGTGATCAATACCGCCAAAGTAGAACCGGGTGCAAATGTCGTCGTGTTCGGATTGGGTGGAATTGGTTTGAATGTGATTCAAGCAGCGCGGATGGTTGGGGCAAACATGATCATCGGGGTCGATCTCAATTCGAGTAAGCGATCTCTGGCTGAGAAGTTAGGCATGACGCACTTTGTTAATCCCAGTGAAATCGAAGGCGATTTAGTGCCTTATCTAGTGGATTTAACCAAAGGCGGAGCGGATTACAGCTTTGAATGTATTGGCAATGTGAAAGTGATGCGGCAAGCGCTGGAGTGTTGCCACAAAGGTTGGGGTGAGAGCATCATTATTGGGGTTGCAGGCGCGGGACAGGAGATTAGTACAAGACCGTTTCAGCTTGTGACGGGACGAGTTTGGAGAGGTTCAGCATTTGGAGGTGCAAAAGGTCGGACGGATGTACCGAAGATCGTCGACTGGTATATGGATGGCAAGATCAACATTGATGATCTGGTCACGAAGATTTTACCGATCGAACAAATTAACGAAGCCTTCGATCTGATGCACCGAGGGGAAGTAATTCGATCTGTGGTGACGTTCTAATGGAATTAGTCAGTAAAACAAAATGTTTCGGCGGCTTTGTCGAGGTGTATTCGCATCGATCAACGATATGCAATGCGCTGATGAAGTTCTCGATCTATCTACCGCCTCAAGCTATTGAACGATCGCTTCCAGTACTCTACTTTCTCGCGGGTTTAACTTGCACCGAAGAGAATTTTATGGCGAAAGCGGGCGCACAACAGTTCGCTGCAAAGCATGGATTGATCTTGGTTGCTCCAGATACAAGTCCGAGAAATACGGGAATTGCAGGCGAGGACGACGATTGGGATGTTGGCACAGGTGCGGGTTTCTATGTGGATGCGACTCAAGAACCTTGGAGTCAGCATTATCGAATGTATAGCTATATCGTCGATGAGTTGCCCGATCTGATTGCAGGCAACTTTCCAGTGAAGCGTAATCGACAAGGAATTTTCGGGCATTCAATGGGCGGACATGGTGCTTTAGTGTGCGCGTTGCGAAATCCAGATCGCTATCAATCAGTTTCGGCATTCGCACCGATTTGTGCGCCGATGCAGTGCGCTTGGGGAGAAAAAGCGTTCTCAAATTATTTGGGATCAGATCGATCGAGTTGGCGATCGTATGATGCAACTGAATTAGTACAAGCTCGTCAATTTCCGCGATCGATTCTGATTGACCAAGGAAAGAGCGATAAGTTTCTTACCGATCAACTCTTACCGGAAGTATTTGGGCAAGCTTGTGAGTCTGTTGGACAACCGTTAACGCTGCGGTTTCAAAACGGTTACGATCACAGCTATTATTTCATCGCGTCATTTATCGAAGATCATATTCAGTTTCACGCAGAAATGCTGTGTCGATAGCTTGTCCTTTTTTCAAGAACAGTCAACTATGTATGTTTTAATCGGTGGCGCAGGAATGATGGGACTCGATTTAGCCCAGCAGTTATTAAAACTTGGTCATACTGTTGCAGTCATCGATATAGATCCGCTTGCGTGTCGCTTTGCACGGGAGAAAATTGGTGTCATGGCGTTTGAAGGTAGCGCTGTTAGCACGACAGTTCTGCTCGAAGCAGGCATTCGGCAAGCAAACGCGATCGTGGCAGCCCTAAGAGATGATGCGCTGAATCTAGCCTTGATTACGCTCTCTAGAAGCTATGGTATTTCTCATATTGTTGTCCGAATGCGCGATCGTGAATTTCTCGAAGCTTATCGTCTCGCTCAAGCGAGCCACATCATCAGCACCGTAGATTTAGCCGTGGCAACAATGGCAAATGCGATCGAGTATCCCCAAGTCGAGTCCATGATGCACTTCGAGCAAGGGCAAGTTGAGGTACTAAAGCTGCCCATTTCCGGTGATTGTTATGTTGCAGGTCAAACGATTGCCGAAATCGCTCAAGATCCGCATTTCCCTAATCATTCACTGATCATTGGATATCAATGTCATGCCTGCGCGAATTTGGAGATTCCGAATGGCAATACAGTACTGCAAGCAGGATCAACAATCCTAGTGGTCACTCGTCCAGAATTTGTACATCAAATCATCGACTACCTGGGCATTCAGCTAGTCATCTTCCAGCACTAACAGTTTCTCATCCAAATCCTTGATATAAGGCTGCACCAAGTCTTCTGGCAAAATTTGCTTACGCAGAGCGTCATTCACGGCTCCTTTTTCCGCCAGCAGCAGCCGTCGTCGAATTGCATCTAGCCCGCTTCGATCGCTCTGGAGTTGCCCTGCCCGGAATTGATTGTAGATATCGCGCAGAACACGCTCAGATTCGGCGACTCGCACCTGATACGATGCCCATAACTCTTCGTACACCGCTTTCGGCAGTACCCCCGATTTAAGTAAATTATCGAGTTCGTCTTGTGCTGCTTTCGCCGCTATCAGCTGAATTTGCAACGTTCCAGTTTGTTCCGCCACCTCAGAAACGCGACTAATGTTCAGTCGTTTGACTAACCAAGGTAGACTTAATCCCTGTCCCACTAGCGAAAACAAAACCGAACCAAAAACCAATGCAATGATGCTTTCGCGTCCAGGTAGCGTTAGCGGAATGCTCAGGGCAAGTGCCATCGACAAAGAACCTTTGATATTTCCCAAGAAGAGAATGTGCTGCCAGCGTAGCGGGATCGGACGATCGAACCATCGTAATCCCGGCAACAATAAATAGACTGAGAGAATTCGTCCCAATTGATACGCCAAAATCACAAGCAAAATAGACGGCAAGATTTTCCACAACGTCAGCGGATTAATCTCGATGCCGATCAACAGAAAAATAAAAGTATTGACCCCAAATCCAGCGTATTCCCAAAAACTCAACAGCGTCATACGATCGGAAGCTGATGAACTTCGAGGCAGCCCAAGACTGCCAAAAATCAGTCCAGCAATGACGACCGCCACTGCGCCTGACACGCCTAAGAACTGCCCGATCTGAAACGTTCCTAACGCCAAGGCAACGGTCAGCAAAAGGCTACTCAAGGAATCATTGAGTCGGGTAACGATCGGCAAACTCAAGTAACCTAAGACCGCTCCTACCAGTCCTCCACCCAGCGCAACTACGAGCAGTTCCCTAATTCCTTGTACAACGGTGAGAGATCCAGTCGCGTAAATCACCAGAATGAGATTGAATGAAACCAAGGCGGCGGCATCGTTGAACAGTGTTTCTCCTTCAACAATCGTGGACAAGCGCGAAGGCACACGAATTTCCTTGAACACTGCAATCATTGAAACTGTATCCGTGTTTGCCAGAATGACACCGATCAACAGCGCAGGAATCCAGGTCAGCCCCAGCCCGAATTTAATTAAAACCGCGATGATTGCCGAGGAAAAAATCGCGCCGGGTCCTGCCAATAGCGCGATCGGTTTAAAGGTGCTACGGAGACGGCTGATATCGGTGTTAATTGCTGCTTCAAAAATCAGAATGGGTAGGAAAAGATTTAGAACAAGAGACGGGTCTAACCCAATGCGACGCGATAAGACTTCTGTAATCGGTAGACCTGCTAACACTAAGCCCGTAACATAAGAAATTCGCAGTCGCTGAGTTACCAGCGCAACAACGGTCGCGATCAAAAGCAGAACGATTAAGATAGTGACCAGTTCAGGAATGGCACTTGGGGTTTGGCTTGTTACAGAATTGCTGTTCAACGGGATTTGTTGCGCTACGCTCCACTCGCTCACCTATTTTTCTCCTACACAGATCGCTCAACTGTCTACTGTTTGAGTTTAGTAGCTCTCAGTTCGATTGAGGGGTAAGTATTTGCAGAGTTGCAATATTATGCCTTGAGTCTGGGTCGCATTAACAAGATACCCGTTGCAGAACTCATCGTCAGAAAACACCTAAAATTCCTATTAATCAAGGCACAAGCGATAAATTTCTTGCCGATCAACTGTTACCCGAAGTGTTTCAAAAATCTTGTGAATCGATCGGGCAAACGTTAATGCGCTTGTGATGTAAGGATTTATGCGATATAGGCTCATCAAACCGTACTGTAGATACAAATGAATATCGCACTAGCGTGATTGCTCTTTTGCTTTGGGGTGTACTCATTTTCGTTCTACGTCTCACTTAGCGGCAAAGAGCAATCGCGCTCTTCATCTTGACGGCATTGTGCGTTGTCCTTTACTTCTCGATCTGGTAGCCAAACAGATTTGGATCAACTTCTCCCAAATTGAGATCCGCAAGTCCATATTCCGCCCAACGTCGATCGACCATCGCAGCAACATCTGGATCAGACTTGAGCGGTTCTGCCCAAGGTCGATCGGTTTCTGGGAAAACCTTCGTCGTCGCATCAATTCCCATTCGGCTGCCCAAACCGGGTTTCTCAGTAGCAAAGTCCAGCGAATCAAACGGATTCTCCGGCAGGATAAACACATCTCGCGCAGGGTCAACTTTCGAGGTAATCGCCCAGACTACAGCTCTCGGATCGCGAATGTTAATATCCTTATCCACCACAATTACAAACTTGGTGTAGGTAAACTGCGGCAACGCACTCCAAAATGCTAACGCTGCCCGTCGCGCTTGACCTGGATAAGCTTTGTCGATCGAGATCACCGCCGCTTTGTAGCTCAAAGCTTCCATCGGCAAAAAGAAATCAATAATCTCAGGAACTTGTTGTCTTAAAATCGGCGTATAGATGCGATTGAGCGCGATCGCCATCATTGCATCTTCTTTCGGAGGTCGTCCGCTAAACGTCGTGAGATAAACCGGATCTTTGCGATGCGTCATACAGTGAAATCGCAGCAGCGGAGCTTTCTCATTCACGCCGCCGTAATAGCCCATATGATCCCCTGCTGGACCATCGATCGCAGTATCTCCCGGTGTAATCGTGCCTTCTAAAACAAACTCCGAATCCGCAGGCACTTCTAGATTGACGGTTTTGCATTTCGCAAGATGAACCCCTGTCCCGCCATACAATCCAGCAAACAACCACTCTGAAAGATCTACAGGTAATGGAGTTGCAGCCGCCAGAATAATCAGTGGATCAACACCAAGCGCGATCGCAACTTCCAATTTCTCTCCGCGCTCTGCCGCTTTTCTGAGATGCCGTGTTGCTCCTCGAACTGAGAGCCATTGCACCGTCATCGTGTTTTTCGACTGCACCTGCAACCGATACACACCCACATTTGGAATCTTCGTTTCAGGATCTTTCGTGATCATCAATCCCAACGTGATCACTTTGCTTGCATCGCCCGGATACACTCGTAACAAAGGCAATTTATTGAAATCAACTTCTTCATCTCTGAGAACAATTTGCTGACAAGCAGGGAGAAAATCGCGTGAAGGTTTCGCTTGCACCACATCGTAGAGAACCTTACCAAGCTCGATTGCTTGCGAAAACTTCTTCGGAGGACGGGGCTGATACAACAACGCTAACTTTTTCCCTAGCGTCTCAAGCTCGATCGGCGACTCCATATTCATCGCCAAACACACTCGCTCCACCGTACCCATTAGATTCACCGCAACCGGATAAGGCGACCCTTTCACATTCTCAAACAACAATCCAGGCCCGCCATGCTGCAACATCCGATTCGCAATCTCAGCAATTTCTAAGTCAGGATCAACCAGGGTGCTAATGCGACGCAACTGTCCGCGTTCTTCAAGCTGTCTGATAAATCCGCGCAAATCTCTCGGCATAGCTCGGCAACAAAAAGGACTACTTCTATTATGAAGGCGCAAGGGAAATCACAGGGGTACGAATTCCAGTCTTGATCCAGGGCACTTTAGAGGCAGATATTTAACATTTCTCGCCCCTCTTTGCTTCCTCGCTCCATGTCTACCCAAAGAGTCCCACTCGAAGCCCTACAAAAGATTAGACAGCACTTTAAGACCGCCCTACTCGTGCCAGCGTCGGAAGATCATCCAGAAATGTACACCGAACGGGACGAACCTCCCAAACCCGAATCGCTCGAAGGCTTGGGGAGCTTATTTCACTTTGGCGGCTCCCTAGAAGAAGCGATTCAAATGCCAAATCGTCAAGGGCAGTGGTTTATCAGCGCTGCAAATCCTGGCACAGCACTAATGAAACTACCAGGACTGAAGCTGAAACCTGAATTTCGCGTGATTAGCTATCTCTACCGAATGGGTGACGATGGGACGGGCGCAACGTGGGCACTACCAGAAGCGTTCAGTACGACCTCGCATCTCGAAAAGGCTCTCTTAGCGGCGGGAGGACGTGACGCACCGCCTAAACCCGAAGGCGCACTCGCAGACTTCATGGACGCGATCGACGGTGACCATTCCCCAATGTCGTTTGTGATTGCTTCCTTACTGCGGCGCGAGTTGCTCGAATTCGGCAAAATTGGACGCATTGCAGTTTGGAGCCATCATCGCCTGATCAACGCGCTCCCTTCGCTTCCCAAGTGGCAGTGGCGCAGCGAAGCCCCAAAGGACTATTCTCCGAAAGTTCGAGCCTTTCCCGATGGACGAGTAGCAGTCGAGTTTTTTACCTGCCGTACCGTTGCTCCGATCGCAGTTTTCCAGCACGTCGATCAGTATCTTGCTGGGGAATATCGCGCTAAACATCTCGATCGAGCGATCGCGGTTTCCCAAGCTACCAACGGCGCACTTAAACACTAAGGCGTAGGCGGTAAGGTTGCGCTTTGTACTTCTCCAGTCGTCCCCATCGGTTTAAAGGGGGCATTGTTGTAAGAAAGTGCTACTCCGCCTGCATTTCCGGCATTCACGACGACTTGTTTTTTCCCGTTCCAGGTTCGCTGAGTTCCTTTGGGCAGCGTTCCTTCAAACACGGAATTGCCATCGACAACGACTTCGACCCAGCTATCCTCGATGACATTCATTTTCACCCCGACCGTTCCTGCTGGAGCCGGACTTGCGGGAGTGGAAGCCACTGGACTCGGTGGAGTAATAGGTGCTTGAGAGGGTTCTGTCACGGGCGCAGATGTGGCAACCGGAGTCGATCGCTCCGCCGGACGATTGAATAAAGTGGCAGCTAAGATGCCGATCACACCAAGTCCGATCGCGCCTGCGAGTGCAATTAAGGGCAATCGTGCAGGAGGCTGATCGACGACTAGCTTCGGTTCATCGCGAATCATCACAGGCTCCGGAGTCTTCAGCGCAGGGAGGGGAGTCATGGGCGCAGGTGCAGGCTTGGGAGGCATGGAAGACTGAACGGCGGGTTTGAGTGGCGGTTCAGGGCTGGAAGAAATCAGCGTTGCCGCAGCCGGGAGCGGAGATAAATCGACGGTGAATTCTTTCGAGAGAACGGTTCCGTCTAAACCAAGCGCATCTCCATAACGACGAATGAACCCTTGAACGAAAACGGGTTCTGGGAGTCGATCGAGGTTGCCATCTTCGATCGCATTGAGTAATCGCTGCGGAATGTAGGTTTTCGCGGCAATTTCTTCGAGCGAAATCGATTTTTTCTGGCGTTCTTCGCCGAGGCGGGTTCCGATCGCTTTGAGTTGTTCTTTCTGTGCTGAGTTGCCCATAAATCCCATTGCCTGTCCCTTAGCCTTGCGTCACGACGAAAGCACTTTAATTCAAGCGCATCCTGTTGAGTCAAGCGTATCGTGTTTCGTTCTCGTGTACAAACTCGCGATCGCCTTTCAGTATGATGGGGAACAGCCAAGCATTTGTAAAGAGAGACGGGATGCCGCGTAGACCTGATATTGCTTTCATTCCCACGCCTCAACCCGCGATCGAGGTGCTGCTAGAGTCGTTCCAGGTCGATGAGTCAGATGTGATTTATGACCTCGGTTGCGGTGATGGTCAAATTTTGATTACAGCGGCGTTGAGGGTTGGGGCGCGGGGTGTGGGGATTGATATCGATCCGGTGAGAATTCGAGAAGCGCAAACGAAAGCGGAACAGGCAGGGATCAGCGATCGACTAACGTTTCGAGAGCAAGATTTATTTGAAAGCCGATTTGAAGAAGCCTCGATCGTGATTCTTTATCTGTTGCCACATTTGAATTTCAAGCTTCGACCCGCGTTGCTTCAGCAGCTTAAACCGGGAACTCGGATTGTATCGATCGACTTTGAGATGGGCGATTGGCAACCTGAGAAAGTGATCAAGCTTGAGATCGAGGAAGAAACAACTTTGTATTTCTGGACGATTCCAGAGGCTGACGGGAGTTAAAACAGGCTCATTTGTGACGAAGGCGGCTCGATCTGATTCCAAGGTAAGGCTGGAACTGAAATAGAGTGTTGTTCTAGCAAGTGCTGAAAGTCGCGGGCATTTTGGGGCGATCGCTCTTCGAGCGGACAATGCACGAAAAAATACACTTCGGTTCCTTGCTGCAATGCTCGATCGACAAATTTCACCCATTCTTCTAGATATACTTGATTGATTGTTGGATGACTGATGTACCGAACTAAGCTAAACGGTGCTGTAATGTCAGGCTGTAGCGGAACTTTCGGTTTTTTTCGCTCACTTTGCAACTGTGGATCGTCTTCGCAATCATAAATCGGACGAGAATCGAGTAGGACGCGACCGATTTTTAGTTCCTTTATTAGTTCATTCAACTGTGTTCGATAAGGTTCTTTGAACCATTGTGCGTGACGAACTTCAAGCGCTAAATTTGCACCTGTCCAACCGCGTAGAAAGGTTTCTAAGTCATCGAAGTTTGCGGGACTATAGCTTGGTGGCAACTGAGCAAACAGCACCCCTAAGCGATCGTCTAATCGCTGCATCAACTCTAAAAATTGCAATGCTCCAGGAAGTGACGGTGCGAGCAATCCGGTATGAGTCAAGGTTTTTGGTAGCTTTGGGCAGAACTTAAATCCGGTTGGGGTTTCTGATTTCCAGCGATCGACAATTGTGCGATCGGGAATTGAGTAAAACGTTGTATTGCCTTCGACGCAAGTAAACCGCCGACTGTAAAGACGGAGAAAATCTGTTGATTTGCTTTTGGGTGGAAACAGATCCCCGACCCATTGTTTATACGCCCAAATCGCACAGCCAAGCCGAAAAGACATCGCAAATCCATCCTCTAGAAGAACAACGATTCAATCATTTGATAGAGTCCAACACCGACTGAGAATTTGATAATTAGAGTGCACATTAATAGAGCTTCTAGATTTAAATATGCGTGGTGGAAATCAGATTAGAACTGCGGCACTGCTCGGACTCCTGAGCGGAATCTTGGTATTAGCAGGCTATTACCTCGTTGGTAACGAACAAGGTCTTATTCTAGGACTAATCTTTGCTGCATTCAGTAGTTTAGGCTCGTGGTACTATTCCGATCGCGTTGCACTCGCATCTTATGCCGCACAGCCGATCGAACGCACTCAAGCTCCAGAACTGTTTGATATGGTGCAGCGACTGTGCGATCGAGCAGAAATTCCGATGCCGAAAGTGTTTCTGGTTCCAACAAAATCACCCAATGCTTTTGCAACCGGACGCGATCCGGATCATGCTGCGGTCGCCGTGACCCAAGGGATTATGGAACTGTTAACCCCAGATGAATTAGAAACTGTTTTGGCGCATGAATTAACTCACGTGAAGAATCGCGATACGCTGACTCAAGCCGTTGCGGGAACGATCGCGGGTGCAATTACGTTTCTCGGTCGAATCCTAACGTTTGGGGCGTTGTATGGCCCAGTTTATAGAGACACTCGACGAGGGGGAAATCCGATCGGATTATTGTTCTTGATTATTCTTGCTCCGTTGTCTGCGGCGTTGATTCAGTTTGCGATTTCTCGGACTCGTGAATTTGCGGCAGATCAAGGATCGGCGGAACTAACGCGGAATCCGTTAGCGCTGGCGAGTGCGCTCGAAAAACTAGAAGAAATCGGACATCAAATCCCGATGAACGGCAATCCTGCGATGTCACCGCTGTTGATCGTGAACCCGCTCTCAACCCAAGGATTGCAATCGCTATTTCGGACACACCCTTCGACAGAAGAACGAATTCGCCGCTTGACAGAACTAGCTCAGGAATTGAAATCTCCCGCGACCCTTGCGGCAAATGCGAAGCAGATCGCATCGTAAGCGCTGAAACTCTGTGCTACAACAGGATTACCTTCAACGCAAAACGGTCATGACGACAAGACGCAATCCTAACGATCCCAACAGTATCGGAGATGAACTGAAAGCTCACATTGCGATTCTTGGCACTTTAGTTGGGATCATGTGGCTTGTTGAAGTGATTGATATTGCTCTAGCAGGCAAGCTGAACTATCTAGGGATTTATCCTCGCAATGCGATCGGCTTGCGAGGAGTTTTATTAGCGCCGTTTCTGCATCGCGATTTCAGACATTTGATCAGCAACACGATTCCTTTTGTAGTGATGGGCTGGTTTGTGATGCTGCGCGGCATTCCTGAGTTCTTTAAAGTGACTGCGCTGGTAACGCTTGCAAGTGGGATTGGAGTTTGGCTATTCGGCGCACAGGGACTACACATTGGCGCGAGCGGCGTGATTTTTGGTTATTTTGGGTTTCTCGTATCGCGGGCTTATTTTGAGCGCAGTGCATTATCGATAGCGCTTTCTCTCGCAGTCGGTTTACTCTATGGTGGGATTATTTGGGGCGTATTGCCGGGACAGTACGGCATCTCTTGGGAGGGTCATCTGTTTGGATTTCTCGGTGGAATCTATGCAGCACGGCAAATTTCTAAACGTCGGTGGTAAATTCTTCTGTTTGGTTCAGAATCCCTAAAATTGCTTCTTCGTTCCTCCTCTCATTCACGTAGCGTCTGACAACCTTCAAAAATTCGCGTAACACCGATGAAGTACTGTCTGGTCGCCATACCATCGCCGTTTCAACTTGTGGCGTTGCTGATTGTAGCGGTCTGTAGACAACACCCACTCGCTGAAGGTTTTGCAGTGAAGCTGGCACTAAGGCGACTCCCATCTCTGCTGAGATTAAGCCAATAATCGTTTGCATTTGAATTGCCTCCTGCATCACCTTTGGGCTGAAGTTCGCTTGCTCACAAAAGCTAACAATTTGATCGTAGAGACCGGGTCCGAGATGGCGCGGAAACAAAATAAAAGATTCATGAGCAAGTGAACACATTGAAATTGTTGTTTCAGTTGCAAGCGGGTGAGTCTCAGGCAATGCCACGACTAGCGGTTCTTGCAAAATGTATTCTAATCTCAAGCTAGCGTCCTTGAGCGGCGGGTGACAAAAGCCGACTTCGATTCGATGATGGTGTAATGCTTCTTCCTGTTGAGTTGTGGTTAATTCTTGTAACACGAGATCGACTTGGGGGAAGTGCTGGCGAAACTGGTACAGGATAGCGGGTAGAACATCATAGACCACAGAACTTGTAAACCCAATAATCAGTGTTCCGGTTTCGCCTCTGCCTGCCCGTTGAGTATCACAAACTGCCTGTTCTAGCTGAGCCAGAATCTGGTAGGCTGCCTGCAACAAAACCTGCCCTGCCTCCGTTAACTGAACTTGCCGCTTCGTGCGACGGTGAAATAGTTCTACTCCTAATTCCGTTTCTAAGTGCTTGATCTGTTGACTGAGAGGAGGTTGAGCGATGTGTAAGCGATCGGCAGCGCGATTGAAGTGAAGTTCTTCCGCAACCGCCACAAAGTAGCGAAGGTGACGCAGTTCCATTCGTTTGATATGTTTCTCGTCTTAAATCTATCAAAACATATATTGGACACGTACAAAGCGGCTCTCTATACTCCAATATGAATGAGTGATGCAGTATCCAACGAGAGCGAGAAACACTATGCCCGAAAACTTAAGAAGTCAGACGATTACCCAAGGCGTTCAGCGATCGCCGAATCGTGCGATGTTACGCGCCGTTGGATTTAGTGATACCGATTTTACGAAGCCGATTGTGGGTGTTGCGAGTGCCCATAGTACGATTACGCCTTGCAACATGGGGATTGCGCCCCTTGCCGCTCAAGCAGAATCTGGAATTCGGGCGGCAGGCGGAATGCCTCAAATTTTCGGAACGATCACCGTCAGCGATGGGATCTCGATGGGCACAGAGGGCATGAAGTATTCGCTCGTGTCACGCGATGTGATTGCAGATTCGATCGAGACGGCTTGCAATGCTCAGAGTATGGATGGCGTGATTGCGATCGGCGGTTGCGATAAGAATATGCCGGGCGCGATGATTGCAATGGCGCGGATGAATATTCCGGCGGTTTTTGTGTATGGCGGCACGATTAGACCTGGACATCTGGACGGACAAGATTTAACAGTTGTGAGTTCGTTTGAAGCGGTCGGACAATACAGCGCGGGTAAGATCGAGGAATCGATGCTGTATGCAGTAGAGCGGAATGCTTGTCCGGGTGCGGGTTCTTGTGGCGGAATGTTCACCGCGAATACGATGTCTTCTGCGTTTGAAGCGATGGGCATGAGTTTGATGTATTCCTCTACGATGTCTGCGGTTGATCCTGAAAAAGCAGAGAATACAGAACTTGCTGGAAAGGTTTTAGTCGAAGCGATTCGGAATCAAATCTTGCCGCGTGACATCATTACTCGCGAATCGATCGAGAATGCGATTTCTGTAATCATGGCAGTGGGTGGATCGACGAATGCCGTGCTGCACTTTTTGGCGATCGCACATTCTGCTGGCGTTCCTTTAACGATCGATGATTTTGAAGTGATTCGCGAACGGGTTCCGGTGCTGTGTGATCTCAAACCTTCTGGGCGCTATGTTGCGACTGACTTACACCGAGCGGGCGGAATTCCGCAGGTGATGAAAATGCTGTTGGCGCATGGCTTGATTCACGGGGATTGTTTGACGGTTACGGGGGAAACGATCGCAGAACGATTAAAAGATATTCCTGAAGAACCGCGATCGGATCAAGATGTGATTCGTCCCTGGAATAATCCGATGTATGCGACGGGACATTTAGCGATTCTCAAAGGCAATTTAGCGACAGAAGGATCAGTTGCGAAAATTACCGGGGTTAAAAATCCGAAGATTACGGGGCCGGCACGAGTATTTGAGTCTGAGGAAGCTTGTTTAGAGGCAATCTTGGCAAACAAAATCAATGCAGGTGATGTTTTAGTGATTCGCTATGAAGGGCCAAAGGGCGGCCCTGGAATGCGCGAAATGCTTGCACCGACGAGCGCGATTATTGGTGCAGGATTGGGAGATTCGGTCGGATTGATCACCGATGGTCGCTTTTCGGGTGGAACCTACGGGATGGTCGTGGGGCACGTTGCACCGGAAGCGTTTGTGGGTGGCACGATCGCATTAGTGCAAGAAGGCGATGAGATTACGATCGATGCTCATGCTCGATCGCTGCAATTGAATGTGTCGGACGCGGAACTCGATCAGCGTCATGCGGCATGGCAACCGCCTGCACCGAGATATACCAGAGGAGTATTGGCAAAATACGCCAAATTGGTGTCATCGAGTAGTCTGGGTGCGGTTACCGATCGAGGATTGGGTTAAGTTTCTAGATTTACACAAGCTCGAAAATTTTTGATAGTCCCAATTTTAGAGGCAATGAGTCTTCCTTTTGGATTGGGACTATCGTATATCTATGAGCGAGACACCGAGGAGTCTAAAACTGCGATGAAGATTAAAGCTGTAGTTTGGCAAGAGGAGGATGTTTGGTGTGCTTCTGTTCCAGCCTTACCCGGATGTCATACTTGGGCGGATAGTCACGAACAACTCCCGGAGATGTTGCGAGACGCGATTCAAGGTTGGTTAGAAGTCGCAAGTGAAAGAGAAGAACTTGAACCAGAAAAGCAACTAGTTGAGCTTTCTCTATAAAATCTGTTTTGGGCAGGACGCTTTGTAAGATTCTGGAGCGTCAGGGTTGGACATTAAAACGCATTACAGGAAGTCATCACATCTACTCAAAAGAGGGAATAGACGCGATTCTTTCGATTCCAGTTCACGGTAATCGAGATTTACCCAAAGGAACGTTGAAAAGTATTTTGAAAGATGCTGATCTAACTGAAGAAGATTTAGAGTAGTTCAAATTTTATGCAGCCGAATTCAGAATTTCTCACGCCGGAAGAATGTATCGAAGTTGATAAAGCGCTGTTGACTTCAAAGGATAAGTTTTCGGCGCGAGTTGCGATCTACTCATTACGATCGCTCAAACAAATCGCCCAAACTTCAGGACAAGTGATCGCTGATCTTCAACCGATGCAGATCGAAGGTTGGATTTATCAAGATGAAAGCTTGCAGGGTGGGATTGATAACGAGTTTAAGAAGTTTTTCTCAAAGCTGGTGATTGCTTCGATTAATCCGTTGAACCAAATTGCACAGGCGAATGGAACGGAGATCGAGTCGCTCACGGTTCAGCAAGTAGTCGCTTGGTTTGAAGCGAAAGCGAAGGAAGCACTGCGATCTCAACTGTAAGTTTTTACAGAATTTCGATCGTTCCAAGCTGCCCATTGATGCGGACGCGCTGACCGTCTTGCAAAATTTCGGTCGCGTGCGGGACATCCATCACGGCAGGAATGCGATATTCTCGCGCCACGATCGCCCCATGCGAGAGCCGACCGCCGACTTCCGCGATCAGTCCGCCAACTCGTGCGAGGACTGGCATCCAGCCGGAATCAGTATAGGGAACGACGAGGATCGTTTCACGATCGATTTCGATTGAACCATTGAGCGATCGCAACACTCGAATCGTTCCTTCGACTTGTCCGGCACTTGCGCCAATTCCTTGCAGCCGGGTTGAGGCTTGCCAAGTGGGGAGATTGGGCGTTGGGGGATCGTCGCCGTAGATCAGTTGGGGAATCGGGGAGAGTTGGTGATCGTGGTCGAATTGCGATCGACGTTGCTCGATGATTTGGGGAAATTGCGATCGGAGTTCTGGATTTGAGCTGAGGGCTTGCTGGATTTCGTTGAAGGTTAGGAAGAAGAGGTCGCCGGATTGGGTGAGAATGCCGGAGGTGAGCCAGTGATGCTCGATCGCGATGAATCTCCAGCGCAGTTCTGCTAACAATCGACTGTAGATTTCTGTAACTTTTCCCTTTAGGGTGATGCGGCGTTGAACGCCTTTATTTTTGATGTGTGGGGTTGTGGTTTCGGGTGAGGGGTTTAAGCAAAATTGTTTGAACAGTTCTTGAACGGGTTGCGGTTGTTCTCGCCAAGTGGGGACAGCGATATCCGTTCCGACCTCGCTTAGATATCCATATTGATCGAGTAATTGATCGAATTGCCTGAGAATCGTTTGTCCTTCAGTTGTTTGGGCGAGTTGGGCGAAGAGATCTTCTTGAGGTTCGGAGTTTGCGAGAATCGATCGAGCCGATGTCGCGAGAGAGGAAAGCGCTCGTAATGCGGCGACTTCCGGCGTATCTCGATTGTCTAAAGCTTCGTCTGGAACTCGAAAGATTGATTTTCTGAGTGCGGCACTTAGGGGCGCGAGAATGCTGTAATAAGTTGCACGCTCCAGCAATTCAAGAATTTGATCGATCTCTTCGGTAATTTGATGGACGGCTTCATCTGAGAGCTGGACTTGTTGAGTAAAAAGCGCGATCGTTTCTTCTTTGAGTGAGAAATTTCTCAGTTTGAGCAGCATCGGTCTAAAGAAAAGTCGATCGTCTCGTGCAAAATCTTTCTCCAGTCTCACTTCTCGATAGAGCAATCGACTTAAACCTGGCAAATTTGCGATCGTCGATTGAAGTGGGGGTTTGTTGAACTTCGCGCCTCTTGTGAGAAACTCCAAGCTTTCTGCTGGAAGTCCCATTCTTCTAAAAATTTGTCCCAACAGTGACGCATTGAAATAAGCGTGTGAATAGTGCAGGGTCGCAGTTTCGTTAAAACCTAAACCTGAAGCTCGATCTCCAAGCACGATCGTAAAGATTTTTCCCCAGACTCCACAAGTCAGCGGGCGATTAATCGACCAAGTTAAGGGACGAATCGCACCGGGAATCACTTCTGCGGCAATTTTGCGCGTCCAAATCGGAAAAAGTGTCGTAATCGATCGGGATTGCAGCACCCATAACGTTTCTCCATCAAAACTCCACTCAATATCCTGCGGCACTCCATGAAAATGCTCCTCTAAATGCCGCGCTAGATACGCTACTTGCTGAATGAGCTTCGATGGAACGGTTCCTTCTCCCTCAACTTCGAGCGTGGCATCCTCCGGTAATATCCAATCCGCCCCCACTTCCTGCACATTCACCAAATAACTTTCTGGTGTCACCTGTCCTGAAACGACTCGATCGGCATTTCCAGGCAGCGCTTCGATCAAAACTGCATTTCCTTGCCGCGCGATCGGATCGCGACTAAACGCCACACCCGAAAACACGCCCCGAACTTGTTGCTGTACCAATACCACCATCGAAGCATCAAGCAAATCGCGATCGCGTCGATACTTCACCGCCGAATCTTGCTCATACGATTCCAAACACCGCAAAATTGCAGGTAAAAGTAAGTCGCGATCGGTAATATTCGCGATCGATTCATACTGCCCCGCCGCTGATGCCGATTCGGAATCCTCGCCAATTGCCGACGATCTCACGATCAGCGGATGTTCTCGCGACGGTTGCATCGCTTGAATCAACGGTTTCGGATCATCTCCCGGCAGCAAAATCCAGGCATCGGGAACCGGATAGCCTGATCGCTTCAATGCCGAAAGCGTTGCCGCCTTTTGACCCACCTTCTCTGCTTTTAGCACTTGATCTAGCGAAAGAAGCGATCGGTCTTCCCGAAGAAACTGAAACATCGTCTGCGATCCTCTCTGTACCTGGTTCGGTTTAAGATCCAAATCATCTGGAATCTGGTTATAAATCCACCATAAGAAACTCGCAAGCGCGATCGAACAAACAATCAGCGCCGTTTCTTGCGAATGTCGTAACGCTGTGACCAACGGAAACAAAATTAGAACGCCAAATTTCCCCGATCGACGTTCGCGCAAAATTGTAAACCCAATTCCCCCGATCAGAAACACCAAAAACGACACGATCGGATCATGTACTACATAACCCCACACTACGTTCGTCGTTCCTGCCCCTTTTCCAATGAAGTACCGCCCGTAAACCAGGGCAATCAGCGCCACAATCTCCCACTCTGGACGTTCGGGAAAGAACGATCGAGCCAACAACACTGCTGCAATTCCCTTAAGCGCCTCAGACAGAACCGCCAGAATTCCGGCGACTTTCCCACCGTGGTAGAACGCGGCTGAAACGCTAACATTTCCTGTACCAAGCTGCGACAATCTTTTTCGTGTCAGCGCCCTTGTGATCCAACTGATCAGCGGCAAGCCTCCCAGAATCGGACACAGCACAAAAATCAGCAGCGAACCCCAAACTTGCATCAATGTCATAGCTCGACCGCTTATCTCAAATCCGCAGCCGCTTGTGCGATCGTGCCTAACTGCAATCCGGGCGGATAGGTTCCTTCGTCCTTAATTTGCTTAATCGCCGCATCTGAAATTCTTAGGTTCATTTTAGCCGCGATCGCTTTGACAATATCGCCTCGATCGATCACACCCGAAACCGATTCAGCCGGAGATAACACCGTGACTCGCGCCAAATTCTGATTTTCTAATAATTGAATCACTTCTACGATCGAAGTCGATTCCTGCACCGTTGGCACTTCCGTCAGCGGATGCACGATTTCTAACAACGTCTTCGTTTCCCACTCGCTCCGCTCAATTCGCTGGAGATCTTCAGTATTCACCACGCCGCGATACCGCCCATTCGATGCCGCATAGTAAATCGAGGAGCGCGTTTCATTGATCAAATAATCATCCGCAAACTTCCGCAGCGTCATCTCCGCATCAATCACCCGGAAATCTCGCGTCATCGCATCTTCGGCTTTCACTTTCAGCATCGCTTCTTGTAGCTCAGTAATGCGATCGTAAGCACTCGCATTCTGTACCACAAACCAACCGATTAGCGCTCCCCATAGCCCGCCGCCATACGGCAATCCAAGCGTTCTAGTCACACCAAATACATCCGCCATCCCCCAAAGGATCGCAAACGTGCCGAGAAATCGTCCAACTCTCGCAGCAATCCGAATCCCTTTGATCTGGCTGCCCGTAAGCTTCCACACGATCGCTTTTAAAACCTGTCCACCATCCAGCGGCAAGCCCGGAATCATGTTAAACAACGCCAGCACGAGATTAAGTGCAGCGAGATCTCGAAACAGAACGTTGAGCGGCATTTCCGCATTTGGCATGAACATCGTCATCAGCGTCAGCAACAGAAATAAACTGAAGCTCACTGCTGGTCCTGCGATCGCAACTTGAAACGCTTTGCCTGGCGTTTTTGGTTCTTGTGCGATCGCGGCAATTCCCCCAAAGAAGAACAGCGTAATCGACTGTACCCGAATGCCTTGAACTTTTGCGACGAGGCTATGCCCCAATTCATGCAGCAGCACAGACGCGAAGAGCAACATCGCCATCGCAAAACCCGTTCCCCAAGCCACCGGAGTGCCCCAGTCAGGATAGCGAATCTGCCACCGCAGGGCATTACTCAGGGTGACGATCACGAGGATAATGAACCAGGACGGGTCGATAAGCAATGGAATGCCAAAGAGTGACCCAACTCGCCAAGCAGATTGCATGAATGGTTTCCTAAAGCATCTATATTCAGCATACGAGATGAGAAGGATGTGGGGTGGGCGAAATAACCCAACCTTTTAAAAGTTCAGACTGCCGCTAATCGGTCTAGTCGATCGAACTTACAGCCTCGTCAATCCCAAGAATCGCTCCATTTGCGCTGATTAGTGGCACTTCCGATCGAGGCGCGATCGATTCTTGAGCCAGAATCAGCGCATGGAATCCACCACAGAGCAATAAGCGATCGCCTGCTTGAATCTCAGAATTGTCTTGCGGAAATCGAATCAGCTTTCCATCGCGACGAATCGTTTGAACGCTGATGTTATACCGCTGCTGCAAATCCAGTTCTACCAGCGTTTTGCCGATCAAAGGGCTTTCAGACGGCACTTGCAGCCATTGACAAGAAGAATTTGTAGAGGGAACAGCCGCTTCTCCTTTTGCCAGTTGGTTAAAGGCTGCAATCTCATCCGTTTCACCGACAATTAATAAGCGATCGCCCTGTTCTAATGTGGTTTGGCTATCTGGATAATCGATTTCCATTCCGCCCGCGCGTCGAACTGCCATCACGGTTACGCCTGTTAAACGACGACTATCCGTTTCTTCGATCGACATTCCCAACAGCGGCGAATCTTCAGAGAGCGAATACCACCGACTATTCATTTCGTTCGCAGCGGCTTTCAACTCGCGCGAAATCTGTTCAGAAGGTTGATCAGGACGCAGTTCTAAATAATGAGAGTTACGAATAAGCTGGACTTCACGCTGAACTGCGGGTGTGGGTAATCCCATCCCTGCCATCAAATGTGCAGACAATTCCAAACTGGTTTCAAATTCAGGTTGTACGACTTCACGCGCACCGAGTTGATACAGCAATTCGATATCTTTATCTTTGTTAGCTCTGACGACCAGATCGAGATCTGGGGCAATTTCTAGCGATCGCTTGACGCACAATCGCGTACTCATTGCATCTGGAAGCGCGATCGCCATTCCTTGCGCTTGAGCAACTCCGGCTTTTTCCAGCACATACGAACTCGCAGCATTGCCGTAAATGTAGGGAATTCCGGCTTCTCGGACTTTTTGAATTTGGCTCTCAGATTGATCAATCACGAGAACAGGATAATTGCGATCGCGCAAAAGTCGCACAATATTTCGCCCGATTCGCCCGTATCCACAGACGATCACATGATTTTGAATCGGCAGATCTTCAGAAATCTCTAACGCTTCATCGGATTGTTCTAAATATTTCGCCAGCCAGGGAATCGTTTCACCCCAAGCGAACAGTTTTGGTACAAGTCGCAGCACAAACGGGGTTAGCACCAGAGTCACCGCCGTTGTTCCCAAAATCAGCAGGTAAACTCGACGGGAAACGATTCCTAAAGTCTGTCCCTCACTGGCTAAGACAAACGAAAATTCTCCGATCTGTGCCAGTCCTAATCCAGCAATCAAAGCTGTTTTCAAGGGATAGCGGAAGATCCGAACGAGCGGCGTAATGATCAGAAATTTGCCGATAAAGACAAGCGCGACCAAACCCAGAATCAATTCGAGATTGTCCCAAAGAAACAGGGGATCGATCAACATCCCGATCGAGGCAAAGAACAGCGATGCAAAAATATCGCGCAGCGGTTCTACGTAAGTCAGCGTTTGATCCGCGTACTCTGCTTCTGAGATCATTAATCCTGCGACGAATGCTCCCATCTCGATCGATAATCCCAAATGCTCAGTCAGCAGCGCGATCCCCAAACACAACGCTACAACACCGAGCAGAAATAATTCGCGGCTCTCAGTTTTCGCAAGCAGTCTCAACAGCGACGGGATCACCCAAATTCCAGCGGCTATGGCTCCGAGGGCAAACAGTCCCGTTTGAATCAGCGCCCACCCGATCGCAAGTCCGATCTCTTCCACCGGACGATCCAAAGCAGGCAACACCGCTAACATCAACCCCAATGCCAAATCCTGAACAACCAGAATTCCTAGCATCACTTGCCCGTGTGGAGTGCCCGTTTCGTTCCGCTCCATCAAGCACTTGAGAACCACAGCAGTCGAAGACAGCGACAAAATCGCCCCTAGAAAAACCCCTTGGGACGGTGATGACACCCAACCCGTTGTGAGCGAAATTAACGTCGTCACCAGAATCGTGAGCGCAATTTGCAGCCCACCACCGCCCAGACTGATTACCTTAACTTTTTTAAGCTCAGAAAAAGAAAATTCAACTCCAAGCGCAAACAGCAAGAACGCCACCCCAAACTGAGCCAGCGTTTCGACCTGCACTAATTCTTTGATTAACCCCAGTCCAGTCGGGCCCACAATTACACCTGCCGCCAGATATCCCAGCAGTACAGGCTGTTTCAGCAGCGCCGCGACCAGTCCACCCGCCGCTGCCGCCGCCAAAACCGAAACCAGATCAACAATTAACCGAAAGTCTTCTTGCACGGAATTCTATAATTATTAGAAAATTATTACAGTGTATTAACATCACTTTACAAGGAATAAGGAAACTTCGGGAAGAACCGAATCCGCGAATCCGTGTGTATGACTGCACAATGCAGTTGATACGGTAATCTAGAAGGAGAAGCGACTTAAGATTTAGGTCAATTACCGTGTTAAGCGGTGTTTCAATGGCTGAAGATTGCGATCGCTTTGCTTCATGCCAGTCCTGAGAGTGCTAATCCAATGACGATGCAGGCACACCCTAACCTGATCTCTGACCCCAAAGTGCCACTTCAGATCTTGCTGTTCGTCGATCAGCGTCCAGCATCGCGAGAACAAATCCGCCAAATTCGCGATTTCTTGAAAGATCGAAGTGCCGAATGTCCGTTTGAGCTTGAAGTGATTGACGTGGGTGAACAGCCGTATCTCGCTGAACATTTCCGCCTGATTGCGACCCCGACGCTGATCAAACTCCACCCAGATCCACGCCAAACGCTGACAGGAAGCGATCTGATCGTTCAACTCAAAAACTGGTGGCCCCGCTGGCAGCGATCGGTCGAAGAATTTCTTGCCAACACTTCTCCACTTTCAGAAACTCCCGACTCTTCTAATGTTGCGTCGATTGGGTATTCCACCGAGGTAATCAAGCTTACTGATGAAGTCTTCCGCCTGCAACGCGAAAATGAAAACTTCCAGGCGCAGCTTCATTTCAAAGATCAAATTATCTCAATGCTGGCGCACGATCTCCGCAATCCCTTGACCGCCGCTTCGATCGCGATCGAAACACTGGAAATCGCTCACAAACAAGCAGACGGGCAACCTTCGCGCCTCACGCCACAAATGACCTCGAATTTGCTCAAACACGGTCGAACGCAAATTCGGACAATCGATCGGATGATTACGGACATTTTGCAAGCTGCTAGAGGGACTAGCTCTGAACTGCACATTCAGCCAGAAAAGCTGGAATTGGGTGCGCTGTGCCAGGATGTAATGGTGGACTTGCGCGATCGAATGCAGTCGAAGCAGCAACAAATCGAAGCGGATATTCCTTCAGATTTACCGATCGTCTACGCCGATGCGAAACGGATTCGGCAAGTGATGATGAATATTTTGGATAACGCGATTAAGTACACCCCGACGGGCGGAACGATTCAGATTTCGATTTTGCATCGAACAGCGCAAAAAGTTCAGGTGAGCGTCTGTGATAACGGCCCCGGCGTTCCGCCGGAGAACCGCGATCGGATTTTTGAAGATCACTACCGGTTGCAGCGGGACAAAGCGCAGGAAGGTTACGGAATCGGCTTATCGTTGTGCCAGCGCATCATTCGGGCGCATTACGGACAGATTTGGGTCGATTCGATCGCGAATCAAGGAAGCTGTTTTCACTTCACACTCCCAGTTTTCCGCTCCTAATTCTCGCCTTTTGCGGGGACTACTGAGACTTCCGTAGTTGTACTGAACGTAGAATTCCCGTCATTCTCAGCTTTATTGAAATGAATCGGTTCAAAGCTTGATGAGTTCAGCTTTTAGAGCTTCGATCACTGATCAAAATTGAGATTTGATGGAAGCTTTCGGAAAGAAATCTAATTGCTGAAAAACCGTTCTCTCGCTACACAAAATCTTTAAACTCATATTTCAGCCAATCGGATATGCGGAGGTGTTTGAAACATTTTCTGATGAATTCCTCTTGATAATTTCCGTATTTATTTTAGTTATAAAAAATACATAACAATCAAGCTTCTACTGAGTAGGCTTTTTTCTAATAGCAATCAATTAAAAGGATTGAATTAGGCAACAAGCTGGAAAAAGCGTTTTACTCTCAAACTCTATCAATCCCATCGCGGTGAAGTCTGGACAATCAGAACGGATGATTAATGTCTCCGTATCGCTCTAACTCAATGTGTTTTCAATTACAAAAGAAATGAGAAGCCTCATAGATCGAAGCATTGGTGGTTCAATTCAAAGAATACTTCATCAACTCATCACATATGAAAATGAGAATAGAATCCAATTACAACTTCGCCTTCGTAGTTCTGGACTCCTCGCCCTAAAGTATTTGGAAAAACTGGTGTTATTACGGTACTAATTCCAAAATCACTCCTTTATAAATGAGCATAAGCGCAAGTTGTGAACGGCGAAAAACTTCAGTCTGATTCCACAACAATGCTGCGATATTTTATGTATTTGATTCAGCAATCTAGCTGATCTGACTCACTTCCTAAAAATGTTAGGTTCGAGCAGCAAAGAGTATCTTCTCTAATTTTTGCTCGATCGCTCATCAGAGCAACCTATCTGGGTGAATGTCAAGGGTGCATTAAATGGTTTTCGATACTTTCGTGGCATTCTGCCATCGTTAAGTCCAGCCTGAAACACAATCCACTATCCGCGTCATGGGACTGCTTGCGTAAATGAATTACGATCCTCTAGAGTACAAAGTCACGCATCCCGAAGTCGGGGTTTACGAGTGTGAGGTTCGCCTGAAATTCAGGCTGGTCGAAGAGAAGGGTGCATTGAGCAATCCAGAGCAACTGCTGGAACTTTTGCTAGATGCTTACTCCTGTGGTGCAGACGAGTATTTGGAACCCGTTGAGACTCATGTGAGAGCGGAAGAAATTTCCGAATTTGCGGCTTCTCCCCAAATGCGTCGTCAGTTGATTCGTCTCCGCAATTCAAAAGAATAAAAGCTCATAAAAAAATGAATATTCAGCAGAAGGAGCCGATGATTTGGCTCCTTTTTTGCAGGGCGCGTCGAATGATCGCACAATGAACAAAGTGATCTTTGAAAACGCACATGAATTCAGCATTATCCGATGCCAAAAACTTAATCTCCGATTTGATCAGCCGATATCGGCATCGCGTCGATTACTTAGCGATTCGGCTCGAAGCGGCAGAGGGCACCGATATTTTGCTGCGGGGCCACAAAATTGAGACGTTGAGCGAAGGAATCTCGATCGGGGGGCAAGTCCGAGCTTGCTACAAAGGCGGATGGGGCTTTTCTAGCTTTAATCAGCTATCAAGTTTGAAAGCGCGAGTTGAAGATGCGATCGCGGCGGCAAGATTAGTTGGAACTGATGAAACCGTTCTGGCTCCCGTTGCGCCGATTCAGGATCAGCGATCGCTTCTACTCACCGGGAGCGATCCGCGCCAGATTTCGCTAGCTCAAAAGAAAGCGCTTTGTCAGCATTACGGGGAGATTCTGCGCGGCGTTGATCCTCGGATCGCTACAATCTCGGTTCGATACGGGGATAGCGCTCAACGAATGATTTTGGCGACTTCGGACGGCAGTTTGATCGAGCAGTCTTGGGTTGATTTGGAGATGCGATTTGCTGCGACTGCCCGCGACGGGGAAACGGTGCAGACCGGACGGGAAACAGTGGGATCGCGCAAGGCTTACGAAGATTTATTGGGACTCGATCGACAAGTCCAAGAGGCGGCACAGCGGGCAGTTAATTCTCTCGCACTTCCGCCCGTTAAAGGAAATGCCTACACGGTTGTGATCGATCCAATTTTGTCGGGATTGTTTGTGCATGAGGCATTCGGGCATTTGTCGGAAGCGGATATGGCGTATGAAAATCCCGATATTTTGGAGGTGATGAGTCTTGGACGGCGGTTTGGCTCGCCGGAGTTGCAGATCTACGATGGAGCCGCTCTAGAAGGTCATCGCGGCAGCTATTTCTATGATGATGAAGGCGTTCCCGCAACCACGACGCAATTGATCAAAGATGGCGTTTTAGTCGGACGATTACATTCACGAGAAACGGCAGGCAAATTAGAAGAAGCACCAACCGGAAATGCTCGCTGTTTGAACTACCACTATCCGCCGATCGTGCGAATGACGAATACATGGATCGAGCGCGGCAAAACGCCTGTGGAGGATCTGTTCCAAGATATTCAAGAAGGAGTCTATGCGCGTAACTGGATCGAGGGCATGACCAACGGGGAAATGTTCACCTTTACAGCGGGTGAGGCGTGGATGATTCGGAATGGGGAAGTGGCGGAACCTGTGCGGGATGTGACGCTTTCGGGCAATGCGTTCAAAACGCTAGCGGACATTGAAGCGATCGGGGATGATTTCTTCTGGGATGAGTCGGGCGGTTGCGGCAAAGGTGGACAGAGCGGATTAGCTGTGGGATGCGGCGGCCCGAGTTTGAGAATTCGGGATGTGGTTGTCGGTGGAGAAGCGATCGACGATTAAGCGAAGATAGTCGGCTGAAAACACCTTCTACATCAATCCAGTTCCCTGAACAATGTGTTTCACCGTAGTCAATGTCTCCAGCCCAATCAATCCGCGTCGATGCCCCTTCTGATTCGACATTCCCAAGAAGATCGCATCGCCTCGCTTCGGATTGCGATAAAACCGAGGTGACGCATTGATATACGTTGAAGCACTATTCACCCCCAAAGCGAACTGCCGACTTTCTTGGTACGACTCGCTCACCAGACAATCCGCATGACCGCTACTGTAATGATTGATCCAATCGATCGCACTTGCCAAACCATCGACCATCCGAAAACTAATAATTCGATCGAGATACGCCTGACTCCATTCAGAATCCTCAACGGGTCGAATTCCTGGAAATTCCGAAGCTAACGTGATATCTCCTCGAATCTGAAATCCTTTCTCACGCAAACTGTCCCACAGCATCACCAGCGATGAAGGATTTTGCTGTCGGTGAATCAGAACTTTTTCGATCGCATTCACTGGATCAGGCTCGCTCAAATGACTATCGATAATCATCGATCGCACCATTTCCAAACTTCCCGAAGGCGACCAGTAGAGATAGCAATTTCCCATTGCCGATCGCAGAACAGGCGCGGTTGCTTGCCTCACTACTTGCTGAACTAAACTCGGTCGCCCGTAGGGAATCACTAGGTTTAGATATCGATCTTGAATGATCAAATCTCGAATCGGAGCGCCTTCTGCCGGAAGAAGCTGCACGCTTTCGATCGGTAAGCCTTCATCTTCTAACGCCTGCTGCAACGTTTCTGCGATCGCGCTATTCGAGTGAGTCGCCTCGTTACTGCCTTTGAGAATCAGACAGTTTGCCGTTTTGATACACAATCCAGCCGCGATCGCGCTCAACTCTGGAAATGCTTCGTAAATCAACGCGATCACACCGAGCGGCATCAACTGCGAGTAAGTCTGAGCGCGATCGGTTTGAAAATTCGCAGGCATGACTCGCCCGATCGGATCAGGCAGTTCACTCAATCGATTGAGAATCTGCACCGCATTCTGAATTCGTTCTGGGGTCAGTTTTAGCCATTCCAGCAGCAACTCCGAAATTGCCATCTCGCGGCTAATTTCGAGGTCAAGCGTATTCGCTTCGAGAATGTCATTTTGGCGACGACACAACGCCTGCGCCATTGCTGCAACCGCCCGACTCCGATCCACGCCACTCGTCGCCGCCAACATCAGAGAAGTCGTGTGAGCGGCGCGTAGGGCTGAAATTGGGTCAAATGCCCCCAAATTATCCGTCGTCATTGGGCTACCGCCGATAGGCTAACCAAACCATGAGCGCGGGCAGCACGGCTAACACCAGTGCCACGATCGCCCACAACATAATACTGGTTCCGGACGGTGAATGGAGTGCAACAGGTAGCCAAATGCTCAATAGAACGAGCAAAATACCGAGAGCCAAGGGCAGATAGCTATCGCCCAATCCCGGCTGCACAATGTTCCACTGATGTCCTGTCCAACGCCACGATCGCTTATACGGGTAGCTGGTGGCTAACTGTTCGATCACGCAGCCGTTTTCTTCGACCACAAAAATCTGCTGACAGCGATTGCAGCCAAACGCTTCGGTGAGCGCGATCGGGACGAGGCGACCGCGACGACGGCACGGGCAAGGATAATCCGTACCTAAATCTATCTTGTGATGCTTCTGGGTATGCACAAGCGGAAGTGTGTTGAATCAGGGTTGATATCGTTGCAGCGGGATTTGTCTCCACAGCACCCAGGTCACGTTTAGAATGAATTTCTGAAGTGACTATGCTAGAAATTCTATCACTCTCAATCTGGAGACTCAGCCCCCTTAAGATTCAGTTGTGATTTGTTTGTAACATTTGGATACATTGAGCGTTTTCTATGGCGAAAAAAACCAAATCGAACGATCGTGACCGCATCGTCTATTCCGAGTTCGGCAATCCAGAAGTGTTTGAACGAGCGGTTCCTGATTTACCTCCAAATCAGCAAGAGGTACGGATTCAGGTTTCGCGTAAAGGACGCGGCGGCAAAACGGTGACGTTAATTTCCGGGTTTCAGAGCAAGCCAGAGACGCTCTCCGATTTAGCGAAAAAGTTAAAGGCGCAGTGTGGAACGGGTGGAGCCGTAAAAGAAGAAGCGATCGAGATTCAAGGCGATCACGCTCAGAAATTACTCCAACTTCTCACAGGGCTGGGATACAAAGCGAAAATTAGCGGCGGGTAAACCGTCTTGTGAGTGCCGGATCTAACGCAAGCTCTTTAAGCGGATTCTCGAATACAGTAAGATACGTGAGCCACTTTGAACCCCTGCGTTAAATCCGCCATGCAAGCCCGCCGAATTTCCCGTGAACTGGCGCTTTTAAGCCTCAGTCAACTCCCTTCGGATCTCGAAAAAGTTAGTCAACAAAGAATCCAAGATCTCGTGCTGGCATCGGTTCGGACATTGGCTACCGAGGCACGCGATGCTTTAGAAACCGCTGCGGCTGAACTGCAACGCGGCGATGCCCAACTGCTCAAAAGTCAAACCCGCGCTGCAAATGCGGATGCGGCTCGTGCAATGGTACAAGACGCGATCAACCTCGCACAGTCTGCTATCAATCGACTCGGAGGCGCGATCGAACTTCCCGAATTTATCCAACTCGCCAACCAAGCTGAAGTTCGCGCTTACACGATGGAGATCATTACGCGGCTTCAGGTCGAACGCGCCACAGTGGATAAGTTACTCAACGATATTCTGGTTGATTGGAACGTCGATCGATTAGCCATGATCGATCGAGATATCCTTCGGATTGCGACGACTGAAATGATGTTCCTTGGCACTCCGGACCGAGTGGCGATCAACGAAGCTGTAGAACTTGCAAAACGCTACAGCAACGAAGACGGACACAAATTTATCAATGGAATTTTGCGCCGTGTCACAGAGTCGATCAATGTGAACAGCTAATTTCCATTAAAGTGAGAGTATGCGATCTGGGGTTTGGGTATGACGTTTAATTGGTTCAATCGGTTTAACAAACAAGACGAAGAGAAGCAGCCTGAACCGATTCAAGCGGCTGAAACACCGATCGAAGAAGCGCAAGAAACGGCGGAAGAGACAACAGCCACCGAGGAAGACGAACGTATCGCCAACGCTAGAGCGATCGTTGAAGCATTCCGTCGCAAACAGCAAGAAAAAGCGCAGCAAGCTGTTGAGAAGATAGAAGACGTACCAGAAGAGACACCGGAAATTGCAGAATCGACGATCGCAGAAGTTCCCGAAACTGTCGAATCTGAGCCGCTGCCAGAAACGGTGGAATCCGATGCGTCTCCAGAAGTTTCTGAAACCGTAGAAGCGATCGGATCTGAAATCGAGCAATCCGAGCCCGAACCGCCTGAAGAAGCACCCGTTCCTCAGCCTGCTCCCTTGTGGGCACAATCGCAAGCCGATAGCCAAGCTCGTCTTGAACGCCTCAGAGCAACTGCAATCGAAGAAACCGTCGAACCTGTTGCAGAAGAACCCGCTCCAGCACTGCCCATTTTTACGATCGACGAAGGCTTTCTCTGGTCTGCCGATGTCTTGTCCGCGATGGGTCGCCGCGCCGAAGATGTATCGATCGAAGAAATCACCTGGCTCAAACGCTTACGCCAAGGACTTGATAAAACTCGCCGCAGTTTAGTCAATCAACTCAAAGCGATCGTCGGCCAAGGGCCGCTTAACCAGGATGCCGTTTACGAGATTGAATCGCTGCTGCTGCAAGCCGATGCAGGCGTTGGGGCGACCGACAAAATTATCGAAGCGCTGCAAGCAAAACTGAGACAGGAAACTTTGCCGCCGGATCAAGCGATCGCCTATCTCAAACAAATTCTGCGAGATCTACTCGATCAACCGCTGCAAGGCTCACACAGCGCTTTCTTTGCTCCAGAAAAAGAGGTGTTAAACATTTGGCTGATGACGGGTGTGAACGGCGCGGGGAAAACAACCACGATCGGTAAACTCGCCCACATCGCGACGAAATCCGGCTACAAATGCTTAATCGGAGCCGCTGACACCTTCCGCGCCGCCGCTGTTGAGCAAGTCAAAGTCTGGGGACAAAGAAGCAACGTCGAAGTCATTGCAAATCCGGGACAAAACACCGATCCGGCTGCCGTCGTCTTTGATGCGATTAATGCGGCTCAATCTCGTGGAACAGAATTACTGTTAATCGATACGGCCGGGCGACTCCAGAACAAAAAGAACTTAATGGACGAACTCAGCAAAGTTCGCCGCATCATCGACAAAAAAGCCGGAGATTCTAAAGTCGAATCGTTACTCGTTCTTGATGCAACTTTGGGACAAAACGGACTCAGACAAGCGGAAGTGTTCGCACAAGCGGCTCAACTGAGTGGTGTGGTTCTTACCAAACTCGATGGAACGGCAAAGGGTGGAATCGCGCTTGCGGTCGTAGAGCAGCTTGGATTGCCAATTCGCTTCATCGGAGCCGGAGAAGGCATCGAAGATTTGCGCCCATTCTCTAGCTACGAATTTGTAGAAGCTTTGATCAGCGGATAATCGTCTAGTAGACTAAAGCAAATGTACTTTTGAGGGCGCGATCGTCAATGCTGCAATCCCCTCCACAATCGAATATCGTTTACCCAGAAAGCGACGGCAAACCGATGGCTGACAATATGCTACAGTTCCGCTGGATTGTCACCATCAAGGAAAACTTAGAATTGCTGTATGCAAATGACGATCGCGTTTTTGTCGCAGGCGATTTGCTGTGGTATCCGATCGAAGGAAACAATTCGCTCTGTCAGGCTCCGGATGCCCTGGTGGTATTCGGACGACCGAAAGGCGATCGTCGCTCTTATCAGCAGTGGAAAGAGAATAATCTACTGCCGCAAGTTGCGTTTGAGATTCTCTCACCGAGTAATCGTCTCAAGGAAATGACCAAAAAGTTCAAGTTCTACGACGATTACGGGATTGAGGAGTACTACATTTACGCTCCAGACAATGTGGATCTCACAGGCTGGATTCGTTCAGAAGGTCAATTTCAAGTCATCGAAGACCTCAACGGCTGGACAAGCCCACGATTGGGAATTCGATTTGAATTACAGCCTGAAACGCTAGAGTTGTATCGTCCAGATGGCGATCGCTTTTTAACCTTTGTTGAACTTGGACAAGCCAAGGCAAAACTAGAACAACAGTTAGATCAAGAACGCCAACGAGCCGATCGATTGGCAGAACGTCTGAGAGCGCTTGGAATTGACCCGGACGCAGAATAAATAAAAAACTCCGATCGCTAAACGATCGGAGTTTTTCAGTCCCAACTGTCAGCCGTTATCGATTCTTGTAAGAGCGAAACGACTGATAAGCGTACTCTGGATGGTAGAGATGACAACGATCAGTGATGTCCTTCATCAATCCCCAAGAGAACTTATACTGTCTCAGCTTCGTTCCCCAGATCTTAGTCAAACTGCGGTGAGCCAACCGCAAATTGTAGGACGGAATCGCGGTGGAAAGGTGATGCGGAATGTGAACATTGATATCGTGACAGAGAAACTCAACCCACTTCGGATAATCACAATGCACCGTTCCAAACAATTGTGCTTGTGCAGCATCCCATTCTTCCGGTTCTTTGAATTGAATGTCCGGTAAGGTGTGGTGAACTAGCGTAAACGTACTCATCCAGAAGTGATAGACCAACCAAGGCATCAGCCAGAACTTGACAAAGCCCCACACGCCAACCGTGAGAAACAAAGTCGGAAAGACGATCGCTGCAAAACCGACGACAACCGCGATCGACAATTTTACTTTGTCATGATCTTTCGCTTTGTAGTTTGATAGCTTGAAGTGAACCAATGCCCAGTGCAGAACGGATGCTAACCACCACAACCGTCCGCGCGTGGTTTCATAAGCAATCTTCGTCACCGGGTCGAGCGTATCGTAAACTTCTGGTCGCCACGGTTGCCACGCATTATCCACATCCATCTTATTCGTGTGGTTGTGGTGCTGATTGTGCAGAATGCGCCAGCAGTGGAACGGGTAGATCAACGGAGCCATAAAAATGTGACCGATCAGATCATTCACCCATTTACGTTTGGCAAACGATCGATGTCCGCAATCGTGCCCGATTACAAAAAATCCGGTCAGGGCAGTTCCGGTAAAAATCCAAGCAAATGGAAGCAGAAACCAAGGAGAGGCTTGAATGCTCCAGTAGCCGAGACCAACCGTCAGAACGCTGATCACCAAAGCAGTCCAAGCTTTTCGCATATCTTTTTGAAAGCACTCACGCGGCAGCGTTTTGATGATGTCTTTCAGTCGAAGTTTTGTTTCGGGACTCGTGAGGGTCGAGTAATCGGGCGTGAGCGATGCTGTCATGAACGATTCTTCTCTCCGGGAAGGATGGTAAATTGCACAGCAATTTCGGCAAATCTTGAGCCGAGAATTTGCCATACAAGAATCAGGCTCCAAGAGGCAGTAGCCCGATTTCGATTTGTTAACTTACTGTGTTTTCTATTACGAAACCTTAATTGTTATACCACGATTCGAGAATGCGACTTCATGATTCATCTTTTCCTTCAGACGGTAAGCGACGCCCTCGTCGCTTCCGCGCTTCCATCGCTCTCTCTAAAACGGTGAGTAATCCAGGTGCTTCTTCTTGTAGGGCGAGGAGTAAGCGCTCTCCTTCTTCCATATCGCCTGGGTCTTCGCCTGTTTCCATTACGGCCTTGAGGCGCGGCAGTGCTAATTCATCGACCAATTCGACTAGGCTATGCAGACAGCGATTAAACTGACGCTCGGTAAGGGTCGAGTCTTCTAGCGGAAATTCGATAATGGCGCGGATTTCTCCGTCTGAAGGATCATATTCCCACTGCAACATTTTGGTTTCCCAGGAGATTGCCAGCATCGTTTGTAGGATAGCGGTTTTGTGCGGATGATCCTTGACTCCTGCTAATACTCGCGGGGCGAACAGTTCAAAAAATTCGCCTTCTTCGTCGAGTTGGATCACGATTAAAAAATCTTCTAAATTCTCACCATAAACTCCGGTCAGAATGCGGCCGCCCTCTTCATCAATGCGATACTTCCATTCTTTTTTGTCGAGATAGCCTGCAATTTGATTTAAGGTGGCTGCCATCAGAATTTCTCTTTAAGATTCTCGCTCAGTCTAGCGGTCGAGGATAGGCGCTTGTCAACTTGTTTTCAGTAAAGCCCGATCGACGTGATGCAGTAAGGTTTCGAGCGTGGTGGAGTTGTCCAAAACGAGGTTGGCTCGATCGCGCTTTTGTGCAATCGGCATTTGGCTCTGGATTCGTGCTTGGGCTTGCTCGATACTCAGTTTTTCTCGCCGCATCAGGCGTTGAAACTGCTGTGATTCTGGGCAGGAGACGACCCAAATTTCCGTGACCAAATCGGTCATGTTAGCTTCAAATAAAAGCGGAATCACAAGAACGATCGCGCAATGAATTTGGGCAAGGCGATCGCAGTCTGTTTTTAGCGTCTGTCTGACAAACGGATGAATCTGCTGTTCTAGCCAAGTGCGTTCGGTTGGATTGGAAAAGACGATCGTGCCTAATTTTGCTCGATCAAGTGAGCCATCGAGCCGGAGAAGCGTGGAACCATATCGATCAATAATTTGCGACAAAATCGGTGAGCCGGGTTCGACTGCCTCTCGCGCGATCAGATCCGCATCTAAAACGGGCAACTGATGCACGGTTGCGAGATAGTTTGAAACCGTCGTTTTGCCCATTCCGATTCCGCCTGTAATTCCAATGATTCGCGTTGAATCTCCCATCTGAAGTGCCCCGAAGTTCCGCGATCTAGTGTAGAGTTCAGGCTGATGTCTCGATCGATGGTTCTCTTGGCTCAGTTGCTTGGTCTGATTACGGCTCTGCTGATTGGCGCAATTTTGCGGTTTTGGAATCTCGACGCGAAACCGCTCTGGATGGATGAAGTCATCACTGCGATTTTCAGCATGGGGCGGAATTATTTTGAAGTGCCAGTTGAGCAGTTTTTTAGTGTTTCTGTGTTGGATCAGCTTTTCCAACTGAAGCCGACAACCTGTGCGAATATTGCTCAAACGGTTTCGGTGCAGTCGGTTCATCCGCCGCTGTTTTTTTGCTGGCTGCATCAATGGCTGCAATGGGTTCCGGGGGATTGGGTGTGGAGAGTACGATCGCTGAGTGCTGTGGCTGGAATCGGTGCGATCGCGGCGGTGTATGGGCTGAATCGAGTTGCATTTTCTTCGAGTGCAGGCACGATCGCAGGGTGGGTGATGGCGGTGTCACCGTTTGCGGTGTATTTGTCTCAAGAAGCGCGACATTACACGATTCCAATGTTGTTTGTGATTGTGTCACTTGTGGGACTGATTCGGATTCAGCAAGATTTACTTCACGGAAAGCGATCGCTGAAAGTTTGGCTCGGTTGGACTGTGGTGAATGGTGTTAATTTTTACGTTCACTATTTTGCAATTTTAGCGATCGCGGCTCAATTCTTTGCGCTGTTGGTATTGCAGCTCCGGTTGCGTCATCCGTTGAGATTTTGGTGGCGGACTTGGGGAGCGATCGCGCTTTCAGGTTTGGGAATTGTTGCGATCTGCTCCCCTTGGCTTTCCACTTTTGCGAGTCATATCAGCCGACCTGAAACTGATTGGCTAGCGACTTCTGATGCTGCGTGGTGGAGCTTTTTGATTCCGCTGTATCAGTTTGCGGCGGGATGGCTTGTGATGGTGGTGTCGTTTCCGGTGGAGTATCAGCCGATTTGGGTAATTGTACTTGCTGCGGTTGCAATGTTGCTATTTGCAGGTTGGATTGTTTGGTGTGTTCTGAAAGGATTAAAGCTTTTGTGGAACGACCCGAAAACACATTGGGAAACGCTAATCCTAATGAGTTTTGTTATCGGAGTGTTAGTTGAATTTTTTGCGATCGTTTACATTCTCGGAAAAGACATTACCCAAGTTCCGCGATACAACTTCATCTACTATCCAGCGGTTTGTGCGCTGATTGGGGCAAGCTTTTGGAAATTGCAGCCTTCTAAGTTTGAAAACCCGCTCTTTCTATACTTTGTGGGCGGATTAAGCTGTGTTTTTGTGGTTTCTAACTTAGTGTTTCTCAAGCCTTATACGCCCGATCGCGTGGCTCAAAATATTTTGTCTCCCAACTGTAGCGCCATCGTTATGAGCTACAACGATTTTCAAGACATTGCGTTAGGACTCGGATTTGCTTTAGCGATTCAAACTCAGGAACAATCGCAACCCTGCCAGCCTTCAAGATTTGCGCTCGTTTCTCGAACTCAAGGATATGGAGCATTTTGGCAAAAAGTAGCGACTCTGAAGATCGAAGCTCCTCGAATTCAGAAATTTTGGGCGATCGCTCCTGGACTAAGAATGCGTGAGTTTCCCGATCGAGTAAAGATTCAGGATGAGAGTTGCGATCGCAATCCAACACAGCAATATCGAATTGGAATTCCCTACGTCGGCTACGACTGCCGTTGACAAAATGTACAAAGCTAAAAAAGTACTCTGAAGCTATACCAACTGGGCGAAGCGGGAAATCCTCTGAGTTAAGATGTCAAGAGAGTCATGATACCTGCTAATCTCCCCACCCATCCTATGCAAATCACTCTAAATCTTGATGAATCTTTGCTCGATGAAGTGCTTCAACTGACGAACCTTTCAAGAAGAATTGGTAAAATTTGCGCTGCAAGAATTGGTGCGATCGCGTCGAAAGAAGAATCTTCTCGACCTTGCAGGGCAAATTCAATTTGCCGAAGAATTCGATCACAAAGCTCTGCGTGGAACTCGCCATGCTAGATGACTAACTTCTGGCTAGGTCAGGAAACACTTCTTGCACTGCGGGATGAATCAGATGGTGATTCTGAACATTTAATCCTTTTGCTAATGCGGAATCTCGATCGAGTGCTGTCATTCCATAATTTGCCAACTTGATCACGTAGGGCAGCGTACTGTTATTCAATGCCTGTGTTGCAGTCCAGGGAACGGCTCCCGGCATATTCGGCACACCATAATGCACCACGCCTTCATCTACATAGGTCGGCTCTGTATGCGAGGTTGGGTGCAGCGTTTCAATACAGCCGCCCTGATCCACCGCAACATCGACAATCACGGAACCTGATCGCATTTGTTTCACCAAATTCCGCGATACCAACGTCGGAGCCTTGCGACCCGGAATCAGCACCGAACCGATCAGTAAATCTGCTTGCGGTACAAGTTCTTCAATCTGACTCGAATTGCTGTACAGTAGCTCGACTCGCGACCCAAAAATCGTTTCGAGATAAGACAATCGATCGACATTTACATCCAAAATTGTCACCTGTGCCCCCATCCCGATCGCCATTCTCGCCGCCTCAGTTCCCACAATTCCCCCACCGAGAATCACCACCCGCCCCGGTTTTACCCCCGGAACGCCACCAAGCAACACGCCGCGCCCGCCTTGCTGCCGTTCTAAATATCGCGCTCCGAATTGCACCGACAATCGACCCGCAATAATGCTCATCGGGGTCAACAAAGGCAGTCGTCGATCGGGAAGTTCTACAGTTTCATAAGCGATCGCACTCACTCCAGATTTGAGCAAATGTTCTGTCAGCGCTCGATTAGCTGCCAAATGTAGATAGGTAAATAGCATCTGCCCTTTGCGAAGAAAAGCATATTCGGATGCCAACGGCTCTTTGACTTTAACGACCAGTTCTCGATCCCAGGTATCTTTGGTGTGAGGCACGATCATAGCGCCTGCTTGCGTGTAATCCGTATCAGTGAACCCCGATCCCGTTCCTGCATTCGACTCGACGAAGACCGAGTGCCCCTGTTCGACTAGCACCCGCACGCTACTTGGACTTAATCCTACGCGAAACTCTTGATCCTTCGTTTCTTTCGGCACACCAATTTCCATAACCAACCTCGATCGACAAGCTACTTCTAGCTTAGTCGGCAATTTCCGCAAAGACTTGTTTAGAATGTAGGGTGAAGAATTGTTAACTCTAGACTTTGTTCACCATGACCCAGACTCAACCAACGACAACCCCCAAACTCGAAAATCCTAAGTTTGGCTTCAACGATTACGCGGAACGCCTAAATGGACGTGCAGCGATGATCGGCTTTGTGGCAGCGCTGATTGTGGAATACGTCACCGGACAAGGTGTACTCACTTGGTTAGGTCTAATCTAAAATATCGATCTCGGACAGACGAATCAAATCGAAAGAATGACTGAGGGATTTCACCGTCTCTCAGTCAAACGTTTTAAGATGAAAATTAGCGCCTCTTCGGAAATTCTATGAATGCTTTATGGTTTCGCCTATTAAGAACGGTTTATCGAAAAGAACCGATCACAGGGTTCATTCTGACCGCAGGTGCGATGAACGTTGCGATCGGCGGAATTGATCAAAACACTTCCCTCGTGATTTTCGGTTTAAGCACGGTTGCGATCGCGCTAGCCGTCCGCTGGTGGTCGCTCTCTCACCGTCCCGCCCCAGTTCGCGTCACTCCTGCCGATCGTCCCACACGAGTTCCAGTTCGCGCCCTACCCGAACGATCGTCAGCTCGATCGCTCCCCGATTTATCGATGCCCAGAAAACCTGAATAAGCTATGACTTTGAAAATCGGTGAAGCTGCTGCAAAGAGCGGTTTACCCGTGAAAACAATTCGTTACTACGACGATATCGGACTGCTCACACCCACGGTTGAACGATCTCAGTCAGGATATCGTTTATTCATGCCTGAAGTCGTCGATCGACTGGCTTTCATCAAACGAGCGCAATCATTGGGATTGAGTTTGGTGGAAGTGAAAGAGATTTTAGCAGTACACGATCGAGGACTTTTACCCTGTGAAAAAGTAAAAGAACAAATCCAAGATAAAGTCGCACAGATTAGCGAACAAATCGAACAGTTAAACACACTCCGCACTGAACTTCAAACTGTTCTCTCTCAATGGCAAGAGCAACCCGCAGCAGAATTGCTCGAAACTACTATTTGCCCCAATCTTGAAGTAGGAATGCCGAATAGAAACGCTGAAGTTTTAAATTAGATCGTTCTGTAGAGAGTCGCGAAGTCGGTCGCGCTTGGCTAGCTTGTGAGATAAATCGCAAGTGGTTCAAGGAGAGCAGAATGCAGCCCCCAACACAAATTCCGACTGCCGAAAATGATTCCTTATCTCATAAGTTAGAGCAGGTTGGTAAAATTCTGCGTCTAATCGGATGGGTAGGCATCGTGACCCAGCTTGGGTTAGCCATTGCCGCAGGGCTACTGTTGTTGTTTGCGATCGCGGGACGAAATTTCAATCAAGCGGCAGGCTCCCTTGCAATTCCAGGCGCACCTGCAAATAGTTTTTCTGCCACAACTCCTGGATTGGGAATCGGCATCTTTTGGGCGGTTTGCGGCATTCTGGCGTTGTTCTTCACCGCGTTTCTTGCGTTTCGTCAACTTCTCTTTGCTCGTCGGCTTCGTCACCCGAATCTAGAGCGCCACCCGAAAAAAAGCGACGTGATGCAAGTGCTGCGAATCGGCATTATCGCGGGATTTGTGGGAATGGCATTGGCGATTTTGGGCGGCGGCGCATCGTTAGGGGTTTTGCTCGCGAAGTCGATCGCTCAACCGCAAGGAGTCGCAATTTATGATCCGACTCGGATTATTCGCCCGCTCGATGTGTTTGTCGCCATGGCAAATATGATCGCAATCACGGCTCATTTTCTCGGAACGATCGCTTCTGTTGCAACCGTGAACTGGTTACACCGCCAGTAAATGTGAGTGGCTCGGATTGAATCCTTTTAGCAACGCATTTCTCGATCGATTCGACTTCTCGGACTCCTGATCGAGATTTGAACTGAAGCTCTCTAGCTTGGGTACTCTGAACCAGTCAGACCTCAGAATCGCTGCGCTGAAAAGGGTGTGTAACTTTACGGACTGCGGCAATTCTGAAATCTAGACTCCCTGAGTTTCTACTCGGCTTGCTCATCCATCGCGGCGGCTTCAGTATGCAGAGCATCTCTATCGTTCCATTTGTCGATCTTGCTCCTCTCCACCAACCAATCCAGGCTCAAATCGAGCAGGCAATTCATGCTGTGCTTCAGCGTGGGGATTACGTGATGGGGCAAGCAGTGAAAGAGTTTGAGCAGTCATTTGCAAAAATCTGTGGCGTGTCTCACGGCGTAGGGGTTGCTTGTGGAACCGATGCGATCGCGCTTGGTTTGCAAGCCTGCGGCATCGGACACGGGGACGAAGTGCTTCTTCCTGCAAATACGTTTGTCGCCACGCTGATCGGGGTTTTGCGCTGTGGAGCGACACCCGTTTTAGTCGATTGCGATCCAAAGACTGCGCTGATCGATTTGGTTGCGGCAGAGCGAGCCATTACGCCGCGAACCAGAGCGATCGTACCTGTCCATCTCTACGGGCAAATGGTTTCGCCTTGTTTGCTGAGAGATTTGGCGCATACTTACGAATTGATTATTTTTGAAGATGCAGCACAGGCGCATTTAGCTGAACGCGAAGGAATTCGAGCCGGATCGATCGGAATTGCTGCGGCGTTTAGTTTTTACCCTAGTAAAAATTTAGGCGCGTTGGGTGATGGAGGAATGGTCGTGACGAAAGACGAAGCGACCGCGACAAAACTACGATCGCTGAGAAACTACGGCGCACCCCGCAAATATTTTCATACTGAATTTGGCACAAATAGCCGTTTAGATTCGATTCAAGCAGCAATTTTGAATGTAAAACTGCCGCATTTACACAGTTGGAATCGCGATCGCGCTCAAATCGCAGAACAATACAACGCGCTATTAAAACCTCTGCATTCACGCGGATTAGTTCCGATTCACAACCAGAGCGGTAAGGGTCATGTGTATCACCTGTATGTGATGCGCGTTCTGAAATCGGAACCGGGATTGCTCGATCGAGAAACGCTCCAACAACGCCTCGAAGCTCAAGGCATTCAGACGGGAATTCACTATCCCTTGCCGTGTCACTTGCAGCCTGCATTTAAGAATTTGGGCTATCGAGAAGGAGCTTTCCCCGTTTCCGAAAGTCTGTGCGAAGAAATTCTCTCGTTGCCGATGTACCCCGGTTTGACTGAAGCGCAAGTGATTCAAGTTGTTGGTGCGATCGAGGAAAGTCTTGCGGCTCCTGTTGTTGTTGAAGTTCCGGTCTAAAGTTATGCAAATTCGGCGTTCGTCATTTCTCGATCGATATGGTAGCGATGTGATTCTACTCGCGTTACTCGCTGTATTGTATGTTCCGTTGGTCATTCATTGGTATGACGGATGGATCAGAAAATCGATTAGCATCGAACACGAATACTTCAGTCATGGTGTGATTGGACTACCGTTTGCTGCAAATATTGCTTGGTACAACCGAAAACGCTGGGTTCGGCTCTCAGATGAAGTCGGTTCAGCTAGATTTGTCAGCACTGGATTGATGCTAATTGCTGGAGTATTTTATCTCAGCGGACTTCCTGATCCAGTGAATCTCTCGTTTCCAATTCTGCTTACAGGTGTTTGCCTCTGGCTGAAAGGCTTACCTGGATTCAAACTGCAATTCTTTGCCTTACTGCTAATCGTTCTAGCAACCCCAAACGAAGTTCCTTACTTGCTAGCACCCTACACAATGCCGCTTCAAAGCTTTATTGCAGGGACAGCAGGATTTATTCTGAGTCAGTTTGGCATGAATGTCACTGTACAAAGTGTTTATCTATTCGTGAACGATCGCTTAGTCGAAGTTGCACCTTACTGTGCAGGATTGAAAATGCTATTTACCAGTTTGTATGTGGGTTTGATGCTGTTGTACTGGACAAATAACATTCGATCGCGCTCTTTTTCAATCACCTTCATGCTCGGTACTGTGTTGATCAGCGTCACCGCAAACATTATCCGAAATACATTACTGAGCTTTTTTCACGGCACAGGGCAAGAATCGGCATTTCACTGGCTGCACGATGGTTGGGGCGGCGATGTCTACTCAGCGGCGATGCTGGGCTTACTAATAGTGCTGTCAAACCAGATGGAAAAGCTCTTTCCCCCATCCAGCCCTCAATCCTGATGCTGACTTTACTTGCTAAATCACGCCGGGTCAAGCTCCCGAAAGTCGTTTTATTGCTGATTTTGAGTGGATTAGTTTGCCTAGGTGCATTGCCGGGATACGTTGCAGGCGGACAATGGCGCTGGACAGCCCCGCCCAAAGTTGCAGCCTTAGACACTCTCAAAATATTGAAAAAGAACGGCATTGAAATTCCAGGGTGGCAAACGATCGAGAAACAAGTCACTCCGATCGGCGAACACAAGTGGATGCGTCAAGAACTCCAAGACTCCACCCAAACTAAAGCTACCGTTCTGTTTTTTCCTCAAGCTCGATCGATAGACCAACCCCAAGTAGAATGGGCAGATCTCGACGGTTCCCAAAGCTGGAAAACCGATTCTCATCGCCAAATCCAAACGAATTCGATCACCGTTGAATTTCTACGCGCTTGGACATCAAAGCAAACTTATGCCGTGATGCGCTGGTATGCCTGGGAAAATGGGGGACATCCCGCCCCGATTCAGTGGTTTATCAACGATCGGATTGCACAATGGCAAAATCGCCGTGCGGCTTGGGTTGCGGTGAGTGTGATTTTACCGATCGAGCCTTTAGAAGACATCGAACCCTCTCGCAGCAAACTCGAACCATTGGTACAAACCGTACAATCCACCTTGACGAATCAAGTTTTGCGCTCCAACTGATAAATCTGGGCATACTGAAGCGGAAAACTCGGATGTCATTCCGGTGCATCTCAATACAATGAGCGCGATCGTGTCTTCGCAAATCTTTTGTGAAACGCTAGCGATCGAGCTAGAAACCCTGCTGGATACGGATTGATGTCTCATGCGTTTAGTTGAACTGCATCTTTTCAAATCTGCTCCGCGTGGGTGGATCACCTCGCTCTTAATGACGGGCGTGTATTCAGTCACTCCGGCTTTATCAATGTGGCTCAGTGCCCGAAGCGCGGTCGCTCAACCTTCAGCCCCGTTGCCATCTCAGTCTCGCCCTTCTCCGCTTGAGCTAATCGAGCAAGCTCGACAAAAACTACGCGAATCCACAACTCCACCCGTTCTCAGCGTTCCTGCCACTACGCTGATTGCACCGCCTGTCAAATCATTCAATCTCTACCGTTTAGGGGCAGGCGATACCGTTTCCGTTCAGGTTCAGCGATTTGCGGATTTGAACTTTCAAGCGACGATCGACCAAGAAGGCAGCATTACTGCTCCACTGCTCGGTAAAATTGCGCTGCAAGGATTGACGATCGCACAAGCACAAGAACGCATTCGGCAAGGTGTGAATCGGTTTGTGATTGATCCGGTCGTGTTTGTCGCGCTCACAGGTCAGCGTCCGGTTCTGGTCACGGTAACAGGCGAAATCGCGCGTCCTGGGCTTTATACATTGACTCTTCCGCGTACATCGGCGGCTTTATTGTTAGCGGGCGGCGCAACCGGACAAGCGGATTTGCGATCGGTACAGGTCAAACGCCTTTTATCGGATGGCTCTGTTCTCGAAGAGAAACTAGATTTAGTTACACCGCTCCAAGACGGCACAGCACTACCCGATCTGAAACTGCAAGATGGCGATGTTGTGGTCATTCCAAAATTATCTGAGCAGGATCAGAACTACGATCGAACTTTAATGGCTCGATCGACTCTAGTAAAACCTCAAATTATAATTCGACTTCTAAGCTATGCCAACAACGGACTCGGAACATTAACACTTCCGAACGGCAGCACTTTTCTCGATGCGCTCACAGCGGCTAAACCGGGCCCAGATAGCGCAAACCTAAGACGAATTGCACTGATCCGATTTGATCCGATTCAGAAAAAAGCTGTCACCCGCGAGATTGATGCTCGTAGCATTCTCAGCGGCAACATGAACCAAAATATTGCCCTTGAAGACAATGACGTGATTGTGATCGGGCGAAATCTCGTAGGCAAAATCACGTATGCGCTCAATACGGTGACGCAACCCTTTCGGGACGTTTTAGGCTTCCTGCTGTTTTTCCGTGAACTGAGAAACGGAGCAGACAGCTTGTTTGGGCCCACTAGCGGCAACGGTAATCGATAACTTCTATTTTTAGTCAGGGCTTTCTTATGGTTCCACCGATCGTCAAACGTTATTTGCTAGCTGTGAATCGCTATAAGTGGGTGATTCCAACGGGTGTGGCTGTGGGTCTGGGTGCGAGCGGGGTGGTTGCGATTCAACCTGAACCCCCGATCGGCTACATTGGCGAAGCGAAACTGCTATCGAATGCGCCTCCGATCACGTTTTCTACGATCGGGTCTCAAGTTCGGCAACCTGTCGAAGCGTTCACAGAAGAAACATTACTCACTCAAGAAGTTGTTGAAGGCATTGCCAAAGAAGTCGGAATTAATCCTGACAAGCTGAGAAAAGGAACGAATATCAAAATTCAAGGCGGCGGCGATCCAAAAAATCCTGCTGCTGCAAAAGCAGAAGTTCATCTCACTTATACCGACGGCGATCAGAAGCGGGTAGGCGAAGTGGTAAGCCAGTTCTCTCGTCGCCTAGTGGAACAGAGTCGACTGAACAATTCAGCCCGACTCCGATCGATTATCGGCGCAATCGACCAACGCTTACCGAAAGTCAAGCAAGAACTCTCCGAAACTGAGCGCACCTTAGAACAATACGATCGCGTCGAAGGCCCGCAACTCTTCGCGGCTCAAGACGGCAACATCATTAAATCGATCGCAAGCAGTCAACAACAACAGCAACAACTCCGATTGCAGCTAGAAGGCATCAATGCTCAAATCGCCAGCATTCAGCAAAAACTTGGACTTGATCCAAACGAAGCTTATGTTTCATCTGCGCTGAGTGCTGATCCAATCATTGCAAGTTTACGCGCCCAACTTCAGCAAATCGAGTCGCAAATGTCGATTTTGCTCAAAGATTTGCGCCCCGAACATCCGCAAGTTGTAACGCTGCGAAAACAACAGCAGGCGTATGAAGAAGAAATTCGCAAACGAGCCACTGAAGTCATCGGCGGCAATGGTGAAGTTGCGCCCTTTGTCGCAAATGTGAGACAAGATAGCAGCCTCGATCCAGCGAGACAACAGTTAGCAAATACGCTGGTTAATTTGAAAACGCAGCAAGAATCACTACAGCAGCAGATTAGATCAACGATTCGATCGGAACAAGACCTTAGACAGCAGTTTTCTACCATTCCCAACAAGCAGCTAGAGCGGACAAGACTTGAGGATCAAGTGAAGCTGAAGAAAAATCTCTACGATCAGATGCAGCAAAAGCTTGTAGATGCAAGAGCGGCTGAGGTTGAGATTGTCAGTAGCTTAGGAATGTCTCAATCCCCCACAGTTTCTCCCACGGCTGTGAAAGCCCCAAAGAGTATCCCAATCACGCTAGCAGTCGGCGCGATCGTCGGCTTAGTGGTCGGCGCAGGTGTGATCTTCTTGCTCGACACGCTCGAAGGCACGATCTACACCGCTGAAGACTTACGCGAAGCAATTCGACAGCGCGATGTGGCAGTTCTGGGCATCTTACCGCTGGTGAAATCCTTTATCCCCAATGACTCTCCAATTCTCATCAAACCCGATTCGCCTTATGCTGAATACTACGAGCGGTTTCGCAGTAATCTTCGACTGACGGAAACAAAGAATTTGCGTGTGATCATGATGATTAGCACGATCGAGAACGAAGGCAAAACAACCACGGCTTATAATTTGGCGATCGCATCAGCTCGTGCTGGAAAACGAACTTTATTGATCGAAGCGGATCTACGATCGTCTTCTGCGGCTCATCAAGTCAATCTCAGTCTCGATTCCGATAGCCAACTCGAACCGCTCCGATACTTCGGACAGATTAGCGATTGTATTCGACTCGCTCCCGATGTCGAAAACCTTTACGTTGTACCAAGTCCGGGACCACAGCCTGCCGCCGCTTCACTACTCGAATCGAGCGAACTTCGTCGCTTACTCGAAGATGCACGCGGTCGCTTTGATCTAGTGATTCTCGATTCTCCCCCATTAAGTCAGTGCAATGATGCTTTACTGCTAGAGCCTTTCACCGATGGAATGGTCTTGGTCACTCGTCCAGGTGTGACGCAGCAAAGCTTACTCGAAGAAGCGATCGATCAACTGACCGAAACGGCAAGTCTACGCTTACTGGGTGCAGTCACCAACGGCGTTGAAGTGCAATTACCGCGTACTGCCGAGGATGCTTTGATGAATGATGCGAAACAGTGGTTGTTTTCCTCGATTCAAGAGGCGGAAAGTGCAGTAATGAGCGATCGGAACTAAATGCGACCAACCCCAATCAGCTTCATATTCGTACTTCTACCTTATCGATGGAGATTATGAGTGAAATTTCCTGCTGATACCTTTATTGCACCTGCCAAACTCACTGAATACTTATTGAAGCCGATGCCATAGCCCTACGCAGTTACGTTAGGACAATGCTTGAATGCAGCATCGACACAATCGCGAAAGCGCTCAAATTCCTCCTAGCGTTGCTGCATCCAATTCTTCAACACAAACCACCAATGCTCGATTTTA